>Ga0123353_10001002_pt1 | contig 34631 bp, 26 predicted proteins | sample TergutLab28metaG_3_FD_92763 | JGI IMG/M metagenome (GOLD analysis project Ga0123353, IMG submission 92763) | Labiotermes labralis P3 segment gut microbial communities from Petit-Saut dam, French Guiana - Lab288 P3 | ecosystem: Host-associated > Arthropoda: Insects > Digestive system > Gut ... | reverse complement strand
GCTCCACTGTCCATGAATGGCACTACCCGGAATATGCCGATCCCGCCGGCTTAACCCCTCAAGATATCAACGGTGATGGCTATATTCTACAAATGCGGGTGCGGGACGACCTGGCAGGCGGCTTTAAGGTCTCCGCCGAAGACCCTCGCCTTATGATCCCTCGCCGCCCCGATGATCTTTGTGGCGAGTTTTATCACCTTTACACCGAAGGGTTAATTATCAACTACGATGGCATTACCTTCAGCAATGCTCCCAGCAAGTGGGGCATCGATATGAACCGCAACTACCCTATTAACTGGAAACCCCCACATGTGCAAAACGGCGCCGGGGATTTACCTCTCTCCGAGCCAGAGAGCAAAGCGGTAACCGACTTCCTGATCAGCAAAAAGAATATTGCTGGTGCTTTGTATTACCACACCTCGGGAGGTATTTTGCTCAGAGCCAACTGTGTGGAAGGGGACGACAAAATGCCCCCTGCCGACCTGAGCACCTACCGGGTGTTGGGTGCCCGTGGCGAGGAGATTACCGGCTACCCCTGCCAAGATATTTACGGGGTCTTTGCTAACAATACCCCCCAATGGGGCACCTTTATGGATTTAAGCTACGAGTATTTGGGCATAAGCTCCTTTGCTACCGAGCTGTGGGATCTCATGGGTCGCTCTGGGGTCAAAGAGAAAGGGTCCCGCGCCACGCAGCGCCTGACCCCCAAACAACAGGAAGAAATTCAGCTTAAAACTTTAAAATGGAATGACGAAGTCATGAACGGCGAGTGCTTCTTTAACTGGACACCCTTTACCCACCCGCAGTTAGGTGAAGTGGAAATTGGCGGCTGGAACCCCAAAGAAGGACGCCAGAACCCACCTGCCAAGCTCCTGGAAGAAGAGTGCGAGAAGAATATGCGCTTCTCCTTAATGCACATGGAGAGCCTGCCTATGCTGGCTATTACCAAAGTTAAGCAGGAAAATTTGGGTGGCTCGGTCTGGCGGGTTACCGCCGCCGTGGAGAACACCGGCTTCCTGCCCACTTCCAGCACCCAAAAGGCTATCAACAACCGCATAGTAGCCCCAGTAACAGCCCATATTTGCGGAGCGAAGGTGCTGCAAGGGGAGTGCGAGCTTAACTTAGGTCATCTGCAGGGGCGCAGCTCCGGCAGAGGCGGCGGTGGCGGTGGCGGCGGTGGTGGAAGTACCCCTGGCTTCGCCAAAAAGGTAGAATGGTTGGTGGAAGCACCGGCAGGCACCGAGGTAACTTTGGTAGCGGTAGGCGCTCGTGCCGGCACGGTTTGTGCTAAGGTAACCCTAGGCTAGGTTAGAAGCGCGAGTTACCTGCCCTGCGGCTTAAGTCATCCCATATATACAACCCCAGTTCGGTTTAGTTTTTAGGTTAGCCGAACACTGTTATCCGCCAACTACATAACCTTATAATTAACGCATACAAGGAGGATTATCCATGAAGGTTGAGTACAATGCTGCCAAGTACTACACGTGGTCAGAGATTCTGGAGCTTATTGAAGCTTGGCAAAAAGCCTTTCCGGAGCTCTGTAAATCCTACCCCATAGGTAAAACCTATGAGGGCAGGGAGATTATCTGTCTGGAAATTACCACCCCCAACGGTTGCCCCGACGAGAAGCCTGGTTATTACGTGGACGCCAACTTCCACGCCGGTGAGGTTACCGGTTCGGCAGTGGCTCTCTATACAATCAGCTGGCTGTTGGAGAACTATGGCACCGACGATGACGCCACTTACCTGTTAGATAACCGCACTTGGTATATTGTGCCCCGGGTCTCTATCGACGGCTCGGAGATGTATCTGCACACCCCCTTCACCCTACGCTCCTCTACCCGCCTCTTCCCTTATACCGAAGATCAGCCTGGGCTGCATAACGAGGATATGGACGGGGATGGTTGGATTTCCCAAATGCGTATTGAAGACCCCCACGGCGACTTTAAGGTTTCGGAGTCCGATCCCCGCCTGATGGTGCGTCGTCAACCGGACGATGTCTGCGGTACTTTCTATCGGGTATACCCGGAAGGGCGCATTGTGGACTTCGATGGCATTGAAGTGCGCACTGCCCGCTCCCGCTGGGGTCTCGATGTCAACCGCAATATGCCCGCTTTCTGGGATATCGATGCCAAGCAGGTAGGTTCCGGCGATTACGCGCTCTCCGAGCCGGAGACCAAATCTGTTGCCGATTTCCTTATTAGCAAAAAGAATATTGCCGGTGCCATGAGCTACCATACCTCTGGGGATGTCCATCTCCGCCCCTGCTGCACTACTCCCGACAGCCAGATGATCCGGGAAGACTTTCAAGCCTACCGGCTGCTGGGCACCCTGGGAGCTGAAGTTACCGGGTATGGTCACTGCTCCGTCTACGACGGTTTCACTTCGGACAGAAACAACCCTTTAAGGGGTGTTTATCTGGACTGGATTTATAATCACCGGGGTATTCTCTCCTGGTCTACCGAGCTTTGGAATGCCCAAACCATGGCAGGCTGCGATAAGCCCAAGTTCGATGGTTTAAGGACGCCTAAGAGCGACAAGGAGCAAGAGCAAGATCAGCTGAAGGTTCTGGCTTGGCACGATAAGGAAGAGCTGGATAGCTTTATCCCCTGGACGACCTTTGAGCATCCCCAACTGGGCACGGTGGAGATTGGTGGCTGGAAGAATAAGTATATGTTCCAGAACCCGCCACCCCGCTTCCTCCCCGATGTCTGTGAGAAGAACCTGCGCTTCACCAATATGCAAGCCAAAGCTATGGCTTTCCTGGAAGTCCGCAAGGTTAAGGTAGAGAAGGTTGCCGAAGGGGTTTACCGGGTTACTTGCGGTATTGTCAATGGCGGCTATCTCAACACTGCCGGTACTGCTCTTGCCACCCGCATCAGGGTGACTAAACCGGTGGAGGCCTGTATTTGTGGCGACGGTGTCACCGTCATCCAAGGCAAAGCGAAGCTGGAAATGGGACATATGGCTGGGCGCACCGAGAAGAAAGCCGAGTGGGTTATTCAGGCAGCCCCCGGCACCGAAGTAACTATTACCGCGCAAGGCGAACGCTCCGGCGTAGCTAAGCATACCTTTAAGGTATAAGTAAAAGTAGCAAAATAGCTAAAACAAGCACCCCCCTTAAGCTTATGGTAAGCTAAGGGGGGTGTTGAGGCTGAAGTCAAAGTCTTCAGCCTCTCGCCTTAAGAGTGCGCTCTTCGGCGAATTAAGTTATGTTCTTGCAACTAAGTTTGCTTTTTGACGCGCATGTCGCCAAAAAGCGGTTACTTTATCCCTTTAAGCTAATTTAGGCAGGAACAAAGAACACGAAACCGGTTTATCTACAACCTAAATACCCCCCTTAAGCTTATGGTAAGCTAAGGGGGGTGTTTGGCGTATATGCAATCCAGGTCATGATGGTGGTGTCGTTGGCGTTGGGGGCAAGCTCCCCTTGACGCAGGGAAACCTCCCGGGCTTCCAACGAAAAGAGCGACCAGTCATCCATATTGAAGGTGAAGGTGTATAACCAAGCGCTCCCAGCGCTACTGTTATCTAGCTCCACGGTAAGATGGTCTAATGTTAAGAACCAATCGCCGTTGGCAAAGGAAACCTGCCATCCCCCAGGTGGGGTACGTAAATCCAGAGCAGGGATTTGCGGCAGCAGTGAGGGGTAGGCTGGGTTGTTGGTTTGCAGGGTGGGGTCGAAGAGTTTGACTTCTTCGGCAATCAGACGACCGCTTCGAAAGGTTTGCACCGTACTGGTAAAGGGCTCGGAGAGCAGTTTGGTGCGAGCAGAGTTTAATATACGCTCCAGTTGAGCTTGCTGCACCCCAGCACTGCCGGGAGAACGGGAGAGGGTTAGTTTGCTTTGGGGAAAAGAGCTAAATTGGTAGTTAATGTTAAGCAGTTCGTACGCGTAGTGCCAGGTTAAGGGGAGGTAGGTAATATACTGGTAGCTGAGGAGCGGCCATGTGGCGCTGCTGGTAACCTCTTCCTCGCCTATATATACCGTGTAAGCTACGGTGGTGGCTTGCACCTTACTGCCCAGTTGTAAACTCGGTTGTTCCGGTGCCAGCAGCTCCTGACGCAGGGACAAAAGGGGGATAAGGTTATCCGGACGCACCTTTAGGATGTTGTTGGCATAATCGTAGCTAACCTCCAGCCCCAGAGCTTGCCCCAGGTACCAGGTAAGGGGTAGGTAGGTAATATCGTTATAAAGCAGCAGAGGGTAGCGGGAACGAGCCACCGCTACCTCTCCCCCGTTGATATACATGCTGATATTCGCCAGCTCCGCTTCCACACGGCGTCCTACTACCTCAGGGGAGGTAGCTGTAGCCTGGGCAGTGATACTGCTCCCCCAAAGAATAAAAATGAGCAGCCAAAGGGATAAGATATACCATCGGTTGGGGCGATGCATAGTTAACCTCCGCTTTCCGGTTCTTCTTCGTCTTCCTCATCCGCCGCTTCGTCCTCGTCAGAGATAACTATAATAACTTCCTCTGGCTCCTCCTCAGGGGTTTCCGCTTCCTCCTCCTCCGGTTCATCCCCTAAAGGTACCGTGCTCTCAGGATCTTCTATTTCATCTTCCGGCGCCTCGTACTCCTCCGGCTCTTCCTCTTCCTCAGGCACCTCGTATGCCTCCGGATCATCCTCTTCCTCTTCGTAGCCACCGCCGGAGGAAACCGAAGTGGCAGGAAGAGTTTCCTCCACATAATCCCAAATACCTGTCCGTTCGTAGTTTTCCACCGTGCGGCGCCAGATATCGGAGCGCAACCATTCGTATTCCCGCACCCAGGACTCGTGAAGATGCTCTTGAACATAGGCGTAACGCTCTTCCGGCGGGAAGAGAGCCTCGGCTACCGCTTCTAGGCTTTCTTCAAAGCGCAGAATATAATAAGCTAAGCCTTTGTATTTAAGCCCATCCCCCACCAGAGTGACAGCGTGGATCTCTTCGTGAAGGCACTTCATACCCGAATAGGCCAGGGAGGTTAGGGTGCCGATAGGGATATTGGTGGTTACCATGGAAACTGCCTGAGCCAGGAGCACCGGTATCCGGGTGACGCTATACTCGGCAGCGACAATTTTCTTTATTACTGCCTCTAAGAAAATATGTTGCCGTTGAATACGGCCGATATCGGCATCGGTATCGTTGCGGTAACGGACAAAGTGCATAGCTTGTTCGCTGTTTAAGTGGTTCACCCCTGCCGGTATGTTGATATAAAGGTCTTGATAAGGGTCGTTGTAGTAAAGGGGATCGGGACCCACATCGAGAGTCACCCCATCGATAGTATCCACTAGGCCGACAAAACCTTCGAGATTAATGACGATATAACCAGCTAAAGGAATGTCCAACAGGCGGGAAACCGCATTGGTGGAAAATTCCGGTCCCCGATAGTTATAAAGGTGGCTGATTTTATCGTAGGTGGAGACTTCCGGCAGCCAAATCATGGTATCCCTGGGGATAGAGATAAGGGAAATAGCCCCACCGTCGGAAGGGACAGAAACCACGAACATGGTGTCGGAACGCCCTGCATCCCACTCCCTTTCATCTACTCCCATAACCAAAACATTAGTGCGGTTAGTTAATTCTGCCAGCTCTTCGGGAACCACCATGGCAACAGTTGGCAGCTCGGGATCGTAAGGGGTAGTAGGCACCCACGGTTTGTTGGCAGTTTCGTAGATGCTGCCGATAAAAAAGACGGCGGTTGCCACCGAAGTTACTAGTACCGCCATGGTAGCAATTAAGATAGCCGTACGCCAGTTAAAACCCAAAAAACTACCCCTGGAGGGCGCCGAGCGGTTGCGTGGGGGTGATGGGGGACGCTTATTATTAGCTGAAAATTTGCGAAAAATAGACAAAAGGGATCACATCCTTAGAACAGCTACATATATTTACTATTGTTATTTTAGACGTTTTACACAAGTAAAAAGTTCGCTATGGAAAATATTTTTTTAGAAAGACCTAGCGGTGCGCCGCTCCAATCAGCTCCGCCAAGCAGGCAACTTTATGGTATTGACAATACTCCCCAAGCCCCTGGATAACTTCCACCGTTGCCCGGGGGTTAACCAAATTGGCCGTGCCAATAGCCACTGCGCTGGCGCCGGCAAAAATAAATTCCAGAGCATCTTCCCAGGTGGTAATACCGCCCATACCGATAATAGGCAAAGAGCACGCCTGGTAAACTTGATAAACCATTCTTAAAGCGATGGGGCGAATCGCCGGACCTGAAAGACCGCCGAAGGTAGCTTGGAGAATAGCCTGACGCGTCTGAATATCTATAGCCATCCCCAGCACGGAGTTGATAAGTGATATTCCGTCCGCACCAGCTTCCTCCACCGCCTTAGCGATAGGAGCAATATCGGAAACATTAGGGGTAAGTTTAATAAAAAGAGGCAAATCGCAGACTTCGCGCACCGCTCGGGTAACCAGGGCGGCGCTTTCGGGCAAAGAAGCGAACAACAACCCATTTTCCACATTAGGGCAGGAGATATTTACCTCCAAGGCAGCTATACCCGGTTCCTGGTTGAGACGTTCGGCTAAGGTGGCATATTCGGAAACCGTATGCCCGCTAATGTTAACAATAATAGGCAAATCGCCAAACTGCCGGAGCTGAGGCAGAGTTTCCCGGAGGAAATGCTCTAAGCCGGCATTCATAAGCCCAATAGAGTTAAGCATCCCGGCGGGAGTCTCCACCAAGCGGCGACCTGGGTTCCCCTCTCGGGCTTCCAAAGTTAGCGCTTTGGTGGTTAAGGCCCCCAGGGCGGTGATATCCATGTAGGGAGCAAACTCCACGCCGTAACCGAAGGTGCCAGAAGCGGTGGTAACAGGGTTTTTCAGACGCAAAGGGCGCCTAGTGCCCAGGGTAACTGCCAGATCCGGGGTGACACCAGCTTGAGCAGGGCTATTAGACATCGAAACAAACCTCCCCTACCGCAAAGGCAACTCCTTCTTGACAAAGGAGAGCGTAGCGCCAACCTTCGCCCTCTTGCACCCGAATGGTGCAACCGAGGCAAGCCCCCAGACCACAAGCCATATGGCTCTCCATAATCAGCCACCCGGAAAGCCCCGCTGCCGCTGTTATGGTCTGCACTGCCTGCAACATCCCCTTAGGACCGCAGGTATAAATATAGTCGAAGTGATGGGAGTGTAGGAGTTTATCGTGAAAATCGTCCACCACCCGCCCCAGGCGACCGGCGCTGCCATCGTCGGTGGTCACGAAGTAGGGAACCCCTGCCTGACGGAATTCTCCCAGCATGAGAAGCTGCCCCCGGGTGCGAGCGCCTAAAAATAAGGTGACCTTATGCCCTTTCTGCAGTAAAGTTTTGGCTAAAGGGAAGAGGGGAGGTATGCCAATCCCACCGGCGACCAGAGCCACGCTTTGTTGCCCGGTAGGTGGCATGGGGTATGGCTGCCCCAAAGGTCCCAGCAAATCCAGCCTTTCCATAGCCTGCAATTGACTGAGATAAGCCGTACCTCGCCCTACTACCTGATAGTAGAGGCTACAGGTGCCGTGTTCTTCATGCCAGGAAGCCACGCTGATGGGGCGACGTAACAGAGGGTCGTGGCTCAAGAGGGGACGGGTAAGAAGATGTAAAAATTGACCTGGCTTAAGGAGGGAGACCAGCTCCGGAGCATGGAGGGTGAGACGCCACAGCTCCGGATAAGGAGAACCCCTATCCGAACAAGGTGCAAGCTGCTGCAAAGGGTGGGGAATAGGTTCCGGAAAGAGCCTGTCGTTGGCATAGACGGTAGCTTTATACTGCATATTTTACCCCCATTTCGCCAGCGCGGCGATAACAAAATTCTAATTATATGACGCGACCTATTTGCCCACTCGCTCCATTAATAGACAACGGTTGTTTATTTTAAATCCAGTTCAAGCGTTCTTGCAAAGAGATAGGCGGTATAAACTCGGTGCTTTGGAAAAAAGAGAGGCAACGCCAGAAGCAAGTTACCGTATCCAGAGAGGTAAAGTAGCGAACATCGTGCTCCACGGCACAACGGCGTATAATAAAGCCGTCCCTCTGGGGATCTCGCCCTTTGGAGACCGTATTGATGACTAAATCCACCAAGCCACTGCTGATGACATCTAAAACCGAAGGGGTGCCCAGGTTCATTTTGTGGACTAGGGTGACTTCCACCCCCACTGCTTCCAGGTCGACGGCGGTGCCGGGGGTAGCATAGATTTCGTATCCTTCTCGCCAGAGCAGCTTGATAAGGGGAATGGCTTCCTTGCGGTCTCGGTTGGCTATGGTGGCTAAAAGGGCTTTATTCTTCCCAGGCTTCCAACCGGAAGCCCAAAAGGCACGTGCCAGCGCTTCCTCCCGGCTAATCCCCATGCCGATAACTTCCCCGGTGGACTTCATTTCCGGTCCTAAGCCAATCTCCACCCCGCGTAGCTTACTCCAGCTAAAGACCGGGGCTTTAACGGCACTGAAGCCATTTTTATGCCAGAGATCTCGGGTAATCCCCTGCTGCCGCAAGCTCTGGCCTAAGGCAACCTTGGTGGCGACCCGTACCATAGGCAGCCCGGAAACCTTAGATAAAAAGGGGACGGTGCGGGAGGATCTGGGGTTAACTTCCAGGATATAAAGCTTCTCCTCATGGGCGACAAACTGGATATTGATTAAGCCTTTGACTTGCAGGGCTAGGCTGAGCTTTTTAGTAGCTTCCACGACCTCCTCAATCAGCCAGGGTTCCAGGTCAGACCAGGGGTAAACTGCCAGGGAGTCCCCGGAATGAACACCGGCGCGCTCGATATGCTCCATGATCCCTACCACTACTACATGCTCCCCGTCGGCAATAGCATCTACCTCTAACTCTTTCCCAGGGATGTAGCGGTCGATCAGTACCGGGTGGTTAGGAGTGATTTTCGCTGCTTCCTCTAAAAAACCCTCCAATTCTTCGGGAGAACGACATATTTCCATCCCCCGCCCGCCCAGCACATAGGAGGGGCGCACCAAAACCGGGTAACCGATAACTTCCACTGCCTGATAGGCCTCCGCCAGGGAACGTACCCCCCGAGCGGGAGGGCGTGCCAGAGCAAGCTCCTCCAGCATGGCTTCGAAACGAGCGCGGTCTTCCGCTAAGTCGATGGTATCCAAAGAGGAGCCGAGGATGGTAAAACCAGCTTCGTGAATGGCTGATGCTAAGTTGATGGCCGTCTGTCCGCCAAACTGGACTAGCACCCCCACCGGTTGCTCCCGCCAAAGGATATCCAAGACCTCTTCTTCTTGCAGTGGTTCAAAAAATAGGCGGTCGGAGACGTTAAAATCGGTGGAAACGGTTTCGGGGTTGTTGTTGATCATTACCGCTTGGTAGCCAGCTTCCTGTAAAGCCTGAGCGGCATGCACCGAGCAGTAGTCGAACTCCACCCCCTGACCGATGCGGATAGGACCAGAGCCGATAACTACCACTGTCTGGTTGCCTAAAGGGACTAACTCGTCATACTCTTCGAAGGTGGAGTAGTAGTAGGGAGCTTCCGAAGGGTAGAGCCCGGCGCAGGTATCTACCATTTTGTAGACACGCTTTAAACCCCAACCTTCCCGGGTTTGGCGTACCTGCTCCTTACTACTCCCGGTCAGCCTAGCTATTTCGCTATCGGCAAATCCCAGGCGCTTCGCCTCCCACAGAAGGTCACGGGTAAGAGGTTGTTGCTGTATAATTTGTTCCATAAGGCATATCCGGTTTATTTCCTGAATAAAGAAGGGGTCGATTTGGGAAGCCTCCCCAATTTCGGCCAGGGTAACCCCGCGGCGCAACGCTTCCATCATCAGGAAGAGGCGCAGGTCGTTCCCTTCGGATATCCCCTCCTGGAGCTCCTCGGTGCTGTAAGCGGCAATATCCTGGCTGTAGAGAGCCTCATACCCTTGCTCCAAGGAGCGTACCGCTTTTTGCAGCGCTTCCGGAAAGGAGCGACCAATAGCCATAACTTCGCCGGTAGATTTCATTTGGGTAGAGAGTTTACGGTTGGCGATACGAAATTTATCGAAAGGCCAGCGGGGAACCTTGCAGACGATATAGTCGATAGCCGGTTCAAAGCAAGCCGTGGTGTGTCCGGTTATGGGGTTGGTTATTTCATCCAGAGTGAAACCCAGGGCAATAAGGGAGACGACACGGGCAATGGGATACCCCGTGGCTTTGGAAGCCAGCGCCGAGGAGCGGGAAACCCGGGGGTTAACTTCAATGACATAATACTCTCGACTCTGGGGATTGAGCGCAAACTGGACATTGCACCCCCCTTCAATACCCAAAGCCTGGATGATGGCGATGGCGGCATGGCGCAGCATGGTGGCATCCTGATGGTCTAAAGTTTGCGTGGGGGCGACGACAATGGAATCTCCGGTGTGAATCCCTAAGGGGTCGACATTTTCCATAGAACAGATAGTCAGGCAGGTATCGTTTTTATCTCGCACCGCCTCGTACTCAATCTCTTTCCAGCCCTGCAGAGAGCGCTCTAAGAGGCATTGCTGGATAGGGCTGGCTGCTAAGCCGATGGGGAGCATCTCCTTAAGTTCCTGGGCACTATAACAAAAACCGCCGCCAGTACCTCCCAGGGTAAAAGCGGGGCGGATGATTAAGGGGTAACCTAGCAGTTCGGCTAAGGGGAAGGCTTCTTCCAGGGTCTGCACGGTGTAACTTTCCAACACCGGCTGCCCTACCTGTTGCATGCACTCTTTAAAAAGCTGCCTATCTTCGGAACGACGAATAGCTTCCAGAGGGGTGCCCAGCAGCTCCACGCCATAACTCTCCAGAGTGCCATCGTTACCCAGTAGTAAAGCCATATTCAAACCAATTTGCCCCCCTAAAGTGGCTAAAAGGCCTTGGGGACGCTCCTTGGCGATAATCTGGCGAATCAACTCTGGGCTGAGAGGCTCTAGGTAGGTGCGATGAGCCACTTCGGGATCGGTCATGATGGTGGCAGGGTTGCTGTTGACTAAAACAACCTCGACTCCTTGCTCCTGCAAGACGCGACACGCCTGGGTGCCTGCGTAGTCGAACTCTGCTGCCTGACCAATGACAATCGGACCGGAACCGATAACAAGAACCTTTTTGAGGCGGAGATCCTGGGGCATAACTCATCTTCCCCTTTCATATTCGGCTTAGGAACCTACTTTCCGAATATAGCTCCAAAAAGCACGGCACTCCTCCGTTTGGTCTAAGGTGAGCCGAGAGCAGTCGGGTAGGTATTGCAACGACCAGAGGGGTAAGCTACGGTGCCACATCCCTTCGACGGTACCGTCGTGCAGTTCGCGGTGGCTCACTTCCAGCTGGGTACCTAAAAGGCTGGATTCAAGCACGGCGTAGCCATGGTTTTGACTGGTGATATGCATAGGCTCCAGGGTGGCATCCCCCAAGGTAACCGGCGGCAGCGTTTGCACGGTATAATTACTGCCCCGGTGCCCGCAAGGCATACGGTAGCAATCCCCCCCCAGAGCCAGTGCCAACAGGAGGTGCCCCAAGCCAAAGGCGTAAACTGGGAGGCAAGTAGTCAGCTGCTGCAACTCCGGCAGCAGGTGGCGATAGACGCCAGGATCCCCGGGACCGTCGGAGATGATGAGAGCCGTGCATTCCGAAGGTAAATGGCTGGCAACTGGTTGGGTCGCAGGGATAACCACCAGAGGATACTCCAAGCGTTTTAGCTCTTGACAGATAGCTGCCGCCGCACCTAAGTCGAGAACGGCTAGTGGCGGGAGGTCAGATTTAACTGCGACTGGCTCCTCCTCCCATGAGGTAGGAGTTAGTGGCAGAGCTGCCTCGGGGTAAGACACAGGAGGCTGGCTATCTGGAGCGCCTACTACACCCCTTACTTCACCTGAGATGCGGATATGCTGGGTAACCGCCCGGGTATCTACTTCGCTGAGCAAAGGGATACCCTGAGTGGCAAGAAAGGCGGGCAAGGAAGAAGTTGTCAGATGATGGCTGGGGTGCGAACAGCTTTCCCGCACCACCACCGCCTGAGCGTACCCTTGGGCTCCGGCGGGAGGAGCCACGCCGTAGTTGCCGATAAGGGGGTAAGCAAAGACAAGGATTAACCCTGCCGAACAGGGGTCGCATATATATTCGTAATAGCCGGACATATGGGTGATGATGACCACCTCACCCGGGGTGGGATGAGCTACAGCTTGGTGCAGTTTGCCGCGAAAGCAGGTGCCATCTGCTAACTGTAAAATGCCGTCGATGGATACTCTCCTCCTTTATTACGCCCTCTTAAGCTAAACTGGGGTGGGCATATAGCTTCCCGCGAACGATGGTCATCACCGGCCAACCGGTGAGAGTCCAGCCCAGGTAGGGCATATTTTTTCCTTTAGACTTAAGGGCGGTAGCTGCAATCTCCTGGGTTAGTTGCAAGTCTAAAACAGTGATATTCGCGCTACTGCCTGGGGTGAGACTGGGAGGGGTTAAGCCTAGGATCTGGGCAGGTCCGGTGGTGAAAGCGGTTATCATGCGCTCTAAGGAGAGTTCTCCCCTGCTGACCAATCGGCTTAAGATCAGAGCTACGGCAACATCCAGCCCGGAAATACCAAAAGCCGCTCCGTCGAAATCCATACGTTTATCGTCTAAGTGGTGGGGTGCATGGTCGGTGACAATAGCATCGATCACCCCTTCCCGAAGCCCCACCAGCAAAGCCTGGCGGTCTTCCTCGGTACGTAAGGGTGGGTTAACTTTGGTGTTACTGTCGTAGCCGCTCTCCGCCACCATTTCGTGGGTTAACAGCAAATGGTGTACGGTCACTTCGCCGCTGGCTTTGATGCCCCGCTCCTTACCCTGACGCAGTAGCTCCACCGTGCCAGCGGCAGAAAGGTGCGCCAGGTGGATTTGCCCGTCCACCAGTTTAGCCAGTTGCAAGTCCCGGTAAGCCATAATCTCCTCCGCCGCGGCGGGGATACCTTTAAGCCCTAGCCGAGTGGAGACAGCGCCGTGGTGCATAACTCGACCTTCGCTGAGATAAGGGTCTTCCAGGTGACTGATCACCGGCACCCCCAACATGGAGCTATACTCTAAAGCGTTACGCATAACCTCGCCGTTGATGACCGGGCGACCATCATCAGAAAAAGCGACTACCCCAGCCTGGCGCAGCTCGACCATTTCGCTGAGCTCGTATCCTGCTTCCCCTTTGGTAATAGCTGCTATCGGCCAGACGATAGCGCCATTGGCATGAGCCGCCTGTTGTTTAATAAACTCCACCACACTGCGGTTATCGCAGATAGGGTAGGTGTTGGGCATACAGCATATTTGGGCAAAACCCCCTGCCAAGGCTGCCTGGCTGCCACTAGCGATATCCTCTTTGTATTCATAGCCGGGTTCACGCAAATGCACATGCATATCGATAAAACCGGGAGCCAGAACTAGCCCTTGGCAGGAAACTACCCGTTCCCCAGCCAGAGGGGGGAGGTTATTCCCTACCTGGACAATTTTATCTCCCTGAAGGCGCACATCCCCAACAGCATCCAGCCCCTGCTGGGGGTCTAGCAGACGCCCCTTTTGCAAGAGAAGGGAGGGGGAAAAGCTGGTTAGCTCCCCGGCAGCTTCCTGGTAGTTGGGAAAGACCGTCAAGCTCAGCTTACTCATCCCGTGCCACCTCCCCCACCAGTAGATGGAGTAGCGCCATGCGGATAGCCACTCCATTGGTTACTTGCTCTTCGATTAAAGACTGGTCGCCATCGGCGATGTCGCTGCTTATTTCCACTCCCCGGTTCATCGGTCCCGGATGGAGCACTAAGGCGCCCGGCTTGGCTAAATTAAGGCGGCGCTGGTTTAAGCCCCAGCCAGCATGATACTCCCTAATGCTGGGAAAGAGTCCTTTATGTTGCCGCTCCAGTTGTAAGCGCAGGACATTAATGACATCTGCTTCGGCTAAAGCAGTATCGGCATCATAGCTAACCTCCACCCCCAAAGAGCGAACTTCGACAGGTATTAAGGTTTTCGGACCGCACACAGTTACCTTAGCGCCAAATTTGGTCAGCGCCCAAATATTGGAACGTGCCACTCGGCTGTGGGCTACATCCCCCAGAATAACCACCCTTTTACCAGCAACGGAGCCTAGCTGGTCGCGAATGGTAAAAAGATCCAGCAAACCTTGGGTGGGGTGTTCGTGCATACCGTCGCCGGCGTTGATGACGCTGCAGGAAAGATGCTGCGCTAGAAAATGCGGGGAGCCGGAAGAGGAGTGGCGCACAACTAAAACGTCACACCCCATCATGAGAATCGTACGGGCAGTATCCAGCAAAGACTCCCCCTTAACCACGCTGGAGGTGGCGGTGGTGATATTGATAACATCGCCACCTAAATATTTACCTGCCAACTCGAAGGAGGAACGGGTGCGGGTGGAAGGCTCATAAAAAAGGTTGATAACCACTTTACCCTTCAAGGAGCTTTCCTTCTTAACGGGAGATTGCACCAGCTCCTTCATGCTGCGGGCAGTAGCCAAAATAATATCCATCTCCTGGGTGGAGATTTCTTCCAAACCTAAAATATCTTTACGCGGTAACCGTCGCAAGGCTATTCCCCCCTATCGCTGGACTGCCGTGGCACAAAAAAATACCGATTCCGTAAAAATATCACGGAAGCGGTAGTGACGGCAGGCCTGACCACATATGTCCTTAAACCCCCTTGCAAAATTTTTGGTCGCAAAGGTTATATCTCGGGAATTATAACCACCCGCCGTTAGAATGTCAACTGTCGTTTTTTGTCGGAGATACCACGAGAGGCTGAAGACAAAGTCTTCAGCCTCTCACCTTTAAGAGTGCGCTCTTCGGCGAATTAAGTTATGTTCTTGCCATTAAGTTTGCTTTTTACCGGGTATGTGATGCCAAAAAGCGGTTACTTTTGTCCCTTTAAGGTAATTTAGGTAGGAAACAACAAACCTGAAACCGGCTTTTCAAAGTTTAAACTGTCTGATTAATTGCTCTAAAACAGAAGATTGTCCACTTAATTCTTCTGAGGCAGCAGCCTGTTCCTCAGCAGTCGCACTGTTTTGTTGGGCGATTTGGGCTACTTTGTTGATACCGGACATAATCATGGCAAAACTCTCGGTGGTTTCATGGGTAATACGAGAACCCAATTGGGCTTTCTCGATAGAGTTTTCGACTAAAGAAGCGGTTTTACTAGCGGCTTCCGCGCTTCTGGCAGCAAGGTTACGAACTTCCTCCGCTACCACGGCAAAGCTCTTACCATATTCACCGGCTTTGGCCGCTTCAATCGAGGCATTTAACGCCAAGATGTTTGTTTGGATAGCTATGTCGTCAATTAACTTCATAGCCATTTTTATATCCTCGTTGGCCTGGTTTATATCCTTAACAGCAACGGTCATTTCCTTCATTTGGCGGTTCCCTTTTTCGGTGTTTACCAAGATGTTGCTTTCAATAACCGTAGTTTGCTCCATAGCGCCTTGCGCCAGAAATTGGGCACCGTCTGCCACCATCTTCGCACCGGAAGATACATTCGAGGATGAGCTATTGACTTCGGCCATAGTATGGTTTAACTGGCGGATATGATTATTAATGGAGTCTTTAATAAGGACAAAATCCCCTTGGAAATTATATACGCTTTCAGTTGCCAGATCCCCCTCGGCAATATACTGCAGTTGTAAGTTTATTTCACCCACATATCCCCGCAGTTGCTCATACGCCTGTTCTAATGCCCTAGCCAGAACACCAATTTCGTCGGAGGAGCGGATACCGATGGTGGATGTGACGGAGGACAATATATCTAAATCTCCGTTACGTATTTTATCTGCAAAAACGCCTATTTTCATCAGCGGTCTACTCACCGCAAAGATATTGAAGAGAATAACCAGTAAGATACATACGATACCGCATATGATCCCAGCCCATAGCACCATGTTCATCATAGCCCGTTGTTCCGCCAGGGCACTGTCGATGCTTATGCCCGTGAACAACATGCCAATAACAGTGCCATCAACTATAAGGGGCGAATAATGGGCATAGTATTCATGTCCGAACAGGGTGATGGGCGCCGAGTATTCTTTTCTCTGGTGTATAACTATGTTGACGACAGCAGGGCTCGCTGTGGTACCCACGACGCGGCTACCTGTTTCATCGAAGAGGGTAGACATTAAGCGCGTGTCTCCGTCAAAAATTGTCGCTTCACAGTTGCTTAATTCTTTGATCTCTTCGACATATTTGGGATTTGACAAATCGTGACCGCAGGTGAGCGCTCCCAGGATATTTCCTCGATCATCGGTTATGACAGCGCTCCCCCGTGTGGACAAGCCCACGACAGTTCCCTTTTCGATGGTACTCATACCTCTACCTGTGTTGAGTGCAGTGGTAAGCGCTTTTTGGTTCAAGACAACATCGTCTTTCAAAGGGTCGTGCATCCGTGCAATTACAGCCCCACTTACATCGCATACCGTAACTAAATCCAAATCCCAAGCCAACTCCAAGAGAGCTTCCCGGAGCTGCCCATAGTCTTTATCGATTACTGCCGAGACAACTTTGGGCGACCGGGCTATAATTTCCGCATTGATCAAGGCGCTGGATTTAAGAATCTCCAACTCCTTAGTAAAGGAGTAGTTACTTGCCCTGGCGTCTTCTGCCACCAGCTCAGTTACCAAAACATCACTCTGGACAGATACAATATATACGATGACTCCGATAATCACGGCGATCATAAGCGATACTATGAGGGACACTTTCAGACCCAGACTCTTGATGCTCATTAACACACCTTCTTTCCAAATAGTGTTCCATTACTACTCTGATAGATGGGGGCTACCCGCCCCCAAACCCCTGGATGCTCCCACCCCACGCACATGTGCGCGGGGACCCCGCGCTACGGCAGGCAAAGCCCGCCTGCGCTTACAGGAGCTCCGCTCCTGCGCCCCGGTTCCCGTGGCGAATAGACGCGCGCATCTGTCATTTTTTGGGTGAACGCAGTTCATGCGCGTCTATAGCAATTAACGTCACTACTCATTGATGGTGGTCTTCGGCAATTTATTACGTCGACATATTACTCGTACCCAATATTTAACGAGCCCTATTGTTTTTTACCATAGACCAGTATACAGATATCTTCATATATCTGTTGCAAGCTGAAGGTCTGACTTTGCAGTTCGATAGCCGCCGCTGCCGACTCCTCGGATATAGCCGCACTGGACTGTGTCGCTTTCTCCATCTCGGACATGGCAAGATTGATTTGCTGGATGCCCCGGGACTGTTCCTCCGAAGCAATGGATATTTCACTTAAAAGTTCCGCCGTTTTCCGGGCTTTTTCCCCTACGGCGTCCATTATTTGGCTCACAGAATTCGAGTCATCCACACTCTTTAGGGTAAGCGCATTGTTATTTTTAATAATAGCGTCAGTATCATTGGCCATCTGGGCGCTCTGTTGCGCCAGGGAACGCACCTCCTCCGCCACTACCATGAAGCTTCGACCCGCCTCACCGGCGCGAGTAGCTTCCACTGAGGCGTTGAGCGCCAAGATATTGGTCTGAAACGATATAGATGAAATGGTCGAGACTATTTTGCCGATCTCAGATGAACTGGCGCTTAGCTCGCTCATACTTTTGATCAGCTCTTCCGCGTGACCCAAGGCTTCTAACATGGTTATGCCAGCTTCATTAGCCAGTTCCTTGGCTAGGAAAGTGTTTTCCACGGTCTGTAAGATCATGGACGCTGTCTGGTTCATGGTGGCAGATGTTTCCTCAATAGAGGCAGCTTGCTCCGAACTGGCTTCAGCAAGGGAATTTGAAGCATCCGAGAGTTCGTTGGCGGCGCTGCCAATATTATCATTGACTTCCCGCAACTTTTCCGTGGCATTTATCAGAGGCTTGCTAATGAGATCGGATATGTAGAAGGCGAGTAACATGGATATGACAACCCCAGCGATGACAATGACGAATGAAACAATGCGCAGCGTTGATGTTATTTTGATGGTTTCGTCTGCATGTCTTATGGAAGACGCTTCCACCGCAGAAACCAAATTATGAACAGCTGTCAGGGCATCTGCACTGTATAATATCCCAGCTTGCGTTAGGTTAGTTCGTTTCGAAAAGCACGACAAGAAACTAGCAATGTTCCCTCGATAAGCCTCGAGAGCTTCCAGCATGGCGGTAGAGGTATCGATGTTGTACTGCAGAGCGCTTCCATCACGAAACTCTGTTAAAATAATAACAGTTTCTTCGAGAAACGCCATATCTTCATAGATGCGCGAGATATCGAGAGACCGAAACATTAGTTCAAATGAAGCCCCAATAGCATTAAGTCTATTGGAAATGTCCACGCCCTGTTCCACGCGGTCGACGCGACGAATCCGAGCCGCTTCGTCAATATCTTGATATGCTTCCTCCCGGGAAAGCTCCATTTGATAATCTAAAACACCTGCACTTTGGTTGGTGAGTACTCGCTGATTGTTGTGAGCTCCCTCGATGATCGCATCCAGCTCTTGGCTAAGAGCAAGAATTTCATTTATGTTTTTACTCCATATGTTTATGCTATTGGATACCGCATCCACTTCAGGTCGATAGACAGCCAATTCCCGATGATCGGCAATATAGGTTTTCATTTGCTGAAGCACGAGCTGACTGGAGGAAATATTCGTTAAAATACTGTCAAACTCCCTTTTATCAAAAGAAAAGTTGATGATATTGACCCCAGCGTTCGCCTGCGAAAAATCATCTACTAAACTAGTGCCCAGGGCTTGCATCTGCATCTCATAACGCATCGTATAAGCGTTGGCGTTGGTAGACAGGTTGGAAATGACTACAAAAACGGAAAACGCGAGAATCACTAGCGTTATTATGCCGAAAGACAACAGAATTTTGTGACTGATTTTGAGATTTTTCATAGATGAATTTTGCTCCTTATTAAAATTTTCGGAAGCGGTAAAACCATTTTACAGTATTTTTGTAGACATTTCAACATTTTTTAAAATTTCAATTTTTTACCGCGTAAGAATAAATATCTAAGGTGCATAGCGATAACAATATTTTGTAAATCATCAAAGATAATTATATATATTTTCAATTTCTTTATCATATCCCTGTAATCTTGCTCGTCGTGATCTTCCGCTAACAAACCCCCAAAACCACAAAGCCGTTAGAGAGCGTATGGCTCTCTAACGGCTGAGGCTGAAGACAAACCGGTTTCAGGTGGTTACTTATCTTCCCGACGCACATAAGAGGTATGCAGCAACTCGTGGGCTTTTTCCCCGTAAGGCACCCCAATATACTCAGCATACATAGTGAGCATGGCTTGGTTTTCGTAGGAGCGGCGGATAGTTTTGGCGCTGTCGATAGCGTATAACCCTGCGGCGCGACGGCGCAGGATTTCCATATTGCCTTTGGTGTAGGGCTGCCCACCGCCACCGATACAGCCGCCGGGGCAGGCCATAACTTCGATGATATGGTATTCCACTTCTCCGGACTGCACCTTTTGGAGCAGCTCTCGGGCGTTAGCCAAACCGTTGGCAATAGCCACCCTGACTTTGGTGTTGCCAAAAGGTATTTCGGCTTCGCGCACTCCGTCGACACCCCGCAGCATTTGAAACTCCACAGCTTGTAAATCTTCGTCGGTAACCATTTTGTAGGCGGTGCGTAAAGCTGCCTCTAAAACCCCGCCGGTGGTGCCAAAGATATCGGCAGCGCCGGTGCTGTCGCTTAAGGGGTTATCATACTCTTCATCGGGGAGGGAGAGGAATTCGATACCGGCTTCCCGAATCATACGCGCTAGCTCCCTGGTGGAGAGGACAATATCTACATCGGAATGCCCTTTGGATGAAACCAGCTCCGGACGAGCCGCTTCAAACTTTTTCGCCAGGCAGGGCATAATCGAAACCACGACAATGTCTTGGGGGTCGACGCCGGCTTTTTCGGCGTAGTAGCTCTTAATGAGAGCGCCCATCATCTCCATGGGTGATTTACAACTGGAAGGGACATCCAGCAAATCCGGGAACTGATGCTCAAAGAATTTAATCCAGGCAGGGCAGCAACTGGTGAGTAAAGGCAGCTTGCCACCGTGCTGGAAGCGGTGAACAAACTCGCTGGCTTCTTCCATGATGGTGACATCGGCGGTGAAGTTAGTGTCCATGACCTTGGCGAAACCTAAACGACGCAGAGCCGCCGCTAGCTTGCCGGTGATTACCGAGCCTGGCTCCATGCCAAACTCTTCCCCTAACGCCACCCGGATAGCAGGAGCGGTTTGAGCGATAACCACTTTACCGGGAGCCTGCAGTAGCTTCCAGACCTCTTCAGTGGCATCCACTTCCGAAAGAGCACCGGTAGGACAAACGGAAACGCACTGTCCACAGAAGGTGCAGGTGGTTTCGATAATCGGCTTGTTGAAAGCAGTGCCCATGGTGGTCTCGAAGCCGCGCCCGATAGCGGAGTAGACCCCCACACTCTGGATAGAGTTGCACATGGTTTCGCAACGGCGGCAGAGAATACATTTGTCCGGGTTGCGGACAATGGAGAAGCTTTCGATATCTTTAGGGTGGGAAGAGACAGCTCCCTTGTATTTAATGCTGCGAATCCCCATATCGGCAGCCATCTGTTGCAGCTGACAGTTACCGTTACGTTCACAAATTAGACAGTCGCTGGGGTGGTTGGAAAGAAGCAGTTCCACCATGGTGCGCCGCGCACGGATTGCTTTGAGAGAATCGGTGCGCACAACCATACCTTCGTAGACGGTGGTGGAGCAAGCGGGAACTAAGCCGCGTCTGCCTACCACTTCCACCATACAGACACGGCAAGAGCCGACGCTGTTGCGGTATTGGAACTCATCGGAATTAAGATAGCAAAGGGAGGGGATATGCACCCCGGCTTGATGAGCTGCCGCCAATAAAACAGTGCCCGGCGCCACCGCGATAGCGGTACCGTTGATGGTTAGGTTAACCTTTTTTACTTCGTCATTATTATTCATGGCTCTTCACCTCCGTTAGTAGCGTATGATAGCTTTGGTGGGGCACTTATCGAGACAGATGCCGCACTTAACGCATTTATCGGGATCGATGGTGTGAGCAGCCCGCACCACACCGCTGATGGCATCTGCCGGGCAGTTACGGGCACAGACAGTACAACCAATGCACTTATCTGCCACTACGGTGAAGGTGAGCAGTTCGGTGCAAGCTAAAGCTGGGCAACGATGCTCCTCCACGTGGGCAATATATTCATCTTTGAAATAACGCAAGGTGGAGATAACCGGGTTAGGCGCCGTTTGCCCTAAACCACAGAGGGAACAATCTCGAATGATGTCCCCCAACTCCTGGAGATCGACAATATCTTTGTTCGTCCCTTTACCGGTGGTAATACGCTCCAGCATTTCGTAGAGTCGCTTGGTGCCAATACGACACGGGGTGCAGCGACCGCAGGATTCATCTACGGTAAACTCCAAGAAGTATTTGGCAATATTAACCATACAGTCGTCTTCGTCTAGAACGATCATCCCTCCCGAGCCCATCATGGAGCCTGCTTGGGTGAGAGATTCGTAATCCACTTCGGTTTGCAGCAGAGCGGTGGGCATGCAGCCTCCCGAAGGACCGCCGGTCTGTACTGCCTTGAACGCCCGGTTGTTTTGAATGCCGCCTCCGATATGGTTGATGATATGGTCGAGGGTAGTCCCCATAGGGACTTCAATGAGCCCAATATTATTAATTTTACCTGCCAGAGCGAAGACTTTTGTCCCTTTGCTGCCAGCGGTGCCATATGAGGAGAACCATGCGGCGCCACGCAGCATAATGGCAGGTACGTTGGCGTAAGTTTCCACATTGTTTAACACGGTGGGTTGCCCCCAGAGCCCTTTCTCTGCCGGGTAGGGGGGACGCACCCGTGGCTCACCACGGTTACCTTCAATAGAAGATAGCAAAGCCGTTTCTTCCCCACACACGAAGGCACCTGCCCCCAGGTTTAAGCGGATGGAGAAGTTAAAGCCTGTGCCTAGAATGTTTTCTCCCAATAAGCCGAACTCTTCGGCTTGCTTGATAGCTGTTTGCAGTGATTGCACCGCCAGAGGATACTCGGCACGAACGTAGATAACCCCTTCTGCGGCGCCGATACTGTGCCCGGCGATAGCCATGGCTTCCAGCACGGAGTGGGGGTCGCCTTCCATAATGCACCTGTCCATAAAAGCACCGGGGTCGCCTTCGTCGGCATTACAAACCACATACTTGGGTGTAGCTGTATAGCTTTGGGTAAACTCCCACTTGGTGCCGGTAGGGAAGCCGGCACCGCCTCTCCCCCGCAAACCAGCCTGCTTAATCATCGCCACGGTGGCATCGGGTCCTATCTCCATGGCTTTAACTAATCCCTGGTAACCTTTGAGAGAGATATAGTCTTCGATATACGCCGGGTCTACTACCCCACAGTTACGCAAAGCGATGCGCACCTGACCCTGGAAGAAGGGGATATCTTCTTCTTGACGGCAGGGGGCTCCGCTGGCGGGGTGATGAAACATGAGGCGTTCCACATACTGGTGGTTTAAAATATGCTTTTGCACTATTTCGGCAGCATCGGTAGCTTTAACTTGAACATAAAAGGTGTTGTCTGGCTGGACTTTGAGCACCGGTCCCTGGGCGCAGTAGCCCATACAACCGGCAGGTACAACCTTAACCTCCTCGGCTAAACCGGCTTTTTGCAACTCTACCCTAAGCTGGGTAATGATATGGTCGCTGTCAGTAGATTTGCAGGCAGGTCCGCCGCAGACCAGAATATTCATTTTCTCGGCAGCGGGAATTCCCAGGGCTTCTCTTTCAGCCGGGGAAAGGCGTAGGGCGGTGCGAGGTGCCAGCTTGACTTGGAGCTCACGCAGCTCTTCAGGGCTTCCTATCCTTTTACTCATTGCTGCCACCTCCTTTAGCCATGCGCTGCATGTGCTCTTCAATGATACCGCGAACCTGCGAGGTTGTTGCCTTACCGTAAACCTTGTCTCCCACCAGTACTACCGGAGCCAGACTGCAGGCACCGACACAGCGCAGAGCATCCAGGGAGAAGAGGTTATCCGGGGTGGTTTCTCCGGCTTTAATCCCCAGCTCTTTCTCAAACTCTTGGAGGACGCCTCCTGCTCCCAGCACAAAACAGGCGGTTCCCATGCACAGAGAGATGGCGCATTGCCCTTTAGGCTCCATGGTAAAGAAGGAATAGAAAGAAACCACACCATACACCTGAGCGGCAGGAACATTCAGCCGCCGGGCAATATGAAGCTGTAGTTCTTCGGGTAGGTAACCATAGATGGTTTGTGCCTGGTGCAGGACAGTTACCAAGGCTCCCCGCAGGGAAGGAAGGTTATCGATATACTTATCGATCTCCCCATACTTCTCCGTCAGGCAGCTAGCACTTTGAGACATAGCAAAACCTCCTACAGGAGCAGTGCTCCCTTTTTTTGTGGATGCTTTTCCAAATTGGCTCCAAACGTGAGGTTCAATAATCGCTCAGATAACTATGATCGTGCTAATAATTATGCTATATGGGGGCTACCCGCCCCCAAACCCCAGACTCCCACCCCACGCACATGTGCGCGGGGACCCCGGGTCCCGTAGGAAAAGTTTGTTTGCACCTACAGGAACTACGTTCCAGCACCACGCGGTCGCGTGGCGAATAGACGCGAGCATTTATCATTTTCTGGGTGAACGCAGTTCATGCGCGTCTATTCTATACTAAAGTAAAAGAAAAGACAATACCAAAGGCTATCAAGAGAGGCTTTCTTGCTTGCCATTTTTTGGTATTGCCTAATTGGTACAGTCCAATTTTTATGTTCCGTGGTTATTGACACATTTGCTGCTTTAATTGTATAATAGGCGAGATATTATTAGCTAAAGGGGGGTAAAACGCCTTGTTCCTGCTTTATCTTCTCCTCTGGCTCCTTTTTTCCATGCAACTCTCCTGGCAGATTTTAACTGTAGGGTCTCTGGTTTCAGCGATGATTGCTTGGTTTGCTCATCGCTACCTGCGTTACCGTCCCAGATTAGCCGGACGCCTGTGGCGCAACCTCCGCTGGCTAGTCCTTTATGGTTTGGTTTTAGTGGCGGAAACGGGAAAAGCTACCCTGGCAGTTATCAAGATTGTGCTATCTCCTGATCCCAAGGCGATGCTGCAGCCTTGTCTATTGTATTTTAAAAGCGACTTGAAAAGTAATGCTGCCAAAGTGGTTTTAGCCAACTCCATTACCCTCACTCCTGGCACTTTAACGGTGGACTTAGACCACGATACCTTCTGTATCCACTGCCTAAACCCCAGTCTAGCCGAAGATATAGATAGCTCCATTTTTGTGCGCCTACTCAAACAGATTGAGCAGCAGATAGAGGGGGGACGTATGTGAACCTAAGTGTAGCCTACAACACTCTTTTTATCTTTAGTGCTACCCTGCTAGTCCTTTTAATTTTTATCAGCTTAATCCGAGCCATTTTGGGACCGCGTTTTACCGACCGGCTCATCGCCATCAACTTAATCTGCACCAAAGGCATTATCCTTATAGCTATTTTGTCCTGCCTGTTGGGAGAAGCCGCGATGCTGGATGTGGCCATTGTCTATGCCATGATCTCCTTCCTGGCAGTGGTAGTCCTTTCCAAATGCTATATCCTCCCCCACCATACTCGTCCGGTGAAGCTGGAAGATAGGCGGGAGGAAGTATGAGCTACCTCGTCTTTGCTCTTATCGCCCTCTTGCTAGTAGCAGGTTTGCTGGTCATCGCCGTGGCGGTCGTTGGTCTTTTTCGCATTAGCTATGTGCTCAACCGTATCCACGCGGCGGCTAAATGTGACACCTTTGGCATGGTTCTTACTTTTTCTGCTCTGATGTTTTACTACGGTTTTTCGGCAGCTTCTTGGAAACTCTTGCTGATTATTGTCTTTCTCTGGCTGTCAAACCCCGTATCCGCTCATCTGATAGCTCACTTGGAGGTAGCCAGTAACCCCCAGGTAACCAGCGAGTATGAGGTGATACACAAGTGATGTATTTAGAAATGGCCCTTTTGCTCTACTTAATTGTTGCGGCGGTGACGGTGTTCCTGCGACAGCGCCTCCTGGATGCGGTAATTATCTATGCTTCCTATAGCGTGGTCTTATCGGCTGTCTGGCTTTTGTTGTTAGCGCCGGATTTAGCCATCACCGAGGCGGCAGTAGCTACCGGTATCTCGGGTGTGTTGTTCTTCGTGGTGTTGAAAAGGATCCAAGCCATGGATGCCGAACACTCCTTGGACGAGGAGGTGTAGTCAAATGAATTTATTTTCATTAAGCGCCTGGCGTCACCGGCTGTTGCGCTACTACCCTCTGGTCGCCCTCTCTCTGACCGTGGGCATTACCGCTTTGCTTCTGGTCACCCTGGCTGCCTTACCGCCTTTGGGGGAAGTCGGCAACCCCAGCCACAACTTGGTCTCCTTGAAGTATATTGAAGACGGCTTGGGGGATACCGGTGCCTTAAACATTGTCGCCGGGATGATTTTAGATTACCGAGCTTTTGATACCTTCGGTGAAGCGTGTGTTCTTTTTACTGCCACCTGTGCGATAATTATCTTACTACGAAGCGATACCCCCGACGCCTACGATACCATGCTGCACCAAATGGAGGAGCCTCATACCAATATAATTTTACAAAGTGTTTCTTTCCTGCTGGTCGGCATCATGTTGGTTTTTGGTTGTTATGTCATCGCCAATGGGCATCTCTCCCCGGGTGGCGGCTTCTCCGGCGGTTCCATTTTAGGCGCTGCTTTAATATTGTATGTCAACAGTTACGGGATCCGCCGCGCCAGCCATTTTATCAACTTCACTATTTACCGACGCCTGGTCTCCTTTAGCCTTCTCTTTTATGCCGCTTTTAAAGGATATTCCTTTTTCATGGGGGCCAATCATCTCCCCAGTGGCATCCCTTTGGGCAAACCCGGAGACCTTCTCAGCGCCGGGTTAATTCTCCCCTTAAATATAGCCGTGGGATGTGTCGTTGCTGGCACGGTCTATGCTATCTACGTCCTTTTCAGTCAGGGGGAGATGCGTTAAATGTGGCTCTACCTGCGTGAAAACTATTACCAGATAACCGCCATGTTCCTCTTTGGCATCGGGTTATCCGCTCTCCTGTTAGACCGCAACTTAGTCAAAAAACTAATCGGTTTGAATATCTGCAACAGTGGTATTTACCTTTTCTTGGCTGCCCAAGGGTATATCCGGGGAGGAGCTGTGCCCATTGTCGCTGATGGCGTGCAACTTTATATCAACCCTGTTCCTACCGGGCTCATCCTTACCGGTATAGTTATTTCCGTTTCGGTTACGGCTTTTGCCTTAGCCCTGGTGGTTCGCTTATATAAACGTTACCAGACCTTAGATATCGACGAGTTAAGTAAACTGGTAGTTAAGGAGGGGATGTAGCCATTATCTTGGTCGAAAACTTCCCCTTCTTTTCTATCTTCCTCCCCATCTTCGCTGCCATTTTCTGTATGCTTTGGCATGAAAGATATGCTTGGCACTTTACCTTAGGGTCTACCGCCATCACCCTACTGCTTTCCCTAGCCACCTTAAACTATATCTATAGTAACGCTCTTAGTGTTACCTACCTGATGGGGCATTTTCCCGCTCCCTTTGGCAACGAAATTCGCTTTGGCGCCCTGGAAGCTTTCATGGCTTCCCTCTTTAGCGGCATCTCTCTGCTGACCATGTGGGGAGGTACGGCAACGGTACGCTGCGATATTCACCCCAGCAAGCTCCGCTTTTACTATTTAATGGAAAACCTGCTCCTGGCGGGGCTCCTGGCGATTATTTATAGTAACGATATCTTTACCACCTTTGTCTTCATCGAAATAGCCACGATTGCTGCCTGTAGCTTAGTCAGTGCCGGAGAGAATGGTCGCTCCCTCCTGGCGAGTTTTGTTTATTTGGCGATGAGTCTGCTAGGCTCTGGTTTGTTGCTTTTGGCTATCTCTATTCTATATAGTATTACCGGGCATCTTCTCTTCGCCGGTTTAGCGGAGAGCATTGCCTCTTTGGTAGCCACGGGAAGCTACACCCTCCCTCTAGCGGTGCTATCCGCCTTAACCATAGCCGGGCTCTCCATTAAAAGTGCTATCTTCCCCTTCCACGGCTGGTTGCCGGAAGCCTACAGCAGCGCCACCACCCCTACCTCGGCCCTCCTGGCCGGTATCGTAACCAAAACTTACCTGGTCTTTTTGCTTAAGCTTATCTGTCGCGTCTTTGGGCGGGCTTACTGGGCTTCTATGCTCCTCTCCCGCATCTTTTTAGCTTGCGGGGTTATGGCTATTCTCTACGGTTCCCTCCAAGCCATGCGTCAGCGCGACCTTAAACAAACCCTTAGCTATGCCTCTATTTCGCAAATTGGTTATATCTCTGTGGCTTTGGGAGTGGGTACTATTCCCGCTCTAGTGGCAGCCTGTTTCCAGATGGTGAGCCACGCTTTAAGCAAGAGTATGCTCTTTATGGCAACTGCCGGGTTGGCTGAAGCCTCCCAGGGGGAGACCAGCTACAAAACCTTACGAGGAGCGGCTCGGCGCAACCCTGTAGCTGCCGCAGCCTTTGTGGTCGGCGCCTTGTCCCTGGTAGGTATTCCCCCTCTCCCTGGCTTTATGGCGAAGCTCTACTTAGCCCAAAGCGCTCTCGCTTCACCGGAGGGGTGGCTGGTGGTACCGGTTATCCTCCTGGGCACGGTGCTGGGCGCCATGTATTATCTGCCGGCTTTAGCCACCCTTTTCGGTAGCGACACCGCTGCCTGGTCAGATAGGGAAAGTGCCGAAGGGGATAAGTCACCGCCAGCTTTACTCCCCGCTTCTTTGGGAGTTTTTATCTCCCTAACCGTGCTATTGGGATTTTTCGCCCCTCAGGTGTGGCAGATCCTGGAGCAAGGTATAATTAACCTGCATTAATGTTTGAGGCTGAAGACAAAGTCTTCACCCTCTCGCCTCAGAGTGCGCTCTTCGGCGAATTAAGACGTGTTCTTGCGAAAAAGTTTGCTTTTTGACGCGCATGTCGCCAAAAAGCAGTTACTTTTATCCCTTTAAGGTAAGTTAGGTAGAAAACAAGTAATATGAAACTGGTTTTTTGCTGGTTGGGTCATATCTAATAAAGAGGTGAAGTGATGTTCCCTTCTTTGGTCTTACTTCTCCCTTTGTTTATTCCTACTTTGGCGGGAATAGGCTTAGGACTTGGATCCTACAGAGGTAAAGAGCGTTCCCTGCTTCCCTCTTTATTACTTTGCCTGGCTCTTACCACCTTGGTGGTAGCGTTAATAGCTATACAGCCTCCTATAAGGTTGGGGCTGTTCTCTTTAGGCGCCCAGTTACCCTTATATCTGGCTACCGATACTTTAAGCAACATTTTTGCTATCTTTGTGGCTTTTATTTTCCTCATTGTTAGTATCTTCTGTCAAGATTACCTAACCCATGAAGAGCGCCCCGAGCACTTTGTCATGTTCTACTTGCTAGCCTTAGGTATGCTACTGGGGCTGTCTTACGCCGGTAACCTGCTGACCCTCTACCTCTTTTTTGAACTTCTCACTCTGGTATCCGTACCCCTGGTGTTGCACTCCCAGAGTCTGGAAGCTGTAGCCGCAGCTTTTAAGTATCTTTACTATTCCATTGCCGGAGCATCTTTAGGGTTGTTAGGACTCTTTGTTTTCTACACCAATTCCTGGAACCTAGATTTTGTGCCCGGGGGAAATTTACCCCCCCAGGCAGGAGAAAATTCCCCTTTGCTCCTGGTTGCCTCTATGGCGGTCATCATCGGCTTTAGTGCCAAAGCCGGTCTTTTTCCTTTACATGCTTGGTTGCCAGCAGCTCATCCGGTCGCCCCGGCTCCCGCCAGTGCCATTTTGTCGGGAGTTATCACTAAAGCCGGGGTCTTTGCCGTTATCCGTTACACCCTTTACCTGGTGGGAGGCGACTTCCTTCGCGGCACTTGGGTGCAGGGGGTCTGGTTGGCTTTAACCTTGTTCACCATTCTTTTAGGCTCACTGCAGGCTTACCGAGAACTGCTCCTTAAAAAACGGCTGGCGTACTCCTCGATCAGTCAGGTGAGCTATATCCTCTTCGGCATCGCTACCTTATCTCCCCTGGGGTTGGTGGGGGCACTTTTTCATATGTTTCTCCATGGAGTAGCCAAAAATGGTCTTTTCTTAAATATAGGCGCTATAACCAGCGCCAGCCAGAAAAGCGCTGCCGATGAACTTCAAGGCTTAGGACGAAATATGCCTTTCACCTTTGGGGCGCTGGCTCTTTTGAGCCTGTGTCTGGTGGGCATCCCACCTAGCGGTGGCTTTACCAGTAAGTGGTATTTGGCAACTGCAGCTCTAGCGGCGCTGCCCAAGGCAATCTCCTGGTGTGGACCGCTAGTGCTTATCGCCAGCGCTTTACTAACTGCGGGGTATCTTTTTCCTCTACTGGTTGAGGCCTTCTTTCCGGGGACAGAGTGGGTTAAAGAGAACGAGGTCAAGGAAGCTCCTCCCCTCCTGTTAGCTCCTACTATGCTGTTGGCGCTTCTGGGAGTAGCTTTAGGGCTTTTCGCCTCTCCCTTGCTGGATGCTCTGCAACTGCTGGCAGCCAGCTTGTTTTAGCCGGGAGAGGGGTGCCGACATATGGAGTTCGTTTTAGGAAGCTGGCAGCTAAGCTTTAGCCTTAACGGTTTCTCCTCGTTATATGGGGTACTTACCTGCTGCGCTTGGCTGGTCTCTACCCTTTTTGCCAGGGAGTATTTGGCCAAATCTACCCATCGGACACGTTACACCCTCTCTTCTCTGGCAACTCTGGTCACGGTGCTGGGGGTTTTTGGGGCTGACAACCTCGCCACAACTTTCCTCTTTTTTGAATTGATGGCTTTTACCTCCTACGCTTTGGTAGCTCATGAAGAGAGTCCAGAGGCTTTGCGAGGGGCACAAACCTATTTGGCGATAGCCATCGCCGGAGGTATGTCCATCCTGATAGGCATGATGCTTCTTTATCAGCGCTTTGCCACTCTAAACTATAACCTGCTCTACGAGTACAGCCAGGCTCTGGCAGATAAGGGAGAGCTCTATCTACCGGCTGCTCTCCTCCTGTTGGGGTTTGGCGCCAAAGCTGGGCTATGGCCTTTGCATATTTGGCTTCCCAAGGCTCATCCGGTGGCACCGGCACCCGCCAGCGCCCTGCTCTCCGGCGTGCTGACAAAAACCGGTATAGTTGGGGTTATAGTTGCCAGCACCACATTGCTGGCTTCCGATATTCCCTGGAGCGTGGCCTTAATGGCTGTGGCCTCTATCACCATGTTGTGGGGAGCTGTAGCTGCTCTCTTCTCCCGAGATATGAAGCGCACCTTGGCTTGCTCTTCGGTCTCTCAGATAGGTTTTATCACCAGCGGCATTGCCAGCTTAGCCCTACTGGGCTACCACGACGGTATCGCTGCCCGGGGAGTGCTGCTCCATATGGTGAACCACACCTTGATCAAGCTGGTGCTGTTTACCCTGGCAGGGGTAGTCTACCTCCAAACCCACGACTTAAGCTACCGGAGTATACGTGGCTTTGCCAAGGGTAAACCTCTCTTTACCCTCCTCTTCCTGCTGGCGGCTGGTGCTTTAGCGGGGATCCCCCTTTTCAGCGGCTATATTAGCAAAACCTTGCTCCACGAAGCCCTCGTGGAAGGGATATACTATGCCCCCAGTGGTGCCCTAGCTGCCTTTCTGCAAATAGTGGAGATAATTTTTCTTAGCAGCGGCGGTATTACCTTCGCCTATATGGCGCTCCTGGGAGAGACCTTGCTTACCGGAAATGCTTCCTCAAAGGGAAAGATGCCAAGAACCACCCCAAGAACAAGGCGCTCACCTGGGCAGCGCCGCCCCCCACCGGCAGTTGAGGGAGTAAGGGAAGCCTTATCCCCCGGCTACCGGGTGCTGTGGCTTCTCCTGGCAGTAGCTCTCCTTTTCCCTTTGCTGGGGATCTTCCCTATCTTGGCTGAAAGGGTAGTAGACCCTGCCTTTACCTTCCTGCGCAGCCACGAAGTAGACCACCCTATTCCTTATTATGCTTGGATTAACTTACGAGGGGCTCTGATCTCCCTGACTATCGGCGGCGGTATCTTCCTTGTTATGCGTCATGAGAGGGCAGCAGGTACTCTGGGAGCAAAGCTCTACGAACTATTCCAGCAAGGGAGCTACGACCTGGAAGATAAAGGGTACCGCCCCTTGTTACAGGGCATACTTGGGCACCTGATCGCAGCCATGCAGCGTCTTGCTTCCCTGCCTGAGCTGCTGGTAAAAAAAATACGGGTAGCTCTGCTGACAGCCACCCGTAATCCCTACCAACCCGGTTCCTTTTTGGAAGGGCACTATTATCTCTTTAGTTCCACCGCTGCCGAAGCCAACCGGCGACCGGTAACTATCTCTTATCCCTCGACCACCCTAAGCCTACTTTTAGCTGCTGCTGGTCTCTTTATTATTTTATCTTTTCTCTTTAGTCAAGCTCTTTAGCTTCCCGCACTTGGACACTCCCTTTAGTCCACTCCCCAATACTGTTAGCTAAGTCGGGGAGAGCCATGGGGCGAAGGGTCGCCGTCAGCAGAACCTTCTCGCCATACTCCTGCCGAAGCTCTTTAGCTTCGGCTTTGGTCAATTCATGGAGGATATAAGAGAGCTGTTCATAACGGCACTCTAAGATAATAGGAATATAAACCAGTTCCTGACGCACCCCTGCCTCTTTTAAAACCGTGGCGGCAGTGAGATGAAAAGCTCTGATCAGCCCCCCAACCCCCTGCTTCTCCCCGAAGTAACGGGTAACCACTACCATGGTGTTGGTAAGCTCCAGATGGTCAATAGCACGCAGTATAGGTGGTCCCGCTGTTTGGGAAGGCTCCCCGGCATCACTATAGCGAGCCACCTGGTTAGGCGCTATTCCCAGGCGGTAAGCCCAGCAATGCTCTTTAATGCTGGGGTGCTCCTCTCGGACTTTGGCTAAAAACTCCTTGGTATCCTCTTCCGAGGTCACCTGGGCGACACTGCCAAAGAAGCGACAAGCGCCTACTTGCACCTTGCAACGCGCCTCCTGGGCTATGGTAAAATAATCGTTGGAGATAGTTATCACCGCCTTAGGCTACTGATACCGATCTTTCCACAGACGAGCCAGCCGCTCCTTGGTCGCTTTTTCGGCACCGTTGCTGCTGGCTTCATAAAACCGCTCCTGCCGCAGTTCATCAGGAAGGTATTGCTGGTAAACAAAATGCTCCGGATAGTTATGAGCATAAAGATAGCCCTGGCCATGCCCCAAGCGTGCCGCGCTGGGATAGCTGGCATCACGCAAAGGGATAGGAACCGCCCCTAAGCCCCTCTGTTCCTCCACTACGGTGGCGGCTTTGCCCATGGCGACGGTGACCGAGTTGCTTTTAGGAGCGGAGGCAACATAGATAACCGCTTGGCTGATGTTGTGCCGCGCTTCCGGCAAGCCAATTAGCTCCAAAGCCTGGGCTGCGGCGACAGCTACCAACAGCGCCGTGGGATCGGCGTTACCCACATCCTCGCTGGCGCAGATAACCACCCGGCGCATAATAAAGCGAGGATCTTCCCCGGCTGCCAGCATACGGGACATCCAGTAGATAGCTGCATCCGGGTCGCTCCCCCGCATAGATTTAATAAAAGCCGAGACAATATCGTAGTGTTGGTCGCCATCTTTGTCGTAGCGCAACGCTTTTTGGCGGATAGCCTCCGCCATCTCGGTTTCCCCCAAGATGATAGCGCCGTCTGCGCCAGGTTCGGCAGCCAACACTGCTGCTTCCAAGCCATTTAAGGCGTTCCGGGCATCACCCACCGAGCAACGCAAAAGATGCTCCAAGGCTTCGGGGGTAAGAGCTATGGTTAAATTACCATAGCCATTTTCTTTATCGGCTAAAGCGCGTTGCACAATTTGGGCGATGGCGGCATCATCCAGAGGCTTGAGGCGAACCATTTGCGAGCGGCTGACTAAAGCGGCGTTGATGTCGAAAAAAGGGTTGGAAGTAGTTGCTCCGATGAGAACCACGGTGCCGTCTTCCACCGCCGGTAGCAAAGCATCTTGCTGCCCCTTGTTGAAACGGTGGATTTCATCGATAAAAAGAATGGTGCGCTGCCGATAGATGCGCCGCCTATCTTTAGCTTCACCAATGATCCGCTTGATATCGGCAACCCCGCTGGTTACAGCACTGATTTGCTCGAAATGCCCTTTGGTGCTACCAGCGATAAGGGCAGCAATGGTGGTCTTACCGCATCCAGGAGGACCAAAAAGGATTAGGGAAGTGAGGCGATCACTTTCGATAGCACGCCTCAGAGGGCGACCCGCACCCAGCACCTCCTCTTGCCCCACCAGATCCTCCAGTTGGCGAGGACGCATACGCGCCGCCAAAGGCATATAGGCCGTCGTCGGAAGCTCACTTTGGGTGGTGGAGAATAAATCCAGGGGATCCATATGGTCACCGACTTTCTCTCTTTATCCCCACAGGGTATGCATCTTAGTTGCCTTGATTATTAAAGCTGCCGGGATAGCAGGAATAAACCGTTTCACCGGCGAAGAGAAATTTACCATGTTAACGTGAGAGCCTGAGGTGAGGGTATGGAGATAAATTTTACCGAAGTTAAGCGGGAAGCCCAGAGCAAACTGCAAGCCCAGTTTCGCCCTGCTTTTTTAGCTTTTAATCTCATGCCCCTCCTGGGGCTACTGGTTAACTGTGCCGCTGTCTGGCCATTCTTTCGTTACGGTTTCGAGGAAGTGTTGTATGCTTTTTCCCTACCCCAAACCAACCGCCTTATCCAACTCAGCTCCCTCTTGCTACTTCCGGTATATATGGCTTGTAGCGTGGGAGCATCCAGAATCTACCTGACCGTGTGGCAGGGAGAGACGGCGCATTTTCGCGATATCCTCTGGGGCTTTAACGATATTAAACGCAGTATGTTAGGGGTGCTACCTCTCTACCTGGTCCAGTGGGTCAACGGGTTGCTACAACTTAGCAGCGCTCTATTCGGCCAGGGGGTATCTTCGGCTACGGTCAACTTGGAAACCCCTATTTCGGCTTTAGCGCTGCTCCCCAGTGTTATCGTGGGTATTATAACAGCTTTCATCCAACTAAACTTCTGGATGCTCCCTTATATCATCGGCGAAGACCCTGATATCTCCTATCGTGATGCCTGGCGCCGCGCCTTGCAACTGGCTCGCGGTTACCGCCGGCGGGTATTCCTGTTTGAGCTCTCCTTCTTCGGCTGGTTAGCTCTGACGGCGTTGACCCTGGGGTTGGCAGTACTTTATGTTGGTCCCTATCTTAGTGTGGCCATGGCAGGTTTTTATGCCCGCCGGGTAATCATCAGCCGGGAAGAACCGTCTAGCAACTACGAAAAGATTTCCTGAAACATTAACTTTTAACAATATTTTTGCCACGAAAGGAGATTCTCATGGACAAACTACAGTTTTTAGAAGAGGCTCTGGGCAGCCTCAAAGAGAGCGGTCTCTTTAACTCTATCCGCACTATCGATTCTGCCCAGGGCGCCTGGCTACAGATTGACGGTCGTCGGGTGCTGAACATGTGCTCCAACAACTACCTGGGGTTGGCTAACCACCCCCGTTTGGTGGCAGCTGCCAAAGAGGCGATCGACCACTACGGAGTAGGACCGGCGGCGGTCCGTTCCATTGCCGGTACCCAGACCATCCACGAAGAGCTAGATGCCGAAGTAGCGAAGTTCAAAAAGGTGGAAGCGGCTCTAACCCTGCAGGGTGGCTTT
>Ga0123353_10001001_pt1 | contig 34638 bp, 32 predicted proteins | sample TergutLab28metaG_3_FD_92763 | JGI IMG/M metagenome (GOLD analysis project Ga0123353, IMG submission 92763) | Labiotermes labralis P3 segment gut microbial communities from Petit-Saut dam, French Guiana - Lab288 P3 | ecosystem: Host-associated > Arthropoda: Insects > Digestive system > Gut ... | reverse complement strand
TCTTTTTTCCGTCCTGCCGCGCAAAAAATGCTCGCAATAAACAAATTATTCCTGCGCTTTTTTACTTGCGGGACGAAAAAAATCCTCGTTTATCCGCTCGCGGCTAGTTTCCGAGGAGGTCTACTATCTACCATCTACAATCTAGCATCTAGAACAGGAGGAACGACTATGCCATATTACGGTTACGGACTCGACATCTATTATCTGTTGCTCGTTCTGCCGGCTTTCGCGCTGGCGATGTGGGCGCAGATACACGTGAAGCGCACGTACAAAAAAATGGACGCCGTGCTCAACTCGCGCGGACTCACGGGCGAGCAGGCCGCTATGAGGGTGCTGTACCATTACGGCATCAATAACGTGCGGATCGAGCGGGCGGCGGGCAGGCTGACGGATCACTACGATCCGCGCTCGAACGTCATACGGCTGTCGGGCGCGGTGTTTTCCGGGACGTCCGTCGCGGCTGTGGGCATCGCGTGCCACGAGGCCGGTCACGCGGCCCAGCACGCACAGAGCTATGCGCCGGTCAAGGTTCGCAATTCTATTTTGCCTGTGAGCAACATCGGCTCGATGATGGGGATTCCACTGGCGATCGCGGGCCTATTCATGGGCTTCGGGATGCTGTTTTATATTGGAATCGCGCTTTTCCTGTTTGCGATCGTGTTCCAGCTTGTGACATTGCCGGTGGAGTTTAATGCAAGCAAACGGGCTCTGGCGGTGATCGACGAAACGGGCATGCTTCAGGGCGGCGAATACGACGGCGCGAAGAAGGTGCTGTCGGCGGCGGCGTGGACGTATGTCGCGGCGCTGGCGGTGTCAATCGCGAACCTGCTCAGGCTTCTGCTCTTGAGCAACAGGGGCAAAAGGCGGTGAACGCGCGGGAGGCCGCTTTCGGGGTCCTGCTGAAAATGGAGCGTGACGGCGCGTATTCAAACCTCGCTTTAGACGGCGCGCTGAAAAGCGCTTCGCTTTCGGCAGAGGACAGCGCACTGGCGGCGGCGATTGTGTATACGGCGACAGAGCGGCGGCTGACGATAGACTACAACCTGTCGCTGTATCTTACGCAGCCGCTTAAAAAGCTGCGCCCGGAGGTTTTGACGGCTTTGCGCGCGGGCTGCGCGCAGATTTTCTTTATGGACAGAATACCCGCGTCCGCGGCCGTGAACGAAAGCGTCAAACTCGTGAAGCGGGCGGACAGCGCCTACGCGGCGGGACTTGTGAACGCGGTGCTGCGCAAGGCGGCGCGAAACGGGCCGCGCCTGCCAAAGCGGGAAAACGGTGAGACAACGTTCCTCAGCGTGAAATATTCCTGCCCGGAGTGGCTTGTAAAAATGTGGAGCGAGGCTTACGGCGCGGAAAACGCCGAGGGTATCATGGCCGCGTCTTTGGAGCAAAGGGCATCGGCTCTGCGGGTCAATACGCTGAAAACGACGCCGCAGGAGTTAACCGCGCGTCTCCGTGCGGAGGGCGTGGAAACGGCGCGGTACGAGCTTCTGCCAAACGTACTGCTGGCGGAAAGCTTGGGCGCGGCGGAAAAGCTCCGCGCGTTTTCGGAGGGGCTTTTCCACGTGCAGGATGTTGCGTCGGGGCTGTGCTGTATGGCGCTGGGCGCCTGTCCGGGCGAAACGGTGATGGACGTATGCGCCGCGCCGGGCGGAAAGTCCTTTACGATAGCGCAGGAGATGCGGGGCGAGGGGTTTGTCAAAGCGTTCGACCTGCACGCAAACAGGGTCGGCCTGATCGAAAGCGGCGCAGCGCGTTTGGGGATAGGCAACATCAGGGCGGAAGTGCGTGACGCGGCCCGTTTTGACGAAAGCGTCGAAAAAACCGACAGAATTTTGTGCGATGTGCCGTGCTCCGGGTTCGGCGTAATAGATAAAAAGCCGGAAATTCGTTATAAAACACCACAAGATATTGACAAACTGCCGGATTTGCAGTATCTTATATTGTGTGTAGCCGCGAAATACCTGAAAACCGGGGGCAGGCTGGTCTACTCGACGTGCACACTGAATCCGGCGGAAAACGAGGATGTCTGCGAACGCTTTCTCAATGAACACCCGGACTTTAAGGCCGTGCCGGTCCTCAAAGATGTTCCGCATTACGGCAGCGGACAGGGGTTTGTGACGCTGATGCCGCATGTTACAAAGTCTGACGGATTTTTTATCGCGGCGTTTACAAGAATCGGGAAACAACAATGAATCATACACGTGATGACAACAATTTGCCGCCTGAAGATATCAAATCCATGACGCTTGAAGAGCTTGCGCAAGAGGTTGCGGCGATGGGTCTGCCGCCTTTTCGCGCGAAGCAGATATACGCGTGGATCCAACAGCGCGGCGCTGAAAGCTTCGGCAAAATGACCGACCTGTCGGCTTCGCTTCGGGCGGCGCTGGCTGAAAAATTTGAAATATTTCCGTGCGCTATTGAAAAAAGGCTTGTTTCGGAGTATAATGAAACAGTCAAATACCTCTTTAAGCTGCGGGACGGCGAAATGATCGAAGCCGTTTTGATGAAATATAAGTACGGCCATACGCTGTGCGTTTCGTCTCAGGCCGGGTGTAAAATGGGCTGCGCGTTCTGCGCGTCCGCCCGCTGCGGCTTTGCCAGAAATTTGACCGCGTCTGAAATGCTGGGTCAGATACACGCCGCGCAAAAAGACAGGCAGATCCGCGTTTCCCACGTCGTATTGATGGGAATGGGGGAGCCGCTGGACAACTTTGAAAACGTGAATCGCTTTTTGGAACTTGTGAGCTTTGACCCCGGCCTGAATATCGGAATGCGTAACATCTCGCTGTCCACCTGCGGGCTCGTGCCGCAGATATACGAGCTTATGGAAAAGAAGCTCCAGCTGACGCTTTCGGTATCGCTCCACGCGCCGAACGATGAAATACGCTCGCGCCTGATGCCGGTGAACAGGCGTTATCCCGTGGACACGCTGTTAAAGGCGTGCCGTGACTATGTAAAAGCGACGGGGCGCAGGATATCTTTTGAATATATCATGATAAGTGGCGTGAACGACAGCGGCGATTGCGCAAAAGAGCTTGCCGCGAAGCTGAAAGGAATGCTGTGCCACGTCAATTTGATTCCCGCGAATGAATTTACGGACGGCGGCTTTAAAAGAAGCGGCGGCGCGCGTGTCGAGGCGTTTTCGGCTGTACTGAGCGGCAAGGGGATCAACGTTACGCTCAGAAGAAGTCTGGGCGGCGATATTGACGCGGCGTGCGGGCAATTGCGTAAGCGCAATTAACGATTGACAATTGAAAAAAACCACGTAAAAATTGACCGATACACGCAGGGGAGGGCAACAATGAAGATCGCGAAAAAAACAGACGCGGGAATGGTTCGCAGCGTCAATCAGGACGCCTGCGCCGCCGGGGAATTTCCGGACGGCATGGTATGGGCTGTCGTGTGCGACGGCATGGGCGGCGCGTCCGGCGGCGACATAGCCAGCTCCGCGGCGGTGCGGATCATCGCGGAAAAGATCACGGCGTCCTACCGTGACGGCATGAGCTCCACGTCTATCCGGCACCTGCTTTTTTCGGCGATAGAAACCGCGAACGCGACGGTTTTCGAAATGTCGCGGGCCAATGAAGAGCTTGAGGGAATGGGAACCACCGTCGTCGCCGCGATCATCAGCGGCAAGGCCTCCTACATCGCCCACGCCGGGGACAGCCGGGCATACCGCATCTTCGGCCGCAGTATATCGCAGCTCACCCGCGACCACTCGATGGTGCAGGCGATGCTTGAAAACGGCGAGCTTACGCCGACCCAGGCAAAGCGCCACCCCCGTAAAAACATCATAACAAGGGTTTTGGGCGTAGACGGCACGATACTCATTGACTTCTGCGAGGAGCCGTTTTTAGACGGCGACATCCTGCTCATATGCACCGACGGACTGACCAATTTTGTGGACGCCGACGAGATATACAAGGTAGCGCGCGAGTCCGACAAGTATATGATAGCGGATGAGCTTGTGAAGCTGGCAAATTACAACGGCGGACGGGATAATATTACCGTTGTTACTGTTTCGAATTAAATCCACCGTGGCGGGGGCTTGCTCCTGCCGTCCCGAAAAAGGAGAGCGCGAAGATGGATAATTATGTTGGAAAACGGCTCGACGGCCGCTATGAGATCCAGGAGATCATCGGCGTAGGCGGCATGGCTGTCGTTTACAAGGCGTATGACAATGTTGACGACCGCATTGTGGCAGTAAAAATCCTCAAGGAGGAGTTCCTGCAGAGCGAGGATTTTCGCCGCCGCTTCAAAAATGAGTCCAAGGCGATCGCGGTTTTGTCGCATCAGAATATTGTCAAGGTATACGACGTCAGCTACGGCGACCGGCTCCAGTACATCGTCATGGAGTACGTGGAGGGCATCACCTTAAAAGAGTACATTGAGCAGCAGGGGCGAATCAACTGGAAAGAAGCCGTTTATTTCGTGACGCAGATCCTGCGTTCGCTCCAGCACGCCCACGACAAAGGGATCGTCCATCGGGACATCAAGCCGCAGAACATAATCCTGCTGCAAAACGGGACGATTAAGGTGACGGATTTCGGCATAGCGCGGTTCAGCCGCAGCGAGACCCGCACCATGACCGACAGCACGATAGGCTCCGTACATTACATCAGCCCCGAGCAGGCCAAGGGCGACGTTACCGACAACAAGGCGGACATTTATTCCGTCGGCGTTGTGCTTTACGAGATGCTGACAGGGCAGCTGCCGTTTCAGGCCGAGACGTCGGTGTCCGTGGCGCTGATGCAGCTCCAGTCGGAGGCGAAACGTCCCCGGGAGATAAACCCCTCCCTCCCTGTGGGACTTGAGCAGATCACCTTAAAGGCCATGCAGAAGCGCCCGCGTGACCGTTATCAGTCGGCGGCGGAGATGCTTTTGGATATTGACGAGTTTAAGCGAAATCCCTCTATTAAGTTCGATTTCGGTTACTTTTTGGACAATGAGCCGACAAGGTTCGTAGGCAAAACCGAAAGCCCTCTTGGCAGGACGGCTTCGATGCCGCGCCAAAGCGCCCAGGCACGTACGGGTACCATGCCGCGCGCGGGCACGGCGCCCCGGACCGCGCCGCCTTTGCAAAGAAACGGGCGGGAGGACGACGAATACTACGACGACTATGAGGAACGAAGCAAAACGTTGCCGGTCCTGGCCGGCATCATCGGCGGGCTTATCATACTCGCCGGGATCATCATATTGATAAGCTACGCTACGGGGAAGTTCTCCAAAAGCGAGATAGAGGTGCCGAATTTCATCGGCAAGAATTACTACGAGGAAATACTGAATAACGACGAATACAAAGACCTGAATATCGTGGTCAGCGCGACAATAACGCCCGGTACATACGAAGCGGGCGTCGTATACGATCAGTCGCCCTCCGCCCGCTCGAAAATAAAATCCACAGAGACGATCACGGTGTTTATACCCAAGGATATGCCTCCCGTGAAAGTGCCCGACGTATATGGCCTTGACTACTCTGAGGCGGTGGAAATCATCGAGGCCGCCAAGCTCAAATGCGTTCCTGAGCGGGTACAGGAGCCCGGCAAGGAAAATACCGTCGTCCGCACAAAGCCCGAGAGGTTTCAGGATTATTTCGAGGGACAGACGGTAACGCTATATATCGTGGATACGGGAGTCATGACCGAGATACCAAAGATCATTACCTGGGACCTTGAAACCGCCAAAGAAATGCTTGAACAGTGTTATCTCGTCATGAACCGGACGGTAAAGTATGAAAACAGCGTCGAGGACAAGGACATCGTGATAGGCATCGAGGGCTTCAGCGAAGGCGCGACCGTGCCCAAGGGGACGGAGATTCAGATCATCGCCAGCAACGGCATACCGCCCGAGGCGACCGCGAAGATAAGCATACGCCTGCCCAATAACGGCTCCGTCTTTAAGCAAGGCTCGCTCCGGGTTTATCTGGACAATGTGCTGGTGCCCGAGCTTTCAAAGACGGTTCTGCTCAACGGCGCGTCGCATCCCTTTGACGTAACAAGCTCAAACGGGCAGAAGAAGCTGGTGGTGATTATCGACCACGCCCAGGTATATGAGTGCAAGATCGACTTTAATTATTCCCCGGCAAGGGTATCGGACGAGAAGCCCACGCCGGACTCCTACTTTTCAACCACGACGACCGTTGTCACAGGGCGCGAGCCAATGATCGACGTGGTAGGCATGAATTACGAGGTTGCGTGCGACAAGCTGAAAGAGGTTGGCTTTTCGTACATTGAACCGGAGTATGTGGAGACGAAGGACCGCTCAAAGAACATGATCGTGAAAGAGCAGGATCCGACGCCCAAGGCGTTTACGAAATACCCGCTTGATACGAGAATCACGCTGACGGTGTATTTGTTTGAGCCGGACAATCCGGACGACTAGAGGATTTGTATGCAGTGTGACGGCCTGATACTAAAAGGGATCGGCGGCTTCTATTACGTGGAAGCCGCCGGTGAGACATTTGAATGCAGGGCGCGGGGGATTTTCCGCAAGGAGAAAATCACGCCGCTGCCCGGCGACCGCGTAACGATCAACGCTGCGGAAAACGGCGCGGAGAACACCATCGAGGTGATACACGAGCGTAAAAGCGTCATACGCCGCCCGCCCGTCGCGAACATCGACCGCATTTTTATCGTGGTTTCGGTACGTGAGCCGTCACCCAACCTGCTGCTGACCGACCGTATGATCGCTATCGCGGAGGACAAGGGTATCGAGCCGGCGGTCGTCATCACCAAAACCGATTTGGGCGATCCGTCCTATATGGCCGGGGCCTACCGCCTGGCCGGGATTATTACGCTCTGTATGCCGGATAACGCCGATGAACTCAGATGTGAGCTGGCGGGGCATATCAGCGCGTTCGCGGGCAATTCGGGTGTGGGGAAATCGACGCTGCTCAACCGCGTCGATGAAAGTCTGCGCATTGATACGGCGGAGATTAGCAAAAAGCTGGGGCGCGGCCGTCACACGACCCGCCATGTGGAGCTGTACGGCACGGCGGGCGGATACGTTGCCGACACGCCGGGATTTTCCTCCCTTGAGTTTCTAAAAGACGAGTTTATCCCGAAAGAGAATTTGCAATTCTGCTTCCGTGAATTTTTGCCGTATGTCGGCAAGTGCCGGTTTTCAACCTGCGCCCACGTGGCCGACAGCGGCTGCAAAATACGCGAGGCGGTGGGAAACGGGACGATCGCGAGGTCACGGCACGCCAGCTACATCGCGCTGTACAATGAGGCGAAAGCACAGGAGAGAATGTATAGTCAAACCACTTGAAAACTGACTATGTAAGGTAAGAACCGCCCGGCAAATGGGCGGCTCTTGTTGTTTTCATAGCGTCTAAGGTACTTATACCATGTCTTCTTTCCTGATCCTGAAAAATATTCTCAACAATCCCCTAAACGCTCTCGGACTGCGGACAACTACGATCTTCATTTCTTCCACCCATCCTCTCTCTATGTAGATTGATTATACTATTTTTTGCAGATCAAGAGTCCCATGACGATCAGTGCGGCGGCCGCTACGATGATGATAAGTGAGTACGGCATGATCCGGGCCGCGATAAGTCCCGCGCCGAAGGACGCGACCATAAGGCCCGCGCATTCGTCGCGCCTACAGGAGGCTCCTCGGAAGAATTTGGTTCCGGCCATTAAAACGCACCGCCTTGTTTTATTAGATTAGAGCCTATGAGCACAGGTTCTTACTTCTGGTACATTATATACGATACGGTCAACTTATGTGCGAAAAGTTTGAGGAAAGCGGATTGCAAAAAAGGGACCGCGCTGTTTTGCGGAATCAGCGAAAAGTCGGCCGAAATTGCCTTGCGCAGGCTGAACGCGCGGCTGTACGGGGGCGGCTTTTTTGTCAGGGCCTCAGAGCGGCGGTTGTACGGGCAGTTCGGGACGTACATCGAAAAAACAGATTATAAATCTTTAGCGTCGGGCAGGGCGAGGATGAATTCCTTGACGGCTTTCAGCTCCTCGTCGGTCAGGCGCCATTCCTCCCATGACCCGTCCCGGCCCGCGATGCGGATCAGGTTCTCGCCGGAGTCTGACCGTCGGGTGCGGCGCTCGCCTAAAAGTAAATAGAGGGGATCAGAGTGCAAGGCATTGGCGAACTCGTGTATTTTTGACAGGGGTATATCGCTTATGCCAAGCTCTATTTTGTTTATGGAGGAGCGCGACTTATAGCCGAGTTTTTGCGCAAGATCATCCTGCGTCATGCCGAGGGATTCGCGGCGATTTTTGACACGTTGTGCCATATCTTTCATAAAAAACTCCAAATAAAAAAACTCTTGACAAATTTTACAATATCATTTACTATAGTCTTGTAGAAAAAAAACCTACAAAATGCTTGCGAAAGGAAGAGGAAAAGCTTGCAAAAGGAAAAAAGGAGTACATACGAGATTTATGGCCGGAAGTATTGTGTAAAAGAGATGGTGGTGCACCCGGTGGCCGGGAGGATACCTCTTTTGGAAATTCTGATGATGAGCGACGGAAGATGGAAGGAGCTGTCGGAAAAGAAGAAATAACCCATATTATTATAACACAGGAGGACGCGTAAGTTCAATTACAATTTTGATTTTTTCTAATTCGATTTTTCTAATTCAAATCCGCGACTTGATTTTTTCATATATTTGATGTATAATATAAAAATATGGGAAAGCATAAATTTGAGAGCCGCTAAAAGTTGCCGATATATCCATTTTTGGGTTCTTAACAGAAAGGGGTTTGAGGATGAAAGGCAAGCTGGTGGTGATCGAGGGGCTTGACGGCAGTGGCAAATCCACGCAAATAGCGCTTGTAAAAGAAAAGCTGGAGAAGGACGGCTTCAGGACACGCCGTATAAAACTGCCCGACTACTCCAGCCCGTCAAGTACGTTGGTGCGCATGTATCTTTCCGGCGAACTGGGGAATGCGCCGGGTGACGTCAACGCCTACGCCGCGTCGGCGTTTTACGCGGTGGACCGTATCGCGAACTACCTGCGCGTGTGGAGGGATGGATATCTGGACGGCGAGCTGATTCTGGCCGACCGTTACACGACCTCCAACGCGTATCATCAAATGACAAAGCTGCCGTATGAACAGTGGGACGGTTACCTCGCGTGGCTTGAGGATTTCGAGTACGGCAAGCTCGCGATACCGAAGCCTGATCTGGTGATCTACTTCGATATGCCGCCGGACGTGTCGCGCAAGCTCATCAGCGGGCGGTATGGCGGCGACGAGAGCCGCAGGGATATCCACGAAGCGGACACGGACTACCTTGAAAGCTGCGGCAAAGCGGCGCGCTATGCGGCGGACAAGCTCGGCTGGAGGGTCATCCGATGTGCCGAAAACGGCGGGCCGCTGGCGATAAAAGACATCGCGGACCAAGTTTACCAAACAATACTGGGGGGAATAACGTGAAAGATTTATTTTCATCCCTTATTTGTACCGTCGCGCGTTTCACGTCTGATTGTATTGCGCCGCACGGTGCGGCGGGATGGAGGTTATTAGGGAATGTTTGACTTTTGGGCGCCGTCAATATCGGACAAAGCCTGGGTAAAAGATCTGATTTTCAGCGCCGGACGAGAGGGCTGCGAATATACGTTTGGAAATATTTTTTGTTGGAGTGAAGTATACGGCTCCGAGATCACGCGGTACGGGGATTTCTTTTTTTCAAAAAGCGGGAGCGGCATTTACTGTTTCCCGGCCGGAAGCGGCGACCTGAAAACCTGTCTTAACGAAATGCGGCGCGATGCGGAGCAGCGCGGCAATCCGTTTCGCATGTTCGGCCTGACGGAGCGGGACAAGGAACGGCTCGAAGAGCTTTTTCCGGGAAGCTTTACGCTGAAAGAGGATAGAAACCTGTTCGATTATATCTACCGCACGTCGGATTTGAGCGAGCTTGCGGGAAAAAAATATCACGCGAAGCGCAACCACATCGCTGCGTTTTTGAAGGACACGCAGTGGATATACGAGGAAATAGGCGAACAAAACATCTCCGAATGCCTTGTGATGAACGAGCTTTGGGCGATCAAAAACAGCAACAAGGACCCGAAAGGCATAGCCCGGGAGCAAATCGCGCTGAAACGCGCGCTGAAGAACTTCGCGGAGCTGGAGATGAAAGGCGCGCTGATCCGCACGGAAAGCGGCGTCGTGGGGTTTACGGTGGGCGAGGCGGCGAGCGGCAATATGTTCTGCACGCACTTTGAAAAAGCGTTTTCCGATGTGCGCGGCGCGTACCCGGTGATCAACCGTGAATTTGCGGCCAACACCATCAGCGGCTTCACGTTCGTCAACCGCGAAAACGACGAGGGGGACGAGGGATTGCGCAAGGCGAAGCTCTCGTATCACCCGGACAAGCTGCTGATAAAATATACCGCGGAGTACAATGATTGAGGTTGACATGATTCGAATCGCGAATAAATCCGACATCCCCGCCATGGCCGAGACCTGGAAAAGCTCTTTCCGTGACAGCGGCGAATACATCGATTTTTTCATGCGAAACCGCTTTCCATCCGCCGGCGCGCTGATCGCCTTAGAAAACGGTCAGCCCGTGTCGCAGCTGGTCCTGCTGCCGGGAGAGATGAGTCTGGCAGGCAGGCGTTACGCCGCTTACTACCTCTATGCCGCCGCCACGCGCCCGGAGTATCGCGGCCAAGGGCACATGGCGTGCCTGATGGAGGCGGCGAAAACCCACGCGCGTGAACACTCAGTCTCATATATCGCGCTTGTGCCGGGCGAGGAAAGCCTGTACGGTTACTATGCGCGCTTCGGCTTTTTGAAATGCTTTACGTATATCAAGCGGGAGTTCAGCCGCGAAGAATTGTCCGCGAAAGCATGTGAGGGAGGGGAGATACGCCCGGCGGGCATCGCGGAAATCACGGCTTTGCGCAACGCGTGTCTGGACGTGGGCGGCGCGTTCCTGTGGGACGAAAATGCCATGCGGTACGCCGTCAAGGAGCATGAAGCATATCGCGGAAAATCAATCTGCGTCTTTGACTGCGGCCGGCTTTGCGCGTGGCTTTTGGCGTCGCGGGACGGGGGTACGGTTTACGTCAGCGAGTTCTGCGCGCTTCCCGCCGCGTTTTCTTGCGCGGCAAAGGCGTTGCTGGAATCTTTCGGCGAACAGCGGTTTGAGCTTCGGCTGCGGGCGGACGGCTGCGATAAAGATACAATTGACGGCGGTATGATCTTTCCCGTTTCGCGAGAGGCGGAAGCGGCGGTAAGACAGAGCGAAAATTCATATATTGGGTTGATTCTTGATTAAGTGAGGGATATGTTATGGTGTACGTTTTTTTTGCCGACGGCTTTGAAGAGATCGAGGCCTTTGCGCCGGTCGATATCCTGCGCCGCGCGGGCGTGGAGGTTCAGACGGTCGGTATAGGCAATATGACCCCGGTGGGTTCTCATGGCATCAGCACTATCTGTGACGCCGGGGTGGACGACATGCGGACGGATGAGCTGGAGGGCATCGTGCTTCCCGGCGGAATGCCCGGCACAAAAAATCTGGAGGAATCATCGCATGTGCGGGAGCTTGTGGACTTCTGCGCCGGATCGGGAAAGCTCATCGGCGCCATTTGCGCCGCGCCGAGCATTCTTGGTCATATGGGACTGCTGAAAAACAGGAGAGCGGCCTGCTTCCCGGACTATGAGCGGGAGCTTGACGGCGCGGACGTGATGCGTGAAGCCATCTGCCGCGACGGGAACATCATTACGTCCAGAGGGGCGGGAACCGCGCTGGAGTTCGGGTTCGCGCTCGTTGCGTACCTAAAAGGCGAGGCGGAGGCGGAGCGGCTCAGAAAAATGATGCAATGCGTGTAGGGGTGCAATATTTTACCGCGTGAGGACGACAATGAACTTGAAGCTGATCAAAAATGAACTGCGTGAACAGTACAAGAACGTCCGCCTGTCGCTTTCGGAGGACGAAAAGAACAGGCTGGACTTAAAGATCGCCAACAGGGTGACGGGGCTGTGGTCTTTTCGGGAAAGCGATGTTATTTTGTGCTATGTCTCGAAAAAAATCGAGGTTGGGACGGAGTCCATCATACGCGCTGCGTGGCGTATGGGAAAAAAGGTTGCAGTGCCCGATTGTTCCGAGGATACCCGTGAGATGGACTTTTATTTTATCTCATCCTACGACGATCTGCGCGTAGGCGCTTACGGCCTGCTGACTCCGATAAAGGAGCGGTGCGAGCCGCTGACGGACTATTCGCAGGGCTTTTGCGTCGTGCCCGCCATCGCCTACGACAGTCAGGGATACAGGCTGGGCTTCGGAAAAGGCTATTATGACAGGTTCCTGTACAACTTTAAGGGTAAAACGGCCGGAATTTGCTACGAGAATTGCATGAGCGGCGAGCTGCCGCACGGAAACTACGACCAAAAGGTGGACATGGTGATAACGGAGAAGAAGTGTATAGTGGTTAGCCTTGCAGGGAAAGGGTGATGGTGATGATGGGAAACGACAATCAAAGAAATGATACGGCCGACATCTTCGCGGACAGCATGGATGCCGCGAACGACTCCTATATGGACAGAAGCGAAAAGGTGAGGAACTTCAAGGTCCATATCGAGGAGGATCGCGACGTTTTTTTGGGCGACGAATATATGTCGGACGATTTGCCGCAGTACAAGGGTGAGATATACTTCGCCAACCACGCGCGGAAAAATAATGACAGTTCGTCGTCAGGGCAGCAGCGTCAGGGGGAAAACCGCACGGCCAGGACAGGTGAGTCCCAGTCTCTGCGGCAGCCCGGTAACCGCGCGAACGGGAGCGGAACGTCTGCAGCCTCCCGCGCGCAGGCTCAGAAAAATCGTCAGGGCAGGCCGAAAGCGAGAAGAAAAGGACTCATACCCGGTTACGCAAAGTTTTTGGCCGTGATAGCGCTGTGCATCGGAATTTTGTCAATGCTGGCGATCACGACGCTCAACGATATTCTTGCGATCAATAAAACATCCGAGCCGATTTCCGTGGAGATCCCGGAAAACGCGACGACGGATCAGATCATCACCATTTTAGGAAAAAACGACCTCATAAGCCGTCCGTTTTTCTGCAAAACGTTTTACAAGGTCATATACAAGATGAAAAAGCCGGGCGACAAAAAAACGGAGTATTTGAGCGGGATATTTTACCTGAAGTCCAGCATGGGCCTTGAGGGAATGCTCAACAAGCTCAAGGAGCGGCAGAATTACTCCGAAACGATAACGTTAGCCTTTCCGGAGGGCTGGACGATCTACCAGATTTTCAACAAATTGCAAAAATATAAGGTGTGCGATGCGGAATACCTGTACAACGCCGCCAAAAATGTCAACTTCAACTATGACTTTTTGCAGTCGGCCAAGGGCAACATGGGCGACGACCGCTATCTCCTGCTGGAGGGCTATATGTTCCCCGACACCTATGAATTCTTCCTCGATCTCAATGCCAACAGCGTCATCGAGACTTTCCTGAAAAACTTCAACGACAAGTGGAACAAAGAGTATGCCGAACAAGCGGCGAAGCTCGGCTACTCCGTGGACGAGATTATCAAGATAGCGTCGATCATTCAGAGAGAGGCGGCCAACGAGGAGCAGATGCCGCTTGTCTCGTCGGTACTGCACAACCGTTTGAGGAATTACCGAGACTATCCGACGCTGGACTGCGACTCGACCTACGACTACATCACGAATTACGTGAGGCCCGTCGTGGGCGTCGTGCTGGGCGATAAATTCTGGGGGACGTATAATACGTATATCTGCGACAGGCTGCCCGCCGGCGCGATTTGCAATCCGGGCGAGGCGGCGATAAGGGCCGCGCTGTACCCCGCGGAAACGAGCTACTATTTCTTCCAGCACGACTCAAAGGGCAAGATCTATATGGCAAAAACCAACGCGGAGCACCGCAATTACAAGAATCAGATCGCGCTGGAAAACGCGCGGTAATGTGGAGAGTGAAAAATTGAAAGTCAATCTGCCCGAATTGCTGTCCCCCGCCGGCGACATGGAGTCGCTGATATCGGCGGTCCGCTTCGGCGCGGACGCGGTCTATCTTGCGGGGACGCAATTCGGGATGCGTACCGCGCCGCCGAACTTCGCGCCTGAGCAGCTTCGCGGCGCTGTGGCTTTCGCCCACAAAAACGGCGTAAAAGTTTACCTGACATGCAATACGCTTCCGCGAAACGACGAACTGCCGCGTCTGCGGGAATTTCTGCCCATGGCGGCTGACTGCGGCGTTGACGCGTTTATCGCCGCCGATCTCGGGACTCTCAGCTTCATCAAAAAGCATGCGCCCGGCGTCGCCGTCCATATCTCGACGCAGGCGGGCGTCACGAACAGCGAGGCCGCGAACGCCTTTTACGAAATGGGCGCGAGGCGGATCATCCCGGCGCGCGAGCTATCACTGAAAGAGCTGCGCGGGATACGCGAAAACACGCCCGATGATCTAGAGCTGGAATGCTTCGTCCACGGCGCGATGTGCGTGTCCTTTTCGGGGCGGTGCCTGTTGTCGAATTACATGACGGGACGCGACTCAAACCGCGGCGACTGCGCCCAGCCTTGCCGCTGGAAATACGCCCTTGTGGAGGAGACGCGGCCGGGCGAATACTTCCCCGTTGACGAAAACAGTGACGGGACATACATCCTCAACGCCCGCGACCTGTGCATGATCGGCCATATCCCGGAGCTGATTGACGCCGGAATCTCAAGCTTCAAAATCGAGGGCAGGGCGAAGTCGTTTTACTACGTCTCTGTCATAACGAACGCTTACAGGTGCGCGATCGACGCGTATTCGCGCGGGGGACTGCCGCCCAAATGGGTCCTCGAAGAGGTATACAGGGTCAGTCACCGCGAGTACTGCACCGGCTTCTTCTTCGGCCCGCCGTCGGCCAACGCAGAGATTTTCCGGGACGGCGGTTACAGGCGTTATTGTGAGCTTATGGCGACCGTGGTCGATTGCGATGGCGGAACGCTTTACTGCGAGCAGCGAAACAAATTCTTCGCAGGAGACGAGTTGGAAGCGCTTGAACCGGGGAAGCCGCCGCGAAAATTTGTGGCCGCAAACCTGTGCGCGGAGGACGGCGAGCCGATAGAATCAACGCCGCACCCGAAAATGCGGTTCACGATGAACGCACCGATTGCGTTTGACGCGCCGTTTGACATGAGCGAGGGTACGATACTCAGAAAAATAATTACATAGGAGAACGAAAAAATGAAAAAAACCGAAGCCGTTAGGGAGAAAAAGCAATATCTGCTCAAGCTGTCAGAAAACGCGGAGCTGTGCAAGGGAGTACTGCTTGTCTGCGCGGGCTACATTTTCTGCTACATGTTTATGCTTGACTACTCCGACCCTGAGATGAATATTTTTCACCGCTGGTCAACCACGAGCCGGACCATGTTTGCCCACCCGGTACTTTTTATCATATGGGGAATTTTGTGCGCACTCACTTTTTTCCTGAATCTGGACTATTTGCGCCGCAGATACGGCCTTGGGCACATGAAATCCCTCGCCATTCTGCAATACATAGGTCTTATCTCCCTTGTTTTGACGTTTACCGTGCCTGTTCCGTCAACTTTTCCGCCCTACGAAGTCTTTTTCGATGAGTTTCGTTTCCGTTTGCACCAGCTTACCTCAGCTTTGTATGGAGTTGTCAACGTTGTGTGCCTTTTCCTGATCATCGCTAAAAATGCGAGGGAAGATAAGCGGTTCAAAAAGTTTTTTTGGGGCGCGATCGTATACATGATCCTCCTCGTCGCAGGCATTATATTGATGTTGAGCGGCTTTATGGAAACGGCTCCCACGTTGGTCGCGATGGCCGTTATTTATGTGCTGAATTTTACAAAAGTTACTGTGCCAAACAAAACTTAGCTCTTTTAGATATTTGTATTGACTTCGAATTTCCCAAACCCCTCCGGCACTGCGTGCCACCTCCCCTTGCAGGGGGGGCTTGAGCGACCGGCAACCACTGCCTCTCCTGCAAGGGGAGGTGGCGCGCAGCGCCGGAGGGGTTGAAATCAACAAATACAACACAAAGCCCTAAAATAAAATAGCTTAAAACTTTATAAACAGGTGTGATTGAATGAGCACAGAACCCTTGAAAGCATTGCTTTTCTCGCTGTGCGGCGCTTACGGCGTGACGGGCGGCGAGGACTCCGCGTCGCTTTTGGCGATGCGTGAGCTTTCCAAATATATGCCCGCGAAAATGGACGCGCTTCACAGCGTACACGGTGAAACGGGTAATGGTCCGATTCACATTTTGCTTGACGCGCACATTGACCAGATCGGCTTTATCGTGACAAATGTGGACGAAGATGGCTTTGTGAGCGTTGCGCCCTGCGGCGACGCGGATAAACGCGTCCTGCCCGCCGCCGAAGTGTTGATACTGGGGCGTGAAACGCTTTACGGCGTTTTCACGTCTACGCCGCCGCATCTCTCAAAAGGGGACAGCGGCAAGGTAAAGGATTTCGACAAGCTTTTTATCGACACGGGCTTGCCGGCCGGGAAAGCGAAAGAACTGATCGCGGCCGGCGATAAGGTCGTATTCAAGTCAAAGCAGAGGGAGCTTTTGGACGGCAAAGTCGTGTCCCCGGCGCTGGATGACCGTGCGGGCGTGGCGGCGATTTTGCGGTGCCTCGAGCTGTTAAAGGGCGTTGAACACGGCTGCAAAATATCGGTCGCGTTCACGGTTCAGGAGGAGTCCACGGGCGGCGGCGCGCGGACGTCGGCCTACGCCATCGGCGCGGACGAAGCGATATCGGTAGACGTGACCTTTGGCGCGGCGTTGGGAATTCCGCCGGAAAAGACTTTCCCGCTGGGCGGCGGTCCGCTTATCGGCATGGCGCCGCCGCTGGATCACGGCATGTCCCAAAGGTTCATTAAAATTGCGAAAGAGAAGAATATTCCTTACGGCATCGAGGCTATGGGCGGCAAAACGTTCACGAACGCCGACGGGATCGCTTTCTCAAAAGCGGGTGTGCGCACGGCGCTGATCTCGATCCCGCAGCGGAATATGCATACGGCTGTGGAGGTCTGCGGCCTTGAGGACATCGGGAACACCGCGCGGCTGATGGCTGAATATATCTTGGAGAGGGGAGCGGCCGGGGATGCTTAATAAGCTTGAATCGCTCTGCGGGCTTTACGGAGTTTCGGGCCGTGAAGACGCTGTACGAGAGTACATCATATCCCAAATAAGAGATAAAGCGGAATTTCACACAGACAATTCAGGGAACCTGATCGTCTTTAAGAAAGGCAGGCAGGTGCCGAAAAACAAGGTCATGCTTGCGGCGCATATGGACGAAGTTGGGTTTATTGTAACTTTCATCACGGACGACGGCTACCTGAGGTTTGACACGGTCGGCGGCATAGACGCGTCTGTGCTGTCGGGACGCAGCGTGCTTGTCGGCGGGCGGCTCGTGCCGGGCGTTATCGGTGTGAAACCCGTGCATCTGCTAAAAAGTGAAGAAAAGGAAAATTACCCGGAAAAGGACATGTTGTATATCGACATCGGCGCGCCGTCCAAAGCGCGGGCCGGGGAAGCGGTCAGCGTGGGCGACGCGGCGTATTTCGACTCGGATTTTGTGGAGTTCGGCGATGGCTTTGTCAAAGGCCGCGCCATAGACGACCGCGCCGGGTGCGCGCTTATGCTGCATATGATCGGCGGCGAGCTGGAGTTCGACACGTGGTTCGCTTTCACGGCGCAGGAGGAAACCGGATCGGGCGGGGCGTTCGCGGCGGCGTTCGCGGTAGAGCCGGACTACTCGATCGTGCTTGAGGCCACGACGGCGGCGGACATCGCGGGCGTAAAGGGCGAGAAACGCGTGTGCGCGTTGGGCGGCGGCGCAGCCATTTCGTTCATGGACAGGGGCACGATTTATCCGCGTGATTTGTTCGACCGCGCGTTCGAGCTGGCGCGCGAGAACGGCGTGAAAGCGCAGCCGAAAACGCTTGTCGCGGGTAGTAACGACGCGGCGGCCGTATTCAAGAGCCGCGCGGGCGTGCGGGTGCTGACCCTGTCGTTGCCGTGCCGGTATATCCACTCGCCGTCCTGCGTGATAAGCGCGCCGGACCTTTATGAGACGGAGAAGCTGGCTCGGCTGCTTGCTGCGGACTTTGCGCGGCGATGATCAATGGGAGTGTTTACCGATGAATTTCTTCGATCTTGACGACGACATAAAGCGGTTGTCGGAAATGGCGATGCTTAAAATAAAGCCGCAATTTGAGTTTTTGGAAAAAATCACGGAGCATAATCAGCTCAAGGTGCTGGCGGCGTTCATCGAAAACGGCGTGAGCGAAAGTCACTTCGCGGAAAGCACGGGCTATGGCTACGGCGACCGGGGGCGCGAGGCTTTGGATCGCGTATTCGCGCGGTCGGTCGGCGCGGAAGCCGCGCTTGTGCGGCACAGCTTCGCCTGCGGCACCCACACGCTGACCGTCGCGCTGTTCGGGCTGCTCCGCCCGGGCGACGTGATGCTGTCGGTGACCGGAACGCCCTATGACACGATTCGGCCCTCCATCGGAATCAGCGGCACAAAAGGGCGCGGCTCGCTGATGGATTTCGGCGTCGAATACAGGCAGGTCGAGCTTGCGAAAGACGGCGGCGTTGATTTTGACGGGATCGAAAATACGCTAAAAAAAACGCGCGTCAGGCTGGTATACGTCCAGCGGTCGAGGGGATACGCCCTGCGGCCGAGCCTGTCCGCAGAGACGATAGGGGAGATCGCGAAGCTCGTCAAAAAGCACAGCGACGCGATTACCATGGTTGACAATTGCTACGGTGAATTTGTACAAAAATGTGAGCCGACAGACTTCGGCGCGGATCTGGTAGCAGGTTCGCTGATCAAAAATCCCGGAGGCGGGCTTGCGAAAAACGGCGGGTACATAGCCGGACGCGGGGATTTGGTCGAGCTGTGCGCCTGCCGCATGACGACCCCGGGACTGGGCGCGGAGGTCGGCGCGACGTTGGGGCAGACGCGCTCGATGCTCATGGGGCTGTTCAATGCCCCGCACGTGACGGGCGAGGCGTTGAAAACGGCCGTTTTTGCGGCGGCCCTGTTCGAGGAAATGGGCTATGAGGTCACGCCGCGATGGAGTGAACCGCGCTTCGATATCATCCAGGCGCTGATGCTGCGCGGAGAAAAACCCCTCGTCGCGTTCTGCCGAGGCATACAGAGCGGCGCGCCGGTGGACGCTTTCGCCGTGCCGGAGCCGTGGGACATGCCGGGCTATGACAGCAAGGTCATCATGGCCGCCGGGGCGTTCATTTTGGGCTCGTCCATTGAGCTTTCGGCGGACGCGCCGCTGCGTGAGCCGTATGCCGTGTGGATGCAGGGCGGACTGAATTTTCACAGCGCGAAGATGGGCGTGATGCTGGCCGCGCAGCGCGTGCTGCAAACAAAGTAGTTAAACCCCTCCGGCACTGCGTGCCACCTCCCCTTATAGGGGAGGCAGTGGCTGCGAATCGTCCAAGCCTCCCCCTGCAAGGAGAGGAGGCGCACAGTGCCGGAGGGGTTGGGAAATTCAAAGTCAATACAAAAATCTGAAAGAGCTTTCGGAATCAGCTATAAGGGGAGGACAATCATCTTGTTTTTCTATCCGGAATTCATAAACGGCAAAAAAACGCTTTCCGAGGTCGGCGGCGTCAACAGCGACATGCTGATGAACATCGCGGTCTACCGCCTGAAACGCGGCGGCAGCAAAACTTTCCTGCATTACATGGAAGAGACGGCTGTTTTGCTCGTCCGGGGCGCGGTTACGTTTGCCTGGGACGAAAACACGGAAAAGGCCGTGCGGCCCGGATTCTTTTCACACGGGCCGACTTGCCTGCATGTGGCGAAAGGCGTCTCGGTTACTCTGACAGCCGACGAGGACAGCGAAATCATCGTGCAGAGCACCGAAAACGACCGCGCGTTCCCGTCGAAGCTGTACCGTCCCGAGGACTGCACAAGCTTCGTCTCCTGCGAGGGCAAGTGGGAGAACACGGCCGTGCGTGACGTCGTGACCGTGTTCGACTATAACAGCGCGCCCTACTCCAACATGGTCATCGGCGAGGTCTACGCGCGGCAGGGGCGCTGGTGGAGCTATATCCCGCACAGTCACCCGCAGCCGGAGGTGTATTATTACAGGTTCGAGCGGCCGGAGGGCTTCGGCGCGTGCTTCATCGGCGACGAGGCGCATACGGTAAAGGACGGCAGTTGCGGCTGTTTCCCGGGCGGGTATAACCATCCGCAGGTCACCGCGCCGGGATATCCGATGTACAACGTGTGGATGATACGGCACCTTGACGGCGTGCCGTGGACGGAGAGAGTCGATGATCTGCGGTACACGTGGCTGAATGAAGATGAGCGTTGAGAGAGGAAAGAGGAGAGTTATTGTTTGTCAGACAGCGCAGACAATTTATATAATATGAGGTATAGCGTGAAAGATTTATTGTCATCCCTTAAGTGCCGATAAAGGGATTTTTAATTATTGCGTCTAAGCAACATATAAAGTCTATTGCTCAGTTTGCAAAATCACAGGCATTAGAATTTTTCGAGTTGGTTTACAATGCGAGAAGAGTTCTTTTGTCATTCAACGATATTACAGAATGTACTTTAATTCAAGAAGAGCGCGGACATTTTCATTTTTGGATATTACCTAAGTACGCTTGGATGAACGACTTGTTTGACGGCTCTCTGTCATCAATAAGACCTATTCTTAAATACGCGAGAGATAATTTGAAAACGGAGCAAAACATTAAAGAAATAACTACTTATGTTGAGCGTTTAAAATTATTATTGTGAGGTTTTACACATGCAAAACAAAATCCGCCTGACCATGGGCGAAGCCATCGTCCGCTACCTCGACAATCAGTACGCCGCCATCGAAAAGGACGGCCAAATAATCGAAAGCAAGTTTGTTGAAAGCTTTTACGCCCTCTTCGGCCACGGCTGCGTGCTGGGCGTGGGCGAGGCGCTGTCCCAGGTCGCGCATTCTATCAAGGTAATGCAGGGCAAAAACGAGCAGGGCATGGCTCAGACCGCGATTTCCTACGCCAAAATGCACGAACGCATGAAGATCATCCCCTGCATGTCGTCCATCGGGCCGGGAGCCGCCAACATGGTCACGGCCGCCGCGACCGCGACGGTCAACAACCTGCCGCTCCTGCTTTTCATGGGCGATACTTTTGCCACGCGCCAGCCTGACCCAGTCTTGCAACAGGTCGAGCAGCCGTATGACATGACGGTCACGACCAACGACGCGTTCAGGCCGGTGTCGCGCTTTTTTGACCGCGTGACACGCCCCGAGATGATCATGTCGTCGCTGACAAACGCCATGCGCGTTTTGACCGATCCGGCTCACACGGGCGCGGCGGCTATCGCGCTTTGCCAGGACGTGCAGGGAGAAGCGTACGACTATCCCGCCGAATTTTTCAGAAAGCGCGTCCACTTCATCCTCCGTCAGATCCCTTGCGGCTACGAGGTGGAGCAGGTTGCCGAGGCTGTCCGCGCCGCAAAAAAGCCGCTGCTCATCATCGGCGGCGGAGCGCGCTACAGCATGGCCGGGGTTGAAATCAAGGCGTTTTGCGAGAAATATAACGTCCCGTTTGCCGAAACGCAGGCGGGAAAAAGCGCCGTGGAGTCGAGTCACCCGCTGAATCTGGGCGGTATCGGCGCCACGGGCAACGCGAGCGCGAACATAATCGCCAAAGACGCTGATCTGATCATCGGCGTGGGCACGCGCTTTTCCGACTTCACCACTTCGTCCAAGTGGCTGTACGCGGGCGCGAAAGTCGCGGCGATCAACGCAAGCAGGTTCCACGCCGCCAAGCTCGACAGCATTCATATGGTCGCGGACGCGGCGGAAGGGCTGAAAGCACTGGATAAATGCCTCGGCGGCTACAAAAGCGCGTACACAAACGAAATCGAAAACGCGAAACAGGTCTGGACCGATGAAATGGCGCGGCTGACCTCGCTCGAATATACGGGAGCTAACTTCGTTCCCGAAAACAAGAATCGCATGCCTGACTCCCTTGAACGCTTCAGGGAAGCCACGGGCGGCGATATCTGCCAGACGGCGGCTATCGGCGTGATCCGAGAGATGATCCCGGCGGACGCGGTGGTCGTGGGCGCGTCCGGCTCGCTCCCCGGCTGTCTCCAGCGCATGTGGACGACGGACGCCGTCGGCTCATACAACATGGAGTACGGCTACTCCTGCATGGGCTATGAGATCGCGGGCGCGTTCGGCGCCGCGTTAGCCTGTCCCGGCAGGGAGGTCTACGCGCTGGTCGGCGACGGCTCGTACAACATGCTGCACTCTGAAATGCTCACCGCAATTCAGGAGGGCGTGAAGATCAACGTCCTGCTGTTCGACAACGCGTCCTTCGGCTGCATCAACAACCTGCAAATGGGCTCGGGCGTTGACGCGCTTTGTACGGAGTCGCGCTTTCGCTCAGGCGGCGCGCCCATACGCGAGGGAACGTTCATGAACATCGACTACGCCATGTGCGCGCGCGGCTACGGCTTCGCTGCCTACACCGCGAGGACGCTTGACGAGCTTAAAACGGCTTTAGCCGACAGCTTGAAGCAGGCAAAGCCCGTGCTCATTGACATCAAAACGTTGCCGAAAACCATGACGGACGGCTACGGCGGATGGTGGAATACGGGGTGCTCGGAGCTGCCGCGCAATGACAGGATGAGCGAAACGGCGCAGACGAAGCGGGAAAAGCTGGAGGAAGCGCGGGCGTATTAGATTTTGCAATAGCGCAACCCCTCCGGCGCTTCGCGCCACCTCCCCTTGCAGGGGAGGCTTGGGAACGTGAGGTGTAATTGCCAAGACCTCCCCTGCAAGGGGAGGTGGCACGCAGTGCCGGAGGGGTCAGACGAAAAAAATCGCACAATAAAAAATGGAGTGGTAATATAATGAACACAAAAAAAATATCCCTCGGCATCGCCCCCATCGGCTGGACAAACGATGACATGCCCGACTTAGGCGGCGAAATCACCTTTGAGCAGTGCGTTTCGGAGATGGCTCTGGCGGGCTATCAGGGCTGCGAGATCGGCAACAAATATCCGAAAGACGTGCTAAAGCTGCTGGAAAAGCTGGAGCTTCGCGGTCTGAAAATCGCAAACCGCTGGTTCTCCTCTTTCATTTTAACGAAGCCGTTTGCGGAGGTCGAGGCTGATTTCCGCGAAAACTGCGCGTTTTTGCAGGCCGTCGGCGCGAAGCGTATCGGCGTGTCGGAGCAGAGCCACAGCATTCAGGGCCAGATGGAAACGCCCGTCTTTGAAAACAAGTACGTTATGAACAGCGGCGAATGGAAAACGCTGGCCGACGGCTTGTCGAAGCTTGGGAAAATCGCGAAGGAATACGGCATCACCATGACGTACCACCACCACATGGGCACCGTCGTCCAGACCGCCGAGGAGATCGACATGCTCATGGCGCTCACGGACAGTGAAAGTGTGTTCCTGCTCTTCGACACAGGTCACTTGGCCTACTGCGGCGAGGATTATATGTGCGTTTTGAACAAATATGTCAGCCGCATAAAGCATGTCCACCTCAAGGACATCCGCCCCGAAACAGTCGCCCGCGTGAAAACCGAACGCCTTAGCTTCTTAAAGGGCGTAAGGCTGGGGGCGTTCACAGTTCCCGGCGACGGCGTAATCGACTTCGCGCCCGTGTTTGAAGTTCTGGACAAGGCCGGGTATGAGGGCTGGCTGCTCGTCGAGGCGGAGCAGGATCCCGCGATAGCGAACCCGTTCAAGTACGCGAAAGTGGCCCGGGAATATATCCGCGAGACGGCAGGGATTTAATTGCCCCGTAAAAGGGTAAAAATGTATATGGAATGGAAAGATAAATACTCTAAAAAAACAAAACCGTCTTATGATGAGCTGCTGGCGTTTTTGCAGCCTCACATCCGTGATTTATTTTTATTATTCGATCAGGAAATGCGCAGGCAGTCCAAGGAAGCGCTCTCTCTTTTGAACCCGTATGCTCTGTCATCATTGCGACGCTGTTTTAACCGCGACGGGATACGCCTCTGTCACCCGCTGTGAATGCGGTTATTGTTACACATACCGCGAATACCGACGTAGCTTCAACGTGAACAACATGCCCGCGCACCGTGCCCAGCCCATATTTGACGATTTCGTGGAAAAATGGCCGGGTTGCAGGGACGCAACGCAAAAGATGCTGCTGATCGACCGGTTAACACATGAATGCCATGTCACGCTCATGTCAGGCGCAAAAGGGAGAAGCGTATGCGTCAATCTGATAGAAGACTCTAAAAAGCAAATAGCCGATTTGATTTTGACGTTGGCATACGGGCACAGTGAAAAGGAATGAGAATCCATTTATATCGAAAGGAAATGTTTCATAATGGAAATTCTAAGGTACTTCACAAACAATCAGTTCATCGAGTCAAAGTCCACGGACTTCTACGACGTTTTCGATCCAAGCACAGGTGAGCTTATCGCGAAAAGCCCGAAAATCACCTTGGACGAGGTTCGCGCCGTCATAGCGAACGCACAGGAAGCGTATAAATCCTGGAGCTGCGTGCCCGTGCTTAAGCGAGCCGCGGTCCTGTATAAGCTGCGCGGCCTGCTCGCCGAGCACATGGACGAGCTGACCATGATCTGCGCCCGCGAGCACGGAAAATGCTGGGATGAGGCCATGGGCGACGTCCTCAAGGCGCAGGAGGGCACGGAGCTTGCCTGCAATCTTCCGACACTCATGCAGGGCGAGTCGCTGATGGACGCGTCGACGGGTTACGATTCCGTCACCTACCGCGAGCCGCTGGGCGTGTTCACGGGCATGGCGCCGTTCAATTTTCCGGCGATGATTCCCATGGGCTGGATGGCTCCCATGTGTATCGCCTGCGGCAACACGATGGTGCTCAAGCTGGCGGGCGCGACGCCCATGACGGCAATGCGCATCTGCGAGCTGTACCGCGAAGCCGGATTGCCCGACGGCGTTCTCAACGTCGTCACCTGCGACAGGACGGTGAACAAAGAGCTGCTGACGAATCCCGCGATAAAAGGCGTATCTTTCGTCGGCTCGACCTCCGTCGGCAAGTACGTGTACAGGACCGCGGCCGAAGCCGGAAAGCGCGTCCAGGCCCTCTGCGAGGCGAAGAACCACGCTCTTGTTTTGGAGGACGCCGCGATAGACCGCACGGCCGCCGGCATCGTCAACGCGGCTTACGGCTGCGCGGGCGAGCGCTGCATGGCGCTGCCCGTCGTCGTGGCGCAGGAGTCCGCCGCCGATCAGCTTATCGCGAAAATCAAGACGATCGCCGAGGGGCTCAAGGTCGGCCCGGCGTATGATAAAACGACGAAGCTCGGCCCCGTTTACTCCGCCGCTCATCGCCGAAGCGTCATCGACTGGATCAACAAGGGTCTCGATGAGGGCGCGGAGCTTGTGCTCGACGGCCGTTCTATCACAGTTCCGGGCTATGAAAACGGCTTCTATTTAGGCCCGACGATTCTTGATAAGGTCACGCGGGAAATGACCGTCGGCACGCAGGAAATCTTCGGACCGGTGCTCTGCGTCAAGCGCGTCAGAGACTTTGACGAGGGTCTTGCGCTCATGAACGAAAGTCCCTTTGCCAACGGCTCCGTGATCTACACGCAAAACGGTTACTATGCCCGCGAGTTCGCGCGGCACACACACGGCGGCATGGTCGGCGTCAACGTAGGCATACCCGTGCCTGTGGGCATGTTCCCCTTCTGCGGGCACAAGGATTCGTTTTTTGGCGACTTGCATGTGCTTGGGCGGGACGGATTCAGGTTTTACACGGAGACGAAGTGCGTGACGACGCATTGGTTTGACGAGCATGAGATGAAATCGACGAATGTATCTACATGGGATGGAACAATCTAGATTCTAGACGCTAGATTGTAGACGGGAGACGCGGTTAGGGGAAAAACTGCGCCGAAAATCGCATCATATAAAAGGAGCGCCCATCATGAACGAATCTCCAATCTTATTTGCCCAACTCCCGACTTCCGCGTCCGTAGCAGAGCTTCAAGCCAACATATCCGCCAACAAAAAGCCGCCCAAGCCCGCAAAGAAAATCAAAAAAATCCGCAGACTGTGGCACGACCTGAAATGCGAAAACTTCTATCTTGAGGGCTGCTTCGCGGCGGCGCTGAAAGCGGCCGGGGACGCGCCGAAGGCCCGCAAAAAACCTCCGACTTCGGACACTAAGAAACTTCCGCTTGCCTTTGAGTACACCTTTTTGCTTACCGTCAGCGGCACGCTTTTCACGCAGACGTATCCAAGTCCCAGCAGTTCCGCCGGGATGTCCTCCGAGCTTGGCCACCTCATCATGCCGCACATGTTCCAAAGGCTCGGCTGGTCGTATCTCTACATCGACCGGGACATGATCGCGAGTCAGCCTGAGCTTGTCATGGAAGCAATCAAAGCTTCAATCGCCAAAAAAATCCCTGTGATATCCCGTGGCATTGGCCATGTACAGCTGAAAGAGCGGTATTTCGACTGTCTGCCGGAGTGGTGCCTCATCGGCGGTTATGATAAAAACGGCCGCCTTTTGGTCAACATATATCCCGAGGACGCCGTAACGGACAAAAGCGGCTACACCGTCATCGAAAACGGCTTGCCCGGTTCCGACGGGCTGTATATTCTGGTAGAAAAGCGGCAAAAAATGGACGCGGCACAGCTGTATAAAGAGGCGCTTTACGCGATTCCGGCACTTGTTTCTATGCCCAATTATAACGGCGTCTCTTTTGGGCGGCAGGCCTATTACGACTGGGCCGGCGCCATGCTCAATGACGATAATTTCGCCGATCTGAGCGGCGATTTCTATGAAGGCTTCCTCTGGCGCGGCTACCAGGCCCCGTGGATCGCGGCGCTGACGAACGAGTGCTATATCCGCCGCTTCTTCGATCAGATCATCGCGGAATGCGGGCTGCCGCAGGCGGCAAAGGTAAAGGAAATCTACACCCGGATACACGCGGAGCTGTTCAAGATGCAGGAGCTGCACGGCGGGGATTTTGACGCCGACCGCGAGGTGATATCGGGGCGGGAGGTTCGAGAGGAGCTTGCGGGAATCCTGCGGCGCATGGGTGATTTACACAGCGAGTTAATTGAGTTGTTTGCGTAAAGTGTAACAGGAGAGACATAAATATGGCTGATTCAAACATTCTGCGCGGCGTGCCCCGCGTCTATTACGGTGCGTTCGGCGGCATAACGCCGTTTCCGATCTGCCTCAAAGCGGTGTCGGACTACTTGGGAGCCGAGCTTGACTACACCTATGCCATCGTCGCCAGCGGCGGCGCGTTCCGTTTCGCGTGGAATATAACGGAGTGGGACGGCGGCAACGTGGACATTATGCACGCCTATGGCGACCCGGAAGTTCCTTTTCGGCAGGGTGTCACCGGTCTGGGGCGTGAGTTCAAGATGCTGTGGCGCGGCGAAACCACCGCAAAAGAGGACTTCACGCCTTTCATCAGGGAGCAGATCGACGCGGGCAAGCCCGTGATCTCTCTGGGCCCCATCGGCCCGCGCGAGGCGGGTATCCTCACCGGCTACCGGGACGGCGGCGATACGCTTCTGGGCTGGAGTCTGTTTCAGGAATGGGAGAAACTGGAGCTTGACGGCGAGGGCTATTTCATCACCGACAAGTGGTGGGACGAGGGCGACTTCTACGGCGTGATGGCGCTGGGTGACATCGCCGTGCCGCCCTTTGATGCGAAACAGATTCTGCAAAACGCCATAGCCGCGCTGGAAGGCAGGCAAGAGGGGAATCACGCCAAGGGAATAGCCGCCTATGACGCGTGGAAAAAAGCGATCCTGAATGCCGGTAAGAACGACTTCGCGCAGACCTGCGCCGGACAGTCCCTTGTGATGATGTGCCAGGGCGACGCGACGGACTGTCTCGTTGACGGGCGCAAGAACGCGTACAAATATTTCAAGGCGCTGGCGGAGGAAAATCCCGGTCAGCCGCTATATGGCGAGATCGCGGAGCAGTTTGGCATTGTCGCCAAAACGATTCACGAAAAAATTTACAAAGCCCTGCGCGGTTATCATCGCGGCAAGAAGCAGACCAGAGCCTTAAAGCGGCTCAGAACGCGCCGGAAGATCGGCGGATATATTGACGTGATGAAAGCGGCCGATGAAAAAGCGCTTGCGCTGATGAAAGAACTTTTAAGTTTATGTTAGATAAGATCCGCGGCACAATAAAATCCCACGCTATGCTCACCCCCGGAGATCATGTCATTGCCGCGCTGTCCGGCGGCGCGGACTCCATGACGATGCTGTCTCTGCTGTGCCTGTTAAAGGACGAGCTTGGCGTCACGCTCGAAGCCGCGCACGTCAACCACGGACTGCGCGGCGCTGAGTCCGACGGCGACGAGATGTTCGCGCGAAAGGTCTGCGAAAGTCTCGGTGTGAAGATGTCCGTCTTACGCGCGGACATACGCGCCGAAGCCGCGAAAACGGGCGAGGGGCTTGAGGAGTGCGGGAGGCGTATCCGCTACGAATTTTTCGCGTCGGTCAGTCCGGGCGCAAAAGTCGCGACGGCGCACACGAAAAGCGACTGTCTTGAAACGGCGCTGTTCAACTTCACGCGCGGCACGGGGATTCGCGGGCTTTGCGGCATTCCGGCCGTGAGAGGGAATATCATCCGCCCGCTGATTGAGTGCACCCGCGCCGAGATCGAGCATTATTGCCGGGAAAACGGCATAGAATATGTGACGGACAGCACAAACAAAGACGACGCCTACGCGCGCAACCGAATCCGCCATATGGTTGTGCCGCGGCTTAAGGAGATCAATCCGTCCGTGGAGGAAGCGGCGTACAGGTGTATGCGAAGCTTTCGCCGCGACGACGATTTTTTGGAGCTGTGTACGGAAAAGCTGCTGTCGGAAGCTAAAACGGAAAACGGCTGGTCGGCGGAAATTCTGTCGTCCGCCCACGGCGCCGTTCGGAGCCGCGCGGTGCTCGCCCTGCTGAAAACGCGTATGAGCGAACCGCCGCAAACGGTGCACACCGAACTGGTAACGGACATTTTGCGCACGGGCGGCGCGGTACAGCTTGACGGAGTGACGACGGCTGCCGTCAAAAACGGCGTGCTGTTTTTCAAGGAGCGCGAGCGATTGATCGAGCCGTGGGCGGTGCGTTTTTCACTGTGCGAAAATACAGATTTGCCCGTCGGAACAGCGAAAACGTCAATAATTAACAAAAACGAATTAAATAATCTACAAAAAATTCATAAAGAAGTATTGGCTAATTGCCTTGATTGTGATAAAATAACCTTTGGTGAACTTCTTTTCAGGAGCCGGCGTGAGGGAGACAAGCTCCGCCAGGCGTCGGGCGGCTGCACAAAGACGCTGAAAAAGCTTCTGAACGAAAAAAAGATACCGCCCGCGCGGCGTGACGGCGTGGTTTTATTGGCGGACGAAAGCGGCGTCTTGTGGGTCGAGGGATACGGGTGCGACGAACGGGTACGTATCACGGACGACACTCGGCGGGTGCTGATGATTGACGTGCTGAGAAGGGAAAGCTAGATGCAACAGGACATCCGGGAAATATTGTTTTCACAGCAGCAAATTGCCGAAGCCGTCAGGCGTTTAGGCGCGGAGATCAGCCGGGACTACGGCGGAAAAAAGCTTATGCTTGTCAGCGTTTTGAAAGGCGCGGTCGTGTTTTTGGCCGACCTCATGCGCGAGATCAAAATTCCCTGCTCAATCGACTTCATGTCGGTGTCAAGCTACGGCGCGGGCGCGAAATCGTCGGGCGTCGTCAAGATCGTCAAGGACCTTGATATCCCGCTTGAGGGTCTGGACGTTCTGATCGTGGAGGACATCCTCGACAGCGGGCGGACGCTCAACTACATCATCGGCCTTTTAGAGTCGCGCGGCCCCAGCAGTATTAAGGTTTGTACGCTGTTTGATAAGCCGGACAGCCGCGAGGTGCCGGTCACGGCCGACTATTCGGGACTTTTGGTGCCCGATGAATTTATTGTCGGCTACGGGCTTGACTATAACGAGAAATACCGCAATCTGCCGTATGCAGGAATATTAAGGCCGGAAGTCTATTCAAGTAACAATTAGCTAATTTTATGGGAGGTATGCTTCTTTGAAAGATAAAAAAACAAATCCCGCAAAAAAACTCATGACCATGCTGCCGTATCTGATGATACCGCTGCTGCTGTTTTCGTGTATCTATTACTTTTCGTCAAAGGAAAAAAAGACGGTGACAGAGTATTATCAGGTCATCCAGTATTTTGACGAGGGTGCAATCACGGAATTCACGCTGAATACCAGCAGCGGCCTTTTGAAGTATACGCGCGTAAACGACAAGGGCAAAGAGGTTGCCGAGACGTTTTCGGTCAAGACAGTGGGCGCGTTCATGGAATACGTGTACCCTCTGGTGCGCGAACACAACAGGCTCAACCCTGACAAACCGATAAAGGATAAGTATGACAACGGCTCGGCCGGGTCGCTGATCATGAATATCCTGCCGACGATTTTGCTGGTCGTCATCATGGGTACTTTCCTGCTGTTCTTTCTGCGGCGCATGAATACAACGATGACCAGCGAAAACAACCGTACCATCAGCTTCGGCAAGGCGAAGATCAAGCGCGTGGGAGACGAAAAGCGCAAGACCACTTTCGCGGACGTGGCTGGCGCCGACGAGGAGAAGGAGGAACTAAGCGAGATTGTCGAGTTCCTCAAGGACCCGTCGAAGTTTAGCTCTTTAGGCGCGCGCATACCCAAGGGCGTGCTGCTTGTCGGCCCTCCCGGAACGGGCAAGACACTTTTGGCCCGCGCCGTGGCGGGCGAGGCCAACGTGCCGTTTTTCTCGATTTCCGGCTCGGATTTCGTGGAGATGTACGTGGGCGTCGGCGCGTCGCGCGTGCGTGACCTGTTTGATCAGGCGAAGAAAAACTCGCCCTCGATCATATTTATCGACGAAATTGACGCGGTCGGACGACATAGAGGCGCCGGCATGGGCGGCGGGCACGACGAGCGCGAGCAGACGCTGAATCAGCTGCTCGTGGAAATGGACGGCTTCGGCGCGAACGAGGGAGTCATTATTCTGGCCGCGACGAACCGCCCCGATATCCTTGACCCCGCGTTGCTGCGCCCCGGGCGCTTTGACCGCCAGGTGACTGTCGGCTATCCCGACATCAGGGGCCGCGAGGAGATCCTGAAAGTGCACGCGAAAGGCAAGCCGCTTGCGCCGGATGTTGACTTGTCCGTCATCGCGCGTTCCACCGTGGGCTTCACGGGCGCGGACCTTGAGAATCTGCTGAATGAAGCAGCACTCCTGGCGGCGAGGAATAATAAGAAAGCCGTAACCATGGACGAGATTGAGGACGCGACGATCAAGGTCGTCGTCGGAACCGAAAAGAAGTCCCACAAGATAAGCGACAAGGAAAAACGGCTTACCGCGTATCATGAAGCGGGTCACGCCGTCGCGACGTTTTATCTGGAGGGTCAGGACCCCGTGCACCAGATATCCATCATCCCGCGCGGCATGGCGGGCGGCTATACCATGTCCATGCCCACGGAGGATAAGCGCTACACCTCCAAAAACGATATGCTCGACAGCATCGTCGTCCTTTTGGGCGGGCGCGTGGCTGAGGCTTTGGTACTCGGCGACATTTCCACAGGCGCGTCCAACGACATTGAGCGCGCGTCAGAGATCGCCCGCAAGATGGTGACGAGGTACGGCATGAGCGAGAAGCTGGGCCCCATCGCTTACGGCTCAAATCACGACGAGGTGTTTTTGGGGCGTGATTTCAGCCAGACAAGGACGTATTCCGAAAGTGTGGCGTCCGAGATTGATGAAGAGATCAACAGGATCATCATGGAGGCGTACGACCGCACGAAGAGTATACTCAACGCGCACATGGATAAGCTGCGCCTTGTTTCGGACGAGCTGCTTGATAAAGAGAAGATCGACGGCGAACGGTTCAGAATTTTAATGGAGAACCTGTAGAATGCGGAATTTGCGCGTGTGGAACGCAGCATGTAAATAGAAAGGACTGATATTATGATCAGGGAAAAAATGACGAAAATCTTGTTCGGGGTGACCATGCTTATCTTGGGCGTGCTGTTTTTTCTGGTGGCAGTCGGTCTGCTCAACTACAGGGACGTGTACCCGTTTTGGACGCTGTTCCTCATCGTGCCGACGATCGGCAGCATGATCGCCAACGGCGTGACGTTCTGGAAAACTTTGCTGCTGGCGTTGAGCGTGAACGCGCTGATCATCCAGCTGAACTGGGGCAACGATTGGGGATATGAGAGGCACGCTGCCGTCAATTTCGCGGTGTTTCTGATCATGCTCGGCATCTACCTCGTTTTCGGGAACAGTAAAAAAAAACGAGTGATGCAGGGGGATCAGGCCCCGCCGTATATCCCGCCCCAGGCGCCGTACAGCAGTTCGGCGGAGAATCAAACGCAGGGGACGGACAGCCAGGCGAATAATCAGGCGCGGTGGGAACCGGGTCAAAGATACGCCCAAGGCGACTACAACCCGAAGCCGGGCTACGTGGCCGTCCTGAGTTCCAATACTTATACGAACTACTGCCAGGGTTTCAAAGGCGGTTCGGCGACGGCTGTCCTGGGAAGCATTGAGGTCGACCTTTCCAACATCCGTATCACCCATGACGTGGATTTTGAGGTGACGGCGGTGTTGGGCGGCGCGGACGTCTATGTGCCGCGGAATGTCCGCATTGAGACGGACGGCGTCGGCATTTTAGGCGGATGCGACAATTTTGTGACACAAGGCTTCGGGATGGAGGTCCCGCGCCTGCGGATAAAGTATAACGCGATTTTGGGCGGAGTGAATGTTAAAATCAGATGACAGCTTATACATAAAATCGCGAATCACGGATAAAAAAACAGAAAACAGGTAGAAGTCAGGCGTCATTGCGAGCGCAGAGAAGCGTTTTTATATAACAGAGTCGGTGCGCGAAGCAATCCAGTTATGCAACTTCATTTTGCGTTGCCGGAGGGCTTCCAATTTCTGAACCATTTACTAACTGGATTGCTTCGCGCACAAATATTGCTGCTATTTAACGTTTCTTCGCGCTCGCAATGACGTGAACTTTACCCCATATCTATCATATTTACTTATTTTTCAACACGTGATTCGCATTAAAAACCGCAGGGGGAGATTTTATTTATGTCTGAAAACGTGAAGAACACACCGCATTATGCCGGAAACGAATTTGCCGACATGCTCCGTCACGACGGCGGGCTTTTACATGCCGTGGGCGCGTCGAGCTATCAGGTCACGCGGGCGAACCGCAGCCATCCCGAGTGGGCCGACGGCTTCGGCAACACCTACAACCACGGTCCGATGCTGACCTTTTGGTGCGGCATGTTTTACCTTGAGTACCTGTCAAATCCCGTGAGTGAGCATACGGGTGCGGGGATGTCTTTCCTCACAAGGTCGAAAGACGGCATATGCTGGGAAAAGCCGGTCGTATCTTTCCCCGAAATCACGATACCCGCCGGGCAATACCACTGCTCTGACGGGACAGTGATCGAGGTGCCCGAGGACAAACCGGGCTTCATGCACCAGCGTATGGGCTTCTTCCACACGAAAGACGACCGCCTGCTCGTCAGCGGATTCTACGGCCACGCGCCGCACCACGACATATGCCCGTGGCAAAGCTACGGCGTCGGGCGAGTCGTACGGGAGGTGTTTGCCGACGGCTCGATGGGCGAAATTTACTTCATACGTTACCTTGATTATTCGGGCTGGACGGAGGAGCGCTTGCCTTTTCCGTACTATAAAAGCGCGGGAGACGCGGGTTTTATCGCCGCCTGTGATGAGCTTTTGGCTGACCGGCTCGTGACGCAGCAGTGGCGCGAGGAGCACGGCTGGAATGACATGCAAATCGGCGTCGATATGCCGCACGTGGGCAGACGCAAGGGTATTGCCGCCAACTCGCCGTTTGAGTCCGCGTCAAGCTTTTGCTGGTATCATATCGACGAAAATACTGTGATGGGACTTTGGAAGCAGGGCAAAGTCGGCCGCAGCGACGACGGCGGCAAGAGCTTTTTCATCGCGTATGAGCCGTCTTTCGCCACGTCGGGCGCGAAGTCGTGGGGGCAGAAAACAGAGGACGGACGGTATGCCATCGCTTACGCCAACAGCCTGTCCAGCGAGCACCGCTACCCGCTTGTGGCCGTGACGTCCGACGACGGCGTGACATTCGACGACATGGTCTGCCTGTGCGGTGAGGTTCCTCCCAGGCGCTATGACGGCGTTTACAAGGACTTCGGGCCGCAGTACATACGCGGCATCTGCGAGGGCCACGCCGAATACCCTGCCGGGGCGTTTTGGCTCTGCCACAGTATGAACAAGGAGGATATTTTCGTCACGCGCGTGCCCGTGCCGGTAAGAAAAGAGGTCGCGGAGCATATACATGATACCTTTGATAATTGTAACTCATATGTCACAAACTGGAATGTTTACAGCACGAAATGGGCGTCCGTTTCGCCGTACGTGATGTACGGGAAACAGCCGTGCATGAGGATTGCCGACCGCGATCCGTGCGACTACGCGCGGGCCATGCGGATATTCCCGAAAAGTAAAAAAGTGACAGTGTCGCTGGACATCATGTCCGCCGGGCAATATGAGCAGGATCTTGAGATCGACGTCACGGACGGGAGGGGCATTCCGGCCTGCCGCGCGTTTTTCGGGAACGGTTTTTGAAAGGTGAAGTTT
>Ga0123353_10001000_pt1 | contig 34647 bp, 39 predicted proteins | sample TergutLab28metaG_3_FD_92763 | JGI IMG/M metagenome (GOLD analysis project Ga0123353, IMG submission 92763) | Labiotermes labralis P3 segment gut microbial communities from Petit-Saut dam, French Guiana - Lab288 P3 | ecosystem: Host-associated > Arthropoda: Insects > Digestive system > Gut ... | reverse complement strand
TATGATGGAGCTTTAGGTGCTCTTCGGGATGTGATGGCGATTGCGGCTCGACGGACAACAAAAAATTAACCACAAGGGCTCAGGGCCCTTATGGTTAATCGTAATGGTGGACCTGAAGGGATTCGAACCCACGACCTCTCGGATGCGAACCGAACGCTCTCCCAACTGAGCTACAGGCCCAAAGGCAGGCTCTATTATAACCTGCCGGGGTGGGTTTGTCAAGCGAAATTTTTCAATCGGGCAACCGCCTTTGCTCTTTAGCCAATCCACATCCACAGCCACCCAAAGAACACGATAAACAATATCCAGTTCATCAGCGTTGCCTCGTATTTGGTGGATAAGATCGTTCTAGGAGCATCTTTGTAATTAGCTGTCACAGTCACCGCTCCCGCAGGCATGGTAAAGGTTGTGCTTGTCGATGTTGGGCTGGCAATCGTTCCCGCAGTTGATGTCCATCGGTCAAATACCTTGCCGTTGGGTGCAGTGTTGGCAGTAATGTTCACTGTCATACCGGCTCCATAACTGCCGCTGCCCGTTCCGTTGTATACAGTCAATGTGTATGTGGTCGAAGGTACGTCCCAGACTGCATAGAGGGTCACTTTTGGTTCCAAATAGTTGGTCAAATCTGCTTCCACGCTATATGTGTCTCCCGGCGCATATTCCACCTTGCCGTCCCACTCCGTAGACCAACCAAGAAAGTTGGCTCCAGTGCGTGTTGGCTTTTCTGCGCGTAAAATAACAGGCTGACCTTTTAGTTTCAGCTGATTGGCTGGTGCGCCTGTGCCGCTGGTCGCGTGATAGGAAATGGTTAGTATACGCAAACGACCGAGGTCGCCAATCCCACTATGATCTAATTGGAGATTCTCCCAGTCTTTTTTCCCAACAAGGACAGTCAATTGTCCATCATTGTTGATGTCCATGACAACGCCTGTGTCCGTGGTGTTTCCGTTGCCGTTATAGTCAACAGCCACGCCCGCAACGGAAGGCAAATACACCCAGTTTCCGTTGCGAAAAAAGAGGGAGGTTCCTGCAGCGCCCATGGGTACCGTTAATCTCTGCGGATCGATGCCAGCTGGTTCGGACAGATTTCGCTCGTCCAAATCCGGTAATTGATATTCGGAGAATTGGAAGTTGCACCCGCTATATCCATAGTTCATGCAAGAAAGGTAATTAGGCTTGTAGTTGGTATCGTCACCTCTTCCGCCATGACCCAAGCCCAGGTTGTGACCTAATTCATGCATAAAAATGGATGCGCTGTAAATAATCGTGCTCATTCCTAACAGGGTTCCAAAGCCGCTGTTGCCACCTATACTCTCTGTGGTGACAATCATACAGTGATAGAACACAGGGCTGCGCAGATAAGTAAGATTTGCTTCTATATATTCTTCCAGTCTATTAGCACCCATTCCGTCATAAATCAAATCAGTAGTATAGGGGAATGCATTCCCCCCGGAGCCGCCGGGGTAATCTTTCCATTTCACGCCAGTCACATAATCCACGCTTTCCGGTCCAAAATCAATGTGCAGGCGAATGCCATTCCTCATGAACTCCGCAGCCACCGCATCAAACATTTGCTGGTTGGTCATTTCCTTTTGCACCCCTTTATGGGTGACTAAACTACGCTGACTGTGCATCCCCTCCATCCAGTCCACTTCAACAAAAATGTCCGGTGTACCCACAACAGCGCCCATTTTGTGCAGTGGCAAATCAATGATACCATCACCGTTGAAATCCGCGCCGTACAGTTTCCATACATCAGGTATGCCGTCACCGGAGGTGCACACGAGTTCCGCTGCGCTCAAGGAACGGCCAATGGCGTTTTCCCAGCGCTCCGCCGTCGTTACTGGTATCGTTGACAGAATAGCATCGTTCTCCGCCATTTTGACGCCCCATGGGGTTGTGTAATGCGAAGGCGCGGGTGCGGGCAGGTTTTCCGCAGAGCTTGCCATACTTGACCCGATGCCAAAGAACAGCATACAGGCCATAACTACCGCAAGGATTCGTTTGTTGCTTTTCATAATCTCACCTCCTACATCGTATACGTATTGCTCCGCGGCAGCCCCAGCTGCACCAGCACCTGCTCCTCCTTCTCGCGCATACGCACGGCCTCCAGGCCGCCGGCCTCGTGGGCGTAGCCGAGCAGGTGCAGCATGGAGTGCACCGTGAGGAAGGCCAGCTCCCGCTGGAGGCTGTGGCCGAACAGCCGCGCCTGCTCCACCGCGCGCGGCAGGGAGATCACGATGTCGCCCAGCAGCAGCGCGCCGGTGCCGTGGTTGGTGTCGTATTCTCCATTTTCGCCCAGGGGGAAGCTGAGCACGTCGGTGGCCTCGTCTATGTTCCGGTGTTTGGCGTTCAGCGCGCGTATCTCGTCGTTGTCCACGAAGCGCACGCCCACTTCGGACTGCTTCTCGAAGCGCTCCTGCACCAGCACGGCCGTGCAGGCGCGGCGCAGCAGCATACGTATGCCCGTGGGCACCTTGACCTCCTGCTGGGCGTCGGTGATAATCACTTTAATTCTGCTTGCCATGGCTCCTCCGTACCTCCTCTTTTTCGTAGGCTTTGATGATGGCCTGCACGAGCCTGTGCCGCACCACATCCCGCTCGCTGAAGCGTATGATGGCGATGTCCTCCACGCCCTTGAGCACCTTCACGGCGTTCACCAGCCCCGAGGGCCTGCCGTCCAGGTCGATCTGCGTGATGTCGCCGGTGACAATGATTTTCGAGTTCTGCCCCAGGCGCGTGAGGAACATCTTCATCTGCTCTATCGAAGTATTTTGGGCTTCGTCCAGGATGATGAAGCTGTCGTCCAGGGTGCGCCCGCGCATATAGGCCAGCGGGGCCACCTCGATGGCCCCCTTCTCCTGCTGCCGCGTGAAATTCTCCGCGCCCAGCATGTCGAACAGTGCGTCGTAGAGCGGGCGCAGGTAGGGATCGACCTTCTGCTGCAAATCCCCTGGCAAAAAGCCGAGCTTCTCGCCGGCCTCCACCGCCGGGCGGGTGAGGATGATGCGCCCGGCCTCCTTCGCGCGGAAGGCGGCCACGGCCATGGCCACGGCGAGGTAGGTCTTCCCCGTGCCCGCGGGCCCCACCCCCAGGGTGATGGTGTTGTTTTTGATGGCCTCGACATATTTTTTCTGGCCGAGGGTCTTCGGCTTCACCGGCTTGCCCCTGGCGGTGACGCACACGCAGCCCTCCGTCATGGCCCGCAGCTGCGCGGCCACGTCCTGCGCCTCGTTGGCGCTGTCCGCCTCCTCGATGAGGGAGATCACGTAGCGCACGCTCTGGTCGCCCACCTCCTCGCCCTTGTCGATGAGCGCGAGCAGGCCCTGCACGGTGCGCGCGGCCCTGTCTACGGCCGCGCTCTCCCCCATAATTTTCAGCTGGGAGCCGCGGCAGAGGATGCCCACGCAAAACCGCGCCTCTATGGTCTTGATGTTCTCGTCAAAATCGCCGAACAGGCGCGTGAGCTGCTCCATCCTGTCTATGGCGATGATTTGCTCTGCCGTTGTGTTGCCCTCCTGAAAATGACTTCGGCTCTGCCGAACTTTTATGAAATTATACTATTTTTTTCCGCCGCTGTCAAGCATAATTTAAAGCATCCGTCAGATGCTTTCGAACACCGCAGGACCGCTTTGATGCGCTAGCGCTGTACTTTATGTGTATATTGCACAAAAAATACCAAAAATGCGCTGGCAAAATTTGCATTCAAACCCCTTTCTTTTTGTCAAAATGTGTGTTATAATGTTGCAGAGCCTAGAAACACAGGATATAATGACAATCATTGTAAAGAGAGAGGAAGAAGCACATGAGGACAACAGGCATCATTCGTGGGATAGACGAGGTCGGCCGCATCGTCATCCCGAAAGAGTACCGTCGTATGCTGAAGGTGAATGACAAAGAGGATTCCCTGGAGATTTCCATGGAGGGCGACAGGATCGTATTGCGCAAGCACATGCCTGCCTGCACCTTCTGCGGGAGCGCGGACGGCATGATCGAATATTCCGGCTACAAAATCTGCCGCAACTGCGTGGATAACCTCGAACAGATCGTCGGCCAGCAGGTGGAGGGGGAATAAGCCCCTCCAAGCGAGATGGTACTTGAAGAACTCTCCGGTGAACCCAGGGCAGGTTCGCCGGGGTTTGCTTTGGGGCTTGCAATCGCGGGCAAATTATGTTAAAATAGAAACAGACAATACGATGCCAAAGGAGAACACATCATGATCGCCATCGGCTGTGACCACGCCGCCACGGAACTCAAGGAAGAACTCAAAGCCTACCTGCTGGAAAAGAATATCGAAGTGCGCGACTTCGGCATCGCCCCCGGCGAAAAGGCCGACTACCCCGCCGTCGCCTTCGCGCTCTCAAGCGCCGTCACGCAGGGCGAATGCCGCCTGGGCCTGCTGCTGTGCGGCACGGGGGTGGGCATGTCCATCGCCGCCAACAAAGTGAAGGGCATACGCGCGGCCTGCTGCAGCGAGCCCTACTCGGCCATGCTCTCGCGGCGGCACAACGACAGCAACGTGCTGTGCCTGGGCGCGCGCGTGGTCGGCCCGGAGCTGGCCAAGATGATCCTCGATACATGGCTGTCCGCCGAATTCGAAGGCGGCAGGCACGCGGACAGGGTTGCGATGATTAACAATGCTGAATGCTGAATGCTGAATTGTCTTATCATGCAATCGCTTTGCATTAGACCATTCAGCATTAAAGCATTAAGAATTTAGAATTAAACGTAGTGCCCCACCGTCACCCAAACCCGCCCCTTGCGCGAGGCCTCGCCCGCCTGCAAAACCTTCACACGGCCCTTGCCGCGCACACTGATGATGTCGCCCTCGCGCACCTTCGCGTCGCCTTTGAGGCACGCCTCGTGGCGCAGCTGCACCAGGCCTTGTGTTATCAGCTCTTCTGCAATGCGCCGCGAGCAATGAAACGCCTCGGAAATCACCGCGTCCAGCCGCAGGGAGGACACAGTGCCGCGCTGCTCCCGCAGCGTTTTTGTCGCCTCGGGCAGGGACGCAAGCGGGATTCTCTCCGCCCACAGGCCCACCTTGCCCGCCTGTTGCAGGTTTTCGATAATATAGCCCGCAATACGCGCCAGGCACACCAGGAAGGCTTGCCCCTCGCTCACGAATATATCTCCCAGCACATCGCGCTCAAGCCCCAGGCCCAGCGCGGCCCCGAGGATGTCCCTGTGGGACAGCACGTCCTGCGGGCGGAAGGCCAGCCGGATGGCGGCGAGATGCTCCTCCGGGCCGTATTTTTCGGCGAAGACGGGGATGACCCGCTCGGCGTCCCTGAAGCCGCCTTCAAGCGTTACACGCGGGCCGAATATACGTAACGCCTCGGCGGCTTGCGCCGGGGTTAAAAACTTGCCTATGCCTTTGCGCTTTTCCAGGTCGTGCAGGTTCATAGTTGCCGTTAGTCCTCCAGTATCACTGCCATGGCCTCCTCGGCTATATCCGGTCTTAAAGATATACGAAAAGGAATGCTCTGTGTGCGGATCGCCTGCCGCAGGAACATATTGATGGCGGTGGTCATGTCCAGCCCGAACTGCGCGAAAATCGCCTGCGCCTGCGCCTTCACCTCATTGTCCATTCGAATGTTCATGCTTGATGTCATTAGTTAGCACCTCCTTTACACCTATCATAGCATATCATGCGCGCAATGTCAATGCGTTATGCGTGTGTTGCGCATATTTCATATCACCTGAAACCCCATCCCCGTGAAGTAATCAGCCGCCTCCTCCACGGCCTCCGGGTCGGCGGGGGGGAGGCCGCGCAAGGCGTAGTCCATGCCCGCGGCCTCCCACTTGGGCGCGCCCAGCTGGTGGAAGGGCAGCAGCTCCAGGCGCTCGATGCATTTGTAGGGGCGCAGGCGGTGGGCCAGGGTCTCCAACTGCCGGAATTTTAACGTCCATCCCGGAACAAGTACATGGCGAAGCCAGACTTTTTTGCCCGTGTGTTCGCAGTAATCCAGCGTAAGGAAGCTGCGCCGGTTCCCCCGCCCGGTGAGTTTGCGGGCCAGATCGTCGCTGGCGGCTTTCACGTCCAGCAGGATCAGTTCCGCGGCGTCGATAGCAGCGGTGCACAGCGGCAGGTCGGGGGCGCCGGCGGTATCTATAGCGCTGGGAATGCCGAGTTTTTGCAATCGCTGCGCGACTGAATGCACAAACTCCGGCTGGAGCAGGGGCTCCCCGCCCGAAAACGTGACCCCCTTGATGAAATTGCTGTAGCGCAGCACCTCCTGCACGGCCTGGGTGTTTGTCCAGAGCGTGCCGCCGTGCGGGTCGATGGAATCCGGGTTGTGGCAGTAGAGGCAGCGCAGCGGGCAGCCCTGCATAAAAAACACAAACCGGACCCCCGGTCCGTCGACGGTGCCGAAGGTTTCGGTGTGGTGGATACGGGCGGTGGTCATGGTCAGGCTACCTTCAATTCGATTCCCGTGCTGCGGATTTCCTCCATCAGCCCCTTGGGGTTGTCATATACATTGCGGGATTGCGCCGCGTGCGTGATGAATTCCATCGCCTGCCGCGCCCGCGCCACGTCGTGTGTGCGCAGGATGTCCGCGCCGCCCAATTGCGCCATTACCTGCGCGGCAAGCGTGCCCGCTTCGCTTCCCCCGGTGATTCTCTTGCGCGACACCCCCACCAGCAGCCGGAACCCCGGCACTTTTACATGGCGCAAATTCGCCAGCAGCCGCAAATCGTCCTCCCGGGATTTCCCGAAGCCTATCCCCGGGTCGAGGCACAGGCGCTCTTTTTTGATGCCCAGCGCCATGGCCCGCCCGGCCATCCCCTCCAGTTTATCATACACTTCGCTCACGACATCCTCGTATTCGCCTTCAAAATCCGCGCCCCCGAGATTGTGCATCAGCACCCACCGCGCGCCGTATCGCCTGACCACCCCGGCCATCTCTTCGCTCACAATGCCGCTCACGTCATTGACTATACTTGCGCCCAGCGCCAGCGCTTTTTCGGCCACTTCCGGGTAAAACGTATCAATCGAAATGGGAATCCCCAGCTTGCCCCGCAGCCCTTCCAGCACCGGCTCCAGCCTGCGCCACTCCTCCTCCGGGGAGATCACTTCGCCTCCGGGCCGTGTCGATTGCCCCCCGATGTCCAGGATATCCGCGCCCTGTGCCTCCAGCTCGAAGGCCCTTTCGATGGCCTTATCGGGCGCGAAATACAGCCCCCCGTCGGAGAAGGAATCCGGAGTGACGTTCAGAATGGCCATGAGGAGCATTATATTCTCCTTTAGGGCAGGGTGATTTCGAGTACATCGGGTTCGAGGTATCCGTAGCAGCATAAGGTTGTATGGTCGCTGTTCTGCCATGGGCTTGCAAAAAAACCAAGACAGGGCATGGGCTCCGGGTTGTCGAGGGAGCCGGGAATGGCCCCCGGAGGGATTTGCTGCGCCAGAGCCTTCTTTTGCAGGTCAAAAATATATATGCCAAATTCGATACCGCGTACCGCGTAGTAGCGGCAGTCGGGCGAGAGCGCAGTCGAGCAGAGAGCATATGCCGCAAAATCCAAGTCGTTTCCGGGGATGCCTTCAAGCATATTGTCGCCAAGGTTCACCTTTTCCATTGTGTCAAGCCGATCAAGCGCAACCCGGTATAGCGTAAGCGGCCCGGCCTCACGGTGCTTATAATAGGTCGGCTCAAACCAAAGGGCATTTTCATGCAATTGCACAGGGAACGCACCTTCGCCCCAAGTGATATTCACCATGCGCTGCGTATCATAGATGCCGCCGTAGCCGTTGTCTTTGAAGTTGTCCGTCCATACAACGTAGCGTTTATCAATGACGAACTGCACACTGGGCGCGCTAAAGCTTGCGCCTTCCGCTATAACAATTTCTTCGCCTGTGGTTTCATCGCGCAGCAGCAGTTGGGGCGCATGTTCATCGTCCGCAGAGCGTGTATCAAAAAATTTTGTAGCTGACAGTCTCGTCAAATCTCCGCGAAGCCACCAAATCTGGTCGTCGAAATATTCAATCGCGGGGCTTGATGCATTCTTAATCAACTGACAGTTGTCCGGCAGTGGCTCTATGGTGGTTGGGGCTTCGGTGGTGGTTGTGATTTCGCTTGGGGCCTCGGTGGCCCGCCCGCAGGCGGACAGCGCCAACCCCAAAGCCAGTATAAGCAAAAGAACACGCTTCATAGAATTCACTCTCCTTTTAATAGCCCCATCGCCTCCGCCCGCGTCGGGCCCTCCCTCATACTTCCCCGCAGGGCGGAGGTGCGCGTCTGCGCGCCGGAGGCCTTCGCGCCGCGCATGGTCATGCACAGGTGCTCGGCCTCGAGGACCACGGCCACCCCCGCGCAGGGCAGGCCCCGGTAGAGCAGATCGGCCACCTGGGAGGTCAATCTCTCCTGCAATTGCGGCCGCCGGGCGTAGCACTGCACGATGCGCGCGAGCTTGGAAAGCCCGATCACCCTGCCGCCCTTGGGCAGGTAGGCGATGTGCGCCTTGCCGAAGAAGGGGGCCAGATGGTGCTCGCACAGGGAGTAGAAGGGGATGTCCCGCACGATCACCATCTCGTCAGTGGCCTGGTGAAAGGTCTTCAGGTGAACCGCCGGGTCTTCGCCCAGGCCCTCGAAGAGCTCGGCATACATCAGCGCCACGCGGCGCGGGGTATCCCGCAGGCCCTCGCGGCCGATGTCCTCGCCCATGGCCAGCAGTATTTCGCGCACGGCGGCCTCCATGCGGGGGATGTCCATAGATTCTCCTTGTATTCGCACAAGTTGGGTATAAATCGCACGAGGAACGTCGCTCCGCGATGCTCCCCGGCCCTGCGGGGCCGTGCTCCCTCGTGAGGGAGCTCCGCCGCAGCGGTGAGGGAGCATCCGCGCAGCGGCTGACCGCGATGCTTGCATTCACTTCATCACCGGCAAAATCCGCACCACCCGCAGCGCTTCCAGGTCGGCATGATATACTTTGTCAGTCCTGATCTCCGCGCCGCCCAGGGCCGCGCTGTTCAGTATGCGGTAGACATGCTGCTTGGCAAACAGGTAGTCCAGGCCGGCCTGCATGGCCGCGTCGTCGGTGAAGCGCAGCTCAACCGCGTTATCGCCCGCGCGCAAAGCCTCGCGCAGGGTTTTGGCCAGGGCGTCCTCGGCGCTGCGGTCCAGGGCGGAGAACTCCAGCCCCTTGCGCACGAAATAGTTCGCCGCTGTGGACGTGCAGGGGTGGCTCCCGCCGTCCACCTCGTGGGTGCGGCCGATCTCCTCGTCGGTGAGGTTGAAATAGGCGTGGCTGGTGACGTGGCCGCCGTCTTCGGTCACGGGGTCGTCCCAGGTGGCGTCCAGGTGGTACCATTCGCCGCCGATGCGCACTTTATTCCAGGCGTGGCCGCCGGTGAAGCCCGCCATGTTGCTGGCCTTCCCGGTGACGATATAGCAGGGGATGCCCTGCATGTCCATCAGCAGCTGCATGGCACGGGCGTAGCCCTCGCAGGAGGCGCTGCCCTCCACGATGGCACCGTAGGCAGTGCTCTTTTCCGGCTGCTCCACCGCGTCGGAGTAGGCGCAGCGGCGCACCAGCTGGCCGTGCAGGGCCAGCTCGCAGTCGAAGGCGTCGCCGCCCTCGGGCACGGTGAAGGTCTCGCAGGCGGCGGCCAGGGCCTCGCAGCGCGCGGCGTATTCGTCCTGCTCCATGCGGTATTTTGGCCGGAATACCATCACGAGGCCGTTCACGGTGTTGGTCATGTAGTCCGTGGTGGAGATCTGGAACAGCAGGGGTTGATCGAGCACCAGGGCGGAGAACACCCGGCTCATGGCCTCGGATTCCAGGCTTTTGATGCGCACGCTCTCGGGGAAGCCCGGCAGGCGCGCCAGGATGTCGTCGTAGGCGGCTTTCTCCTCCGCGCTCAAATTGCCGTAGTGGAAGCGCAGCTGCCCCGCGCGGCCGAACTGCGCGGGCAGGGGCACGGGGGCCAGGGTGGGCTGCTCTATCACAGCCTGAAAGGGCAGCAGGTCAAGCAGGCCGAAGCCGCCGTGCAGAATCGAAAGCCCGGCAAGCGCCAGCGCCGCCGAAACCAGCAGCAGCAGGAGTGCCCAGGGGAAGCCGCGTCTTCTCATGCGTTATTCCTTCACATCAATCACAAATTGGTCGCCGTTTGCCAGGATGTCCAGGAGCATCTCGCGGCGGGTGTAGAAATCGTTGACGGTGACGTCGGTATCCAGGATGTTCATCAGGCTGTTGAATAGCGCCTCCAGGCGCGGCGCGTCCGTCTCCATGGCGATGTAGGTCTCCAGCACACGGGCCAGCAGCTCGCCCTGCCGCAGCGCCGCGTAGTTCTCCGGGCTGCCCGGCAGCTCCGAGGCGTCCGCCGGGGGAGGCTTCAGGGTACCTAAGTATCGGAAGTAGCGCAGCAGCATGTCCCCCTGCAGGCGCTGCGAGCCCTCCGCGAGGGTCAGCGTGAAGGAGGAACCGCTGTAGCGCACGCGCTCGGCCACCTGCACCGTGACGCTGCCCAGCAGGTTGACGATTTTGACAAAGCCGCCGTCCGTGCAGCAGATGTACCGGTCGATCCCGTCCTCCTCCTCGATGAGGGCCTCTATCGCCGTTTTGAGCTCCTTCGGCCCGCCGCCGCGCAGGGCCTGCTCCAGGGAGCGCTCTCCGGCCTCAAATGGGGTCATGGCCCCGGGGGACAAAGGGAACACGTGCAGCTGCCGCCGCTCGACGTCCGCGCGCACCAGGGCGCAAAAGCGGATGTTTTGCCGGGCATCGTCGGTCTCGCAGAGTAAAAACAGCGCGCTGCCGGTGTGGAGCCAGGCGTCCGGCGGGGGCTCGGTGGTGGGCTGCGCGGGGAACAGCGCGCCGCGAAGCTGCTCCATCAGGTCACTGCGCAGCACCACCACCGCCGAGACGATGCTCAGCAGCAGCACGATGGCGCAAAACCCCCCCAAAAAGCGCAGCACCTGGTCCCGGCGGCGGCGCTCCCTGGGCTGGAATTCAAGGCTGTAGGGTTGTTTGGGCATGGGTTCCCTCCTTTTTAACGAGGGCATGTTATCGAACGAAGAACGCCGCTGCGGCGGGATTTGTGCTCCGCACTGCTCCCTCACCGCCTGCGGGCGGAGCTCCCTCACGAGGGAGCCAGGGGCTGGAACGCTGCGCTCTCCGCCTCCACCTCGACCACTCCATTACAGTGCAGCCCAGGCGGCAGCTCATATGTGATCGCGTGTGGATTCGCGTTGGCGATTACGATCATATCTCTTCTCACATAGGCGATGCAGCCGAGCGCGGCGCTGAGCAGGCGAAAGTCAACCCCGGAGAAGGCCTCCCTGTGCTCTGCTCTCAGTGCTCCTAAGGCGCGATAATAGGCCAGCAGGTCGCCGTCCTCACGGCCCCAGGGGTAACATGCCCGGTTGAGGGGGTCCTTCCCGCCCCGGAGGCCGGCCTCGTCGCCGTAGTAGACGCAGGGGTTGCCCGGCAGGGTGTATTGCAGAACAACACATAGCTTTAGCCTGCGCCGCGCGCTCTTCAAATCAGATGAAGCCTCCAGCAGGCGCGTGAGGGCGCGCGGGGTGTCATGGGTGCCGATGTGGTTCATCAATCCGGCGATGGCATAGGGCGGGTAGTGCTCCAACTGGGATTCGATCACCCTGGCCAGCTGCTCGGCCGCATCCTCGCCTTCCAGGCAGGCGAAGCGCAGGATGGCCTCTGCGAGGGGGTAGTTCATCACGCTGTGCAGCTGCCCGCCCAGGAGGTAGCGCCGCCGCCCGCCGTGGCTCCACTTGCGGCTCGCGTCCTCCCAGACCTCGCCCAGGAGATACGCCTCCGGCTTTTCCTCGGCGCAGGCTTCATACAGCCTGTCCAGGAAGACGTCCGGGAGCTCGTCCGCCACGTCGGCGCGCCAGCCGTCCGCGCCTTGGCGCAGCCAGTGCCGGGCCACGCCGGTTTCCCCGGCGAAGAAGTCCAGCACCGCCGGGTGATCCTCGCGCAGCTCCGGCAGGATGTCGATTCCCCACCAGCACTTGTAGTCCTCCGGCCAGTGCTCGAATGAATACCAGTCGAAATAGGGCGAATCCTGCGATTCATAGGCCCCCGGCCCCGGGAATGTGCCGCGCCGGTTGAAGTAGACGCTGTCGTCCCCCGTGTGGCTGAACACCCCGTCGAGAATAAGCTTTATGCCCATCCCATGCGCTTGTCTACATAAGCTTGAAAAGTCTTCCTCGTTACCCAGCAGGGGGTCTATCCTGAAATAATCCGCTGTGTCGTACCTGTGATTGCTTCTCGCCAGGAAGATGGGGTTCAGATATATGCACGTGACGCCCAGCGACTTGAGATACCCCAGCTTTCCACCTATACCTGCTAAGTCCCCGCCGAAGAAGTCATATTGCGTTATCCTGCCGTGCTTGTCGGGCTTCCACTGTGGCTCTCCGAACCAGTCATCTCTGAGAATCCTGTCCTCAGGTACACCCTGCTTTGGCTTGCCGGAGTTGCAAAACCTGTCCGGGAAAACCTGATACAGCACCCCGCCGGGCACCCAATCGGGCAGGCGCGCCGCCGGGTCATACACCGTCAGCCGGAACCAGCCCTCTTCGCCGATTTTACCCACGCCCTGGCCCGCGTCGCCTATACTGCCTGTGCCATCTTCACTCTCATAGGCAAATCGATAGCGCAGCAGCCCCGGCTCGTGTAATTCTAGGCAGCACCGCCACCACTCCTCGCTTTCGCCCTCCATGGCCTCCCACTGGAATGGCAGGCTCTGCTCCCACGCCCCGTCGTAGTCCCCCCAGCGCAGCGTCACCCCGCGGCATTGCATATGCCGGGGCATGATCACCCGCAAGGCAATCTCCTCCCCGGCGGCCACCGCGCCGAAGGGGCTTTTGTGCAGGAGGGAACGCGAGCGGTAGGGGATGAACATAATGCTTAATTCTCAATTCTGAATGCTGAATTTTTTACAGCCAGCGCATCCATAGCCAGCCGAAGAGGATGTATTCGAGGGCCCATTGGGCTATCGGAGGCCAGGTGGACCAGAAGTAGGTGGGGTTTTGAGGGTAGAAAAAATATTTGCGCCCGTAGCTTATATCAATTGCCCGCCATATACCCGTGAAGCCTTTGACGTCAGAGCTGCTTCGCATATTATTGAATCTGCAATCAAGTTCACCCAGCTGCAGGCCGGTCACGTCAAGGCCTGAAAGCTGGTTAAGGCTGCAATCCAATTTCCATAACCCGGTGGGCAGCGTGGGCAGCGATGTCAGTTGGTTGCTGCGACAATAAAGGATTTTTAAGTCGGCAGGCAGCGCGGGCAGCTCTGCCAATTGGTTGTGGCCGCAGTAAAGGAATCTCAAACCATCAGGCAGCGTGGGCAGCGCGGTGATCTGGTTTATAGCGCAATGAAGGGTTTCCAGGCCGGGGGGCAGCTCCGGCAGCGCGGTCAGCTCGTTGTCAGCGCAATAAAGACTTTGCAATGCGGTGAAGTACGCAAGCCCCGCGAGGCTCTTTATTTTATTTGGATCGGTATAACGGCTTACATCAAGATAGTTTATCCCCGCCACATCCGTATCCAAAATAATATCTTTTTTAATTATCTCCTGCACCGCTGCCCTGAACACGGGATCCGTGAATTTATCGGTGATGTCAACGCCCTGCGCACCAACAGCCAGGAGCAATGCACCGCACAGCAGCAGCGCTGCCAGCAGGGTAGTAAGCAGGCGGGCGAATGGTTTTTTCATGGTGGGAAGCCCCTTTCAAAGAAAAATTGCCTCATTGTGATGAGGTGTTTATTATAGCGTATTTTCACGGGATAGTCAATACGGAAAGCGCAATAATTCACCAATTTTGGGCTGCGCGAAAATTTTTCTTGACATCCCCGCGAAACCCTGCTATACTATTTTATGTTCTGCCGAAGACAGCCGGTTCCAACGCCAAACAAGTTTGACGTAAGGGTAATTCCTGCCGAGGTACAGTTGACAGTTGACAGTTGACAGTTGACAGTTATATTGTGTCCTTTTGCTCTTGGGCAGAGGGCATATTTTATTTTCCGGAGGTGAATCAAGCAACATGCCAAGCCAAGCAATCCTGGAGCAGAAGAAGGCGGCCGTGGCGGACCTCGCGGAGGTCCTGCGCGCCGCATGCGCGGGCATCCTGGTGGAGTACAAGGGCATCAACGTGGCGGACGACACCAGGCTGCGCAGCGACCTGCGGGCCGCCGGGGTGCGCTACACGGTGGTGAAGAACTCCCTGCTGGAGCTGGCCGCGAAGCAGGCCGCCCTGGAGGCCCTGGCCCCCCACCTGGTGAACACCACGGCCCTGGCAACCAGCACGGACGACTACACCGCGGCGGCGCGCATCCTATCGAAATTCGCCGCCAAGAGCAAGACCTTCAAAGTGAAGACCGGCTTCGTGGACGGCCGCGTCATCGACGAGAAGAAGGTGGACGCCCTGGCCAAGCTGCCCTCCCGCGAGGTGCTGCTGGCCACCGTATGCAACGCCTTCCAGGCCCCCATCGCGGCCTTCGCCCGCGCCGTGCAGGCCCTCGTGGACCAGCAGAACCCCCCCGTGGAAGAGGCAGCCCCCGAAGCGATGCCCGAACCGGCGTAGAACCCATCCCCGAGAGCAGGAACTGACGTGACCTGCGTCTAATGTCTAACGTCTACCATCTAACAACTAGTACAGGAGGAAAGTTATTATGGCATCCGAAGCGATTCAAGGCATTATCGAAACCCTGAAGGGCCTCACCGTATTGGAGCTCTCCGAGCTCGTCCACGCCGTGGAGGAGGCGTTCGGCGTATCCGCCGCCGCCGCCGTGGCCGTGGCCGCCCCCACCGAGGAGGTCGCCGTGGAGGTGGAGCAGACGGAGTTCGACGTGGTGCTCATGAAGGTGGGCCCGAGCAAGATCCCCGTGATCAAGGTGGTGCGCGAGCTGACGGGCCTGGGCCTCGCCGACGCGAAGAAGCTCGTGGACGGCGTCCCCGCCGCCATCAAGGAGAAGATCAGCAACGAGGACGCCGAAGCCGCCAAGGCCAAGCTGGAAGAGGTTGGCGCGGAAGTGGAGATCAAGTAAGGGACGCACAAAAAATGCGGCGAGGCCGACAGCCTGTTCGGCCTCTCCACATTTATCGTGCGCAAGCAAATGTAAATTTTTATCCAAATGCTCCCAACGCATTGACAAGAAAAATGGGACATGCTATAATTAAAATATAATAGTGTATTGTCGAATGCAGTCGAAACATTTACAGCAATTCTTATCGGCATCCTGAATAAACTAAAATGAAAGGAGGAATTTCATGGCAAAGTTAACCACTCCTATGTATGTAGAGCATATTAGGAGAGACTTGAATCCCGAAACAGGCACACGAATTAGCCGAGAAAAAATCGAGGAAGCTGTTAAACGCATACTGTTCGAAAATATGATCACTTCCCCACCAGTAAATGTACAAAAGCTTGCTGGGAGCCTTGGCTTTGATATTCTGGGTATGGATTTCACACCGGATAGCGGAATAATCGGATGGATGGAAGATAGAGCAGAAGAAAATGAATATGTAAAGTCGCAGCGATTCATAGGTATTGAAAAAAATAGTGATTCGTACCGCAAAATAAATACAGTAGCACATGAACTCGGTCACTTCTTTATTGATTGCAGCAGTCAGGAGGATTATGCAAATATACGATTTCGCTGCGATCAAAATATACCGGAGGAGTTAAGGCCAATAGCAGACTGTGACTATTGCCGCGAAGAGAATGCAGAGGCATTTAAAAATGAATTGTTGATGCCCTGGCACTTCATGCGCAGTTTCTTGGAGCAACGTGCTAATATGAAATGGGGCGAAATTCTGAATGCTGTAAAAGAGAACTTTTTCGTTCCTCGTCATACTGCAAAGTATCATTTGGAACGCAAGTTGAAGCTGACAATTTCCCACGAGGATAGATTTGAGGTGAAGGCTCTTGGATAACTTTCCCTCTATCAGCAGCTATGTAGCTGACGTAAAAGTTCCACCGCAAAAATTGGATAATGAAGATTTTTATGAACGACGCGAAAAAGCTAAAGAAGACAACGAAAAGAGAAATCTAAAGGCTGCTCATTGGTATGTCGGAGGTATTCTGATTGCCATTGGACTATCTTACATATTTGTCATTTGGTTCTCCGCATATGGAAAGAGCGGAACAAAAGTAGAAATACCAAATGAAATTTTGTCCATACTGCAAGCGGCATTGTTTACGCTTCTCGGCTTTCTTTTTGGCGAGAAAAACTCAAAGCGGTAATAGAAGGGAAAAAGAGATGCGAGCAGTGTAGCATGAATGGCTAATTTAACGCGCCTCTCCTCGTGTGCGAGGGGAGGCTTTTTGTGTGGGCGGCGCAGGTTGCCCCTGTGTTTTTTTGATTTCCCTTGACCCCGCCCCCCGGTTGTGATAAAATATATCTGTAAGGGCGGCATTCTTGCCGCCCGCGCACTACAATCACACGGAGGTAACCCATGTACCCAGATCTGATGGACACCATAGGCTTCGTCTCGCAGTCCGATCCGGAGATCGGCGCGGCAATGGGCCGGGAGCTCGCCCGGCAGCGGCGCAACATTGAGCTCATCGCCAGCGAAAACCTCGTCTCCCCGGCGGTGATGGCCGCCATGGGCAGCGTGCTGACCAATAAATACGCCGAGGGCTACCCCGGCAGACGTTACTACGGCGGCTGCGAGTGCGTGGACGAGGCCGAGCGCATCGCCATCGAGCGGGCCAAGGCGCTCTTCGGGGCTGCGCACGCCAACGTGCAGGCGCATTCGGGGTCCCAGGCCAACCTGGCGGCCTATGCCGCCCTGCTGCGGCCGGGGGACACCGTGCTGGGAATGAACCTCTCCCACGGCGGCCACCTGACCCACGGCTCTACGGTGAACATGAGCGGCATCCTCTACAACTTCGTGCCCTACGGCGTGGACGGGACCGGCTATCTCGATTACGACGCCCTGGAAGCGCTCGCTAAGAAAGAACAGCCCAAAATGATCGTGGCGGGGGCCTCCGCCTATCCCCGCGTCATCGACTTCGAGCGCATCGGCGCCATCGCGAAATCTGTAAATGCGTATTTCCTGGTGGACATGGCGCACATCGCGGGGCTCATCGCCGCCGGGCTGCATCCCTCCCCCGTGCCCTTCGCGGACGTTGTCACCTCCACCACCCACAAGACCCTGCGCGGGCCGCGCGGCGGGCTGATTCTCTGCACGTCCGCGCTCGCGCCCGCCATAGACAAGGCGATTTTCCCGGGCGCACAGGGCGGCCCGCTGATGCACGTCGTCGCGGCCAAGGCCGTGTGCTTCGGCGAGGCCTTAAAGCCCGCGTTCAACGCATACCAGCAGCAGATCATTGACAACGCCCGGGCCCTGGCGGACGGCCTGCTCCAACGGGGGATAAATCTCGTATCCGGCGGGACGGACAACCACCTCATGCTCCTGGACCTGCGCTCCTTCGCCCTCACCGGCAAGGAGCTCTCCCGCCGCCTGGACAAAGTCTACATCACCGCCAGCAAGAGCACCATCCCGGACGACCCCGAGACGCCCTTCGTCACCAGCGGCCTGCGCCTGGGCACGCCCGCCGTCACCTCCCGCGGTTTTAAATGCCCTGAAATGGAACTGATTGCAAATGCGATCTATCTCACGATGACGGACTTCAAGGCCAGCGCGGACGCCATTCGAGCAAGCGTGAACGAGCTGTGCGGGCGGTTCCCGCTGTACGAGTAAAAAAAGCCGCCGCTGAGAGATCAGCGGCGGCGGGGTTCATTTGCAGGGCTTTTTGCAGGACATTATACGGATTTGCGGTTCAAATATGACATGGCGGCGCATTTGGCGGCTCCTTTCTTAATCGTCGTAGTGGTGGCGGCAGGCATAAATGAATACCGTGTCGCCTTCGATTCGGTAGGATGATACGGTTCTCCTTGTCGATGCGGCGGCTCCATTTGCCCTGGCTGTGTTTCAAAGGCTCGGGTTTGCCTATGCCCTTATAGCCATTGCGCCGGATATCCGCCAGCAGGCGATTGACCTTCTCCAACGTTTTGCTGTCCTGCTCTTGCCAATACGTGTATTCTTCGAAGCTTTTCCCGCGGAATAAAAAATCGTCAGGCATCACACTATCCCCAATTCCTCAAAAGTTTTACGTACGCCCGGTACGCCGTGCTCCTCCTCCCAGACGGCACGATTGAGCCGCCGCAAATCGGCTTCGGTATAGAATGGGTCCGCTGCCAGCGCGAACGGGATTTTTTGCTCGCGCAGGGTGGCCTTCATGAACATATTGATGGCCGTGGACATGCTCATGCCGACGGCGGCGCAGAAATTGTCGAACAGTTGCTTGTCGTTTTCATCCACCCGCACATTGATGCTCGTCATTGCCATGCTTTTCTCACCTCCTTTACAATGCATATACAGTATACGCAATATTCTTTACATTGTCAACCCTTTTATGAGAGGAAATTTCCCCATGAAGCTAGGTATCGTCGGACTGCCCAACGTGGGCAAGACCACCCTGTTCAACGTGGTGACGGGCGCGGGCGCGCACAGCGCCAAGCACGCCTTCTCCACCAGGGAGCGCAACGTGGGCGTGGCCGCCGTGCCCGACGCCCGCCTGATTGCCCTGGCGGCGCTCTATCACCCGAAGAAGGTCACGGCGGCCACGATAGAGTTCGTGGACATCCCGGGGCTCGTCAGCGGTTCCTCGAAGGGCGAGGGGCTGGGGAACAAATTCCTGGCGAACATCCGCGAGGTGGACGCCGTGGCGCACGTGGTGCGCTGCTTCGAGGACGACGACGTGCTCCACGTGGACGGCAGCATAGACCCCGCGCGGGACATAGAGACCGTCGACCTGGAGCTCATCCTGGCGGATATGGAGGTGCTCGAGCGCCGCGTGGAGCGCCTGGGGAAGCAGGTGAAGGTGCTGGGGAAATCCGCCGCGGCCGAGCTGGCGCTCTGCAAGCGCCTGCTCGCCCATCTTGAAGAAGGCCTGCCCGCCCGCTCATTTGCCTGCTCTGACGACGAGCGTTTATTGATCGCCGAAATCACCCTGCTGACCAGCAAGCCGGTACTCTACGTGTGCAACTTCGGGGAGGGCGACTTCGCCGCAGGCAACATCGAGGAGCATCCCCATTACAGGGCCGTGGAGGAGATCGCGAAGCGGGGAGCCGTACCGCAGGTACTGCCCATCTGTGCCGAGCTCGAAGCACAAGTCGCTGAGCTTGCGCCCGAGGAAAGACATGAATTCCTGTCCGAAATCGGCGTGGAAAACGGCGGGCTGGACCTGGTCGTCCGGCGCAGCTACGCCCTGCTGGGCCTGATGAGCTTCCTCACCGCCGGGACCCCCGAGGTGCGCGCGTGGACGATCAAACGCGGCACGAAGGCCCCCAAGGCGGCGGGGAAAATCCACAGCGACCTGGAGCGGGGCTTCATCCGCGCGGAAGTGATCGCTTTCGACGACCTGATGGCCTGCGGCACCATGGCCGCCGCCAAGGAGAAGGGCTTGGTGCGCGTGGAGGGCAAGGAGTATGTGATGCAGGATGGGGATGTGGTGCTGATTAGGTTTAATGTGTGAGGGGATAGCAGTAACGGCATTCATGCCATCCAAATTCGCACAGGAGCCGAAGAAAATGAAACTTCTCAAGCACCTCCAGACGCTCGCCAATCTCTTCGCTTTCAAAACCCTCACGGACGGAAAAGGCAACGAGTACGTCGTGTACCGCAACAGCACCATCGATTTGACGGGCTTTTCCGACTTCGCCGATCTCAAGGACAAGATCGGCTTTGAGGCCGTGGAAAACCATGTCCATCTGCTGTTTGGTGTAAAGTGCAGGGAGTTCGACCCGCTGCTTGCTATCGGAAGCGACCTGGCAAATGCCCTGTTGGCAGATGTGAGAGTGATTATGGTGCAGGGATGACAGGAAACCTATAGGGGCGGCATTCTAGCCGCCCGAACACAAACAACACAGGCGGCATTCTCTGCGCGAGAGTGCCGCCCTCGCCAGCTCGATTAAGATTTCTTAACATATGCCCCCCCCAACCCATTTTCTGATAAAATAAACCTGGAAAACAATGAAGCCACATAGGGCAAAATGCTTATCAAGGGGGAGATTAAAACATGAGACACGCGGGCAGATACCTGGCTTTTTTACGGGGCCCCCGGCGAATCCGCAGATTCGCTGGGATAGTTTTGGCGGCTGCGCTGCTGCTGGGGTCCCTGGCGCTTGTGCCCGCCAGCGCGGCGGAGGCGGTCATCTCCAGCGTGGAGGTGACGCAGGTGATGGGCAAGGGCGTGGACCTCGACAGCGGCAAGTTCTACTTCATGAACACCTTTGTGGCCGAAAAGCCCACCTCCATCCAGGTGGTGCTGGCCGAAATGACCGACATCACCTCCGCATTCCTGAGCATCTCCTACGAGGGGAGCCATCTGGCCACGGTGACGCCCAAGGAGAGCGGGCGCAGGCAGCTGCTCACCTTTACGCCCGCCAAAAACGCGGTGAACGGCTGGCGGCCGGGGCGCTACAGCTTCACGGCCACCATTAACGGGGTGAGCAAGACCACGGAGGCCATCTTCAACGCCTCGCGCAGCTTCTCCGTTTTGATCATCTCGGCCTCGGTGAAGCACGGCGGGAAGGCCTATCCCGCGCCCGACCTGACGGCCGCCACCATCCCCCTGCGCAGCCAGGCCCTGCCCGTCTCGGAGAGCAGGCTCAAAGCGAAATACAGAAACGCCAAAATCGCCTTCGGCACGGGCGCGGAGGGCTACGACATAGGCGAGCCCGGCGGCGCGATGCGGCTGCTCTCGGACATCGAGAGCTACCGCACCAAGTCGGCGCAGAACTACGACGTCGTCGTGGCGGCGGTGAACGCGCCTTTGAACGACAACGACAGGCAGGGCGGCGGCAACACAACAGGCTACACCAACTGCAACCACGCCGCCGTGCTCACCCTGGGCCACAAACCCACCGCCGAGGCCCTGGAGGCCACGCTGCTGCACGAGCTGGGGCACATCCTGGGCAACGGCGACGAATACACCGGCGGCTCGTTCTCCGTCAACGTCAACGGTGCCCCCTACGGCGTGAGCGGCCGGGAGAACGGGCAAAGCGTCACGGGCCAGCGCGAATACTTCTGCTGCGTGGAGGGCAACAACTACAGCGGCATCACCATCGCCGAGGCGCAAAACCCCTACAACCCCAAGGCGGATGTGCCCATGCTGGGCCGCAGCAGCTTCATGGGCTCCAGCCACCGGCACTGGCCCACCAGCATGGTGTGGGAGGAGGCCTACCGGCATCTGATCCCCAACTATTTGAACGTGCTGCCCAGGGTGTATACCGACGGCAGCATCGTGGCGGCGCGGCCCGCCGACGACGAGCTCTCCAATAAAGACCGGGAGGCCCTCATCGCGGAATTTAGAAAAATGCTGGGAGAAGTACGGGCGGCTAAGGGCTACGCCCCCTACAAGAATGACAATATTCTGGCCTCGGGGCAAAAGCACCTGCACTCCCTGGCGCTGGACATCATGGCGCGGCGCGACTTCGCGAAACAGACCTCCCTGGACCCCGTGCTCAACGCCATCAAAGCCGATACGCACAGCCATATCGGCCAGATGGCCATGACCAGCGCCCTGTACGAGTACGACGGCCTCCAATACTGGCGGGACTTCTTCACGCAGTCCCCCTGCGGCGACGGCTGGATCAGCGAGGACTACTTCTTCGTCGATTTCGTCAAGTGCGACGGGACTGTTTATTTCATGTATACAACTATAAGCAACGTGACGCCCCTGCCGGACGAGGAGGAGCCCTTGGAGCCCCAGCCGGAGTCCCTGCCGGTTCCCACGATCAACCCGGTGAACGACGAGCCCATCGACCCCGGCAAATTCGCGGACAGGGGTTACGAGGAGCCTCCGACCACCCGGGCTGCCACCACAACCACGAAAACAACTACAACTACAACTACGACAACAACAGCTCCGCAGTCAACAATAACGAGGTCTCAGTCCACCACCACCGCCGCCCCCAGGCCCGGCCAATCCGTCGGCACACCCGCCTACGCCGACCTCACAAAGGCCCAGCGCGTCCGGCTGATGAACTACGACATTTTCGACTTTGGGATCATGGAAAGCTCGCGGGACCTCGACGCCTATCCCTTCCCCAAGGACTATGTCTACGGCTTCTACGCCTGGTACGCCAATGACCGCTACGGCATGAATATCACAGCGAACGGCGCAAAAATCGCAATAGACAAGTTTGACGCCATGGGCGAAGGCGAGACCGCGCGCTTTGACCTCGTATGCGCCGAATACGGGCTCTACCCGCCCCAGGAGCTGCGGGAGCACGAATACGCGGGCCTCTCTGTGCTCTACCCGCAGTGGCGCTACGGCCGTACACCCAAGCGCTCGCGGCTCGACACCGACCGCATAGACCCGGACTACGGCAAGAAGATCAACGACGCCGACATCAACGACCCCGACGGCGGCTGGTAAGGAGGAGATATTCATGAAAAAATTACTTACACTTACGCTTGCCCTGGCACTTGTGCTGTCATTTTCACCGGCCCTGTTCGCCAGCGCTGCCGATAATCAACACTACTTTCTGGTGGAGGGTTATGTCACGCCCGACGGCGGGGGCGAAATTGTCCGCATCGAGCTGGTGGACGACATTCTCATAGTGAAAAGTACGCCTGGCACGGAATACGCCATCAGCGCTATCAATGGCGGCAGGGGGGCGTACAGGGAGGCGATTGCCAATTACCCCTTCGGCGTCAGCTTTGAGACCGCCCCCGACCTGCCCTTCGCCCAGCTGGATGAGGCGCGCTTCGCCGTGCTGGTGCCCCTTGTCGGCGTAATCTTTGAGTTCGACCTTGTGGATAGGGCGGGCCGGGTGATCTCGAATGCGCAAGTGTATGCGCGGGAGGGGGAAGTGTCGCTTGATGTCCGGGAAACAGAGGCGGGCTTTGAGCTGCGCTGGGACGACAACAGCGCCGATCCCTCCCTGCTGGATTTCGACGTCTACGCCCTCTCGGAGATCACAGGCGAAAAAAACGTGCTGGCCTACAGAACGCAGGAATGGGAGCTGTTCGTGCCATACGAGTGGCTGGAGCCCGACGACCTGGTCGTCTTCGTCCTCAAGTGCAACGACGGCACGTCCACCCTCACCGCCGAGAGCGAGGCGTTCTATACGCCCGCCGGCGAGGCGAAGGACATCCTGGACGACGAGGCGTGGGAGCCGGGGGATTTGCCCGAGGAGGACGATATACCCGATTGGCTCGTCAACCTGTTTTTGATTTTCCTGTTCCTCGTGCTCCCGGCGGGGCTGATTGTGCTGCTGGTTGTGTTTTTGAAGAAGCGCAAGCGGAAGAAGCTGGCGCAGTGATGCAATGCAGAGACGCACTGCCGTGCGTCTCTGCATCATGGCCTGAACAGCCCACCGCTATGCAGCGGCTCGTTCAGAACGTGAACCGCATCACGCGATCACCAGCCGCCCCTCCACGTGGGCGTCGGGCTGGTGGTGGGAGGAGAGGTATTCCTCCAGCACGTCCAGCAGGGAGGTGACGGCCACGATCCCCTTGCCGTCGGCCAATTGCGCGCGGGGGAGGCCGAAGAAGGCGTCGAAATTCTTGTAGTGGTACTCCTGCAGGCCAATGCTGAGCATCCTGTCGTCCGCGATGGGCTCGCCGTCGAACTCCAGGCGCGCGATGCGGCGATTGGCGCGGTCGTAGGTGACGTGCAGGCCCTCGGAGAACTGGTAGAATTCGCCGTGCGCGCCGCTGAGGTTGTCCTCGCGCAGCACGTGGGCGATCATGCGCCGCAGCTGCGCCCCGGTGGCTTTCACCAGGTACACGCGGTCGTCGAAGGGCGTGAGCTCCAGCATGTCCGCCCGGGTGAACAGCGGGCCCGCCTGCGTTTTGCGTATCGCCCCGGAGCCGAACAGCACGATGTCCGCGCCGAGGCACTCGCGCAGGGCGTCGCTGAACAGGTTGCCGAGCTCCGTCTCCTGATAGCGATCCGGGTGGGTGAGCGCCCGGGGGAACCTGCACAGCACACAGTCGTACTTTGCGTCCACCTGGTCCTTGAAGTGTGCGATGGTCTCCTCCAGCTGCAGGTCCCGGGGGCAGTGGCGGCTGTCGATGGGGATGAGGTTCCACTTGTAGCTGTGCACGTCGTTGTTGTCCGTATCCACGACGATGTCGAAGCGGCCGATCTGCTTTGTGCCCACGCCCGCTTGGGTGATGAGAATGTTGTTGACCAGCGCCGGCTGCTCCAGCACGGTGTGGCTGTGTCCGCCTATAATCACGTCCACCCCCCAGTCGGGGTCCAGCAGGGCGGCCAGTCGTTTATCCTCTTCAAAGCCGATGTGGGTGAGCAGGATGGTGAAATCGATGTCCACGTTGTTGTAGGCGTTGCAGATGCTCCCCACCTCCTGGGCGGCCTCCTCCACGTCGATCAGGCTGCCCAGCAGGTTATCGAGCTTGATGCTGCTCATCACCTCCTGGGTGATGATGCCGATGAAGAGAATTTGCATGTCGTCCATCTCGATGATCTTGTGGGAGCTGAACAGGCGGGTATAGGGGTTTTTGATAAACAAATTCGCGTTGACGATGGGGAACTTCGCGCAGCGCTCCAGGAACAGCAGGTGGGCCAGCCCGTAGTCGATCTCGTGGTTGCCCAAGGACACCACGTCCGGGCCGAGCATGTTCATGATCTCGATCGTCGAGATGCCCTTGAACTCGCTGTCGATCAGCGAGCCTTGGAGCATATCCCCGGCGATGCAGTAGATGGTGTTCTCCTGTTCCGCCTTGACCTTGGCGACATAGCCCGAGAGCATGGAAATACCCCCGAGCAGCTGCTCGTTCTCCTCCCCGGACATGAAGTCCCCGTGCAGGTCGTTGGAATGCAGCAGCGTCAGGGGCCTGTAGCGTTCCGCCATGATGCGCCTCCTTATGATAGATTTTTTTCGCCGTTCTTACCGTGATAGATTTCTTCCATCTCCCGACGAAGGCACTCCATGGCCTGCGCCTGCGGCGATGGGCGGCTGTCCGAACCGAACAGGTACTTTTCCGGGCTGATCTCTTTAAGCAGCATTTTCGTGTGGAAGATGCGCGCCCGCGGGAGGTTCACGTCCTCGGCGCGGTACTTTTGCAGCATGGATGCATCAATATAGTCCTGTACGGACCGCATGTCGTGGTCCATATATATTTTTTCGCCATCCGAGGCGCGCGTAAACCCGCGCACTTTGTAGTCCATGATGACGATGCCCGCGCCGAAGCGGCCGATGAGGTAGCCGAGGGTATCCAGGGGCGTGAGTTCCCCGCAGGTGGCCACGTCGATGTCCGCGCGGAAGCTCGCGACGGGCGAGCCGGGGTGGCATTCGGGGTAGGTGTGCACCGCGATGTGGCTCTTATCCAGGTGGGCGACGACGGCCTCAGGGATGGGCTCCTCCGCGATGAGCAGCGTGACGCTGGCCCCCTGGGGGTCGTAATCCTGCCTGGATACGCTGAGCACCGACGCCTTGATCATCGCGGCGACGTCCATGAGGATTTCGGCCAGGCGCTCGGCGTTGTAGCGCTCGTCTATGTAGGCGATAAACGCCTTTTTCTCCTCTTCCGTTTCGGCATAACAAAAATCATAGATGTTGAAGCACAGCGACTTCGTCAGGTTGTTGAAGCCGTGGAGCTTGAGCTTGTTTTGCATTGGTTTTTCCTCCCCCATACCTCACTTCGCCAGCACCATCGTCCAAGCCCTGTCGAACTCCCCGGCGAAATCGCCTAAATCCATCAGCAGCTCGCAACGGTCGATGGCCTCGTCGGGCGGCCAGTAGGCCGGGTTCTCCAGCAGCTCGGGCGGGAGCATTTTAAATGCCTCGGCGTTCACCGTGGAGAAGCCTATATACTCCGTGTTTTTCAGGGCGATGTCCGGCCTGCAGAGGAAATTGATGAAGAGCTCGGCGGCCTCCTTGTTTCTCGCACCCTTGGGGATGGCCACGGCGTCGAACCACACGTTGCTGCCCTCCTTGGGAATGACATAGGCCAGGGCGGGGTTCTCGTCTATGCAGTAGACCGCGTCGCCGGAGAACATCAGGCCGATGGCCGCCTCGCCGCTGATCATGCTGTCGCGCATGATGTCGCCCATATAGGCGTGTACCAGGGGCTTCTGCGCAATGAGGAGGTCCCGCGCCTCCTCCAGCTCCCTGGGGCTTCGGGTGTTGATGGAGTAGCCCAGCTTGATCAGGGCGGGGATGAAGCTGTCCCTCATGCTGTCGTACATGAGGATCTGGCCCTTGTAGGTCTCGTCCCAGAGCACGTCCCAGCTGTCGATCTCGCCGTGCACCATCTCGGTGTTATAGATGAGCCCGTTGGTCCCCCACATGTAGGGGACGGAGTATTCGCTGCCCGGGTCGTAGACGCGGTGCGTGAACCGGCTGTCTATATTGCCGAAATTGGGGATGTTCCCGAAGTCGAGCTTCTCCAGCATGTCCTCGGCGATCATCCGCTCGATCATGTAGTCCGTGGGGACAATAATGTCATACCGGGAGCCGCCGCGCTTTAGCTTGGCGTACATCTCCTCGTTGGAGGCATATTTTTTGTAGTTGATTTTGATGCCGGTCTCCTCGGTGAACTGTTTGAGGATGCTCTCGTCTATATACTCCCCCCAGTTGAACACGCGCAGGTCGTCCTGCCCGGCGTGGACGAACAGGAACAGGCCCACGAGAATGGCGAGGCACAGCAGCACCGCGATCGTTATTTTCATTTTCATTTGAGGTTCCCCTTTTTGCTGTTTTTTTGATTTATCTGCTCTCTCCTGTTGACGATGAACAGGAGCGTCATGACGAGGATGAACATCAGGGTGGAGACGGCGTTGATCTTCGGGTTGATCCCCCTGCGGGACATGGAGTAGATCACCATGGAGAGCGTCTCCACGGAGGAGCCCGCCGTGAAATAGCTCACCACGAAGTCATCGATGGAGATGGTGAAGGCCAGCAGCGCGCCGGTGATGATTCCCGGCAAAATTTCCGGGAAGACGACTTTTATGAAGCCTTGCAGCGGCGTCGCGCCCAAATCCAGCGCGGCCTCATAGATTTCCCTGTCCATCTGCCGCAGCTTGGGCAGCACGGATAATACAACATAGGACGTATTGAAAGACAAATGCGCAAGCAGCAGCGTGGCGTAGCCCATCTCCAGCCCGAAGGGGAGCACCCTGAAGATAAAAACATACAGGATCATCAGGGAGACGCCCATGACGATGTCCGGGTTGATCACGGGGATGTTCGTAATTGTATTCAGCGCCTTTTTGCTAATGGGCTTCATGGCGTTGATCCCTATGGCCGCCGCGGTTCCCAGCACCACGGCGATTAGGGTGGAGAACAGGGCGATGGTGAAGGTGTTGCTCAGCGCACTGAGGATGCTCTGGTCGCGGAGCAGCTCGGCATACCATTTGAGGGTAAAACCCGTCCAGTGCGCGCGGGACTTCGATTCGTTGAAGGAGAAGACCATCAGCAGGAGGATGGGCGCGTACATGAAGACCAGGATGGCGGACAGGTAAACTTTTTTCAGAAGCTTCAATATAGCAGGCCCACCCCCTCGTCCTTGTCGATCGCGGAGAATATCCCGAAGGAGGCCAGGAACACCAGCATCAATATCACTGAAACGGCCGAGCCGAAGTGCCAGTCGTTCACCCGCAGGAACTGCTGCTCGATGAGATTGCCGATGAGCATGTTCTGCGCGCCGCCCAGCAGGTCGGAGATGATGAACGTGGAGGTGGCGGGCATGAAGACCATCGTAATGCCTGAGACGACGCCGGGCACGCTCAGGGGGAAAATCAGTTTTGTGAAAACCTGCCGGCTGTTTGCGCCGAGGTCCTGGGCCGCCTCGATGAGGCTCTGCTCCCGTTTTTTCAGAACAGAGCAGATGGGCAAAATCATGAAGGGCAGGAAGTTGTAGACCATCCCCAGCAGCACCGCCGCATTGTTGAAGAGCAGGTCAGCCGTGGGCAGGCCTATCGCCCGCAGCGCCGTGTTGATCAGCCCGTTGCGCTCCAGGATGGAAATCCAGGAGTAGGTGCGCAGCAGAAAGTTCATCCACATGGGGATCAAAAACAGGAAGAGCAGGAAGCTTTTGTGGGCGTACTCCCTGGAGGCCAGGATATAGGCGATGGGGTAGCCCAGCAGCAGGCAGATGGCCGTGCAGGAAAGCGACAGGCTCGCCGAGCGCCGGAAAATGGTCAGGTACACCGGGTCGAAGGCTCTTTTGTAGTTCTCCAGGGAGAGCAGCAGATGCCCGTCGGCCTCCACGGTGAGGCTGTAATAGACGATCAGCAGGATGGGCAGCACGATGAAGACGCCCGCCCAGGCCAGATAGGGCAGGGTGATGAACCGCCTGTAGGCGTTTGGCATTTTTTGTTCTCCTCCCCTTTTTTGCGCTATTCCACTTCTGCCTCCCGCAGCAGCGCCTCCACATAGCTCGGCAGGGCGAACACACCCTTGTGCAGGCGCGTGTTGTAGTATTTCAGTTGCAGCCCCAGGGCGTCCCAGCGGGCGGCGTCGAGGTCGCGCACCGGGTGGAAGCGCTTCGAGGCGAAGCCGAACAGCTGCCCGCAGGGGTACGACGGGATGTGCAGGTGGTAGACCTTGCTGATCGGGAAAAGCCTGTAAAGATGCCCGTGAATTTCCCGCGTGATGCCGGCCTCCTCTTTGTAGAAGGCGTTCTCGTGCTGGTTGATCAGGATGCCGCTTTCATTCAGGGCCCTGTGGCAGCTTTCGTAGAACTCCTTCGAGAAAAGCACCTTGCCCGGGCCGATGGGGTCCGTGGAATCCACGATGATGAGATCGTATGCCCCCTCATAGCGACGCACGTATTCCACGCCGTCCTCGTGACGCACGCATACCCGCGGGTCGTCCAACCCACAGGAGACGGCGGAGAAAAATTCCCGGCACACCTCCACCACCTTCGGGTCGATCTCCACGAGGTCGACGCGCTCCACGGTGGGGTAGCGCAGCAGCTCGCGCACCGCGCCGCCGTCGCCCCCGCCTATCACCAGAATTTTTTTGATCGCCGGGTTCACCGCCATGGGTACGTGCGTGATCATCTCATGGTAGATGAACTCGTCCCGCTCGGTGATCATCATCCAGCCGTCCAGCACCAGGAAGCGCCCGAAATCCCGCGATTCGTACACGTCCACGCTCTGGAAATCGCTTTGCCCGCTGTAGAGCAGGCGCTCCGCCTCGATGGAAAACGACACCCGGTCCGTCTCCCACTCCGTGTAGCGATAGTCCGCCATTACCTTGCCTCCTCCCTTTTCATCACATGGATCGCGCCCGGGCTTATTTCCAAGCCCGCCATGCTCTCAACTTCGATAAGCTGTGTACTATGCGCCTTCCACAGCTGCGCCGAAGTTTCAATCAACATCTCGTAGTGCGGGCCCTTGAACATGGCCGCCTTCACTGTCCCGGCGAGCATCCCCCGCGCCGCGTCGACAAGCCTTACGTCCTCCGGGCGCACCATCACGTCCACTTCTTCACCGATTTGAAAATCCCCGGCCCGGCAGGGAAATTCCGTACCCCCGAAGCGCACGAGGCCCTCGCCGCGCCATTCTCCGCGCAGGATGTTGCTCTCGCCCACGAAGCCCGCCACGAAGGCGTTTAGGGGCGCGTTGAAGACCTCCTCCGCGCCGCCCACCTGCATGAGCGCGCCCCCGCGGATCACGGCGACCCTGTCGGACATCGTCATCGCCTCCCCCTGGTCATGCGTCACATAGAGGAAGGTGACGCCCGTGGTGCGCTGGAGATTCTTCAGCTCCGCCTGCATATCCTTGCGCAGCCTGGCGTCCAGGGCGCCCAGGGGTTCGTCCAGCAGCAGCAGCTCCGGCGCGGTCACCAGGGCGCGGGCGATGGCCACGCGCTGCTGCTGCCCGCCGCTGAGGCTCTTCACTTCCCGCCGGTTAAAGCCCCGCAGGTTCACCAGGCGCAGCATCTCCTCCACCCTGCGCTCGATGGTTCCGGCGTCCTCTTTGCGCAGCCGCAGGCCGAAGGCGATGTTTTCGGCCACATCCATGTGGGGGAACAGCGCGTAGCGCTGGAACACCATGTTGATCCTTCGCCTGTAGGGGGGGACGCCGACGATGCTTTTGCCGTGGAACAACAGCTCGCCCCCCGTGGGCCGTTCAAAGCCCGCGATGATGCGCAGGAGGGTGCTCTTGCCGCAGCCGCTGGGCCCGAGCAGCGTAACGAACTCGTTTTTTCGCACATCGAGATTGATATTTTTTAATACTTGCGCTTTGTCAAAGCTTTTGCAGATATTGACAAGCCGGATCAATGGCTCCTCCATGCAAACCCTCCCCGGCACATTTAAAAATTCGGGGGCGTTGTGGCCCACAGGATTTCCGTCTCGTTCCCGAAGCTGTTCTCCAGGTAGTGCTCGTAATCGGCCGAGTGGTAGAAGCTCTCGCCCTTCTTCACCTTGAACTGCCGCCCCTCCATGTGGAGGATCACGCTGCCGCGGATTACATAGCCGAAGACCTCGCCGTCAAAAGGGGTATACACCTCCGAGCGCCCGTTTCTGGCCAGGATGATCAGGATGGGCTCCATCTCGTTTTTTTGCGCGTTGGGAATCAGCCAGCGTATCCTGTACCCCAGCTCCGTGTTCTCCTGCACGAAGACGTCCTCTTCCCGGAAGACCACAGAGCCGCTCTCGTCGTTGAAGAAATCCCTGGCCACTGTACCCAGCGTCTCGAGGATGTCCATCAGCGTGGCGATGGAGGGGGAGGCCAGGTTGTTCTCCACCTGGGAAATAAACCCCTTGGAGAGGTCGCAGCGGTCCGCGAGGTCCTGCTGCGTCAGTCCGTTTTTGACGCGCAGGCGCTTGAGCTTTTCCCCTATATCCATGCGGCCCCTCCCGGCGGATTGAAATTACGAAACTTCTTGTTTGCCTATACTAAACACGAAGGATATGATAGCACAAATGCACCGGGCTGTCAAGAGGTTTTTTGGGGCTTCCAGGAATTTTAGCAACGAAAGCGAAAAAGGAAGCCCTGATCGGTCAAGGCCTCCTGATAGCATTCCATTCAGCGCTATACCTCTGCCCCCTCAGTAGGACATCCGCCGGTGATAGGCCATATCCCAAAACAGGTATTCAAATTCCACGCTGCCGATAAAGATGTCCTCTATGCGCCCGCGCTGCTCGCCGGTCATGTTGGAGACGAGCTCGTCTAGGGCATCGTAGAACCATTCAAACGACGCCGAAAACTCGTGGCTTGCGTACAGCTCTATCCATGACTTATAGAAATTGCCTTGCAGGCAATCGGCGTATTGCGCCTTCAGGCGTTTGGCGTAGTCGGCGTAGGTCCACGCGCAGGGGAACACGGCGGTGAGGAGCTCCGCCAGGCCGCCCGTCTGGCCCAACGCGAGCATGTTGGCGGTGTACGCCCTGTTGAACAGCGAGGGCCGGGCGGCCAGCGCCTCCTCCCGCGTAATGCCGAAATCCGCCATGTACGCGCGGTGCAGGTCCATCTCATCGGCCAGGATGGAATGCTGGAGGGCGGTGAAGCGCGTCATCAACTCCTCTGTGTCCGACTTAATGGCGGCGATGGCGAACACCTTGGCGTATTGCAGGAGATAGAGGTAGTCCTGCAGGAGATAAAACTTGAATATCTCCCGGTCCAGCGTGCCCGCGCCGAGCGCCTGCACAAAGGGGTGGTTGTACCCCGCCTCCCACACTTTTGCGGCCTTTGCTTTCAAGCCTCTTGAAAATGACATAGCGAATCCTCCTATTTAAAATAAAATAATTAGAGAAATGCTGTTATTTCCTTATAGCCCCCATACGACACCCACAACAGCCCCCACAGCGATATACACCGCGGGGTGGATTTTCCTGAGCTTTTTCCAGGCGACGAAGGGCAGCAGCGCGCCATAGAGGGCCACGCAGCGCCAGTCGAACCAGGCCAGGGGGGCGTTCCAGTTCCAGGCCGTGCCGCTGGCCAAAGAAATCTGCAATAGAGCCAACGCCGCTGCGCAGATGAGCCCCGCGCTGGCCGGGCGCAGCACCCGCATCACGCGCTCCCACCGGGCGGAATCCCGGAAGCGCTCCATGAGCCTGGCGGCAAAGAGGTCCACAACGATGGTGGGGATCATCAGCGACAGCGGGCTGAGGGCCGCGCCGGGGAAGCCGCCCACCGTGTAGCCCACGTAGGTGGCCATGTTGGTGCCCAGGGGCCCGGGGGCGCACTGCGCGGCGGCGATCATGTCGGCCAGCTGCGCGGCGCTGAACCAGGCGGGCCGCCGTGCGCCCATGCTCTGCAAAAAGGGGATGGTGGCCAAGCCGCCCCCCACGGCGAATAGCCCCGTGAAGAAGAATTCATATGCCAGGAGGATGAGAGTTTGGAGCATGACTATTTATCTCCGTAATGGCCTTTGCAGGCTAAGATTTCCAACTGTCCCTCCCTGATGCGGAACAGCAGCCGGTTTTTCTCGTCGATGTGAACGCTCCACCAGCCCGCGTAGTCGCTGGACAACGCCTCCGGCTTGCCGATGCCGAAATAGCCGTTGCGCTCAATGTCCTTCAGCAGTTTATTGATCCGATTGGTGGTTTTTCGGTCTTGCCGCAGCCAGTATTCATACTCATCCCATGCCCTGTCATTCCACAGCTTCTTCATCGTCTTCCACCTCAATGATGTCATGGTAATGCACATTGCGGCCCGCTTCCATATCCGCTATGCGTCTCAAAAGCTCCGATTCCCCCGTTGTGATCTCAAAGGGTACCGTGCCCGTGCGGATTACCTGCTTGAGCAGCATGTTGACAATTACCGGGATGGTCAGCCCCAGCGCGGCAAGGGTCACCTCCGCGTTGCGCTTTGTCGCGTCGTCCAGACGAATATTCACTTGTGCCATAATCGCACCTCCTTACTCTTTGCTATCATTATATAGCATGTGCTAGCATTTGTCAATATAATTATTGCCAGCATTATTTCTCTTTTTTCTTCCCAAATGATCCGAACGACCCGAACAGCCCCCCCAGCCCCGCGCCCAGCACCACCCACGCCGGGTTCTGCCCCAGCACGGCCACGACCGCGAACGAGGCCAGCGCCACGCCAAGCTGCCACCAGCGCTTCACGCTCTCGCGCAGGATGTTCACCAGGGAGACCGTGATCAGCGCGCACACCGCCACGCGGATTCCCGCGAAGGCCGACCGCACCGCCGGGACATCCGCCACCTGCTGCAATAAAGTGGCCATCAGCAGCACCAGGAGCACCCCCGGCAGCACCACGCACAGGGGGGCGACAATCGCCCCGAGGGTCTTCTTCTGCCGGTAGCCGATAAAGGCCGCCACGTCCACCGCGATGACGCCCGGGGTGCACTGCCCCACGGCGTAGTAGTCCAGGATCTCCTCCCGGGTGCACCAGCCGCGCCGGGTGATGACCTCCCGCTCGAGCATGGGAAACATCGAAAGCCCTCCCCCGAAGGTGAAGAGCCCGATTTTGAAGAAGCTTAGGCAGAGGCGGAGGAGGGTGGTCATGGGGTGGCCTTTCGTCAGGGGAGGGTAATCTCGAAGACATATCGTTTGATTTGCACCGATATGACGTTCGAATCGTTGTCAAAATATTGATCTCCCGAAATGAAATAAACAGTGTTCGTGTCACGAAACACGGTTTCGGAAAATCCTTGACCTTCGGGGAAAGGGATTCGCCAAGCAGGCTTTGTCTCTTTCATATCGCAAATCAGCGCGCCTCCATCCATATGCGTTATGTAATGGCGCTCATCAGGCGAAAGCTCACACCAGCCCAGCCATTGCACATCTATGTCATCTGTGTTTGGATAATCATTCAGCAACTCAACCGCAATGAGAATTTCGCCCATCTCCGATGTGACAACCGCTCTTTGGAGCGACAATGAACCATAATATCCCCCGTCGTCGCCGGGGGTATTTAGGTAAATGTGATTGCCAATTGTCCGAAAATAATTGCCCATGTATCCCGTGTCATTTTTGACGGGGACTTCTCGCATCTCCTTTATGTCATAGACACTTACCCCACATTGCCATGACCAACCTCCCCAAAGAACCACTATATATCTTTCATCGATTGTATCAACAGGGATTGGCCTTTTCCAGCTCGTTTCGTCATCAATTGCTTTAGCTATATCGCTCTCGCCATAATATGTATCTTCCAGAAGGAGAGTTTCTTTGCCGGTAGTCTCATCACGCAAAATTAATTTGCCCTCGCGATACGCATCTTCCTTGCGATATACCGTTTTGGTTTTTGAGAGCTGTATGGGTTTCGGAGTTGAAAATGGATATGGCTCCCACTTCAAATACCAATCGTCCAGCCAAGCCTTGATTTCCGCGTTTTCCTCATCCTCCAAATCCAACGTGCGCCACTTCACCCCATTTTCTTCGCCGCTCATGGGCACAAAGACGGTGGTTGGCGCTTCTGCTGTTTCGGCCTCTGTGGTTGTTTCGATTTCTTCGGTAGTTGGCACAGTGGTCGTCGGCTCAGGCTCTGTTCTCCCGCAGGCGAACAGGCCAAGCATAGCCAGGGCAAGCAAAATTGCTATGGTTCGATTCATAGTCAGCCTCCTTGAATTATGATGCGGGTGGCAAGAATGCCGCCCCCTACTACCCTGTCCGCGCTAATACTTGACAATTGGATAAAGGTGTTTGAGTTTAGTTCGAGCGTCTTGGGTAGAGAACTGCCAGTCGACACCGCGTTGTGTAGCGTTGCGGTTGGTATGCC
>Ga0123353_10000999_pt1 | contig 34697 bp, 32 predicted proteins | sample TergutLab28metaG_3_FD_92763 | JGI IMG/M metagenome (GOLD analysis project Ga0123353, IMG submission 92763) | Labiotermes labralis P3 segment gut microbial communities from Petit-Saut dam, French Guiana - Lab288 P3 | ecosystem: Host-associated > Arthropoda: Insects > Digestive system > Gut ... | reverse complement strand
TGAACCGCGGACACTCCGCAGCGTCGTATATCTCTCGCAGGGGAAACTGCATCCCGATTTCTTCCCTCAGAAGTTGGGCATGTCCGATAAACTTGTTCTGAAAGCGATATCCTTAACATCCGGATTCAGCGAGAATGAGGTTGAAAAACTGTCGATAAAGGAAGGAGATCCGGGAACCGCGGCCGAGTTACTGATCAGGGAGAAGAAACAAATGGCATTGTTCTCCGAACCGCTCACCGTAGAGCGTGTGATCAAGAATCTCGTATCAATCGAAGACTCGGAAGGAAAGGATTCACAGGAACGCAAAATGAAGCTGCTGGCAAATATGCTTCACGATTCCGGGCCCACAGAAGCGAGATACCTGTGCAGGATAGTCACCGGAAGAATGAGAGTCGGTGCCGGTTCGATGACGATACTTGATGCGCTTGCGTCCGCATTTGCGGAAAAGAGTGACCGTCCCGAGATAGAAAGGGCGTTCAATGTCACGTGCGACATGGGTCTCGTCGCGGAAACACTGGCATCCGGCGGCATGGAAGCGATACGCAACGTACACGTAAAGATCGGAAATCCGATAAAGGTGATGCTTGCCGAACGCCTTCCGTCCTTGGAAGGCATAATGGAGAGGATGGAAGGCAGGTGTGCGATGGAATACAAATATGACGGCATAAGGGTGCAGGCGCATATATCGGAAGAAAGCGTGAAATTATATTCAAGACGGCTGGAAGACCTGACAAGCAATTTTCCGGACATCGCGAATTCATTGAAAAATGCATTGAAAGGCAGAGAAGCGATAGTGGAAGGGGAATGCGTATCGGTCAACGCAAAAGACGGCAGGATGCTCCCGTTCCAGGAAGTTACGCACAGAAGAAGGAAGCACGGCATGGAAGATGCGGTCAAAGATTATCCGGTGAAGATATTTCTTTTCGACATACTGCACACCGACGGCGAAGATACGACAAATCTGCCGTATCCGGAAAGGCGCAAGATGCTGGCATCCGCGTTCAATGATTCGGGTAATATTGTTATGTCATACATGAGGACGGTCACATCCGTCGCGGAGGCGGAAACGTTCTTCGGTGAAGCATTATCGGCGGGATGCGAAGGGATAATGGCAAAATCTGTTGCAGACACGTCAGTATACAGAGCGGGGAACAGAGGTTTTCTGTGGATAAAGTACAAAAAGGATTATCATTCGGACATGACGGACACATTCGATCTGACGGTCGTGGGTGCATTCCACGGCATGGGGAAAAGGAAGGGAAGATACGGCGCCCTGTTAATGGCATCATACGACCGAGAGATGCAGATGCACGCAACAATATGTAAACTGGGCACGGGATTCGATGACGCTTTCCTGGATTCGATGCCCGAGCTTCTGGATAAATACAAATCCGCCGGCAAACCGAACAACGTGGATTCGAAAATGGTACCGGACGTGTGGTTCGATCCGCATGTGATCCTCGAAGTGACCGCCGCCGAATTCAGTCTGAGTCCGATACACACGGCGGCGGCAGGCGTATTCAAAGAGGATGCGGGCATTGCTTTAAGATTTCCGAGATTCACCGGAAGGGTCAGGAATGACAAAGCACCGGAAGAATCCACAAGCGTCGCCGAAGTAATGGAAATGTATGAGATGCAGATGAAATGACACGCATCACAAAAGCCGTTGCCGTTCACTCACTTCCCGAACGACGCGTACAGTCCATCCAGCTTGACCGTTCTTTGATCTCCGGAACTCATGTCCCTGACGGTGACCGAATCATCTTCCAATTCGTTCTTTCCGACGATGACCGCATATCTTGCACCGACGGCGGATGCATGTTTCATTGCCTTTGCCATCTTTCTGCGCATTATGTCGATGTCCGCAGAAATGCCGTGATCGCGAAGCATTGACACGATCTTCGACGCTTCGAGACGCACATCATCCGACACCGGAACGACATAAGCATCGACACCTTTGTTCTCAAATATCTGACCTTCTTTTTCCATCGCAAGAAGTATTCTGTCAAAACCTATCGCAAAACCGGTCGAGAAAACCTTTTCGCCGCCGAACAGTTCCGACAGCGAGTATGAGCCGCCGCCGCATATCTGTTTTTCCGCACCGAGCGATGGTGCCTCGGCTTCGAACACCATGCCGGTGTAATAATCCAATCCTCTGACAACGCCCAGATCTATCTCCGCATCGGTGACATCCATTGCTTCAAGGATCTCCATGAGTTCTTTCATGTATGCGGCGGCATCATCGGTCACCATATCAAGGACTTCTTTACCGCCGACGGTATCGGTGACATCGAATATTTTCTTTATGGTATCGGCACCGATGCCCGCCGAACTCAGTATCGTTTCGGCATCGTCATACATCTTCTTGTCCAGTTTTTGAAGCACTTCCTGCAACTTTTCCTGCGGAAGTTCCGCACAAGCGAGCATATTCCTGAGTATACCTATGTGTCCTATCCTTATCTTGTATTTTTTCAGACCGAGAGCTTTTATCATGGACACGGCCAATGCGATGGCCTCAGCGTCGGTCTCGGCGTTCGCGTTGCCGATGAGTTCCGCGCCGAATTGGAAAAACTCGCGGTAGCGGCCGCTCTGCGGCCGCTCGTATCTGAAACACTGACCGAAATAGAACAATTTCAAAGGACGCGGTTCGTTACTCATGCCGTTTACAAACATGCGGACAACCGGAGCCGTAAGTTCCGGACGCAAAGCCAGATCCCGGTCACCTTTGTCTTTGAACGCGTATATCTCGTTAAGGATATTCGGGCCGGACTTCGTCACGAAGAGTTCGGCTTCCTCAAATATAGGTGTTGCAATTTCCCTGAATCCGAATGTCCTTGCAACGTTTCTGAGAATATTCTCATAATATCTCCTTCTCTCCATCTCATCCGGAAGGAAATCTCTCGTACCGCGCGGACATTGAATCATATGCCGTTGAAACGCAACAACGATATTAAATATTCCGAACGGGCCGCCGCTGAAATGAAATCTTATTCAGAGGCATTGACAGGGTCGGATCCGTGATAACCTTAACAGGAAAACTCAATCTTTCAGACAACCTATCGGCACAATGTACACGCCGTCCTTACGGCGGTATGCCTGCCGTGAGTTTCATTATATGATTTGAGGAAGTTTTACCATGGGTTTTATGTTTGTCACCTGCGCACGATTATCGTGACAACGTCACCGTCGCGCACCACGTGATCTATACCGACGGTCTGACCGGGAAATTTCGCACTCTCGCCCCAGACCATGGCGTATCTGAAATTGGGACGGAACGTTCTGTGGATATTTTCACAGACATCTCCTATGGTGCTGTCGTATTTCACGATGAGAGGAACATCCATGTCAGCCTCCTGTCCCTGCGGTTTCAGGTATATCCGAATAAGCTTTATCGTTTCGAACAGTGCCTGTTTCAATTCTTCGATGCCGTAACCCGTCGCGGCGGAGACGGGAACTTTCCTCAAGCCGGGGATTTGCGCATACACGTTGTCCAGTCTGTTCACGTCAGCAAGATCAACTTTATTGACGGCGACTATCGCGTCAATATAAACACGATTTCCGGCGAGAACATCCAGAAGCTGTTCCATGTCTATGTCCTCACGTATTACCACGGTGGCATTGACATGGCCGTATGCGGACACCATTTCCGATGCGAGTTGCGTATCTATCTTGGTAAGTTTTACCGTCGGTTTAATCGATATTCCGCCGTAGTCGGAGGAAGTGATCACAACGTCCGGTGCTCTTTGGTTTATTCTTATGGCGGCATCCCATAATTCGTTGCTCAGTATCGAAATATCGGGATAGAATACATCGGCAACAAATAATATGACATCCGCGGATCTTGCGGCGGCAATGACTTCGCGACCTCTTCCTTTGCCTTTCGACGCATCTTTTATCAGTCCGGGCATGTCCAGTATCTGAATTTTGGCGTGATTGTATTCGAGAACCCCCGGAACGACATCCAACGTCGTGAAATGATAAGCACCGGTTGCCGATCTGGCACCGGTCAGCTTGTTAAGAAGCGTCGATTTTCCGACGCTCGGAAATCCGACGAGCGCAACCGTCGCATTACCGGATTTTCTGACGCTGTACCCCTTTCCGCTGCCTTTGGCGGATCTTTTCTTTTCCTGCTCGTTCATCAGGCGTGCAACTTTGGCTTTAAGTTTGCCGATGTGCGCCTGCGTAGCCTTGTTGTATTTGGTATTGGCTATCTCATCTTCCAATTCCTTGATCTGTTCATCAATGGTAGCCAATCGTTCGCACCTCTTTCCAATAGCAAGTACCACGATAATGAGCGGGATACTTAACACTTTATTTGTCTCCCGAGTAATTTTCAGTTTCTTTCGGCAGGAAGATAAATGCCTTGCGGTGAAAGCTTCAGAAAGAAATCATGGTTTTTGTAACCTTTTACGTCCGGAGAAATTAACAGCGTAAACTGAGCAATCCGGCTTCGTCGCTGAAATGTTTCATCTTTCGGTTCTTGTCAGTTTTTCGGCCGCAGGCATATCTTTGAGATCGGTCTGCAGTCAAATATCTCGTGTGCGGCATCCGTACATTCTCGGAAGATGCCGCATTCTCCGTTAAAAAGAAAATTTTTAATGTGCAACGCTCCTTTTCAGAGAATAAAGAGATATATGAACCCGTAAACCAATACGGTGTCAGGCAGGTAAAAATAATGAAAACGGCTGGCATGGGCATTTCGGTAATATTGAGGTAAGCGGATGAAGAAAGTTTATTTGGCATCCGTGGGCGAAAGATCCGGTAAATCGGTGATATCGCTGGGCCTCGCAATGAACTGTCCGGGAAAGGTCGGCTTTTACAAACCGTTCCGTGAAATCCTTACCAAAGGCGAAGGCGAGGTAATGGATCAGGATGCGTTACTCATGTCAGAGATACTCCATCTGGAAGAAGGGGAAAAACTGTCGCCGTTCTCTTACGATATATTCGATCCGATAGCGATGAAAGACATTGTTGCAGGATATGAAGAACTTCGCAAAGGCAAAGAGTTCATGATCATTGAGGGAAGCAAAGACATTGCGAACGGATGCGCACATAAACTTTCTCACCTGGACATCGCAGAAGCACTTGACGCACCGCTGATATTGATATCGACATCATCACATCAATCCATAGACACTGTTTTCATTTTCAAAGATCTGTGCGACAGAAGGAAACTGAACATGCTCGGCGTAATCCTTAACAGAACGGAAGGCGGCAGGGAACGGAAATTTATTGAAAACAGGGGCATAAAAGTTTTGGGAGAAGTTCCGCTGATGCCCGAACTGAGAACATTCAAAGTGTCTGAGATGTCCGAATACATGGATGCCAAGGTCGTCGCCGGTGCCGGAGGGATGAACAATGTCGTGGAGACAATGCTCGTGGGAGCAATGAGCACTCAGACCGCAATAAGATATATGCGCAGATCGAAACGCAAAGCGGTGATAACGGGCGGCGACAGAACGGACATACAGCTTGCAGCACTGTCCACGGATACGTCGTGCATAATAGTCACCGGAGGCATAAGACCGTCGTATGCGGTTATCTCAAGGGCAAATCAAACCAATGTTCCCGTGTTGCTGACCGATGAAGATACGTTGCACGTGACGGAAACGATAGAACACCTGATCGCACGCATAAATCCAACGGACAAAGAGAAGATCGAACTGGTGAGGAAGAAAGTACGTCTTAACGTAGATCTGGACAAGATATGGTAATCTCGTTGGAGAATCACTGATCTTCTTCGATAACGGATTCCGGAGCACCGGCAAGGTGCACCAAGGCGTACGATTCCATGAAATGTAATTTTCCGGGTATCACCAATGTGTGTAAAGGATCTCCGAGATCCATTTTAAGAAGATCATGCGGATATCCGGCGAATACTTTCTCCTCTTCCGAGCCGACCTTTGATGCGACACATATGATACTTTGCGCGGTAACAAGCCCGCAGTTCCATTTCCTTTCCGCTTCAATAAGCCATTCGATCGCCTGATGTGCGTTCATGTACCGCAACTCATCGGCTTTGATATCAAGAAGCACCATCGAATGCAATCCGTCGTTCTTGTTGGAAACAAGATGATCGTAAGGAGAACGCGGATGATAGCCTTCTTCGATGAAAGGAAGCGTTACCGTACGTCCGAACTTATACGGTTGAAGGCCCAAAGAGGCGGGACATGCGGAAAATATGGAAACGCCGTGGAACACCTTTACCGGAATGCCTTCTTCGGCGGCCTGTATCAAAAGATCGATGTGAGTGGTTGCTGCCATGGTATCTCCGGCGGTAACGAATCCGACGCGTTTCGTTTTCGCGGAATCAATGATATCGTTGCTTTCTTCAACCTGCGCCCTGTGAAGGACCTTTATTTTTTTACCGATAACTTTTTCCAGATCGGCAACGCTCGCACCTATTAATGTTGAAGTATAGAATTCAGCAAATATGATATCGCATTCGCGAAGCGCGTTGAACGCTTTCACGGTCATTCCGTCTGCGCCGCCGAGTCCGAGTCCGGCAAAGATAAGTCCGTTCATCCGTTCTCAATAAGGGAACTGATTTAAATCATTTGATGCTCACATTACACATGGTATTGTGCGTCAGGGTCAAAAAGGAAAAAGGAGAGGAAGTAAGAAACGACCTCATCCGGTCCGGCCTTTTGAACAGGGATGCCAAGATCAGGGCCGACGGCGATTTCATTCTCATTCCGATACTTTCGTCTTCGTTCGGGAATTACGAAGTGAAAGATGCGGATATTGAACCGACGGACCGCAAAGAAACGGATTACAGGAATTTGGTAAACGTGCCGGATGATTTGAAAAACATTCTTCCGAACTCTTACGACACGATCGGTGATATTGCGGTAATGAAATTCCCGGAAGAATTGGAAGAATATGCGGAAACGATCGGAAATGCCTTGCTCATGACATCTCGATCCATCAGAGCGGTGATGATGGATACGGGCGTGAAAGGAGAGATGCGCGTCAGAGACGTGAGAATGATCGCCGGCACCGGAACATCGGAAACGATGCATAAGGAATTCGGAGTGACGATGTTCGTCGATCCGGTGAAAGTATACTTCAATCCGCGCCTTTCAACGGAACGCATGAGGATCGCATCACTGGTGAAAGACAACGAAGTGATAACAGACATGTTCGCCGGCGCGGCACCCTTTCCGCTGGTGATCGCAAAACACTCCAAACCTTCGGCGATATATTCGATAGACATCAACGAATACGCGACGGAACTGATGAAAAGGAATATCGAGCTGAATAAAGTGAACAATATCGTTCCGATATGCGGCGATGCCTCGGAAGTCATAAAAAAATTGCCGCCCTCGGACAGAATAATAATGAATCTGCCGCAGATCGCCGATTCATTTCTTAACGATGCGTTATCCAATCTGAAGAACGGAGGCATGGTGCACATGCACAAGATAATGGATCGCGAATCATTCGATAACGAATCACTCAGAATAACGGATGAAATGAAGAAAAAAGGTTACGATATACGAATAGACCGTATCGCGGAACTGAAGACCTACTCGCCGACCATGAGCGTATACGTTCTGGATATCGTCAAAGTTTGAAAAGTGAAATCCGGACATAACTCCAAACTTCGCTCTTTACACATGTTCATGGACGAGGCACCGCACGATATCGCCGTAAGAGTACGGTAGCAACCGTTCTCGACGGATGAGATAACAGCGCGAGAAGGCAAAAGATTCAAACCGATCAATCCGCCGTTATACTGCGTCGGAAGACTCAAAGGGGCATCGGACCGCGCATGATCCGAATGATATGTCACGAAATTCATTTTTTCGGAGTTAACGTGACTCCCGTCTGTCCCTGGTAATTGCCGCTTCTTTCCGCATAACTTTTATCGGCGGTTGAGTGCAAGGTTTCAAAAACCATTTGACAGAAACGTTCTTTCAACGGTATTTCGATGATATCATCGGTTGCATTGTATGCACCCAGCGTCAACGTCCCCTCGAATCCGGCATCGATCTTTCCGAATGCGCCGATTATGCCTTTCCGTATCCATGTTGTCCTGAGCCAAAGCTGTGCACAGACATCGGACGGCATCTTCACCCTTTCGATCGTTGACACATAGAACATTGTCCTCGGAGGAATCGATGCAACGCCTTCTTTTATCAAGCCGTCGTTTCCGCGTATTGATATTTCAGATATTCTGAGGTCATACCCGTTGGGAGTAAGGCCGCGTTCACCGTAATCGGAAATCCCGAGTTCCCCGTTTTTCATGCGTTCAAGGATGTCTCTGTCGGAAAGTATGCACATGTTTCTGCATGGTACTCATATTATTTATTCATGAAACAGAACCATCGGAGCAAGTTTTTGTAAATATCGCCCCATTCTTAAAAACAGGTCATCGTTCAACATCGACATCATGGCCGTTGCTTCACAAAGCGATTAATATCCGTACACGGGTTACGATGTCATGGCAGTCAAAGATGATGTTCTGGATGCAATGAAGAAGAAAGGAAAACCGATGAGTGCCGGAGAAGTCGAGAAGGCACTCGGCATTGACAGGAACGAAGTGGACAAGGCGTTCAAAGATTTGAAAGCCGAAGGAGCGATAATCTCTCCCGTGCGTTGCAAATGGGAACCTTCCGAAAAATGAGATCACAAGGCCTTATTGTTAATTGAGTAAGTTGGCAGGTGCATACATCCGTAAACGTGCTGTGTGTGCACACGCTGAGATATGAGGCCATGGATGCCATTAACATTACACAAGCCGGCAACTGTTCAGCATTATGATTCCGTTATTGGAGGTCGGGAGAGTAATGATAACAACAGAGAAGGGCAACGCTATCCTCCTCAGCAAAGAAGATTGGAACGATTTAATAGGAACATTGTACGTGCTGTCTGATCCGGACATCCTCTCTGCAGTCAGAGAAGCACGTGCAACGCCCACATCCGAATCGGAAACGATTGATTGGAAAAATATTTTATGACATTTTTGAAACACCGCGGGTAAGGAAACAGTCTCAGAAAGTGTCCATCTTTCCTTTGACGCGCGCGAGATGTTCGAAGAACCTGAACATCAGATATGCCAGTATAACGAATATTATGCCGAGCACGATCATCATGAAAATCGGATCACTGAGATCCGATACGGTACTTCCCACCACCGCGCCGCGTGTCGCTTCCACCGCATACGTTAACGGATGGCAGTGAGCAATGACCTGCGCCCATCCCGGGAGATCGGATACAGGGAAGTTAACGCCGCAGAGAACCAATCCGAGATACGTTGCAACGTTGGCTATTATCGCAGACGTTCGCAAATAAATGCCGACACTGCCGATCATCATACTTATCCCTCCGACGGAGAACGTCGTAAGCAGAATGACAATGAGCACAGACGTGATGTTAATCGATGCCATGCTCACGCCGAATATGAAAGACGCGCAGAACAATGACACCGCTATTGAAATGAAGCCGGCGGCGATGCCGAATAATGACATGCCCAGGAATATCGTAAAAAGGCTCGACGGAGCCATCACCAGCGGCGACATGGTTCCGACATGTTTCTGTGTTCCGGGTATGCCGGAGACGGCGTATATCGTCGTCATGCCGATGGATTGAACCGCGTTCCCTATTATAACGAACTCGCGGTCGGCGCCTGCGTACAGTGCAATCATCGAGAAGAAGAACATTGCGAACAACGAAGGAACGACAACCTGCAGCAGCCACAGCGACGGCCTTATGATGGTGAACATATCATGTATCGAAAGGACGCATGATGCTTTCAGGACTCTCATTCTTTCGGTAACGTATGACATCAGTAACTCACCAATGCCCCGCTTTCGCGTATGTTTCGTTCTATCATTCTGAATAGGAAATAAGCAACGGCGATGTAGACGGCCATCAGGGCGAACGCTATCAGTACGTTGAATGCAATACTCATTGAAATGAGAGTCTCACCTTCACCGATTGCAACGATCTTCAGTGCGTCGACGACCCATGTCGGCGCAAGAACGTAAGATATCGGCGCGAGGACACCAAGTTGCTGTATCGGGAAGAGCGCACCGCTGAAAACGTATATCGGAAATTGCAATATCGTCGTAAGAACAAACGATGCTCTCGTAAGAACGAACAGCGCCGCCAGCATCAATCCGATCGATGCCAGCGCAAACAATGTCAGAACAAGCATCAGAAAGAACATCAGCGGTTCCGCCACGCTTACGCCGACGCCGAATATCGCTTCGGCGGAAATGAACACCAGAACAGCGTTAAGCAAACCGATCAGGGCATTCCATATCGAACGGCCGGCAATAACATCAATGATATGCGTCGGTGTCATTATTATCGGCTCTATCGTTCCGTTGTATCTGTCGTATGCTATCGTGAACCCCGATGCGAACAGCATGTTGCCCCACATCCCCAGGACTCCGCCTCCGAGTACCGCCGTCAGCACAACGGGACCGGTCAGGTCACTGTGCATAAATAATGCGACGATGGTGAACATGAACGGCGCGATTATGCTGGGTATTATCCATTGAGGGTCCGCGAGGAAATGAATCCCCTGTTGTTTGAACGATGACGTGACCGCTTTAAGATTCATTCAAGCCCACCAGTGATAAGTATATATCTTCAAGCGTAGGCTCGTCGTATCCTATCTTCCTCAACCCGTATTTCGAGAACAATATATCCATTTCCGACAGGATGTCTTCGTCATCTTTCATCTGTATACGGGTGCAATACCTCCCTGATATCCGTTCGGTGTTGATGTGTTTGAGGTCCCGTTCCGACGAAAGATTTACAACGATATCGTGAGGATCATCGTTGGTGACGATCTCAATGACATTCGTGTTCCGCACAGTTCCTCTGAGTTCTTCCAGTGTCCCGTATCCCACGGACTTGCCTTTGGAAACGATCATGATGCGGTCACAAAGTTCCTCTGCTTCCTGCATATAATGCGTCGTTAAAATTATCGTCGTACCGGATTCGGCCAATTTCCGTATAAGCGATCTTATTTCTCTTGCGATCTCGGGATCAAGGCCGATGGTAGGTTCATCAAGATATAATATTTCCGGAGAATTCACCAACGCTCTTGCGATATGCATTCGCTGTTTCATACCGCGCGAATAACTCTCCACTTTTATGTCGGCCGCATCCGTCAGGTCCACGGTCTCAAGTAATTCTTTGATCAGTTCTTTCTGTTCGTGTTTATCCACATCGTAAAGGTTGGAAAAGAAATTCAGATTCTGTCTTCCCGTGAGACGGTAATACAATCCTCTTTCGCCTCCGGATACAAGATTCACTCTTTTTCTTATTTCCTTCACATTTCCGCCGGAAATGTCCATTCCCAATACCGTCGCTTTTCCGGAGGTCGGTATCAAAAGAGTGGAGAGCATCCTTATCGTTGTTGTTTTTCCCGCACCGTTCGGTCCGAGGAGGCCGAATATTTCCCCCTTCTTCACGGAGAATGAGATATTGTCCACCGCTCGTTTATCCGGGATGCCTGATCTCTTGGAGGATTTGAACACCTTCGAAAGATTCTCAACGATTATCGAATGATCATCGTTTCTGATTACTGATTCACCGGAATAGAGGGTCTTTCTTTTCTGCCGGGCGAGGTTGTCGGACATATTATACCTTCTTTGTTCTTATCAGATGCCTGTTGATCAGGAAGAACGCGATTGCAAATGCGATCAACGCGGCCAAAGATATCCACGGGAAGTCCCAGTTCAGAGATGCAGCCCTCAATGTGATGCTCGAGTGTGTAAGCGGAAGAGTGTAGATGATCGCCTGAACCGCCGCCGGGAGGTTGCTCAGCGAGAAGAAAGTTCCGCAGAGGAAAGTCATCGGCAATACGATTAAACTGCTGAACGTTGCCATGCTCGCATGCGATTTCGCTATGAGGGCGGCGGCAACACCGAGCAACGAGAACGTGAAACAGGATATCACTATAACGATGATATACATGGGTGTGAGACTCAGTTCCGGCGTCAATAGGAGGCCGATTGTGAATATTATGCTGCTGCTTATCAATCCTCTTATCACGCCCAACATTGATTTTCCGAGAACGATTGCCGACGGGCTGAGCGGGCACATCATCATCTCATCAAAAGAACGATAATACAGCCTTTGTACATTCAGTCTTGCCGCGGTGGAAGAGAACGATGCCGATAAGGATGTAAGCGCAGCTATCCCGGGAATTATGAACGCTATGTACGGAACGCCCTCCTGCGTCATCCCCGCTCCGAGGCCGAACCCGAACGCCAGAAGATAAAGGAGCGGACCCATTACGCTTGATGTCAATAATTCCAAGAAGTTATGTCTCATGAACCGCAAGTCCGCCCATGAAACGTAATACACCTCTTTCAGAAGATTGATCAGCGCGATCCCCCCACCGACTTTCCTGTAAGTTCAACAAAACAGTCCTCAAGGTTCGTGTTCCTTATGATGACTGTCTTAGCGTTTGTTAACGATGAGGCGAATTCGTTCGCTTCTTCCCGTGAAGCGAAATATCCGTATTCCGTTTTGTTATCCGTACCGTAATACTCCACGGCCGTGGAGCCAACTTTGTTGCAGAGTTCGGCGGGAGTTCCGAGGGCAATCAGTTTTCCTTCGTCTATTATGCCGACACGGTTGCACAGAGCTTCCACTTCCTCTATGTAATGTGATGTCAGGAAAATCGTCGTTCCGCCGTCGTTGAGTTTTCTTATCATATCCCATAGTGCTCTTCTCGCCTGTACATCAAGACCGACCGTCGGTTCATCCAAGAAGAGAATTTTAGGCTCATGAAGAAGAGAGCAAACGGTTGCTGTTCTTTTTTTCCAGCCACCGGAAAGAGTGTTTATCATACTGTCCATGTACTCGTTCAGTCCGGCCTTATCGGCAAGTTCGTTAATCCGCCGTACCCTTTCGGATTTCGGAATTTTATGCATCATCGCATGATGCATCATATTTTCCTTCACCGTAAGGTCATTGTCAAGGCTTATGTGCTGCTGTATCACGCCCATCAGCTTTTTTACTTTATTGGGATTCTTTGCGAGATCATGGCCGCCGATTGATATTCTTCCTTCACAGTAATCGGTAAGAGTGGAGATCACTCTTACGGTAGTTGTCTTTCCCGCACCGTTCGGTCCCAAAAAACCGAATATCTCGCCTTCCTTAACTCTGAGGTCGAGACCGTTGATGGCGATCCTGTCGCCGTATTTTTTGACAATTCCTTCCGCAATTATGATATCCGACACTGTCCGCCCTCCGGGACCGTACTCTGCTGGATAATATATCCAACTTATATAACCATAATCTTGATTTCAGTGGTTCGAAGACGATATTTTTCATCGAAAAACGGATTTAACGCATATTTTAATGTAAACTTCGGGAAAATGGTCAGAAGAGGATGAATGTAGGATTATACATCCAAATGGAACGAAACGGCAAAAACTTCGACGATGACGAGAGAAAATCACAAGGACGACATGAAGATTGTTCATGTCAATATCGCAAAAAAGTCTTTTACGGACATCAACGGGCGATGAGGCCGGTTGCGCAGTATGATATGTTGGTCAGATGGTTGGATGCACTATCCAAATGGTTTATATGTGATGTCCACGTACCGCCGGTGTTAATAATGAGAAAGATCGCAGTTTACGGAAAAGGAGGTATCGGTAAATCAACGATATCCTCGAACTTAACGGCAGCACTGTCAGAGAAAGGAATGAAGGTGATGCAGATAGGATGTGATCCGAAACATGACTCCACGAGGTTACTGATCGCGGGCGCGGAACAGACAACGGTTTTAGACTATCTGCGTGATACGAAAGAGAATGAAAGGAAATTGGAAGATATCACGGAAACCGGATACAAAGGGTGTATATGCGTTGAAGCCGGAGGTCCTGAACCGGGCGTGGGATGTGCGGGACGCGGCATAATATCGGCGTTCGATCTTCTCGAAGGTCTCGGGATGGACGAAATCGAATTGGATGCCGTGCTGTACGACGTTCTCGGAGATGTCGTCTGCGGAGGGTTCGCCGTTCCGCTGAGGAATGATTATGCCGACACGGTTTACATAGTGACATCCGGCGAATATATGTCGATATACGCGGCAAACAACATACTGAGAGGTACCGCCAATTACGATCCGGACCGAATAGGCGGATTGATATTCAACAGCCGCGGCGACGACGAGGAGAAGGAACGCGTATCGAAATTCTCCGATGCGGTCGGAATACCGGTGATAGCGGAATTCTCACGTTCCAAGATGTTCCTGGAGGCGGAACGCATGGGAAAAACGGTCGTTGAAGCATTTCCTGATTCCGAGATCGCAGAAAAATTCCGTAAGCTCACGGATACTGCGATCGGAGGAAAAAAGTATACGGCGAAATTTTTGTCCGACCATGAACTTGAATCCGTGGTCTTGGGCCGCCTGATAAAGAGCGTGACAGCCGCAGAAATCGCCCGCAGAACGGGAACGAAGTCCGAAATATCCGTCAACCCGGTTGCGGCAAAAGCAAAACAGAAATCATGCAACATTCCGCGCAGATCACAGAAAGAAGTGGTGCACGGTTGCGCATTCGCCGGAACACTATGCACAACGCTTTCCGTGGAAGGATTGGCATCGGTTCTTCATGCGCCGAGGGATTGTGCGCATTATGCGGTGCAGATGGTCACCAATGCATTGAGGCGTTCGTTCACAAACGGAGATGTTCCGATAAGGCCGTTCGCTTTGCCCAACGTGAGATGCAGCAACATGGATGACGCGGACACAATATTCGGTGCCGTATCAAGACTGGAATCGGATGTCAACCACATGATAGACAAAGGTAATGATGCCATCGCCGTGATTACATCGTGCCCGTCCGGGATAATAGGGGAAGACATCGACGGAATGATATCCCGAATAAAGAAAAAGAATCCGAACGTGACGATAATACCGATAATAGAGGACGGCAACATCAAAGGAGATTACATGCAGGGTGCCACGGACGCATGCATCGAATTGATACGAGTATTATCAGTGAAAGGAGAGAAAGAGAAATCGGTAAATCTCATCGGTATGAAAACATTCGGTATAAACACCGTTGAGAACGTGAGATTTGTTTCCGAGATCTTGGGAAAACTGGGAATAAAAGTGAATTGTACCTGCGTGGGCGATACGACCGTAGAGAAGATAATAAACATACCTCGCTCGGAACTATGCATACTCATGACACCTGACACGATCGCAGTGGAAACAATGAATTTCATCAGAGACAGGTTCGGATTGCGATCGACAGACAACATAGCAAGACCGGGCATGACGGAAACGGAACTTTGGATAAGAGAAACGGCGGCACACTTCGGCGAAAGTGAAAAGGCGGAGGCTGTGATCAAAGAACTGAGAGAAGAGTTCAACGGCAGATTCGAACCGTTGAAAAAGAAGCTCAAAGGAAAGAAGGTTTACATCGTCGGAATGAAAAGGGATATCAACTGGATTATGGAAGCCGCGACAGGTTGCGAAATGGATGTTCTGCGCTACGTGGTGATAGATATCACCGATCGGGAAGAGGTCAAAGATCTTGAAAAGAAATACGGAATGGAACTGATACCCGGCGGCAGAAAAGAGAACATCAAAGGAATGAGGGACAGAACGGAAAGGATACTGGATCCGCATATTCCGGTTGATCGGGATACGGATGCATGGATCCGTAAGGATATGGCCGAAACGGGACCGGACATTCTGTTGTCAACGTATCCGATCGATTCCGGAACGGATGTGAGAACGTGTTTCCTTCCGGTCAATCCTGACGTAACACCATTCGCCGGACCGGATTTTGCGGAATTATGGTCAAGAACGATTAAAACGCCCGTAAGGGAGGGGTGGAGAAAAGATGTCGTCTGAATATGATATGCCCGAAGGAATTTTGGGGATCTCGCTGGCATTTGAAGGTATCAAAGATTCGGCGGCGATAATGAACGGCCCCACGGGATGCAGATCATATCCCGCCTGGTTATCTGAACATGCGTATCCGTGCAGAGATAAGGAATGCTACACCGACGTTCCGTTCAAATATTACAAACGATTCTTTTTCACGCAGCCGAGAATTCCGTGCACGTACATGGACGGTGACGACTACATAATGGGAACGCGTGAGAAGTTGGATGAAGTGTTCGAAGACGTGATGTCATTGAAACCGAATCTCGTAGGTCTGATAAACTCTCCGGGAGCGTCACTGATCGGAGAGACGCTTACATTAAAAGCAGAAAAGGGAACGATCGTGAAGATAGAAAGTCCGTTGCCGTCCGTACCGCTCGGAATGGGTTTTCAGGATACGATGATAAAGATCCTTGAAACGCTTTCCCCGAAAGAGCAGAAGAAAAGGAAAGGTGTGAATTTAGTGGGAATGACAATATGGGATCTCGGATGGGAAGATACCATCGACGATCTGAAAGGCCTTCTTGAATTGTGCGGTATAACCGTTAACACTGTCATCGGCGCGGGATGTACGGTATCCGAGTTACAAAATTCCGGTAAGGCGGAGCTTAACGTCATTGTTCACAGGGACATGGGGAAAGAGATAGCAAAATGGTACGAAAAGGAATTGAACGTTCCGTACGTTGAATCGAAACTCGGCGCGCCGATAGGATTCGACGCGCTGGAAGATTGGATATTGCGCATATGTGAGAAACTGAATGTCAACCCGTCCAAAGCGATGAAGAAGATAAAAGAAAAGAGGGAACGTGTTGCCAACGTTCTGCTTTCATTATATACGGTGCATAAGCCAACGGTGGGACACACATTCTCAGTGGGCGCACAGGGCTCGGTAGCATATCCCGTCATGTCTTTCCTGTACAACTACCTCGGCCTGTTGCCCGTTGCGATCAGCACGGGAACGGACAGATCGTTCGATGACGAGATCGAAAAATTCGTGAAAGACAATGAACTCGATGTTTCCGACGATGTTTCGGAGACCCCGGCCGTTGTCATGATCGGTGACGGTGTAAGCGTAGCGTCAGCCGAGTACAGAGGACTTGTGAAAGGCGGATTCGACATAGCGCGCCGCAGTCGAATCATAGTGTACATCGAAGAACGACCGCTTCTGGGCCTCAGAGGAACAATGCGGCTGCTGGACGGCGTGATGAACGTCGCAAGAAGAATGGATTGAAAGAACTGATAAATTCCATGGAGGTTGCAAATATGAAAATGCCGAGATTACTGATGACGGCCGCATCGAGCGGCAGCGGGAAAACGACGATAACATGCGGTTTACTGCAAGCGTTGGTGAACCGCGGAATGAATGTGGCAGCGTTCAAATGCGGCCCCGACTACATAGATGCGATGTTCCATGAGAAGGTGATCGAAGCGAGATCGAGGAACCTTGACACATTCCTCACCGGAATGGAGACGATGAAGTACATATTCGCACGCGAAGCAGAAAATGCAGACATCTCGGTGATCGAAGGAGTGATGGGATTCTATGACGGTTTCGGACTCACGGCGATAGATGCGAGCTCACATGACATTTCATTGAAACTTGATGCGCCGGTCATATTCGTGGCGAAATGCGGCCTGCTGGGAGGTTCGCTGGGAGCGGTCGTCAAAGGATATGCGGAGTTCAGGAAGAACAACATCAAAGGCATAATTCTGAACAGCGCGGATGAGAGATCGTATCCCGAAGTAAAGAAATTCATAGAAGAGGAAACCGGGATCAAAGTTCTCGGTTATCTGCCGAACGTCAAAGAATTGGTGATAGGAAGCAGGCATCTCGGTCTCGTGATGCCTCATGAAGTGGAAAAGCTGAAGGAAAAGCTGAACAAGCTTGCCGATCTGATGGAGAAGACGATAGACATAGACGAAATAGTCCGTATCGCAAAGACCGCCGGCGAGATAAAATATGAAATTCCGAAGATCGATAAAGATAAGGTAAAGGTTCGCGTAGGTGTGGCATCAGATGAATGTTTCTGCTTCCTGTACAAAGATAACATTGAATTGTTGGAAAGGCTGGGTGCGGAAATAGCTTATTTTTCGCCTCTTTCCGATGAGAGCTTACCGGAGAACCTCGGGGGCATCATAATCCCGGGAGGCTATCCGGAACTGTATGCGGACCGGCTGAGCAAAAATAAAACGATGCTCCGCAGCATAAAAGAAAGCGTTGAGAACGGACTGCCCTGCATGGCGGAAGGCGGCGGTTTCATGTACCTGCACAACGAACTGGAGGACACTTCCGAGACATTTCACAAACTGGTCGGCGTGATAGACGGAAAGGCATTCAAAACGAAGGGTCTGGTGCGGTTCGGTTACATCACCGTGAAACCGAAGAATGACTGCATCATCGGTAATGCGGAATTGAGAGGACACGGGTTCCACTTCTGGGACAGCACCGACTGCGGGGAAGACTGCAACGCGGTAAGGCCGAGCGGAGGAGGATACGAATGCATGCACGCAAAGGACAATCTCTTTGTCGGTTTTCCGCAGTTTCATTATTATTCGAACGTGGATGCATTGCATGAATTCCTGTTGAGATGCAGATCCCACTCGGAAAAAAAGTGATCTGTCTCGGACAGGAGGATAATCGATTATCCAGACAATTCCCGCAGATCGGATGATTTGTTCAGAGACAGTGTGTACGGTATCAAGCCGTTTCGGACAGAGTTGGATGAATCATCCAAAAACGATATATACGAAACATGAATACAGTAGGTAGAGTTGGATGAATCATCCAATCAACCGAAACGATGTATGTTTGCGGGTTGGATGTATCTGACCAAAGTGGGGGATAATAATGGAAAAAAAGAAATTGTTGACCGTGGCGGTTGCCGTGATGCTCGTTTCGGTGGCCGCGATAGGGATATGGCAACTTTGGGGTTCCGAAGAAGGATACGATCCGGGAGAAGGCGTATTGCTTAGCTTCGGTGAATTTGAACTGGAGTTCGTGACCTTGGGCGAGAGAAACCTTACCGTGTCACAGGCGCACGACATGGCGATGGAAAAAATTAACGAAGGAACGGGCGAAGAAACACTGGGTGCGGGAGAGAACTGGACAACTCTTTGGACGGTATCCGAAGGTGACACAGGTTGGACCGAGAACACGGGCGATTGGGATGAACTGATGCTGAAAGATTTCAAGTACGTATCATTCTCCAAAGAAAACGAGAAACCGGTCTTCATTCGGGATGCATCGGGAGAATTGTTCTTCTCACTGATGGGTCCCAAAGACCGCATTGTGGTCATGTCGCCCACGATCAAAGATATCGTTGTGGCACTCTGCGGGAAAGAGAACATAAGGGGAGCGGATCAATGGAGCCACGGCGAGTTGGGACTTTCAAACGTATCCAACGTCGGCGGTTATAACGCTGCAAACTTCTCATCGATCGTTCTGACGAACCCCGATCTCGTGATCGTGGACAGAGGATGGGGCGAAGACGGCATTTCAAAGCAACTCAGGGATGCGGGCATCCCGGTGTTGGGAATTGACAGCAGAAGTTCGTTGGACGTTATCATGAATAACATACTGAACATAGGCTATGCCACCGGCAGTGCCGCCAATGCGAAGGAGATAACCGACAGGATGCAATTCATATCGGATGAATTGTCTTGCGTGGAACTGTTGGACGATACATTCGGCGATGAACGTCCGAAGGTCCTGATGACAATGAATTTCTTCAACCCCGGTGAGCTTTTCCTCTACGGCACCGGAACTCCGCAGAGTAATCTGATGGAAGCGGCAGGCGGAGTGAATGTTGTCACCAACACGGGATATCCCATGATGGACAGAGGCATGATCGTAGACAACTTCGGAGAAGTGGCGGACATAATAATCATGATCGGTATGGGAAGCGGTGCGGATACAAATGCATTTATCAATGATCCCGTATTCGGGACAATGAATGCTTCGCAGAATGGCATGATATTCTCGATCGACGATGATGCGGCAAGTGCGATAAACCGTTCGGGTCCGGACATCATATACACGATGGCAATAATGTACATCATACTGACGGAGACGGAAGGCGGCTTCAGCTTCGGTGACGATTACAAAGATGTCATCCGGGCACACGAAGTGATAGGTCACTTGTTCGCATGAGGGAAAAATTCGAAGGTGCATGAATGTATATCGATATGGAACTGTGGGCTTTGGTGGCGGCGACCGTATTGCTGACGGTTTTTCTGACCTTCCATATAAGGAAAGCAGAAAAAAAAGAAGGACGGTCGCTCTCCATAGCTTCCAGAAAAAGGAGACTCAAGGCAGTCATACTGGTGGGCAGCCTGTCTCTGGTAATTGTATTCCTGGCATCGATTGCCAACGGAGCCGGAATGCAGAACACTTCCATATCGGAAACCTTTTCCTATATCTTTTCGGCGATAGCGAAAGGCGGTACGGGATTATCGGCACGCGAAGCGATCGCTTATCATCATCTGTTACCTAAAGCTCTCGGAGCAATGGCGGTCGGTATCGGTCTTGCAACGGCCGGTGTTCTGTTTCAGGCGGTCATACGAAATCCGCTGGTCGATCCGTACATAACGGGAGTATCATCCGGCGCCGGATTCGCGGCAATATGGGGAATGATATTCGGTTCGTGGTTCGGATTCATGTCCGGGTCCACATTCATGATTCCGGTAATGGCGGTAATAGGCGGCCTGGCGGCATTCGGTGCCACAATGCTCATAGCGGAGAAATCCGGAGGGACGGCGGTCAACTACGTATTGGGGGGCGTGATAGTAGGATTTGCGCTCGGTGCAATGCAAACCCTTCTGCTTTCGTTTGCGCCTCCGGACGGGCTTCAGAGACCGTTATTCTGGCTGTTCGGGAGCTTTTCAAGAGTAACATGGGACAATGTGGCGTTCATGCTCATTCCGGTCATATTGATGGCGGCGGTTTCGCTGACATGGGCAAGAAAACTCAACCTTGTGTTACTGGGTGAGGAGCAGGCGAGACAGATGGGAATGAATGTAAGAAGGTTCAATGTTACCGTATTGGTGGCGGCGTCAATGCTGACGGCGATGTGCGTTGCGTTCGTCGGAATAATAGGATTCGTCGGTCTCGTGGTACCGCACATATGCCGTATGATATTGGGCGGAGATCACAGATTCGTGCTTCCCGCTTCATTCGTCATCGGAGGTATACTCATGCTCGGCGCAGACTTCATCGCGAGAGCGTTCGGACAAGTATTGCCCGTGGGAGCCATAACCGCGCTCATAGGGGCACCTTTGTTCGCATACCTCCTGATCAGGAAAGGGAGGATGTACGATGGATGAGCCGCCTTTGCTTGAAGTGAAAGGATTGAACAAGTTATACGATAACGGATTCCATGCGGTGAAAGACGTATCGTTTTCGATAAAGCCCGGTCTTCTGGTAGGCCTTATAGGGCCGAACGGATGCGGAAAGAGCACAATGATGAAATGCATCAATCGGTTGCATACAATGTCATCCGGAGAGATACTGATAGACGGCGAAAGCGTAATGGAAAGTTCGCACTCCGCGATAGCAAGGAAAGTTGCCAACGTTCCCGCGGAACTGAAAGTAAGTTTCGGACTTTCTGTGTTTGACACAGTCATGACAGGCCGCTACCCGTACGTGAACTCGCTGTGGTGGGAATCCGAGGAAGACGAGAAGATAGTGATCGACGCGATGGAAAGATTCGGCGTGGATCATTTTGCGAAGAGACAGTTGCATATGCTCAGCAGCGGTGAAAGACAACGTGTCCTGATAGCGAAAGCGTATGTTCAGGAACCGAGATTGATGCTCGTGGATGAACCGACAAGCCATCTGGACATGAAGTATAAGCTGGAAGTGATGGAATATCTGCAATACATGGTCAAGAAGGACATGTCCATATTGGTGGCGGAGCATGATATCTCACTGATGGCAAGATATTGCGATCTCTGCATAATCATGAAGAAGGGTGAACTGGTGGCGATCGGAGATCCCAAGAAAGTGATAACATCGAAACTTATTGAGGAAGTCTACGAAGTGAACGCTTCCGTGGGATTCGATGAGGACGGCGAACTGTACGTTCTTCCGAAGAGATACAGGGCGAAGCATTGATACCGATGAGCATGTCCCACATGACTGCTGCAAAATCGATTTGATAATTTCATCGCATAACTGAACAAAACTTAACAGATTGTTGAATACTCAGCATATAATGGTTGGATGCAACAGCCAAATTTAAGTTCATTGAGAGTATACGCCGATGTATGAACATCAGGGACATGGTCAGGAAAGACCTTCTGGACATCTCCGACACCGTGCACGGAGGGCTGGCGTGGAAGCTCAACGATGTCGAAGATTTCAGTCACAACCTGAACCCGTTCGGGCCGCCGGAATGCCTCGCCCGATTGGTATCCGATGCCGTTTCGGATGTGTACCACTATCCTGATGACAGCTCATCCGAATTGAAGGAAGTGCTGGCAAAACATTTCAACGTTAATACCGAAAACGTGATGATCGGTGCCGGATCGTCCGATATAATACGTATGTTTCCGAACACATTCCTGAGCAAAGGAGATAAAGCACTGATCATGCGTCCGTCATTCGCCGAATATGCGCATCAATGCAAAGTTGCGGGCGCATCCGTGAAAGAGTTGTTGCTCACGGAGGATAACGACCTTCGGATTGATACAGATAAGTTACTGGAAAACGCCGGCGGCGTGAAAGCCGTGTACATATGCAACCCGAACAACCCGACCGGAAGAACAGAGAAAAAAGAGAAGATACTGAAGATAGTGAAAGAATGCGAAGATCGTGACATTCTCGTGTTCCTCGATGAAACGCTTTTGGAACTCGTCCCGTCGCACAAAGAAGTGAGTTGCGTTGAAGAAGTGAAAAGATTTGAGAATCTCACGGTAATCGGTTCGCTGACGAAATCGTTTGCCATACCGGGAATAAGAATAGGATTCGGCTTCTCATCGGAAGATGCGGTAAAGGCGATGGATAAAGTGAGAATGACATGGAATGTCGGGTGCATTGAACAGTATGTCGCCTCTTCTCTGATACGCGATCACATGGACCACGTAGGTAAAGCGGCCGATATGATGTATAACGAAGCAAAATACATGCATCGTGAATTGAATGAGGTCGGATTCGAAGTAAAGATGACCGACTCGTTCTTTTTCTTCAACTCGCTGAAGAGCACGGGAATGAGTGTTCCCGAGTTCAAGTACAAGATGCTTTCCGAGAAAATTATGATAAGGGATTGTTCGTCATTCGGGCAGGAGTTCAAAGATCACATAAGATTCTGTGTCAAAGACAGGAGAAGGAACGACATTTTCATAGATGCGGTAAGAAAAACAATGAACGGGAAGGTGAGGTGACACGGATCTTTGGACCGCCGCCGTTCTGATAGTGTTGCTTGCGCTGATCATTGATCTGGTGATAGGCGACGTTCCGAATTCAGTCCATCCGTTAAGATGGATGGGCAACATATTAAACAAAATTGACGGCAAAATAAAAAGAGACGGTCGCAGATCGACAATCATCAAAGGAGCGTTGTCATATTTTCTCGTTCTCGCGATATTTGCATTGACAACGATAACAATATTAGCGTTGGTTCGCGAATTATTGGGAGATATCGCTTGGATAATCGTCTGCGCATTCTTCTTCAAACTGACGTTTGCGGTGTTCTCGTTCAGGAAGCACTGTAAACCGATACAGAATGATCTTTATGAGGGAAATGCAATAGCCGCGGCCGCCAAGACGCAGATGATCGTCAGCCGCGATACCAAAGGAATGAGCAAAGAACACATAGCATCATCATGCACGGAAACTATATCCGAGAACTATGCGGACAGTGTTTGCTCACCCGGTCTCTTTTTCGGATTGTTCGGTATGTTCGGCGCATGGATGTTCAGATGCGCAAATCTGATGGACGCGATGTGGGGATATCTCAACGAGAAATATGGAGATATCGGGTACTTTCCGGCGAAATTAGATGATGTTCTCGGCTATCTGACATCACGCATTTCAATATTCTTCATAGCGGCGGCATCCGTTTTTGTCGGCGGAAATCCACGAAACGCAATATCAACGGCAATGGAAGAACACAATAAGACATCAAGCCCGAACAGCGGATGGCCGATGGCAGCCGCCGCCGGAGCGCTGGGCATAAAGATGGAAAAGGTCGGCGTGTACACAATGGGCAAAGGTGAATTGCCGACGACCAATGACATAACAAGATGTTACTCGCTCATTGAAACGGCAGCGGTGATATTCATGATACTGGTGACGGTACCGCTGTTTGTTTTCGTCGGTGTGCACATACAAGTTTACATGGAAGATGTGATATTACGGTTGTTGGGGATAGCATGATCGTTAACGTTGAATTGATGATATCGAACGGTTTTCCGGTTGCGGTCGTGAGACTGAAAGAAAAGATGGAGATATTCAGTTCCGCGGTTCTGAATCATGGTCACGTTATCTCTGATACGCTTATGATAATGGAAGTCCCGAAACGGTACGATTCAAGGGATCCGTTGGGCGATATCGAAAGAATAAGGATCGATCTGAAACTTCCCGATAAGACGGTAGGATTCATGACCGCCGCCGAAATAGAATATGTAACATCGCTGAAGGGAACGGAATTCGAAGGTATGCAAACATTCGCGGTAGTTACGGCCGGACTCGGCAACAGAGTGATCGCCGGCGATTTGATATATGATATGGAAGAACGCCTGATACGATCGGCGGAGAAAGAGATCGAGATAAGGAAGAAAAGAAAGATTGAAAAATTCGGGACGATCAACATAATCGGGATATCTCCGTTACCGCTCACGGATGCGGCCAAAATAAATTCATTCATAGTCATGACCGAGGCAAAGACGGCAGCCATGAATTCGCTCGGTTATGAAGAAACGGGAACGACATCCGACGCAATAGCCATAGTCTCACCGACAGAGGGGGAAAGGAAAATGTATTGCGGCACCGGAACCTCATTGGGAATATCGCTGGCAAGATCAGTAAAAGAAGCGGTACGGGATTCGTTGATAAAAAGAGAAGACTTCCCCGAAACGGGCACATTCCTGGATCAGTTGTCAAAGATCGGAATAACTGAAGAGAAAATGTGGGAGGCGGCCATGGAACTGTACCATCCGAATCCCGAATGGAAAGTTGAGACGCTGAAAGAAATGTTTCATTCGCTGTTGCGGATATATGCAAAGGACATAAACGTCTCATCGCTCATACAAGGGGCAATCGAATTAGACCGTTTGGGAAGCAAAGATCTTATATGTTCAATGCCGAGAGGAATGTTCGCTTCCGATCCCATACATTTGATAGCGGACGAGATTCTGGGAATGCAGCTTGCACAGTACATCTCCGGAACACGCGGAATATTTGAATTCCACAGATTTGACAGATATAAACCAGGCATAATCGGAGAACTGGGGCCGTTCACGGACGACATAATATGCGGCCTCGTCGGCGGGATAATGTCCTCAATATACACGAAATTGTTTGACGGTGATGTATGATGGGCGCATTGAAAGGTATGTTTTCATTTTTTACGATGATCCGTCTGGACATAACGAGAGAGGACATGGATGCCATGGATCGGCATTTCTGGATGGTTCCTACGGTCGGTGCATTTTACGGAATAATAGCGGCGGTGATGATGGTCGCTCTCACATCATTCCTTTACGTGAACTCGTTGGTGGCAGCGGTCATAACATTTTTCGCGATATTCTGGATAAACAGGTTTCTTCACATAGACGGCACCATAGACGTGGGCGACGGTCTCGTGGTGGCCGGAACGAAAGAAGATCATCTGCGGGCACTGAAGGACACCGGGATCGGAGCGGGAGGGATGGCCTTTGCGCTCATGATAATATTACTGTCAATAACAATGGTCGCCTCTGTACATGTGTTATTGATAGCATTCGTATTCTTCTCGGCCGAAGTGCTTGCAAAAGTCGGAATGGTATCGGCGGCGGCGTTCGGTGAACCCGGGGAAGGCATGGCAGGAAACAGCGTACGCAGTACGACAATACTTTCATTGTTTTATGCAGCGATATCGGCATCGGTTCTGATCTTTCTGTGCGGACTGTCAATCCACTTGCTGGAATTGCACACATCCCTGTCCGTAGGATTGCCGGGCAGTGTGTTCTTACTGAGCATCGTTTCAATGGTTGTCGCAATTCTCACGGGCTTTTTAATGGCATCCGTCGCAAAGAAAAACTTCGGAATGGTCAACGGCGATGTTTTGGGAGCGACGAATGAGATTACCAGGGCGGCAGTGCTTTTAACATTCCTGATATTCATATCGGTGATATGATGGAAGCACTCGTGAACGCCGGCGGGAAGGGGACGCGCATGGGCGAATGCGGTATTGAAAAACCAATGCACACCATTGGAGACGTTCCTGTGGTGAAAAGGGTTGTTGACGCGTTATCATCATCCGGTAACATAAGCAGAGTATTGGTTTCCGTAAGCGGCAATACCAAAGAGACCGAGAAGTATCTTAAATCGGAAGGGATCGAAACGATAGTAACATCGGGCAACGATTTCGTTGACGATCTGCACAGATCGTTCGAGGTCATGAGCGGCCGTTTCGTGATGACCTCGCCGTCCGATATGCCTTTACTGAAAAGGCAGGCGGTCGATGCGTTATATCATTTTTTCGATCCGGACATGATGGAATCTGCGATTGCGGTTGTTGACGAAAAAATTGTAAGATCCGTTGGTATAACGCCGTCGTATTCAGTGAACATAGACGAAAGGAAATGGGTGCTTTCCGGGCTTTGCATAATGGACCGCATCAAAACATTGGAAAACGTTTTCCTGAAGGAAGTGTACATGGCAACCGATATGTTCGAACTGGTTGTGAACGTGAACACGCACGAGGAACTGGAATTGGCAAGGAAGATGGTTGAACATCAAAGATCAAGCAGTCCTTTGTAGATATCATGCACTTTACCGAGGATGTCCGCGCAGGTTATCTTCCCGGAACTTTGTATTATTGCGGCAACCGATGATCCTCCGCATCCGACTCCTTCTTTGATGTATCCCCATTCGTAGGCTTGAAGGCCCTCGTACGGACTCTCCGAATAATCCATGTTCACATAGACTATGGGAACATCTTTGTGCACAGACTCCATTATCTTCTTTATATCGGATTTCGGATCGTTGACAAGCCATCTCGTCGTTCCCTGGAATATGTTTCCCACGATGGTTTTATCCAAAGCAACCGCAGCGGCGATCACCGCCGCCATCTGCGTCCCGCCGCCGACTATCACGGGAACGTGTTTAGCCGCACCGATTATCATACCGACGTTCGCGGGCATCATGGGATCGCCGACGCATTCTATCGCTTTCAAAGGATCTTTGGCAAGATCGCCTATCTTTATACCTGCGGCCGCAAGCGAATCGTTAACGACCTTCGTCTTCAATTCTTTAGGATTGTTGGGAGAACTGCTGCTCACAAGGTTCTCTTTCAGGATGCCCATTGCCATCATGACCGCCAGTGCGGTTGTTGTCCCGCCGGCGCAGCTTTCGCTCACAACGATGAAATCGTAGGTCTTCGAAAGCATCTCGCCGAGTATCTTTCCCATTTCATAGGATCCGCGGACGTTTTTAACTGCCTTGCCGGTAAGTATGGATTCGCCGTACGTTCCGCCAACGTCGAAGCAGGGAAGGTTCGGTTTCACCTTGGTGCCACCGTCAACGATGTAGAGGGGCATGTCGGTAAGCTGCAACGCAGCCATGGTCAGCGTGGCCGGAGTCGGTATGCCGCCAGGATTTATTGGAATTCCTTTCATACAGACCGTTCTTCCGAGCACCAGCATCTCCGCATCCGCCGCAGGCGTAAAAAGAGTAAGGTCAGGTGTATCACCTGCATCCGATATGCCGGGAATGGTGGAGGTCATGGTGTTGGCGACGGTACAGGTGAACACACCTCTTTTCCCCCAGATCCTTGATAATATATCGATGGCAACATCAGTATTACCGCAGATCCCCAACGAGGGCGGAAGTTCAAAATTGTTCATTATTTGGGTTTATTACGGCATAGGATATAATCGCTTGCAACCGTACGCATGTTGCCGTCGGTTATTGCGTATTTTCGAACGCCCCCCTCCCCCGGGGCGATGGATTTTTCTCCATCCTTCTTATCACGGAACTCAATCGTTCACACACGATGTTTTATCGTATCCAGCAGAATCTTATCTTTTCTTTCTGCTCGACAGCATCGAATTCATGATGATCTGCCGTCAACAACTCACCGCCGGATATCGATGTTTCCGCGAGTGCCACGGAATCCGCGATCGAAATGCGATAGCTGGCTTTCAGGCGCCCCGCCTCCATGAAGATGTTTCCTGACAATCCGGACCGAATGGAAACGGGAAGCTTCTCTATCATTGAAAGTTCCTCCTCGGCCTTTTTTTTGCCTGCCTTACGGTATATGTCGTAATAGACCTCCAAAAGATTGAAACTGTTCATATACACAGTCGCATTTCCATCAAGGGCATCCAGCAACACTGTGTTGACAACCTCCGCTCCTTTCTCGTCACTGAGGAAGGCGATCAATGCGCAGGCATCCATGATGTATGTTCTCATAGATCCAATTCCCTCTCCGCACGTTTGCGCTCCAGGAATTTATCGACGGACAGATCGGGATATGCCGCAAGCGATCCACGGGCATTTACAATGTGATCCGCAGGTCCATGGATAGGTCTAAGCTTAATCTCTCCGTCCGCTTCGCTCAACGTTACCTTTTCGGTCCTTATGAGCCTCAGAAGTGTTTCCGGCAAAGCTTTCCTGTCAACCGTCATTTCATTCATCACGATCACCATTCTCGAGGTACGGAACTGCAACAGTACCGATACACACAGAGAATCATCACTATCATGATATTTATAATGTCATTCAGTAGAATCGTGTTTCCTAATTCCATCCATCTCCGTTCAAGAATGATAGTATACTCGCTTGTGCGTAAATCATCTCATCAGGGCCGCATCTATGACACTTATCGTCCTTTCCGGAACGCCTGAGAGTTTCGCATATTCCTTCCACTCGGAGGCGACGGATAATGTTCCGTCGATGATATCGCCCGGATCTTTGATACCAATGTTGTTTGCGAATGCCATCATGTCCTTTTCCTCGATCTTCTCAAGTTTTCCGTTCACGGACATTTGGTGTCGATGTATCCAATAGTTGTCGGGGTCGAACGCATAAGTGATGTCGTATGCAGGCGACAATCTCCATTTTCCGTCTTTTTTCATAAGGAATGAGAAGTTCTTCGTGTGGTCATCCTGATTTCTCATTATCACGTTGAACGCCATCCTTTTGAATATTTGCTCAATGTCATCATATGACATTCGAAGTCTCCGCATGACTCCGGCCGTCTCCTCATAGGAATACTTCCCCGGAATTTTGTAGTCGTAATGCGCCATTGCGCAAAGAGTTTGCATATGTACCTTCTCATTACCTTCGCGGTCAAAACGTTTTGTCATGAAATGTGCTTTTTCGCCCGTATCCAAAAGGCGGCATTCGGTCATATTTATACCGCAGGCAACGGCCATTTCGTGATATGCGTATTCTATGCGGCAGTATCCTCTTTTCTTTTCAGCTTCGGTATCAAACTTGATGATCCAGTATGTGTACTCATCAGGCAAATCGATCTGTCCCGATCTTATATCGCCTGTACTTTCATTCAGGGCGACGGTCGCCTTCGCTCTTGCTCCTCCTGCGGAGGTTCCCACGCTCAGCAGTTCCTGCAGGCCGGTGTCGCTGAGATCTGCACGAAAATTTTCTTTAAGTTGCAGAATATCGGATGCGAGCGATGATAACGTATCCGTATCAACGGGATCATTGACATTCTCCCTGCCGACAGCCGGATGATATTCCAGCGCACCCATCCCTCTTTTTCCGACGTAGCACAATCTGTCCAAAGGAGTGAATTCGCTCTTGGATATTTTGTTATCTGCCAGCCAGATGTCTATAAGCGTGTTACCGTAACTGTCCGGCAACGAATCGGCCATCATACCGGAAAGGCCGCAGTACGTTTCTCTGTTCAGAGGATCGAATGTGTACGTTCTTCCGGACAGCGGCATGGTCAGCGGAGCAACGTCATATCCTCGGTTCAGAAATGAGGGATCGTATTGGAAATGTGCGCTCGCTCGCTCTTTATTCCAGTATGCGTAGCCCACGACATTATCCCACAGCCTCACTTCCGTCATCTTTTCCGCCATGGTATCACCTCGCCCTCTGAGGCATTTTTCCGTGAAGTTTTGCCATCATGACGGGACTCGGCCCGTCATCCCTGAGAAGTTCTTCCGCATGCTCCAGTATCTGAAGCCCTCTGAGCACGGCGATGAACGTTGCCATGGTGACATTCTTCCCCGATTCGGCATCTCTTATTGTTTTCCTGTGTACGCCGGTGATCCTTTGAAGTTCTTCTCTGGTGATGTTACTGTTCAGGCGTACCGTTCTGAGCTTCTTTCCGATGCGCCTCATTATCTCGGCGTCTGATATGAAATAGAGATCGGCATACTGTTCCATGATAACGGATTATGAGGTGACAGTAAATAATACTTATTGATTAAGTTAACATAAAAGTTTATTTAATGCCTATTTTTAGTTATAAATGCACTTATATGTTATTTTATAAGAATGGTAATCTACTTCCCGCTTTCACACCGTAACTTACACTGTAATTTCATAATATCACGGATCGAATAAGTTATTCCGTTTTGCGTATTCCTCGATCCTTTTTGATCTCGCTTCCAGAAATTCAACGGACCCTTTCCGGAACTCTACGAGCTCGCTTTCATTCGTCGGGAATTTTTTCGGCAGTAACACGTGATCCTGCAGCAGATTGTATTCGATGTATTCGTTGAATGATGTGAATCGGTCGAAGAAGTACCCGTATCTTTCTATCTCCGTCTTCATCGGATAGTATCCCTGTTCCCCCGTAATATTTTCTGATGCTCTCTAACGTATGGTGAACCATATCATTTACCGCCGGGTGTCGGCCGCGGGCCTGATTAATTGTGTTGCATCCGAGCATGCGCGCCGGAAAGAACAGCTCTCCGGCAATTGTTACGGCAAGGAAATAGCATCTGTCCGCTAACTCTTTGTTGTTCTGAACGGTCTCGGATCTGAAAGGCATCTTCTTCATGTAATTCCCTGTGAGCGATGTATAAGAGGAATATCCGTCCGGACGGTAATGATTCCTTCTGTCCTTATCATAAAACTCGTCATTGACCTTCCCGAAATCAAACCCCTTGCGGCCGTACAATTCTCGCATGGCGATCCTGAGATCAGGGTTGGTCCGATCGGCATCCGTTCCGGCATATTCTCCCGCCCAGTAGTCGTGATCTGTCTTTTTCATTTCTTCTTTCGTATCATCATCCGTATATATCCTTTCTCGGACCTCGCGGCCAACAGGAAATCATAATTTTCACCGGATTTTGAAATGATGAATATCATGTGAAACGACACCATTGTGACGCTTGAGATACTGCAACTGACTAAATATTGAAACATCCGGTGTCTTGAAAAGAACAGAAATTGATGATTTCCCGTTGGCCGACCTCGCTGAAATGCAATACAACAAACACCACAACGTGATCTTCAGAAAAGAATGGTCCGAAAATCCGTATTTCAACACTGCTACATAGTCCGAAAATCCGTATTTCAACACTGCTACATAGTCCGAAAATCCGTATTTTTCCATGCTGGATGAAGCAAAGATATCTATACTTTCAGAATGCTTCTATATTTGCGGTAAGGTTTCACTCTCTCGGAGGGCAACATATGCTGAAAAGAAAGATGATGGACAGACTTGTCAGATGGAAGAAAGAAAAGGAGAGAGAATGTCTTCTGCTCACGGGTGCGAGGCAGGTCGGGAAGACATTCATAATCCGAGAGTTCGCAAAACAGAACTATGATCATTTCGTCGAACTTAATTTTCTTATAAATCCGGAGTTGAAAAGTATATTCGAAGGCAATCTGAACATGGATAATCTTATCAAAAATATCACCGACCGTATGCCGGATGCGAGATTCGAAGAAGGCAGAACGTTACTGTTCCTGGACGAGATCCAAGAATGCGGAAATGCGAGAACTGCTTTGAAACCCATCGCAGAGGACAACAGATTCGATTGCATCGCTTCAGGTTCAATGCTCGGAATATCATACAAGACAACGAGATCCATTCCCGTCGGTTATGAAAGGAAACTTGAGATGTTCTCATTGGATCTTGAGGAATTTCTGTGGGCATCGGGATACGGTGATCTCCAGATCGGAAACCTGAGAAAACATTTTGATGACAGGAAACAAGTTCCGTCATCAAGCAATCTTGTATACATGGAAAAACTCAGAGAATACACGGTGGTCGGCGGTATGCCGTCCGTGGTCAACACATTCATAAAAACGAAGAATTTCGGTCTTGTCCACGAGGAACAAACAAAGATAATATCGAGTTATCTGGACGACATAGCAAGATACGCTCCGCCGGCAGATAAGCCGAAGGCGAGGAACTGTTATCTCACCATCCCGGATCAATTGGCAAAGGAGAATAAGAGATTCCGATACTCATTGGTTGAGAAAGGATCCGATTCCAGAAAATACGAGAACAGCCTGGAATGGTTAAGGGATGCGGGACTGATACAATTCTGCAATAACGTCAGGTTTCCCACATTCCCTCTGCCGGGATACAATGAAACGGGTATCTTCAAAGTGTATCTTACGGATATAGGGTTGCTGAACGCAATGTACGGTCTGAAGATGAAATCAGAATTCTACAACAATACGCTTAAGGGGCCTGCCAAAGGCGGAATATATGAGAATTTGATAGCCGACATCCTGATCAAAAAGAACATTCCTCTTTATTACTACAAACCGGACGACGGTAAGCAGGAAATAGAGTTTCTTCTGGTAAACGATGACGGCGTAATTCCGATAGAAGTGAAGGCAGGCAACGGAAGAACGTTGTCTCTGGATAATTTCATAAAGAAGTTCAAGCCGCCTTATGCGTTCAAATTCATAACCGGCAACATAGGAACGGACGGGAAACGGGTGACCATGCCGTTGTATATGGCTATGTTCGTGTGATCGCGTCAAAGGACGCATCCTTGGTATAGTTGAAGCGACATCCGTCCCGAAACTCTGAATGTCCGTGATCCGAACGCAGTTGTCTTCGGATTTCAGTTGTAACATATAGTTTATTTATGCCAAGTTACTGTCGAAATGCATGGGTAGTAAGACCGGTTTCCCATTCACTGCCATAGTCGGGCAGAACGAGATGAAAAATGCGCTTATTCTGAATGTCATAAATCCCTCCATCGGAGGAGTTCTCATACGCGGGGAAAAGGGAACCGCTAAGTCAACAGCTGTACGTTCTCTTGCAGAATTGCTTCCGGAACGTAAAGTATCGAAATGCCCGTTCCGGTGCACGATTTCACAGAAAGATGAGTTCTGCCCGTACTGTAAGGAATCGTCGGAGAACGGAAGTTTGGAAGAAGAAACGGTCGACATGTCCGTGGTCGAACTTCCGCTCAGTGCGACGGAAGACAGAGTCGCCGGAACACTTGATCTTGAGTTCGCACTGAAAACGGGAAAGAAAAGGTTTGAACCGGGAGTATTGGCAAAAGCGAACGGAAACATACTCTACGTGGATGAGGTGAACTTACTGGACGACCATCTTGTCGATCTTTTATTGGATGCGGCAGCTATGGGAAGAAACTACGTTGAACGTGAAGGTGTATCATTCTCACACCCGTCCAAGTTCATACTCGTCGGAACAATGAATCCGGAAGAAGGAGATCTGAGGCCTCAATTACTGGATCGTTTCGGCATGGCGGTGGACGTGAAAAGCGAAAAGGACGTGGACACAAGGATAGAAGTGATAAAGAAGCGTCTCGAATTTGAAAAAGATCCGGACGCGTTCGCCGAGAAATATTCGAATGAGCAAAATATTCTGAGAAAGAGAATAGATGCGGCCAAATCATTGCTTAAGGAAATGGAAATTGACGACGAAGCGATGAGAATGGCAGTTGAAGCTTCGCTTTACTTCGGAGTGGACGGACACCGGGCAGATATAACATTACTGAAATCGGCATCCGCGTACGCGGCGTTCTACGGTCGCGGTAAAACGATAAAGGAAGACGTTGCGAGCATAGCGAATCTCGTATTGACGCACAGAATGAGAAGAAATCCGTTCCAAGAATCCACGATAGATACAGAGGAGCTGAACAAGTGGATAAAGAGCCTCTGAGCGGTCTTCCGTTCTCTGCCGTCCTCGGTGCCGATGAAGTCAAAAAAGCGATAAAGTGCTTACTCGTCTCACCGGGAATAAGATCGATGCTCGTACAGGGAACATCGGGATCGGCAAAGACGACGCTCGTGAGGTCCATATCGGGAATATCCGAAAAAAAAGTGATGAACCTTCCGCTCAACGCAACGGAAGGACAGATAAGCGGTGCTCTTGACATAGAGGAAACGATAATAAGCGGAACGAAGAAGATACTTCCCGGTATGATAAGCAGAGCGGACGGGAACATACTCTGTGCGGACGACGCTAACCTGATGGACCGTTCCGTTCTGGGAAGCATACTTAAAGCCGCGTCGGGAGAGGAGATAACGGCGGAACGCGAAGGAATATCGTGGAAATATACAAGCGACATGAAATTCATAGCAACGATGAATGTCCTTGAGAATCCGATGGACGAGCAGCTTCTGGACATGTTCGACATATGCGTCGACATAGGGAACATAACGAATGAGAAGGAACGCTATGAGATTGTCCGAAGAAGAACGGAG
>Ga0123353_10000998_pt1 | contig 34704 bp, 20 predicted proteins | sample TergutLab28metaG_3_FD_92763 | JGI IMG/M metagenome (GOLD analysis project Ga0123353, IMG submission 92763) | Labiotermes labralis P3 segment gut microbial communities from Petit-Saut dam, French Guiana - Lab288 P3 | ecosystem: Host-associated > Arthropoda: Insects > Digestive system > Gut ... | reverse complement strand
TGAAGACCGGAGAAATGATCAACCGCGTTTGTTTAAGTAAATGAGTAAACGTTAATAACGAAGCATACCGCTTTGAGCGGTTCACAACGCATACCTCCGGTTTTACCGGAGGTATGATGATTTTACTGTCATTTACAGTCCGCAATTGATTGTCTGGGTCCGATCCGCTCCGACGGAAAGAAGACCGATGGGTCTGCCGACCAAATCCGCGAGCCGGTGGACATATTTTTGGGCATTTTCGGGCAAATCTTCGAAACGGCGAACTTTGGTGATCTCCTCGGACCAGCCGGGAAACGTTTCATAAACCGGAACGACTTTCCTCAGGTCATCAACGTGACTCGGAAAGTCACGAATCGTCTTGCCGTCAAGTTCATAAGCGGTACAGATTTTCAATTCGTCAAACGTGCTGAGAACGTCCAGTAACATGATGCAAAGTTTGCTCACGCCGCTGAGTCTTGCGGTGTATCGGGCCGCCACGGCATCAAACCAACCGCAACGTCGCGGTCTTTTGGTCACGGTCCCATATTCGTTCCCCCGATCCCGGATTTTCTGGCCGATTTCGTTGTCTTGTTCCGTCGGAAACGGTCCCCCGCCGACGCGTGTGGTGTAGGCCTTGACAATACCGATCACCTTGGTGATATGACAACCCGGAATCCCCGACCCGCTTGAAACCCCCACGCCGGAACTGTTGCTGCTGGTGACATAGGGGAACGTCCCATGGTCGATGTCGAGCAACGCCCCTTGGGCCCCTTCAAACAGGATTCTTTTGTTTTCGTCAATCGCGTCGAGCAGAAACGCGGTCGTGTCGCCGACATAACCGGCGAGTTCTTTGGCATAACCTTTGTAAAGATCGTAAACGTCCTCCTCTTCGAGCGGTTCCCAATCGAAATCACACATGGCGCTGAGCAGATGATTCTTGACGTTGATGATCTGGACGAGTCGCTGTTTGAAATCCGGACGATACAAATCGCCGAGCCTCACGGCAAGGGAACGCCCCACTTTGTCGCGGTAGCACGGTCCGATCCCGCGCATGGTTGTTCCAAGCGACTCTTTTCCCGACAAAACGTCCATCACCCGGTCTTCTTCCTTGTGCCAGGAAAAAATGACATGGGCCCGGTCACTGATCAGGAGATTTTGACCGATCTCCACCCCTTGTTCCCGGAGAGTCTTGATTTCGTTGAGCATTGATGCCGGGTCAATCACCACCCCGCCGGCAACCACGCATTTCACTCGGGGATTGAAAATTCCACTCGGAATCAAAGATAATTTGTACTTTTTTCCATCCGTCACGACAGTATGTCCGGCATTTGCGCCGCCTTGATAACGAACGACAATATCATTCTGTTCCGTCAGGAGGTCAACGACTTTCCCTTTGGCCTCATCACCCCATTGCAAACCTATAACTGATGTTCCAGGCACGACTTAAGTCCTTTTCAAGAATCATGGAAAAAGTAATATCAAAATGCAAAATCACAAAGCAAAATTTTGTCCGGCGACGTCTCGACATCTGCCGAACAGTCCAAAACATCGTAATCCTACCCCGGAGACACCGCTTCGTGAAGGGGGAACGACACCGGAAAAGAAAAGGAAATTGTTTTACGGGTCTCTGGAAATTTGACGGCTCATCCTTTATCATAGTAACAGAGAAATAACCAATATACTACCAAATGCCAACAGATTGACATTTTCCTTGTCTGCCGACAGACAGGCCTTTGTGTCCTTTGTGAAATCTTTGTGAACTTTGTGGTTAAAAAAATATTTACCACAAGGAGCACAAAGGATGCACAAAGCTCACTATAGAAACGCATTTTTATGGCGTTGTGGGGTATAAATGTTACGCCAAAATTTACGTTTACTCCAATTTTATTGACTTGAAGGAATGAACCTCATGAAACGAATTTTAACGTGCTTGTGTCTGACACTTATTTTTGTTGCCGTGCTTTCCGCGGCAGTTATGGCTGAAAAACCGACCTTTCGGGTGAAGAAAATCGACAACTATCGGGTCGAATGCTGCGGCGTCGGCGATTTTAACAATGACGGCCATCTGGACATCGTTGCCGGTCAATATATTTACTATGGTCCGGACTGGAGAAAAGTCCAATTTCGGGAAGTCGCCTCGGATATTGACGAGGAAGGAAACGGTTACGCCTGGGATTTCATGGACACCCCATTGGATGTCGACGGCGACGGTTATCTTGATATCGTGACGCTTTCGTGGCACGGTCAGAAGGTGGAATGGCTCAAAAATCCCGGAAAAAACGGAAAAGAAGGGGATATGTGGGAAAAATTCACCGTCATGGAGAACGGCCCTTATGAAATGGGAGACCTCTGGGACATCTCCGGCGACGGAAAAGCCAATGACATGCTGCCGAACCCGCTGCAAACCTATTGGTTTTCCCTCGAAAAGAAAGAGGACGGAACCCAAGGACTCGTCAAACATCTTGTCAGCGATGAGGAAATCACCTATGGGTCCGGTGTCGGCGACGTGAATGGTGACGGCAGGAACGACATTCTTCGTCCCGGAGCATGGTTTGAAGCTCCGGAAGACCCGAAAAACGGAGAATGGATCCGACATCCGCTTTCCGTGGGCGGCGCCGATGGGGCGACCGATCACACCCCGCAAATTCTTGTCTACGATGTGAACGGCGACGGCAGAAACGACATCATCACCAGTTCTGCCCATGGTTACGGAATCTACTGGTACGAACAACTTGAAGGAGAAGATCAGTGGAAGCAGCACGTCATCGACAAAAGCTGGTCTCAGGCCCATGCCCTGACGTTGGTTGATCTCGATGGGGACGGTCAGATGGAATTGGTCGCCGGAAAACGATTTCGGGCTCATAACGGTCACGATCCTGGCGCCACCGAGCCGCTTTGCGTGTACTGGTATAAAATCAAGAAGGATGCGGACGGCAACGTCACCTGGGAACGCAACACGATCACGGAAGGTGAAGGAATCGGTGCCGGAATGGTGATTCATGCCGTCGACATCAACGGCGACGGTAAAATTGACCTCGTCACCGTCGGCAAATATGGCGGTCCTGTCATTTTTGAAAATGTGACGGAATAAAACGTATTCGGAATTGGTTTGGAGACAGACTTTTGGTTTGGAGGTATTATGCCAACCCAGTAGCGACCAGCGGGAGCGGAAAAACTCCAAACCAATTCCCAAACGGCAGTCGTGGCGTTTAAAACAGGAAAAACAGGAAGAATTGATTTTGCAAAATCATTTTTTGAATCGTAATATTAAGGTTGCAACGATGCTACACCGAATATTTTCTTTGGGATTTCCAATTCTTATTGTTTCTGTTCTTCATTTCGCCGTCTTTTCTCCTCTCGTGTCCCATGCCCAAATTCGATTAAACCACGAGCAACTGATTCCGAATGTCAATATTTGGAAAACACCGACGCTCAACGATCGTTTCTTCATTGCCACGACATCCGTCGAAGAGTTTCTTGACATGCCGCAAATGCCCGTTGCTGCGGAATGGGGATACTCTTTTTACCATCTGAAAGACGGGGCGCTTGACGGAGCCGGGCGAGTTCACCATGGCGGTTATCCTTCGCCTCCTGAAAATCGTTCCGAAGCTCTTGAAGTTATGAAAAACTATGTTCTCCGAACTTATGTCGGTGACCCGGACAAGCCGCATCCCTGGTGTTCGATGAACGGTCATTATCCCTATCACCACTATGCGGCACAATGGGGTTTCGACATCTTGTGCAGCGAAATCGGTGAAAACATCAACAGTTACCAGATGATGATCGCATTCAATCGCGGTGCGGCAAGGCAATACCATAAACCGTGGTGTATTGATTTCTCTGTTTGGCATGGCCCGGGGCTTACGGATTACTGGCCGAAGAAACTCTGGGGTGATTACAGCGGCCCGGATTATGGGCATTCCGTCAATCTTTATCGACGGACGGCATTCATGGTTTATATGGCCGGCTCCAATGCCTGGATTGCCGAAGCCGGGGTTGTCAATCTGTTTTTGCATGAGTATCCGCAGGAAAAACGTGAATTGGCCATTCGTTATTTCGACCATGACGACCATGACGCTTTCACGCTTTCTCCGTTGGGCGAGGTTCTTCAGGAGCTTTCCGACTTTTCCCGGACTTATCCTGATATCGGAATTCACTACACACCGATAGGAATCGTACTCGACCAGTATCATGGTTGCTATGGAGGATTCGAAGGTCCCAAGCCAAAAGCGTTCAGTGTGTTCGACTACACATCGGGCGACTGGATGACGTGGAAACTTTTGGACCTGTTTTTTCCGGGCGGTTGGGTTGTTTCCAAAGAAGTCGGTACACTGGTGGCCGGTCCGTTTGGCGACGTTTGCGACATTCTCTTGGAGGATGCCTCCGATGAAGTTTTGGCAAGCTATCCCATCCTGATTCTTTCCGGTGATATTGGTTTTGACGACAAATTCACGAAAAAATTGACGGGGTATGTTAAAAACGGCGGGACACTTCTTTTGAATTCCGCTTATTGTGAACATCTTCACCCCGAAGGGGAGGAATGGAAAGACCAAATCGGAAAAATTGTTCAAAAAGTGCCTCTGGGAAAAGGTGTCCTCCTGATTTATGGACCCGACCATGACATTCAGGCCTGCAAGACGGTGATTCCCCGTTTGTTGGAGTCATTGATTCCGTTCGAAGTTCGCGGTAAGGTCCAGTTTCTTTGGAACTGGAAACCCCACGGTTGGATATTAACCGTCATCAACAACGAAGGAGTCACCAAAACATTTCATGAAAAACCGGCCATTGACCAGTCAAAAAAGCAAGACGTCGTCGTTCACTATCGTGGAAACGACTGCGGTGTCAAGTGTAAGTCGCTGTTGCCGAACACCGATCTGTTTTTTTCCGAGGACAAAACAATTCGTTTTGAACTTCCTCCCGGAGAGGTCCGGATCATTGAGTTCCTCTTTGATAAGTCGCTCTTTTGACGTTCTGTTTCTACATAATATCCGACCAGATTCCGAAAACCGTTTTTTGGTGAGGGTCGGTTGTGTTTTGGTATCCTTGGATCGTCTTTTTCAGACCTTGGATCAATTTTGCCGTTGTACTGAAATAAAGCTGGTTGGCCGCTTCCTGTGACGCGGGAACGAGTGGTGCGATTTCTCCGTTTTTCAGCTGCTCATGCCGCAATCGAATCGCCGAGACGTAATCAATGATCAGCCGGGCGTGCTTCGCTTCGTAGGAATCACCAAGGTCGTGCTCGTTCAAACGTTTGACAAACATGCCGATTTTATTCAATTCCTGAAGTTCCGAAGGATAGGACGTATTGTGAACAAGGTCGGCATGAATTTCCGCAAGATTCCAGAAAGGATCGTCCATTTCGGGGATCATTATCGGTTTTTCCAAGGTCTTCATTGCAATAATATTGGCATCACCGCCCTGCATGACAAGGTGAAGCCGAACCGTTTCGGGGAGCGTGTCATGAGGCAGAGTGACCGTTTTCTCGTCATGACGGTCCCAATTGGCACCGTTGAGCAAAACGGATTGAATATTTCCATTGCCGGATGTCGAAATGAAGATTTTTTTCGTACCGAAGCGAATCGGAATACTTTGTTCCAGTTGAGTGATTCCTGTCGGAATATGAGGAACGATCACCAGGCTGTCGGCGTGGTAGAGATACTCGAAAAGCCCGCGAATCAAGGCCGCGGGAGCACCCCAACAGTCATAAACACAGTTGATCGGCAGATTCGGCTGGTACGGTGCATTGCCGAATTCCACCAACGGATTGTCGGTCTTGAAATTTCTTGCCGCCGCTTCGATTTTTTTCATGGAGCGTCGGGCATCGTCATAAGCACCAACCCGATAATAGGCAAGCATCATCCGGGCTTCACAGGTGGTCCAGTGTCCGCCGTCAACCCAAGTGCCGAACTGCCAAAGTCCGGAATGACTGGTTTCATACGTGTCGTCCAATCCGGGGAAGTTCGTGATGATCAGATCATGCGGCCGCAAACCGGGAATCGAACGGATTTTTTCATAAATCTTTGTTGCCTGTTCGTCGTCGACAATTCGGAGTGCCACGGCGTCATGATTACAGATGGCTTCGAAATAACCGTGTTTTTCCGCACCGTAAACACCATGTTTTGTGCCGTCGGGATCAAGCGATTTGATGAAATACCCTTCTTCCGTGGTCAACTGCGACAATCCCTGTTTGGCAAGATCACGACGTTTGGTGAAAAGTTCGATTTTTTCATTGTCGCCGACGTTTTTTTGCAGTTCAATGAATCGGTCGAGCGCGGCAATGTAAGAAATCGACAAACCCGTCAAATACGCTTTATCAAACGTCCCATCCGGTTTTTGCCATCCTGCGTAACTGGGGGCGAGAAGATTTCCGGCCGGGCCTGCAAGAAAAAGATTGGTTTGAGGGTCGCGCCGTGATTCGATAAAATTCAGGCTTCGCTCCAGCATCGGCAAATAATGACGGATCGCCTTCATATCACGGGAAACCAGAAGTGATTCCGCCTGGATCAATGAACCGGCAGCGGTGAATTCCATTCCCCAATCGTGAATGTCGATTCGACCGTCGCCCTGCTTGTAGTAGACCCAACCCGGCCTTGCCGCGTCGCAAAGACATCCGTCGGGACCGACCCAATCCTGCGCTCCTTTGCGTTTTCCGTCTCCCATTTCCTGATACCAGAGATCGTTTGCATTATTAAGGAACGTGATATAGGGTTCCTGAAGGAATGGAAGTTGGCAAAAACTTGCGCCGTAACTGTTTTGAACCCACCAGGCATCCCAAGTCGGCCCTTCGACGAAACCGTTCCATGACGGTTCGTAAAGCATGGAGATGTTCTGCAGCTCCGGATCGGGACAATACATGCGATAGGCCGTATCAAGCAGCCGGATGTAATCGACGTCCCCCCGACCGGAATAGTATTTTCCCCGATACGACTCGTCGGCTCGCACAAAACTGGCAGAAAACAGTGAAAAAACGAGAAAAAAACACAACATGACCGGATTTTTGATCGACATGATTTCACCTTTGCTTGTTGGATGGGGCCTTCAGATTGTATAACGTTTTCGCGAGGAGTACAAGCGAATTGATGAGCAACTTCAAAAATAGGGTGTGTCAAACATTTTGCGCGTTACTTTGCGTAATTTCAGTACGTTTTCCATTGGTTTCCGTAGAGAATTGTGACGTAAAATGCGGGTTTTTTGATTCCTTGAAACGGATACTGATAAAAAAAGTAATATTTGTAATATTTAACGACACGGCAGGGATTACATGAGATCACAAGGGGAATTTTGAAGGATTTTTGACACGGGAATCGATGTAAGTCCCATTTTTGTTTTTAATCCATTGAGGGCTTGGTAATGGTGAAAACTGGATTATATTGAAAGTGAAACGATCAAAAAAAGGTATAATATATATAATATGGTAGATTTCCTCATCTTGCCGTTGAGTCCTTTTGGTTATTCCCGATTTTTGATCATCCCGACTTCATTTTTCTATCCAAAGGTTATTTCATGATTTGTGTCAGTATTGCATGTGGCAGTCATGAACGAATGATTGCCGAACATCAGCTTCTCGCTCAGGATCACGTTGAGTTGACCGAGCTTCGGGTGGATTTTTTGCGTCGCGAACCACAATTGTCCAGACTGTTGGCCAAACGTCCGACTCCGATTGTACTTACGGCCCGAAGACAGCAGGACGGCGGATTGTGGCGGGATTCCGAAGACAAGCGTTTTCGTATCCTCCGTGAAGGAATTTTGCTGGGGGTCGATTACGTCGATCTTGAAGAGGATATCGCCAAGTCTGTTCCCCGTCACGGAAAAACGAAACGAATTATCAGTTATCATAATATCGATGAAACCCCGGAAGATTTGACGGAAATCTGGAAACGGATGGCCGCTTGCGACCCGGATGTGATCAAAATCGCAACAATGCCGCGAAGGATTTCCGATGTTTTCCGAATGATCGAACTGACCAAAAAGGCCAACACGCAAATTCCGACGATCGGCATTTGTATGGGGGAAATGGGGATTGTCACGCGGATACTGGCGAGAAAATTCGGTTCCCCTTTCACTTACGCGACGTTTTCCGAATCCCGAACCATTGCCCCGGGACTCCTGCTTTACAAAACGCTGCGCGATCTTTACCGGTTCGACAACATTGATGAGGACACCGCTGTCCTCGGAGTGGTCGGCGACCCGATCGGTCACAGTCTCAGTCCGCTTATTCACAATATTTCCTGTGCTCAAGCCGGACTCAATTACGTTTATCTGCCGTTTCGGGTCGCGCCGGATGATATTGAAACGTTTATTGACCGTGCTACGGAAATCGGTGTTCGCGGACTTAGCGTCACCATTCCACACAAGGTCGCGGTTCTCAAGAGACTGACCCGGTGCGACCCTGCGGTCGAGGAAATCGGAGCATGCAACACAATCAGCCTCGAAAATTTCGACCGGCTCGGTTACAACACCGATTATAAAGCCGCCGTCTTCAGTATTGAGACAGCCATGGGGGGACGGGTCGACGGCGTGAGCCCGATCCAGGGAAAAACAGCCCTGGTGCTTGGTGCCGGAGGGGCCGGAAAGGCCCTTGTCTACGGACTTCAACAATGGGGGGCAAAAGTCGCCATCACCGACATTGATCATGCCAGGGCTGTGGAAGTGGCCGAAAAATTCCATTGTGACACGATCGAATGGGGGATGCGACACGGAATCAAATGTCATATTCTTGCCAATTGCACCCCGGTTGGAATGCACCCGAATGTCGATGAAACCCCGTTTGATCGGGTGGGACTTCACGAAGGAATGATCGTTTTCGACGCCATATACAATCCGGAAAACACGCTCCTGATCAAAAATGCGAGATTCAAGGGGTGTATTCCGGTGACAGGGACGGAGATGTTTGTCGGTCAGGCGTGTTTGCAGTTTCGCCATTTCACCGGCAAACTGGGTTCCGTCAGTTTGATGCGTAAAATTATCCGTAATGCGATTTCGGCGGTCCGTGTGGAAGAGTGAACGACGATTTTCATGTCCGATGATTCTCAAAAACAAGGTTTTTCTCAACTTCCGGAAGGTTTTTTCCAACTTCCGGATGGTTCCGAGAGTTCACCGGGAGATTATTCAGCGGCTTTTGACCGTCGGATAACCTCGCCGGATGATCCGACGATTCCCGACGTTCAAATCGGAGCGGATGCTCTGTTTGCGCTTTGCAAAAAGGCGGTTGACAAGGTTCGCGAATTCCCGCACAAATCGGGGGTCTATCTCATGAAGGATGACGTCGACCGGGTCATCTACATCGGCAAGGCGAAAGACCTGAAAAATCGTGCAAGCAGCTATTTTCACAAAGCCGCGGCCTATGACCCGAGGACGGCGAATCTTGTCCGTGAAATCCGCGACATTGCTTGCATCGAAACCGAAAGCGAGGTCGACGCCATTCTGATGGAAGCACGACTGATCAAGGACATCCAGCCGAAATACAACCGTGACCTGAAAGACTCCAAGACGTTTCCCTATCTGCAAATCACGATCCGGGAACAGTATCCCCGTGTGGAGGTCACCCGGACCCCAAGACCGCGAGGCGTCAAACTCTTCGGACCGTTCCCCAGCGCGTCGACGCTTCGCGGGGCGGTTCAGATTCTCCAGAAAATCTTCAAATTTCGGACCTGTACGCTGCAAATCAAGGAGGAAGACGAACGCTGGCGATGGTTTCGTCCCTGTTTGCTCGGACACATCAATCAGTGCAGCGCCCCGTGCAATTTCAGGATCGGCAAAATTGAGTACCGGAGAAATATCCTTAGACTGGTCAAACTGCTCGAAGGAAACAAGAAGAAACTCCTCCGAGAACTCCTTCGTGACATGAAAGCCGCTTCCCGGGAACGTCGTTATGAGGTTGCCGCCGAACTTCGGGATGAAATTCACCTGATTCAGACGCTCGACGAACGGGGCGACATCGACACCCACGCCCAGCCGGAGGTTTTTCAGATCGATCCGCGAAAAGGGGTGATCGGTCTGCAGAAAATCCTCAAACTTTCCGCCCCGCCGCGAACTATCGAAGGGGTCGACATCGCGCATTTGTCCGGAAAAGACATGGTGGCCAGTCTCGTGCATTTTATCGACGGTCTGCCGTTCAAGCCGGGCTACAGACGGTATAAAATACGGACGGTCGAAGGAATTGACGATTTCGCGGCCATGGCGGAGGTCATTTCCCGACGTTTTTCCCACGCCGATGCCGAAACGCAACCCCCTCCCGACATCCTGCTCATCGACGGAGGCAAAGGACAACTCAACGCCGTCCTTGCCGCCCTGAAAAATGCCCCGATTCGTCCGAAAACGATCCTTGCCCTGGCCAAACGCGAGGAGGAAATCCACCTTGCCGACGCCGGGGAACCGCTCCGATTGAGTCGCCGTTCGTTTGCCCTTCGTCTGCTGCAATATGTCCGCGACGAGGCCCACCGTTTTGCCCAACATTACCACCGCCTTCTCCGAAAGAAATCAACCTTCGAATAATTGGGAATTGTGAGTGGAAAATGGGGAATTGTTCTTTCATACTCCACTCCCAACTCCCAACCCCCAACACGATCATGAAGCCTTTCACGTCGCTACTCTCAAAGATAAGCGAATCGAACGAAGTGAGCATGAGCAACTGCGATGCAACGGCACGTTGCCCGGAGGCATTTTTGTAACGTCCTATGCTCTGTGTATTGTCGGGTTAGCAAATTTACTAACTGTGAACGCACAAAGCAAAGGACCTTAAAAATGTCTCCGACGGCCAGCGTAGGACGCTGGACCGCGGTATTTTTTATTTTCCCATCAAAAAAAGACCACACGCTCAGCAACGTATGGTCGGGGCCTTGGCTGTTTCCTTGTGACCGATGTAGCCCAGACAAAAACATCGCGCAAACAAAGGCTGAGCACAAAGGAACAGTGGTGGGGCGCCGTGCAACAGCACGAATCGGCAGACTTTTTCAAGAAAATGAAAAAGGGTGCCGAACCGCTGTTGTATAACACAACCCCCGCCAAGGGGCCAACAACCAACATTGGAACGGACACCCCATACAGGAGCGTCTCCAATGCTGCATTGTTGTTTGATTTGGCGGTATTTATGTTATTGCAGCCGGAACGCATGAAAGCGTTTATAAAGTCAAATTGTGTTGTCCATTATCGGCATTTCACAAACGTTTGTCAAGAAAAAATAACAACGGAGAGAATCGTCATGACCAGCGTGCCGCTGGACCGCAGTTGCTCATGCTCACTGCGTTCGATTCGCGAGACCGGAGCACGACGCGTTAACCAGAGCACGACGCGTCAGCAAGTGCCAATAAACCGGCCATAACAACCGGGGCACTGGCTTACGCCACGTGCTCTGATTTCCCCACTCACCACCAGCCACTAACCAGTTGAAACGAGGAAGAACCATGAACAGAAGCCGTAGCCGTGAAATTTTTGCGAGAAGTCAATCGTTGATTCCCGGGGGGGTGAACAGTCCTGCTCGGGCGTTTGGGGGGGTTGGCGGTGAGCCGGTCGTCATGGCACGAGGGGAAGGGGCCTTTCTCATTGATGTGGACGGGAACAGGTACATCGATTACGTCCAGTCGTGGGGGCCGATGATTTTGGGGCATTCCCATCCTCACGTGCTTGAGGCGCTTTCAAAAGCAATCCGCAATGGCACCAGTTTTGGTGCTCCCACGGAGGCGGAAAACCGACTCGCCGAGCTGATCATCGACGCGGTGCCGTCGGTCGAAATGGTCCGGCTGGTCAATTCCGGAACCGAGGCGACAATGAGTGCCATTCGGCTTGCCCGGGGATACACCGGTCGCGACCTGATCGTCAAGTTTTCCGGAAATTATCACGGTCATGTTGACTCTCTTTTGGTGGCCGCGGGGAGTGCCGCCGCAACGCTTGCCGTTCCCAACTCCCCCGGCGTGACCCGGGGAACCGCCGCCGACACGTTGATTCTCCCCTACAACGATCCGGAGGCCGTGAAATCCGTGTTCGACTCTTACCGGGACAAAATCGCGGCGGTAATTCTGGAGCCGGTTGTCGGCAACATGGGCTGTGTCGTCGGAACGCCCGATTTTCTTCAAACACTTCGAAAAGAAACCGAAAACCATGGCACGGTATTGATTTTCGACGAGGTGATGACCGGTTTTCGCGTCGCCTATGGGGGAGCCCAGTCCCGATTCAACATCCTCCCAGACCTGACGACTCTCGGAAAAGTGATCGGCGGCGGACTTCCGGTGGGTGCCTACGGAGGAAAATCGGAGATCATGAGACACGTTCTTCCCGCCGGCAAAGTTTTTCAGGCCGGAACACTCAGCGGCAATCCGCTGGCCACCGCCGCCGGAATCGCGACCCTGGAGGTTCTGAAAAACAGCAACCCTTATCCGGAACTGGAGCAAAAAATGAAGCGGCTGGGCAAAGGACTCCTGGCAGCAGCTCAAAATGCCGGAATTCCGGCCCAAATCAGTCAATGTGGCTTGATGATGACTCTGTTTTTCAGTGAAAATCCGGTGACCGACTGGGAAACCGCCTCCCATTGCGACACGCGACAGTTCGCCGGATACTTTTGGGGACTCCTCGACCGCGGTATTTACATGCCGTGCAGCCAATACGAGGCGTTTTTCCTTTCAACGGCTCACACCGACGCCATGATTGATGAAACGATAAAAATTGCAGAGGAAGTCATGAAATTCAATTAAAAATCAACGCCGAGACCAATAATTCCTTTGATGATCCTAAAACAGATGATTAGAGAACAAGGGAATACGGAAAATTTTTCAGGAGGCCTGAGAAACCGGTGGTCCCTTGTTGGGGTTTGATTATACTGGAGCCGATAGGGACGGTACGCCTTCGGTTTTAGGGCATGTCTTTCATTCCGACATCAAAAATCTTGACGTCAAACGAAATCCCTCAATTTTCAAACACTTTCAGTAGAGTTTCCATGAAAAAGATATTCGTCACTTTGATTTTGTTGCTCAGTCTCGGTGGAGGCGCGGCCTATTATGTCAAATACAAGCCGGCCGCCAGTCCCACGACGTATCTTCGCACGGCGGCAATCAAACGCGGTGAACTTCTTTCGACCGTGAACGCCACGGGAACGCTGCAACCGGAAGAAGTGGTCAACGTCGGTGCCCAGGTGGCCGGGCTGATTGTGTCGTTTGGCGACGACCCCGACTCCCCCTCGAAACACGTCGATTATTGCAGCGTTGTCGAGCAGGACGCCATTCTCGCGGAAATAGACCCCACGTTCCATGAATCTGCCGTGGAACAGTCCGAAGCGACATTGCAGAGTTCCGAGGCCAACCTCATGCAGTTGGAAGCAAGACTCAAAATGGCGGAAAGCGAATGGAGACGTGCGGAATCCCTGTGGCCTACAAAATCCATCTCCGAATCCGAATACGACGCTGCTCTGGCGGACTACGAGTCGGCCAAAGCGAGTGTGGCGGTCGGCAAGGCGGCGATCCGGCAGAACGAGGCCATGGTCAAAACGGCGCGGATCAATCTCGGCTATTGCACGATCCGTTCGCCTGTTCGCGGCACCGTCATCGACCGCCGTGTCAATATCGGGCAAACGGTCGTGGCGAGCCTTAACGCGCCCAGTTTGTTTCTTATCGCCAAAGACCTGAGCAAAATGCAGGTCTGGACCGCCGTCAATGAAGCCGACATCGGACGAATCCGGCTTGGTATGCCTGCGTGGTTCACGGTGGACGCCCATAACGGCGAAATTTTTCACGGCGAAGTGACACAAATACGGATCAACGCCCAGATGACGCAAAACGTCGTCACCTACACCGTGGTGGTCACGACGGATAATTCCGGCGGCAAATTGCTCCCGTACCTGACGGCAAACGTTCATTTTGAAGTGGACCGACGTCTCGACGTTCTTTCGGTTCCGAGTGCGGCGCTGCAGTGGACCCCGGATTTCACGCAAATTGACCCGTCGGTTGATAAAACCGTGCTGGCCGACGATTACATGCCGCCTTTGGGGCTCGGACGCATCTGGGTGCTCAACGAAAAAGGACGGGTTGAGCCGTTCGAGGTTACCATCGGAGTCACGGACGGAAAAATGACGGAAATCAGCGGCGACGCCATCGTCGAAGAGATGAGGGTTGTCGTGGGGGAGGATGACGCGGAATCGGGTTTCGCGGCAGACAGCGGTGAAACCCGAAACCCGTTCCTGCCGAGGGTGCCCAGGGGTGTCCGTGGGGGGCCATAACCAACCTGCGGTTGGATCGCAGTTGCTCATGCTCACTGCGTTCGATTCGGCAACGCACGGGCGTTGCATCCCGGTAGCTCATGCTCACTACGTTCGATTCGCCTCACTCAACTCCCAACTTCCCATTCCTAATTCCCCATGTCTCAAGCCTTGAATAACGGAAATGTTGCCGTGGAACTCATCCGACTTGAAAATATCTGCAAAACGTATTACCTGGGAGAGGTTGACGTCCCGGTGCTTCGCGGCATCACGTTGACCATCCGACAGGGAGAGATGGTCGCACTGATGGGCGCTTCCGGTTCCGGAAAAAGCACCCTGATGAACATCCTCGGCTGTCTTGATCATGCAACGAGCGGAGAATACTGGCTGGACGGCCGGGAAATGAGCCGGCTCACCCCGAATGAACGGGCTTTGGTACGGACGGACAAGCTCGGGTTCGTCTTTCAGAATTTCAATCTCCTGGCGCGAACAACGGCGATTCAAAATGTCATGATGCCGCTTGATTATTCTCTGCGGAGACCGCTCGAAAAAGAAGCGAGGCGTTCGGCGTTCGGACTGCTCAGTCGCGTCGGACTGCACGACCGGGTCCATCATGTTCCGTCGCAAATGTCGGGGGGACAACAGCAACGTGTTGCAATCAGCCGGGCATTGGTCAACAATCCCGCTTTGGTGTTGGCCGACGAACCGACCGGGAATCTTGATTCGCACACCAGCGTTGAAATTCTGCGAATGTTCCAGCGGCTCAACTCCGAGGGGATCACCGTCGTTCTCGTGACGCATGACCCCAACGTGGCCGCTTATGCCCACCGAACGATTCGCATTGTCGACGGAGTGATCGAAGAAGACGTCGTGAAGGAATCGGAGTCGGAAGTATCCAAATCGGGACCGACAACGCTTACATCAATAACGACTCTTCCGTCGGCCCGAGAATCGGAGAAAAACGAGGAAAATCATGAAAACATCGCCGGGAAACATGCCGACGTGTTGCCAAAAGAGCCGTGGTGGCGGAGTATGGCCCCTCTTTTGCCGGTCACGTGGCGTACTGCGCTCCGGGCGCTCCGCCGGAACAAAATGCGTGCCGGACTTTCCGCCCTGGGGGTGATTATCGCTGTCGCGGCGGTGATTGCCATGACAGAAATCGGTCAGGGGTCGAAGGCCATGATGCAAAAGAGCATTGCGAGCATGGGGGCCAATACGATCATGGTGTTTTCGGGATCCGCGAGTACCAGTGGTGTCAACCGGGGAGTCGGCACGGCGGTAACGCTCACCCCTGATGATGCCGAGGCCATTGCTCGGGAGTGTCCCGCTGTCCAAAAAGTTGCGCCGATCGTCCGTGCCCGTTCCCAGATCGTGTTCGGGAACCGGAACTGTGTCCCCGATGGCATTTATGGGACGACGCCCGATTATTTGATCGTCAGGGACTGGAAAATTGCCGCCGGCGAGGCTTTCAGCGAGCGCGACGTTCGAAACAGCAACAAAGTTTGTCTGATCGGCAACACCATCAAACAAGACCTCTTCCCGAGAGTCTCGCCAATCGGTAAAGATATCCGTATCAATAACGTTTCATTCCGTGTCGTGGGACTTTTGAAACCCAAAGGTGCAAACATGGTCGGAATGGACCAGGACAACATCGTGTTGGCGCCGTGGACCACCATCAAGTACCGTGTCAGTGGAACAACATTGACGAACGCAAATCAAAGTGGCAGTGCAGGCGGCGCCGATTCTTCCACCGGTGATTCGGTCAATACACTCAACTCGCTCTATCCCAACGCGACACCACTTTATCTCTCGCGCACGGCGATGCAAGAGGCCGATACTCCGCAGCCTGTCCGTTTCACCAATGTCGATCAAATCGTTGTCAAGGCTGTTTCCGAGACCAAGATCAACAGGGCCATGACGGAAATTACAAAGCTGCTGCGTGAACGACACCGGATTCGACCGGGCGAAGAGGAGGATTTCACTGTTCGCGACATGACCGAAATGGTGAAAATCCTGTCGTCGACCACGCAAGTGATGAGCAGTCTGCTGCTTGTTGTCGCCATGATTTCCCTGGTTGTCGGCGGCGTGGGAATCATGAATATCATGCTTGTTTCCGTGACCGAACGGACCCGGGAAATCGGCGTGAGGATGGCCATCGGTGCAAGAAGTCACCATATTTTGCGTCAATTCCTGGTCGAGGCGATTGTCTTGTGTCTGACCGGTGGGGCCATTGGTATTTTGTTGGGACGCGGAGCTTCGCTGCTGGTACGCTGGATGGCGCACTGGCCCGTTGAGGCTTCTCTTGGGACAATCATTGCCGCCGTTGGTGTTTCGGTGATTGTCGGTGTCGTGTTCGGGTTTTATCCCGCCTGGAAAGCCTCACGACTCGACCCCATTGAAGCCTTGCGGTACGAATAAGATATAAAAACTGTAAACGATCTTATTTTTTGCCACGGAAAACACGGAATTTCACGGAAGATTGATGAAGTGGGAGTTGGAAGCGCAAAACTCAAAGTTTTTCAATGTCATCTTTGCGTTTTGAGCTTTGCACTTCCCTCTTTTTCTCCGTGTTTTTCCGTGCCTTCCGTGGTTAATCAATTCAGTCATTGACTCTTTGGGTAAAATAGGTGGCCTTTCGGTGAGCAGCACCTTTCGGCACAAATGAATTGACGATGCTGAAAAGCGTGCTACAATTGATATATTCAACGTGATTTCAATCATTCCCTTTGTGTGGACCGTTTCATGAGTTTTTTTCATTCAAAAAGTGCAACCGATTTCATTCCACAGTCCATGTTGCAGGAACTTCAATGGCGAAGACTGGAGTCTGTTCTTCGGCATACCTATGAAAACGTTTCGTGGTATCGGGACCGAATGAAAAAGAAGGGAATATCACCGTCCGATATTCGTTCGCTTCAAGATATTGCGAAACTTCCGTTTATTGTCAAAACCGATCTTCGCGACACCTATCCGTTCGGACTTTTTGCCGTTTCGATGGAAAAAATTGTCCGACTTCATGCTTCCAGCGGAACGACCGGCAAGCCGATCGTCGTCGCGTATACCCAAAACGACATTGACGTCTGGAAAGAGGTCGTGGTCCGGTCACTCCTTTGTTATGAGGTGCACGAGGGGGACATTCTCCATAACGCTTACGGATACGGACTTTTCACCGGCGGACTCGGCCTCCATTATGGCGGCGAGGCCCTGGGAGTTACGGTCATTCCGATGTCCGGCGGAAACACCGAACGTCAAGTGATGCTCATGCGCGATTTCGGGGTGACGGCATTCTCCGGAACACCAAGCTATTTTCTGCATATTCTCGACAAGGCCCATGAAATGGGGGTTGACCTTCGTGATTTGCCGATCCGTGTCGGAATCCTGGGGGCGGAACCGTGGACGCAGGCCCTGCGCAATAAAATCGAAGATGGGGCCGGAATCAAAGCGCTCGACATTTACGGACTCACCGAGATCATTGGGCCGGGGGTTGCGGCGGAGTGTCATCATCAGGGGGGGTCGCATGTTTTCGAGGATCATTTTTACCCGGAAATTATCGACCCGGAAACGTTGGAACCGCTTCCCGACGGTCAGGAAGGGGAGCTGGTCTTCTCAACCCTCACTAAAGTCGGGATGCCGCTGTTGCGTTATCGAACCCGGGACATCACGAAACTGATTCCTGAGCCATGTGCCTGCGGGCGAACCATTCGCCGGATGCAGCGGATCAGTCACCGTTCCGACGACATGTTCATTATCCGCGGCGTCAACGTTTTTCCCGGTCAAATCGAGGCGGCTCTTCTTTCCATCGAAGGAACCGTCCCTCATTACCAGATCATCCTCAGCCGTCAGCAAGGGCTTGATGAAGTTCAGGTGCTCGTCGAACTGACCAGTGAAAAATTCAGCGACACGATTCGGTCCCTGGAAAACCTGCGGAAAACAATTTCACGCAAAATCGAAAGCACCGTCGGCATCCGTGTCAGTGTCCGGTTGGTCGAGCCGAATTCGATCCCCCGAAGTGAGGGAAAAGTCAAACGCGTCCAGGATTTACGGGAAATATGAAAATGTAAAATCGCAAAGTTTTTCAATGCCATCTTTGCGTTTTGCGTTTTTTTCCTCTCACCTTTTTTTCGTGACAATTTTCCTCGAGACAAGGAGTGTCCGTAAAAAGAAGAAGCCGAGAAACAGCCAACCGATCATGCTGAACAGCATTCCGATACGGAACGACATCGGATCATAATAGAGCGTCACTTCCCAAGTTCCCGCCGGAAGAGGAATTCCCCGCATCACCCGATTGGTTCGGAAAATCGGGACGTTGACCGACTTACTCATCGGTTTTCCTTCCTCGGTCGTCAAACGGACACTTGCTTTCCAATTGGTGTCGTATTGATCTGCAAGCACAAGCAGGCTCGACTTGGAAAGACCTGCACGCAGTGAAAGACGTTCCGGTGAATAGGAGAGGAGTTGCCATGTTCCGGGGTGAACGACCTTGGAATCATGACGCCGTTCATTGCCGTCAAGCGACATGAATGCCTTGGCAAACGGGAACGGGAGTTGGCCGAGAGATTTTCCGTCGAATTCCACGATGGTCGCATTTTGGTTGGCGACTTTTGCGAAAATTTCGGACGTTTGAGCAAAATAACTCCGTCGGGATTCGTAGGAAACAGGCGCAATGATGCTTGGGGCCGTTTCCATGAAAACCCGTGGAGACGGCTCGGCAATACTGAAGAGTTCCGCATTTTTAGGGCTGGAATTCAGTCTGTCGAGCCTGTGGCCAAGGTATTTTTCTTCATGATCGGTGTCAAAATGACGAGTTGGCGTCACCATATAGGAGACCCCCAAAGCCTGCATCAGTTGGTGAAGCGAAACATCGAATTTTTGTTCGATGTTCTCTTGGTTGTTCCATGCGTTTCTGATCAGTAGCGAAATGGCGTAATAATCACCGAACATGACGGAACCCCGGGTATCAATGGAAGCGATTTGAAACTCGGTCGGGTATTTCGGCCAAAGAGTGGCACGTTCCCAAACAACTTTTTCCGTGATACGTGTCGCGGAACCGTCGGCAAACTCGACGGGATACCAAGGAGGTTCACCAGGTGAAACCATCGGGGCACGCCAAACCCGTGTCGGAAAATGCGGACCGGAAACACGCAAATCGGGACTTTTTTCTCTGGGGGTACTGTCTTTTTCTTCAACGGCACTATCTTTTTTTTCGGTGATGCTCATTTGTGAAATCAAAGCGGGGCGCCCCTCAAAATGGTGACCGGGGGCTGTTGCGATCATCCATCGATTTGAAAGGACAAGGTCGCCGCAAAGAATCACGAGGATAAAAAGGCCAAACCGGCTGAAGTGTCGTTTGTGGATGAGTTGTTGTTCTTCCAAAGGGGGAACAGCTCCGGACCGTTCCACGTTGGCCCCCTTGGTTCTCACGTAAAGCCGTATCGCCAGGATCAACAGCAACAAACAATTGACCACATGAACCAGGGAAAATGTCGCCTCGCCGATGGCACGGTCCACTTGAAAACGACCAAAAATATGGTTCGGCGGCAGTTTTTTTTGCAGCTGAACCCATCCCTCCGGTACAAGGACCAAAGGAATCAAAATCAGGCTCACCACGAGCAGCAGTTGGGAGTAAAAAAGGAACTTTCTTCGATAACGTCTTTGCTGAAAGATGAAATCGGTGCTGTTGACATTGGTATCGGCGCTGCTGACATTGGTCGTGACGGAATAAAGACCGAAACACTGATCGAATGTTCTCGCGGCAAGCATCGCCAACAAAAGTGAAGCAACCGTCATCAATTTTGCCGGATAACGGAACTGATCATAACCGGGTAAAATGAGATTCATCAGCCAGTAGACCCCGCCGACAGCATCACCGACTCCGCTGGCATGGGGGGAATACCTCAGAACCGGTGCAAGATGATTGACAATCCAGCCGAGTCCAAAAAGACCAAAGGCCCCGCACACAAAAAAAAGGAGTCCCCATGAAAGCCAAAGAGTCATGGCGTCGCTTTTGCGGAATCTCAAACCGACAAACGCCAGCAGAAAAGGGATCACCCCCATGTAAAGCGACGGAACCCAAACTTGAGTGTCCGATTCGGTGAGAATCCCCCAACGGGTGTTGATCGGAAAAATCTTTCCGCTTGCATTGGGCCAAATCCATTCGACCAATCGCCAGGGAGAAACGCTGTAGCGATATCGGGTTGCCGCGATGCCGTCACTTCTTTCGGTTTTATAGCTGAGAAGACCGTTCCGGACGTCGTTCCAGGACGTTTCTCCGCCGTCTTTGACCCGTTTCAAAGCCGCGGGGACACTCCAAAGCGAGACCGGCTTGTCTTCCAGCATCCGATCCCCCTGAAGACCGAAATCAATGGCCGGAAGCCACTGCACCGCGGCAAGAACCATTCCAACCAATACCGCCATGCTGAGTAAAACCGGTCGTCGGGTAAAAAAGTCAAATCGGCCGGTCGACGTCCATTGACGCACCATGGGGTGATTGTCCCGGACCTGTTTTTTTTCTTCGGCATGGAGAAAAATTCCCCAAAGAAACAAAAGCAAAAGCGCGTGATAGGCGGATTGAGGGTCACCTCCGAGAACCATCAAAGCGAGAATGGTTCCGAGACAGATCGTCGGAGTCATTGTCCGCGTTTTCAGGCACCGGTCGCCGGACTGAATCGCCGCCGGAAGCCACGCGGCCCCGACGAGAAAAACGACATTCGAATATTGAAAGAGAACACTTCCGCCGAACGTGTAGGCAACGGCCGCCATCCCTGAAGCAAAGATCGAGCAACCGAAATGCCGGGCCAACCGATAACTCGTGACCGAGGCAAGGACAAAATGTCCGAGAATGTAAAGGGAATAGGCCCAATGAGCCGGTATCGGAAGAAAATAAACCAGTTTGCCGGGATAAAAAACCGAACTGACCGGATTGGCGGCAAGCGGTTGTCCGAGATTCTCATAAGGATTCCAAAGCGGGAGACGTCCGGCGTTCCATTCCGACTGGATATACTCAAAAAGGGGCGGATAAAAGTACGCCCCGTCACGAAATGCGACTCGTTCCCCCTGAAATATCAAGGAGTAAAAGAGTGTCAGCAAGAGCACCGCAACACAAATCACCACCCAGAACGGAATCATTTTTCCCACGGAAGCGATCCATGAAAAAAGTGTCGGCGGAGGTTGCTGGGGTGTTTGGTTCATGATTTTTCCGAGGCACGATATAAAGCGTCGACTTCGGCGTGGGTCAGTAATCGATATTCACCGGGAAGCATCTTTCCAAGTTTGACAGGTCCGACGGCAACCCGCAATAGGGCGATGACTTTGTGGTTTAAGCGGGCCAGGAGTCGCCGGATTTCACGATTTTTTCCTTCCTTGAGTTCAATTTCGAGAATGGAGCTGTTTTTATGGGTCCCTTTGAGTGTCACGCCGGATGCTTTGGCGAGACCTTCGGCGAGACGGACCCCTTTTTTCAACTTGAACACGATATCCGGTTCGACAAGTCCCGCCACTTGGACGCGGTACTTTTTGGCAACCTCATATCGGGGATGCGTCAACCGTTCCGCCAAAACGCCGTCATTGGTCATGAGGAGGAGTCCTTCACTGGCCAAATCGAGTCGTCCGACCGGAAAGACACGTCCGAATTTTTCCGGGACAAGGTCAATCGCCCGGGGACGTCCTGAAGGATCAACGTGGGAACAGACATAACCTTTCGGTTTGTAGACGGCAAAGTACGCCGGCTTCACTTTTCGCAAAGACTCGCCGTCGACACGGATTTCCTGCCTGATCGGATCGACTTTCGTCCCCAATTCCGTGACCGTTCGACGATCAATTTCAACCCGACCGGTTGTGATGAGTTCCTCGCAATCACGACGGCTCCCAAATCCTGAAACGGCAAGGATTTTTTGCAACCGAATTCCGGTTTCAGAACTTTCCCCAGCAAAAAGTTGATTTCGCCCGGGATGTTTGGGCAACGGGTGTTTGGGAGATTGATGTTTTGATGGTGGTTGCTGTTTTGATGGTTTTTTGGACCGTGAGACCGTTTTTTTTCGTGAACCGACAGTTTCCCCCGAACCTGACGAGGTCTTTTTCTTTCCGAAATCAACCGGACGTAAAGGTCGGGGTCGGGGAGAATGGACTTTTTTACTCATACTGGTCGTCACATAAGAGTTTTAGAGCCGTTTCCATGATCATGACGATTTCGATGACGTTGACTCCCGTTCGGCCAAAATCGAAGGACGATGAACACGATTTCCATGAGACGGGTTTTCCTGAAACTGTTGTTTTTGCAGGTCAACATCATCGGGGGAAACTTGCGTCTGGTCCCGGAATGTCTGATGTTCGGCAACGGAGTTCTCACCTGAATCCCCTTGACTGAGCGAAATACGGGAATCACCGAGCTGATACCCCGGCGCATTTTTGAGTGTTTCATCAAAATCCTCGACCCACTTGACATCCTTTTTCTTGCTGATTTTCAGGAAAAATCTTCCGAACGGTCCGGTTAAAATCGCCGGAAGGAAAATCAAGTCACCGATGATTGAGACACCGAGAATGGCAAGCATCATGATTCCGAACATTTGCGTCGGCGTGAACGTGCTGAACATGAACGCGGAAAGGCCAAGTCCGCCGATGAGCGTCGTTTCGGTCATGGCCGTGGCGCAACGTTCGTAACCTTCCAGGGCGGCCTCTTTTGGTTTCATCCCCCGGTCAACCGCCTCACGGAACCACGTCAGGTAGTGCATCGTGTTGTCGACCGCGACCCCAAGGGCAACGCTTGCCGTCATCATTGTTCCGACGTCCACAAGAGTTCCGTTCAACCCCATGAATCCAAAAACGATGATGACCGGGAAAACGTTCGGGACCATGGCAATGAATCCGGCGGTCGGGCTTTTCAAAATCAAGCAAAAGACCGCGGCAATGGAGACGAACGCAAGAATCAGACTATGGATGAGACCTTCGATCAACTTGTGTTGCGTCTGATAGACAAGCGGCACCATTCCGGTGTAAACGGCGTCAACCCCGGCGACTTCCACGTCGGCGAATTTTTCCTGGTTGATGCCGTCCTGGAGCGGGTCGGCAATCGCTTTCAGTTGATCCGAAGTGATCATTTTGTTGACCACATCTTTCACCGAGTTGATCAGCAGAAAATAATCAATGTCACTCTTCTGAAGCGCCCAGACACGAACACTGATTCGCCAGAGATCGATTCCATGCTCTTTCTGCCAGGCAACCGCGGCATCACGATAAGGTTTGATTTTTTCTGCGGAGATTCCATGAAACGACTCCCCCTCGGGAATCTGGATCAGGGCGGTCAATGTATCGATTTTGTTGGCATGCAGCCAGGCGACCTCTTTTTCAGAAATTCCGAGTTCTTCGACGGTCGGGATTTTGCCGTCTTTTGTTCTGAGTTCCGTGGCGATATAGTCTTTCAGCGTAGGTCTGTTGGAATCAAGCACGGAACTTGTCGCGTATTCCTCTCCCCGTCGCATACTGCTGAAATTACTGAGCGTTGATGGATCGGAATCAATCGGGACCATCGTGGCCGCCGAAATCACGCCGCCGATTTCCGGGACAGTATCGGAACGAAGTTCCTCGGCCACGTGATCGACCACGCGAAGTCGCTGGATCGTGGAAAGAGGACAGGTTTTGTTGTCAAATCGCAAAACGACTTCCATGGGAACAAGCGGCCCGAGGTGGTTTTCAAGCCAACGATAGTTCTGGATGATCGGGGCGTCTTGTGAGTAAAACTTCATCATTTTGACCGAAGGCTTGATCATCGGCAGACCAAATGCGAAAAGAATCATGGCCGCGCAGAGAGAAATGGCAACCCAATTGTTGTACCGGATAATTTTGGCACCCATAAAATGCCAGAATTTCAGGATATAAGAGTTGGTTTCCTCATTATAAAGTCCTTTTCCCCCGAATTTTTTGTCATAATCCCGAGAAGGATAAAAATAAAGGAGGGCGGGAAGAAATAGGAAGATCAATACCAAGGTTCCAAGCACGCCAAGGGCTGAAAAAAGGCCGAATTTTTTGATCGGTGTCAGGTTGCTGGCATAAAGTGAGATCAGCCCGAACGCGGTGGTCAGGGCGGCAATCATGCACGGAAACCATCCCAGTTTGATCGCTCGTTCCGGGGCTCCCTTGAGACCGCTTTCACGAATGGCGTCATGATAATAGTTGATCAGGTGAATGGACCCAGACATGGCCATGATGTAAATCAATGCCGGCATACTCAACATGATCGCATCACTTCGTTGACCTGTCAGAGAGACAACGGCCAATGAAATTCCTGCGGAAAGAATTGATGTCCAGAAAACAAACAAGGTCAACCGAAAACTCAGGAAGCAAAGATAAGCAATTCCGATTCCAATAAATGCACAAAAACCAGCCAGACGGAACACGGTTCGTTCCCCTTCCGCACCGATGGCCGCATTATCGACCGGTGGCCCCCCCATGATCAGACCGTCAAGGTTGACTTCGCGACCATAGACCATTTCCCGGATCATTTCCTTAAAATTATCGACGGCCTTTTGATGCAACCATCGGTTGTCGGGCTGAAGAGGAGGTTCAATCCCCAATTCCCGTGCCACATTTCTCACTTGATCAAGAACAAGGTTGGCTTCTTTGCCTTTTGGCTGTCGCGTCAGAAACGCCATAAGTGCCGTACTGGACCCATCAGGACCGATCAGGGTGCCGGAAAGTCTAGCCTGAATCGCTTCCTCATCCAAAATTCCCTGACTGTTATCCATGAGGAGTTTTTTCAGCCGCGGATAAGTCAGAACCGTCTTGAAATACGTTTTTTCCGATTTTTGATCCGTTTTCACCGACGCCGCAATATTCGCCAGTGTTTCAATGGTTTCCGCCCGATCCACCTCTTTTTGTTCGAGTTCCTCGGTTCCATCGGAGTTTTGACGGTTTTTCACTTGTGAGACATCCAAGTCGGCAATCACTTCTTTGGCATTAAACCACGATCCCATGTTGTCGATGGTTTGCGAAGGGACCAGTTTTTGGGCAAACATCTCGATTCGCCCTTCGTCATTAGGTTCACTAGGTTCACCTGATTCGTCGGCGACTTTGCAGCCGTTCCAACTGATCACGACAAAACTTTCCATCGGAAAGTTTTGTAGAAACCATTTGTAGTCCTTGGTTTCCTGAATATTGGCAGGAAGCCAATCTTCGACATTATTCGAACTACTTTGAAGTGTACGTTTTGTTCCCATCCAGATAAAGGCAAGGAAAAAAACGACAACAAAAAGAATAGTGAACCCATATTCACGAAAAAAAAGAAATGGTCGGGCCATGTCTTATATTCCTATTTCTTAATTTCTTATTGTAGAAATGAAAATTGAATCAAGAATTTTTCTGTTTGAATGAAAGAATCATGATCCATCATTTATCAGCAAACTTGTCGAGCTTCGATCACTTTAAAATTCAAAGGTCGCAATACGGTTAATGTTGCAACATTTTCCCTCAAATACCTCCCATGAATGAAACTACAAGAACTCTATCCAGGATACATGGAATCTTCTTAATTGTCTATCTCTGGAGCAAGAAGTTTTTTGTTTTTTTGAATCAAAAAACCGACACTTTGTATTTTTTAACACAAATTTAACGATTTTAAATGATTTTATTTGTCGTATGTTTATATTCTTGTCTATAATTTCTGATTTCTGATTTCTGATTTCTGATTTCTGAGCCTCAACATTTCAAGACAGAATGTGTGAAAAGTGTGCGATATTGTTTTTTTGGCAATGACCGACAAAAATTCCTCAAAAAGTCTCAATACTCCCCAAATGAATGACCGATAACTGAGCTACCAACGTCAAAAGTGATTCTTTTGAATCCGAAACACCAGGGAGAAGATGCGCCACTTTGACCGAATGCACTCGGAGACGGGAATCGACGGGAAATCGGGATGAAAGACAGGAAATTCTATCAATAATATTAATATTTTCCGGTAGGAGCGAGAAAATGCAAATCAAAGTCTATACGCCTCGTATCGTCGAGGTCGCGAGTGAATATCTTCCGGCATTGGCGAAACGTGCGGCAGACAGTCTTGGGGATCGTGCCGGTGATGTTTCCGCGACCCGTGGACATTTGGTGCGTCAGGCCGTTCAGGATGGACTGCTTCGCGAATTTGATGATCTTATTGGTGAGGACGGGACAGTGGACCTGGTTTGCGACCCGGGAATGGAGATTCCTCTGGAACTCGACAACAGGACTCTGACGCTTACCGAACTTCTTGAAGCACTGCATTATAAACGAAACTGGTCTGACATGAAGTCACGTGAGGCGGCATAAACCGTGTTCATTGGACCTGAATCTTTATGAGTAAAAAAATCCAACGGAGGAGACTTCCTCGGATGGATTTTTTTATTCTTTGAATGGCTTTTACGATTTTCGTACATTCCTTGTGACTTATTCCGGAGAGCCGGCAACGTAAGAAGAACTGATGTTTTTCAACAGTTCACCGACTTCTTCCATGTCCGTTTCTTCGTCTCCGTCTTCGTTGGCACCAAGATCGGTTTCCATTTCGCCAACTTCCATGCTGTCGGTTTCCATGTTTTCCTCAACAAGGGTTTGAGCGACTTCACGCAGTGTTTCATGAACCTCTTCCAGGGAAACTTCGGGCAGGGAGACTTCGGGTTGCTTCGGGGCGGGGACCATGGACTCCGATTCCGGAGAACGAGCCAAAAGACTTTTTCGGGCCGAGTTGACAATTTGCGACATTTGAGAAAAAAGATGTTCGAACGTGTTCGACACCATGGTCCGCATTTTTTCCGTTTCGGACTGTTCGGATGTTATTTTTTTCAACGTTTCATAGACGTGTTCCAGTTCTTCCCTGGAAACTGCGAACGACTTGCCAATTTCTTCAAGTCCATTCTGTAAGTGGACTATTTTCTCGTCAAGGTCACTCAATTTCGCAAGTTCGGTTTCCAGTATTTCAACCATGTTTTGATAAACGGCTTTTTCCGGGGTGGTCGAACTCATGGGATGGTTCCTTTAAATACCAATTTTTTGAAAATTCTTATACCGTAGCCGGTATGGGCACTAGCCTTCGGCCTCGCGCAAACGCCCTGTGTTACAGGGCTTCCCGTGTCCAGCTTCGAAAATTTCTAACCGGCTTGAGTAATAAGCAAAAATAGGTCAGGAAACTGTACGGTCAAACGAAACGACTGAAAATTTGATATTTTTGTCAAAAATCATATATGTACTCTTATCACTTTTATGGCAAATTGGGGATGCAACAAAACGACGTATTGCAGGAGTCGTGGGACAATCTTATAATTGATGGATTCAACTGTTTATCTTGGTTATCTTGGAAATTGGGGTGTTTTTCGTGGAAGAAATACGTAAGCAGCTTTTGTCGGAACTGAGTCGTTCTCATTCGTCGCAAGATGTTGAAAACATTCGTGTTAATTTTCTCGGACGCAAGGGAATCATTACCCTTTTGACCAAAGAAACAGATTTCAGCAAACTTTCGGCGGAAGAAAAAAAATCGTTTGGGGCCAGACTGAACGATTTGAAGAATTTTGCCACTGAACAGATTGCCCTGGCCGCAGAATTCGCTAAAAAAACGGAGACTTCCACGAAAAAGAGTCGCGAAATCGACCTCACGATTCCCGGCCCTCATCGCAATCTCGGAGCCCTTCACCCGATCACCCTGGTTCAGCTTGAGTTGCAGCAAATCTTTCAAGGAATGGGGTTTATAGTTCTTCAAGGACCGGATATTGAAACGGATTACTACTGTTTTGAGTCGCTGAACATTCCCGGCGACCACCCGGCCAGAGACATGCAGGATACTTTTTGGCTCGAAAATGGCATGGTGCTGAAAACGCACACGTCGGCCAATCAGGTTCGGACGTTGGAACGTTTCGGGGCTCCCGTTCGCGCGATTTTTCCCGGACGTTGTTTCCGTTATGAGGCCATTGACCCGAGCCATGAAAACACGTTTTATCAGTGTGAAGGTCTCGTTGTCGACAAGGAGATTTCCGTAGCGGATTTGATCGGCGTCATGAAAACGCTTCTCGGCGAAGTGTTTCAGCGCGACGTCAAGGTTCGTTTGCGTCCCGGCTTTTTTCCGTTTGTCGAACCGGGGTTTGAGCTGGACCTCAACTGCCTGATCTGTGGCGGCAAAGGATGTTCGACCTGTGGCGACGGCTGGATTGAACTGATTCCTTGCGGGCTGGTTCATCCCCGGGTCCTGGAATATGGGAAAATCGACCCCAACGAGTACAGTGGATTCGCTTTCGGACTCGGTTTGACCCGATTGGCCATGATGAAATACGGGGTTCGAGACATTCGACAGTTCAACTCCGGAGATGTCCGGTTTTATGAACAATTTGCAACAATGCTTTAGTGGGCGGTTCAACAGATGCGTGTTCTCCTTGCGCAGCCAAGAGGGTTTTGTGCCGGTGTTCGTCGTGCGGTCGATGCCCTGACCTGCGTGGTGGAAAATCATGGTCCGCCCATTTACGTCTATCATGAAATCGTCCACAACACCCGGGTGGTCGAGCAGTTTAAAAATCATGGCGTCCGGTTTGTCGAATCCCTGGACGATATTCCCGAGGGGGCGGTGCTGATGTTTTCGGCCCATGGGGTTTCCCCTCAAATTCGTGAAGAAGCGAATGCCCGAAATTTGAGAGTCATTGACGCAACGTGTCCGTTGGTCGAGAAGGTTCACCAGGAAGTCAGACGCTATGTGGGGCTTGGGTATCGGATCGTTTACATCGGGCACCCCGGTCATGACGAAGTGATCGGGATCATCGGCGAAGCCCCGGAACACATTTCTCTTGTTTCCAACCAATCGCAGGTTGACGAACTCGGGTTTTCTGCCCGGTCGAAGATTGCCTGTTTGATGCAGACGACACTTTCCGTCGACGAGACGCTGGAAATGCTGGAAAAGCTGAAGCGACGCTTTCCTCAAATCGAAATTTCCAAAACAGGCAATATTTGTTACGCCACGCAAAACCGCCAGAAAACCGTGCAACAGTTGACAGCCGGTTTGACCGCTGGTTCCGACGTCGCCCTGGTTGTCGGAAGCGGGAACAGTTCCAACAGCCGTCGACTTTGTGAGTTGGCCCAAACTCGTGGAATCAAAGCGTTTTTGATTGACGGACCTGAAAATATCGAGCCGAACTGGTTTTGCGGCACGGAAACCGTTTTGATCACAGCCGGCGCGAGTGCCCCGGAAGAAATCGTTCAATCCTGTCTCGAACATCTCAAGAGTCATTTTGACGTGACCGTGGAGGAACGATTGATTTGTGAAGAACACGTGCAGTTTCCTTTGCCGGAAAATCTGGAAGGTAAAAAGCGCAAAGAATAAAGAGCAAATATGGAAAATGTTTGGCCCCGATGCCAAAAAATACAAAAAAATTGTTCCAAACTCATCAAGAAAGGTAAGTAAGACATGACTTCACGCAAAATGGTTGGTCTTGTGTTGTCGGCAATCGTGGTACTATTGATTCCGCGTTTGATGCTTGGAAGCGATTCCCTGGAAGCAGGGTTTCGGACTCCGCCGAACTCCGCCAAACCGGGCGTCTACTGGTATTTCATGGACGGCAACATGAACGCCGAAGCGATGACCAAAGACCTCGAATCGATGAAAAAAGTCGGCATCGCTCACGTGCTGTTTCTTGAAGTCAATGTCGGTGTTCCCCGGGGGCCGATTGATTTTCTCAGTGAAAAATGGCTGCAGCTCTTCAAACACGCCATTCGTGAATGTGAGCGGCTCGATATTGCAATGACTCTTGGCGTCGGGCCCGGCTGGACCGGAAGCGGCGGTCCGTGGGTCAAGCCGGAAGAGTCGATGCAGCACCTCGTTTCCAGCAGCGTGAACGTTGCCGGCGGAAAAGAGCAGACAATCGTGCTTCCTGTGCCGGCACCGAAGCCTCCGTTTTTCGGCGAAGGGAATCTTTCCCCCGAAGTCCACAAAATGTGGGCGGAATTTTACGAAGATGTCGCCGTGCTTGCATTCCCGACACCGGCCAATGACGCGAAAATCGACGATATTGACAACAAAGCCCTTTATTACCGGGCTCCGTACAGTTCGCAACCGGGCGTGAAGCAGTTTTTCCCGACACAGGAAAATTATCCGACGCCGGATGGTGCCGTTGTTGCCAAAGGTCAAATCATCGATTTGACCGGAAAACTTGCCGCCGACGGGACACTCACCTGGAATGTGCCCGAGGGGAACTGGACCGTCATGCGGTTTGGACGCCGGAACAATGGGGCCATCACCCGGCCGGCCCCGACGCCGGGACTCGGGCTTGAATGCGACAAATTCGATACCGCCGCGCTGCGTGCCCACCTCGACCATTTCACCGAAAAGCTGCTGAAGATCATCGGCAAACCGGACCCGCACAGAACAGGCGGACTCAAAATGCTGCACATGGACAGTTGGGAAATGGGTGCCCAGAACTGGACGTTGAAGTTCCGTGAGGAGTTCACCGGGCGTCGCGGTTACGATCCGTTGCCGTTTTATCCGGTTTATGCAGGAAACATTGTCGAGAGTCTCGAAATCAGTGAACGGTTTCTCTGGGATTTGCGGCAGACCGCCCAAGAGCTTGTTTTTGAAAATCATGCCGGCGCGATCAAGGAATACGGCAGAAAATACGGTCTCGGCCTTTCCATTGAGCCTTACGACATGAATCCGACCGCCGACCTGGAACTCGGGGCAATCGCCGATGTGCCGATGTGCGAATTCTGGAGTCAGAATTTTGGTTTTGACACCGGTTTCAGCGCCGCCGAAGGGACGTCCGCCGCTCATATCATCGGACAACCCGTCGTTCCGGCGGAGGCGTTCACGGCGCATCTGGAAGCATGGCGACAGTATCCCGGTTCCATAAAAAATCAAGGAGACTGGGCATTTACCGCGGGAATCAACCGACTTGTTTATCACACGTTCCAGCATCAGGAACTTCCCGACAATCTCAAGCCCGGCATGACGATGGGGCCTTACGGCGTCGCGTGGAATCGGGGTCAAACCTGGTGGGACATGTCCGACGCTTATCATGCCTACGTCGCCCGGTGCCAGTTCCTGCTCCAACAGGGGCGGACCGTTGCCGACATCTTGTATCTCACCCCGGAAGGGGCCCCGCATGTCTTCCGGGCTCCGAAATCGGCGTTCGACGGCGAAGATTTTCTCCCCGACCGCAAGGGACACAACTTCGATGGTTGCCCGACGAGTCATTTGTACGGCGCGACGGTCGAAAATGGCGAAATCGTCTTCCCGAGTGGGGCAAGATACAAAATTCTCGTGCTCCCTTGCTTTGAAACGATGACGCCGGAACTCCTTTCCAAGATAAAATCGCTCGTCGGCGATGGCGCCAACGTCGTCGGGGTTCCGCCGAAGAAGTCGCCGAGTCTGGTCAACTATCCCAAGTGCGACGAACAGGTGCTGTCACTTGTCAGGGAACTTTGGGGGAATGACAAAGCCCCGCAAAATCTGACGGCACGCAATTTCGGCAAAGGAAAAATTTGGTGGTGCGAAGAAATGGTCACCGAGGCCGACAATCTTTACCCGCAATACAAACTCACAACAGAGGTGTTGCAGTCTTTGGACATTCCGGAGGATTTTGTTTCCAATGGATCAATCCGGTATACCCATCGGACGATGAATGGCGCTGATATTTATTTTGTGGCCAATCGAACCGACGGGAAATTGACGACGGATTGTGTTTTCCGTTGTTTGAATAAAGGGCCGGAACTTTGGAATCCCCTGAACGGTTTTGTGGCGACTCTTTTACCGTCGTCCGGAACCACTAAGGCGGGGCAACTCGTGATCCCTTTGACGTTTGAGCCGTATCAGAGCTTTTTCGTTGTCTTCCAAGACAAAACTCCTGTTGTCGTCTCATCCGGCAAGGAGTTTGAACGGAAAACCGACACTCTGGCGACACTTTCAAATCCCTGGACTGTTTCTTTTGATCCAAAATGGGGCGGCCCGGAAAAAACGACCTTTGAAACGCTCACCGACTGGTCGAAAAACGATGATCCCGGAATCAAGTATTACTCGGGAACCGCCGTTTATGAACAGAGGTTCGATTTTCCCGGCGTCATGGAAAAAAACAAGCGTTACCTGCTCGACCTCGGCACCGTCAGGAACATGGCCCGGGTGACGCTTAACGGCAAAGAACTCGGCATTGTCTGGACCAATCCGTGGAGCGTCGACATCACAGACGTTGTGAGGCCGAAAGAAAATCATCTGAAAATTGAAGTCGTCAACCTTTGGCCCAACCGACTCATTGGTGACGAACAACTTCCCGATGACGGAATCGTCGGTGGTCAATGGCCGGATTGGGTGAAAAACAATGCCAAACGTCCCTCGGATCGTTACACGTTCACCACGTACAAACATTTCACCAAAGACTCCCCGTTGCTCGAATCCGGACTTTTGGGGCCGGTGACGATTCAAACGGAAAAGTAACACTCTCAAAGTGTCAAGGAAAATGTTTTTTCATGTCGGCGCAAGCAGACAGCATTCGAAACACGGTTCATTTTTTTTCGCCATCACGATATTTTTTCCACTTGAATAATTCTTCGCGGTTGACAAGGCAAAAATCGTTGATGGCCGCGAGGAAGGCTTCCCCATAAGTTTCCAGTTTGCGCTGCCCGACGCCGGTGACGAGCAGGAATTCCTCGTTGTTGATGGGAAAGATATGCGACATCTCGCGCAACGATTTGTCCGAAAATACGATGTACGGCGGCAGGTTTTCCGTCATGGCAATTTCTTTGCGAAGTTCACGAAGCCGCTGGAAAAGGCGTTCGGAAAGCGAGTTGGATTCCCACGCGGGAGCATCATTTCGTGAAACGGCGACACGCGGTTTTTGAAGTTGATCCGGTTGGCATGGTTGTTGCCGGAGAATTTGGAAGGGCCTCTTGTCGCGGAGAATCGCCCAGGCATCGTCGGTCAACTTGAGAATGGGACGTTTCGGGTCGTCGGCGACCAGAATTTTTCGCGCCACCAATGCGTCGAGGACCGTTCGCCAATAAGACTTGGGACGATCTTTTCCGACGCCATAAGTGGGGAGTCGGTCGTGCTGAAATTGTCGGATTTTTTCCGTGTTTGCACCGACCACAATATCACAAATATGCCCCGCTCCGAATCGTTGACCGGTTCGATAAACCGCCGAGAGGACTTTTTGCGCCGCGACAGTCGCGTCTTCACGTTCGACCTCACCGATGCAGACGTCACAATTACCGCAATTGGTTTCCGGGAATTCCTCGCCGAAATATCGCAGTAATCCAACACGTCGACAGCCGTCCTGTTCGGCGAAACGGACCATCTGCCAAAGTTGCGCCGTTGCGACCTCACGGGCTTGGGCGTCTTCAATTTCCTCGGCAAAACGTGCCAAAAGGGCAATGTCCTGCCTGCCGAAAAAGAGCGTGCAATGCGCCGGCTCGCCGTCGCGACCGGCACGGCCTGTTTCCTGGTAGTAGCCTTCGATGTTTTTGGGCAAATCACCATGCACGACAAACCGCACGTTCGATTTGTCGATTCCCATGCCGAACGCGATGGTGGCGGCGATGATGGCGCATTCGTCCCGGCGAAACGCTTCCTGCGCGGCGTGACGGTCTTCGTCCGACATGCCTGCGTGATAGGACAACGCGGAAAAGCCGTGTGACTGCAAAAACGCGGCGGTCTCCTCGACCTTCTTGCGACTTGTGCGATACACAATCCCCGATTCGTTCGGATGACGTTTGAGAAAATCGAGCAATTGATGATCAAGTCGCTGTTTCGGAATCACCTGATAGAAAAGATTCGGTCGATTGAACGACGCCCGTGTCAAATGCGGGTTCTTCAGTTTCAAACGATGGATGATGTCCTCCGCGACACGTGGCGTTGCCGTGGCCGTAAACGCGGCGACCGGAACATCGGGAAACTCTTCACTGATGCGAGCCAGCGCAAGATAGTCCGGCCGGAAATCATGTCCCCACTCCGAAATGCAATGGGCTTCATCAACGGCGAAAAATGAAATGTCGAGCGTTTTGAGCCGCTCCAGAAAATTTTCCGAGTTGAACCTTTCCGGCGAGAGATACAGCAAGTCAAGCTCGTTGGCATGAAGGGCGTCACGGATGTCGTTTCGCTGCTGCACCGTGTTTGTGCTGTTGAGTGCCGCCGCCTGCAAGCCGTTTGCCCGTGCCGCGTCGACCTGATCTTTCATCAACGAAATCAATGGTGAAATGACGATGCAAACACCCTTCATCAATCGCGCCGGAAGCTGATAACAAAGCGACTTTCCGCCACCGGTCGGCATGACAACGAACACACTTTGCCGCGAAAGAATCGCCCGGACGATCTCCTCCTGGTTCGGTCGAAACACCGTGAACCCGAACGTTTCGGCAAGCGTCGCGTGAATGTTTTCTGTTGGAATCATCTCATACTGGGAAAACAAGCGTCAATTTTGACTGGTTTGATACCCGGAAAGATATGGTCATTTGACGCCTCAATTTTCGGGGGTAGAACACGGCACTGGGTCGTCTTGGGAAATTACTTTCCCAAGACTCCCACAGACCCGAGCGTGCAGACATTACCGCACTCGGTTCCTCAAAACTCTGGT
>Ga0123353_10000997_pt1 | contig 34736 bp, 31 predicted proteins | sample TergutLab28metaG_3_FD_92763 | JGI IMG/M metagenome (GOLD analysis project Ga0123353, IMG submission 92763) | Labiotermes labralis P3 segment gut microbial communities from Petit-Saut dam, French Guiana - Lab288 P3 | ecosystem: Host-associated > Arthropoda: Insects > Digestive system > Gut ... | reverse complement strand
GAGGATATCGGTGGAACTCCTGTTTATTACAGTGAAATGTCCGCGGCAATTGAAGATTTACGCAGAAACAGAATCGACGGATATATGACCGATGAATCCATAGCGCGGGTATTCGACTCAATGCCGGGAAACGAAGATATAATGCTCATAGATGTACCTGCCGAAGTATTCGCTGTACAACAAGGTGCAATTTCAATGAGTCCGGAAGTGATTGATCGTTTCAACGTGTTTCTGGCAAAAATACGAGCTGACGGCACGCTTAATGAAATGCGGGGACGTTGGCTGGAAACCGTACCGGACCTTGATGCACCGATGCCAAACATTCCGCTGACAGGAGAAAACGGCACATTACAAGTTGTGACATCCGGAGTGGCTATGCCTTTCTCATTTTTCGGAGCGGAAAACCAGCTCAAAGGTTTTTGTATAGAAATGGCGTATCGCTTCGCTGCGCATGAGGGTATGGATATTGAGTTTTCAACAGTAGACTTTTCCGGTTTTATTCCTTATGTGATAAGCGGGAGAGCGGACATAGGCATTGACGCTCTGTTTATCACCGAGGAACGCAAGCAAAGTGTTCTGTTTTCCGAACCTTATGCAGAAGATCGTGTCGCTATCCTTACATTGAGACATTCTGCAGAAGATCGTGCCGCTATCCTTACATTGAGACATTCCAATGACTCCGGGCGAAATGGCGATACCGTTCTTGACTACAGATCCTTCGCCGGGAAGCGGATAGGTCACAAGACAGGTACTATATGGGATCAAATAATTGAAGGGCCTCTTAACGCAGTTGCCGAGTACTATTCGGATATGTCAGCAGGGGTGGAGGATATCCGTATGAACCGGATAGATGGTTTTATAGCCGATTTATCCGCCGTACGGGTGTTAGTCGCAATGCAGGAAAATCAGGATTTGATAAACGTGGAAGTCCCCGCCGAAATTTTCAGTGCTCCGATGGCTGCGGTATCGCTAAATCAGGATATAATCGACAGGTTTAATGTTTTTCTTGCAAGTGTTGAAGCCGACGGGACATTGGAGGATATGCAAAATCGTTGGCTGAATACTGTGCCTGATTTAGATTCGCCGATGCCGGAAATCATTTCAATAGGTACAAACGGAACACTGCTGGTTGCAACTTCTGCGGGTTCAATGCCTTTTGCGTATATGGGTGCAGGTAACGAACTAAAAGGCTACAGCATTGAGCTTGTGTACCGTTTTGCGGCACATGAGGGTATGGTTATTGAATTTTCCGAAATGGACTTTGGTGCGATGATACCCTACATTGTAAGCGGCAGAGCTGACCTTGCAATTGCGGATATCTCAATCACCGAAGAACGGAAGCTAAGCGTGTCATTTACCGACCCTATTTATTACGATCAGGGTGGTATCATTGCACTTAGACCGAGCGACACTACGGTTTCCGATTCCGGCGGTGGATTCATATCGTGGCTCATAACAGGCGTAGAAAGAAACCTTATCACAGATAACCGATGGGAAATGATTGTAAACGGACTCGGCACAACGATGCTTATTGCTCTGATGGCGCAGATTTTTGGGACAGTGTTCGGCTGTTTCGTGTGCTATGTGCTGACACGCAAAAGCAAGCTTGCACAGTGGTTCGGGAATTTCTATTGCGGTTTGATACGAGGTACTCCCGCGGTTGTACTGCTGATGATTACATACTATATAATTTTCGGAGGTACCAGAATACCCGGTGTCGTCGTTGCAATAGCGGCGTTCACAATGGTGACGGGTGCGAGCATTGCGCAGATTCTAAAAGGAGCTATAGAAACTGTTGACCCTGTTGAAATCGAAGCGGCGCGAAGCTTAGGATTCCCGGCGTTCAAGGCGTTTTTGACCGTCACTCTGCCACAAGCTGTTCGCCGTGCCTTGCCTGCTTATACAAATGGCTTTGTTGAGTTGGTGAAGGCAACTGCTATTGTTGGTTTCATTGCTATCCAAGACCTTACACGCGCAGGCGACATTATCAGAAGCCGCACCTATGACGCATATTTCCCGCTTTTGTTTATTGCGGTAATATATCTTATCGTAACAATGATTTGCGTACAACTGTTCAAGCTCATTGTGAAAAAAGTCAGTGGAGGTGTTTCAGGGTGAGTATTATTTCTGTAAGAAATCTTGAAAAACGTTTCGGAGATAATGTGATTCTTCAAAACATAAGCACAGACATCGAAAAGGGCGAGGTAATTTCTATCATCGGTCCGTCCGGGACGGGAAAGAGCACCTTTCTGCGGGCAATAAACTTCCTCGATCCGCCCACGGATGGCGAGGTGTTCTTCGACGGTGAACAAATCACGAAGAAAAACATTGACACCGCACGACGCAGAATGGGTATGGTCTTCCAGAGCTTCGGACTGTTTAGCCATTTGGATGTCATGGGCAACCTCACTGCAGGACCGATTAAGCTTCTGGGTATATCCAAAAAAGAAGCGGAAGAGAAAGCGGCGGAGCTTCTAAAAACAGTCGGACTTAGCGAGCGCGCCCGTCATTTTCCGCGCCAATTATCCGGCGGTCAAAAACAACGTGTGGCGATTGCCCGTTGCCTTGCAATGTCGCCGGAGGTAATACTGTTCGATGAGCCGACCAGCGCTCTTGACCCGACAATGGTCAGTGAGGTTATGGCAGTTATACGAAGCCTTGCAAAATCGGGCATGACTATGGTTGTGGTGACACATGAAATGGATTTCGCCCGGGATGTGTCGAGCCGCGTGTTTTATATGGACGAAGGCGGCATATATGAGGACGGCAGCCCCTCAGAAATATTCACGTCGCCAAAAAAGCCGAAAACACAGGCGTTTATTTACAATATCCGTTCATACAGTTACGAAGTAACAAGCAGTGACTTCGATTATATGGAAATGCTAGGAGGCGTTGAGAACTTCTGCTTCCGCCACGCAATAGAGAGAAAGACTGCAAACAAGCTGCAACTGCTGGCGGAGGAACTGGTTATAAATATAGTCACTCCGATATATAGTGCTTGCGTGCTTAATCTAAGCTTTTCAGAAAAACTCGGCAATTATGAACTGTCGGTATCCTACAACGGTGATTCGTCTAATGCGCTGGAAACCACCGATGATGATTTATCCGCTATGATGGTGCAGGGCAACGCAAAAGAAATCAGGCACGAATATGCCGATGGCAAAAATACCATTATTGCTATACTGTGATTTAATAGTAATGTGGGTTGCTGTACACACCCGTCATCGCGAGGAGCATAGCGACGTGGCGATCCATGTATTTGTGCAAACGCACAAAGCAAAATATCTTAATTATACCACAAAAATGGATTGCCACACCGTCTGCGGACGGTTCGCAATGATGAGAGATAGTATTTATAGATACCGTGTGTACTGTAAATAATGTGGAAATGTACGTTGTTTTATTAAGTTTACGTCTTGAGCAATACGAAAGGAATAGTCTTTATTATGAAAGAGTTGTCGATAGATGCAAAAACAGAAAATCTTGATACGGTTTTGGATTTTATAGCGAATGAACTTGAAGCTTTACCTATGAAACTACAGACTCAATTTACAATCGCTGTCGAGGAGATTTTCGTCAACATAGCGCATTATGCTTATAGTCCGGAAGTTGGAGATGTGTTAGTACGCATAAACGTCGGTGATGAAGTCGTTATTGAGTTTGAGGACAAGGGTAAACCCTACAATCCTCTGGAAAAAGACGATCCCGACATCTCACTTAGCGCAGAGGAACGAGAAATCGGCGGTCTCGGAATCTTTATGGTAAAAAAGATTATGGACTCCGTGGAGTACCGCTATGAAGACGGTAAAAACCTGCTGACAATTCGCAAGTCCGTAAAATGACCTTATGTATAGCTTAATCCAACACCTAATCCGTCTGCATACCTCTTAGCATCACATTTTAGTATTCTTGCGAGGTATGTACCGGTAACATTAAAGCTATTATTACGGCTACAATACATCCCGTAAATAACAGCATAACCATTTTCATCATAGTCAAGAAATATATCAATATGGTCTTTGCCATACTCAAGTATTGCTTTTTCTAATTCCTTTATAAAACTATTAAGCTCCATGTTCATGCCTCCTCGTAACCTATATCGGGATTACCATAATTATAGCCGTGTGTTCTATCTTGTCTATAAACGAAAAACATGTGAAAATTCTTTGTTTTTGATTTGTTATCAACATAATATTTACCCTTTTACTTTATGCAAACCGGTTTTATGGTGAAATTTCTACACTTGTTGTAGAAATAATTATTTATACATGTCTTAACGTTGACTACTGCATAGGTATTGTGTTATATTATTCAGAGGATTACTATATATTGTGTATTAATGAGGTTTTCTATGGATGACACAATTAGGTTCATAGATTTATTTGCAGGTATCGGTGGAATCAGGCAAGGTTTTGAGCTTGCCTGTAAAAAGCATGGATACAAAACAACTTGTGTATTAACTTCAGAGATTAAACCTCATGCAATAAGAATTTTACAACAGAATCATCCGAACGAAAAAGTCAGCGGGGATATAACTCAAATCTCGTCTTCTTCAATCCCGGATTTTGATTTTTTACTTGCCGGTTTCCCCTGTCAAGCTTTTTCGTCAGCCGGAAGAAGACTTGGGTTTCTTGACACTCGAGGAACACTGTTCTTTGAGATTGAGCGGATACTCAGCGAGAAGAAGCCGAGGGGTTTTATATTGGAAAATGTCGAAGGTCTTGTTACACATGACAGAGTTGATAGAAAGGATAAGGTCGGACGTACACTAACAACGATATTAGACCGTCTTAATGGATTAGGCTACAACATTTCTTGGAAGGTTTTAGATGCAAAGAATTTTGGTGTGCCTCAAGAGCGGAAACGCATCTATATTGTTGGTACGAAAGACAGTTCTCCAAATCTCCAAAGTCCGCCTCTGATAACTTCATCTGTTGGGGAAATAATTGAAAAAGGACTGGTAACATCCGATAGCGATTTTGTCAAATTGTTGCTGAACCATTATACTACCGATGATTTATATGGCAAAGCAATAAAAGATAAGCGTGGTGGATATGACAATATTCATAGCTGGGATATTGAACTAAAAGGTAAAGTCAGCGAAGAACAAAAAACCCTCCTTAATCAGATACTAAAAGAACGTAGAAAAAAGAAATGGGCAGAGCAATATGGCATCGACTGGATGGACGGGATGCCTTTGACTCTCGAAAATATCCGCTCTTTCTATGACCATAATAATCTTGAAAAGTTGCTTGCTGATCTTGTTGAGAAGAAATATCTTAAAATGGAACACCCAAAGAAGAAAGTGGAAAATGGGCGTAAGCAAGATGAAACATTGCCACTAGGCTATAATATCGTAACGGGTAAGATGTCTTTTGAAGTCAATAAAATACTCGATCCTAATAAATGTGCACCTACGCTTGTGGCAATGGATATGAAGCATATATATGTCGTTGACGGTATTGGAATAAGAAATCTATCATTGCGCGAGGGCTTGCGATTGTTCGGCTATCCGGAAAGCTTCAAGTTTGAGATTGAAAAAGAGTTGGGTTATGACTTATTAGGAAACACTGTTGTAGTGCCTGTTGTTACTTTCGTAGCAGACAGCTTGTTAAAAGCGATTACTCGCTCAGAGTTGCTTGTAAGCTGAAAACGACTACCTTTTTCAGAGATTGGAGTATTTGTATGAACTCATTGGAAGAACTCTATGATAAAGCCGTTAGAGATATTAAGAACGAATTAGGTGTAATAACGATAACCATCGCAGGTATTCCTAAGATAAGTAAATCCAATGATATAATCGGCAACTGTGTACAGGAATGGATTCCCCAATGGTTATCAGATAACGGACTAGAGCTGGAAGCAAATGAAAGCTCTCAGGTTTTTCCGGACTTTACTGCTAATATTAACGGTGTCAAGCATGATATGGAGATTAAATGTTGGAATTATACAAATAACCCTGCTTTCGATTTAGCAAACTTTGATGGATTTTATAGAGAAGTGTATACACATCCTAATAAACTGCATGCTAAATATTTAGTCTTTGGATATACGCCTACAATGCACGGGTTTAGAATTAACAACGTTTATTTAAAGAACCTATGGGAGCTTACATCAAGAGCGCAAAAGTATCCTATTGGATTACAGGTTAAACAGGAGCAGCCTTATGCTATACGCCCTTACGCTTTTCATAAACGTCCAACAGAATGCTTTGCAAATATTCAAGAGTTTGTGAGGGCAATTTACGAAACTCGAAAAATGTTTGCCCTTGAAAACAGAATAGACCCGGATATGTGGTACGAAACAGTTATTCGCGGGTTGAATGAGATGGACTCCTAAAGTTGATTGCGGCAACAGCTATACAATTACACAAGACAAGGGGACGGTTCGTCGCAAGACAGGGGGACGGTTCGTCTGTCTTTATCCCTTGGATAAAGATAGAGGGACCGTCCCCATGTCTTGTTACTCCAACCCAAACTCCTCAACCAGACTATTATAACGATCCACTTCTTTTTCCAGTACCGAATATCCGGGATTGTAAAAACAGTGATCCAAAACATCTGCGTCCTTCAGCAATTCTTCGTAAGGACCGTGGATTTTTCTTTTTTTGTTGTGCACCGATATGGCGGCGGTTATGACGTTGATTTCTTCATCGCTGTATTGTTTTGTTGCTTTTAGCATTTGGCCGGCAATTTCTGCGCCTCTAATAGCGTGGTCTTGTGTTGTTCCATCTGTTACTTGATAAATATCATGCAGCATTCCGCATGTTGCGGCTATTTCGGGATCTAAACCACGTTTAAGCGCAATAAGCACACAAAATTTTGATACCCCATACAGATGATTTATGAAATAACGGCTGTATCCCGGTTGCTTCTTATAAATCAACCTGTCAATGTCATTTCGCAATATTTCAAGACGGTCTGTCATTGTCTGTTTTATCCTTTCCTTTGTCTCAAGACGAGGGGACGGTTCATGTCTTCCGGTTCACGGCTTTACATTTTCAGTATCACAAGATTTCCCCCTGCAGCTTTAATTATTCTGTTTGCAATTGTACTTCCCAAATCTTCTTCTTGCGGTACTTGAGCGTATATAGAAGTGATGTCCATGTTATCAAACTCACGTAGAGCGTCAAATAGGCGAGCAGCTTGAGATGCATACTCATCACTCTTGCCGAAGGTTATGACATTCGGATGAGATAGCGCATATTCATCAAACATTAGTGCTGCAGTTCTGTTGTCTTTGCCGCCTGAGTTATTTATTTGGTCGGATATGTGCTTAGCAGTTTTGTCAGGTGAGCCGATAACTGCCGTTATTGGTGCTTTTGGTGCGTAGTGGCGGTATTTCATACCCGGCGACTTGGGAGATTCCGTGCCGTTACTTTTGTTTATTATGCATGTTTCGTGTGTCTCTGATGTAATTTTCATTGAAGATGATGCAATTTCAACTTCCATATCTCTGAGAACACTCTTAATCTCATTGTATGTCACACCGCCCGGACGTAATATTCGGGGAGTGTTTCCTGATATATCAAGTACTGTTGATTCTACGCCTACCTCGCAATCTCCGCCATCGAGTATGTATGGGATTTTACCGTTTATATCGTTAAAAACATGTATCGCTTTGGTCGGACTGGGTTTGCCTGACGGGTTAGCGGAGGGTGCTGCTACAGGAAAACCAAAAGCTCGAATCAAGGCAAGTGCCGCAGGGTGCTTAGGCATACGGACTGCGATAGTGTTGAGTCCTGCGGTTACATTATCCGGGATTATTTTACTCTTTTTCATCACAAGCGTTAATGCTCCGGGCCAAAAGGCTTTAGCGAGCGTCAAAAACACTTCCGGGGTTGAGTCTACCAATGAACCAACCTCATCAATAGATGCGACATGCACAATCAAGGGATTATCTTCCTGACGCCCTTTGGTCGTGAATATCCTTGAAACAGCGATTTCGTCTAAGGCGTTTGCCCCAAGCCCATAGACCGTTTCCGTAGGAAACGCAACTAAACCACCGCTTTTCAGAACATCAGCGCAAAGCTTGATGTTCTTTAATTCGCTTGCATTAAGAATGATTGTATCCACAATGTCTCCAATACCTGTTTATTCGATGAAATCATAGCACATAGCGGAACTGACTTCAAGATATACTGACAGAGATGTCGATGCCGTAAGCCTCATAGCCGATTGGTTTTCAACTTTACAGAGATTATAATTAGAACCGACACACATTTCCGTAGTAAAGAGAATGTGTGGAAGCACGAGTTAACAGAAGATGTTGACTTCAAGGGGAAGCAAGGTATAATATTGGACATAATATTTAGGATAAGTGACTATGTTTATTTGCTCTGAGCTTCAACATATAAATTTCGATAAGCTTTTATCACATATTCAAAGTGCAGAAAAACCTAAAACGGTTTTGTCCGGCATTGTTTCGGACATAGCAAAAGTTGCGTTAAATACTTTTGTTATAAAGAGGATAATCAAGCATCCTTTTATCTTGCATCGAATAATTCTCGGTTTTGCCGAAGAGTATGGAGTTACACTTTCCGGGCTGAGAGTCGGGAGCAATGCCTTTGAACATAATAAAGAAAGCGAGGATTGCATAATGGATGTTAAGGTTTCAATTGAAAGCATTGATTATGCAAAGCTTGCTGATGTCATCAGTGAATCGGTGAAATCCACAGGAACCAAAACCAATAATCACACCGTGACTGAAACAATCAGAATAATAAAACCGTTTATCGATGAAACAATGTCGACGATACCGCCATCCGCCATTGTAGAGTTATTTGAACTGCTTGCGCGCGAAAAGGTCATTGAACTGGCACAAAATTCCGGAATTACAATATCAGATATCTCACTAGAGGCAAGATAATACGGGAATTTGCAACATTGAAAGAATTACAACCACACGATATTTCTCGCACTTATCTGGTTTTGTGCGTTTGTACAAAGGTGTGGATTGCCGCGCCACTACGTGGCTCGCAATGACGAGAGTGATTTTTAACTAATCGCACTAGGTGATGACGGGTGTGATCTGTAATCAAGCGCGCTAAAAGTAATTATTGTATTGCGATTATTGCGAAATAGCCATATAATAACTGCAGAATAAAGGAGCCGACAAGAACAATAAGGAGTATCTGGCTGTGAGCGCTGACATTGCGAAATTAAAACATATAATAGACTCTTTTGACAACATCGTTTTCTTCGGCGGAGCGGGGGTATCTACGGAAAGTGGTATACCCGATTTTCGCAGTGCTGACGGGCTTTATAGCAAATCATACACGTACCCGCCCGAGATGATTCTTTCTTACAGTTTTTTCATATCCAATACAGAGGAATTTTTCCGTTTTTACAGGGAAAAAATGCTTTATTCCAACGCAAAGCCGAACAATGCTCACATTGCTCTCGTACGGCTTGAAAAGAGAGGGACACTAAAGGCGGTTATTACACAGAACGTAGATGGTTTACACAAAATGGCGGGAAGTGAAAACGTATTAGAGTTGCACGGTTCAGCTCATAGGAATCTATGTATGGAGTGTAACGACTGTTACCTAATGGAGGTAATTCTTGAGTCTAAAAACGTACCGCACTGCAAGTGTGGTGGTATTATTAAACCTGATGTGGTATTATTCGAAGAAGGTCTTGATCCGCACGTAATTTCAAAAGCAACCAGAGCCATCCATGAAGCCGAAGTTTTAATCGTAGGCGGAACATCATTGAATGTATATCCCGCCGCAGGTATCATTGATTATTATCGTGGCAGCAACCTCGTACTGATTAATAAGTCAGAAACACCATACGACAGATATGCGAATTTAATCATTAGGGAAAGTATAGGGCAAACATTAAATGGAGCAATAAAAGGAGAAGAAACATGATTTACAGAGAGTTTAAAGACCTCAAACTATCAACGCTTGGCTACGGTGGAATGCGTCTGCCGACAAATAAGAAAAACGAGAAAATTGACAGAGTAAAAGCCGCGGAGTTAATTGATTATGCATATAACAACGGCGTCAACCTTTTTGACACGGCGTTTTTCTATCATGGAGGTGAGTCTGAGTTTGTCCTTGGTGAGGAACTGAAGAAATACCCTCGTGATACATGGTATTTGGCAGATAAATTCCCGGGTAACATGATAAGTGTAGAAAATGGGAAAATGCTCTTTGACGCAGAGTGGGCAGGAATGAAAAAAATGACGTTTAATAATCCTGCCGAGGTTTTTGAGCATCAACTGAAAAATTGCAGCGTTGATTATTTTGACTTCTATATGATACATAACATCACAGAGAGCACATATGACCTATATACCGATGAAAAAATAGGGATTATCAGCTATCTCTGTGATGAAAAGAAAGCCGGTCGCATAAAGCACCTTGGCATCTCAACACATGGGCGTTATGAAACTATAGATAAGTTTTTAGACAGCTATGATTGTTTTGAGTTTGCACTGATGCAGCTTAACTATTTGGATTGGTCACTGCAGGAAGCAAACAAAAAGTGCGATGTACTGACAAAGCACAATATACCTATTTTTGTTATGGAACCCGTAAGGGGAGGTTTACTTGCAGCTCCGGGAGAAGAAGCAGAGGAAGCACTTAAAGCAGTAAAACCGGGCGATACTCCGGCTTCTTGGGCATTTAGATTCCTGCAGTCATTGCCAAATGTATATGTCACAGTTAGCGGTATGACCACGATGGAGCAACTGAAAGAGAATCTGGAGTTGTTCAATAAGAATGACCCGCTCAACGATTCCGACAAAGCCTTGTTGCAAAAAATTGTGGATGGAATGGCAACGTTTGTACCATGCACATCATGCCGCTATTGCATCGGCGTTTGCCCGCAAAAACTTGACATCCCAATGCTGATAGCAACTTACAACGAAGCAAGCAATGTAATGGGATGGTACGTGGAAGATGTACTGGACACACTGGAAGACGACAAAATACCGCAAGCCTGTATAGGCTGCGGAGCATGCAATCCGCTTTGCCCTCAAAATATTGATATTGCCGATACAATGAAGAGTTTTTGCGAGTTGTTGAAAAAAGTTTAAGTGGCAACTTCGCCATCGCCTACATATGTGAGCAGTTCCTTTCCCGCTAAATACTCAATCCGGCCGGCTTCATCCAATTGTGCAAAACCTTCTGTTTTTGTCCATTTTTCGACCCCCTTTGCTGCAACAGTTGCCAAAGCGCGGATTACATTTGCCGCTGTGACACTCATGCCTTTGACATAAATATCAAAACGAATCTCGAAGAACTTTATGAACCATGCTGCACAATATTCACCGAAAGCAGTGTAAAGACCGTTGAAATCGGCTATCAATTCATCATGCAGATGATTCTTTGAAGAACCAAAAAAACGCTTGGTATAGTAATGGGCGCATTCATGGTTTTTTCGGATTATCATGGACTTTTCGAGCCACTCGTTTTCTGAAAGACCCATATCTTTCGCCGGTACACCGCTGTAAGGTTTGTCTGTCAGAATAATAAACCTTTGTGCTTTTCCGAAAACAAACTGAGCACCTCTTTTTTCGAGATTAGGCACATCTTTGCCCTTGAAAATGATTTCGCGCAGGAGACCTTCAAAATCAGTAGTATCTGCAGGATAGACAATGGGAATCGGACCCGCAACGGATGTAAAAATCTCAAGCCGGGGCGGCGTGGAACAAACATTTTGCACTCTTTCCCACATCTCCGGCCATTGGGGGGGCAATTCGTCACTGCCTGTGTCTTGGCGAGGTGTGAATGCATTACTTGTGTAGGCAAGTAATGCGTCCATATCCTCATCAATTGCACCAAGTAGCTGTAATGCTCGCATTCTATTTTCGTTTGTCATCATGCAGTTCTCCTGTTTTGTATAACGATTTGCCAAACACAGGGAAGACAGATGAACCGTCCCCCTGTCTTGTGACGAACCGTCCGGTTGTGTTCTGTCACATCAAATACACCAAGCCCATCGTCAACCCGTATAAAACTGGCTGATGCAGAACATAGATTACTAGCGCATGTCTTCCGACCAGCGGGAAAAAGGGGACTTTCATTTCGTAAAACCATGAGGGGAACTTTCCTTCGCGGATATATCCGCCTGCCCATGTTCCAAACAGAAACACGAAAATCCATGGTAAGATAACCTGATAATCGAAGCTTACAAATCCTTGCTGATGCCAGCCGAAAACTGACAGCAAATCACGGATAACAAGATTATCTGACTCCGGCGACAGATGGATTCTCGCCAGAACGCTTGCTATAACAAGCGTGATATAAATAAATGGTGCGGTTTTTCTTGGGATTTTATTCCATAGCTTTTGGGTCAGCCCGTAAAAAATCATCAGAAAACCCAGAAGATGCAAAATCCCGAAGTAGATGGGCATCTCCATACGCACCGTTACATATGTGATTATCACGGCGATGACAATAACGATTGCTCCACGTTCTACATTACCTTTGGAGAACCGTGACGACACACCGGAAACACAAATAAATACACCAATGAAAATGGCTTGCAGCACATCAAATACAGGATTGGTGTATATCCACCGGGGAGCATCCAGAAAAACCACAAAATCATAAAAAGCGTGGTGTATTACCATCAAGGTAACTGATAATCCGCGAAGTGCATCAATAATTTCAATACGTTTCTTCTTCTCTTCCATTCGCCCATTCTATCAGAAATGATTTTGTTGTCAAATAGATTTACCTGCTCTAAAGCTCTATCTCGTCACCGGTATTATCTATCTTCCTCGCGTTTTGTGCAAAAAGAGCTATTAAATAAGTGACAAGCATTATTCCGAGTGCAAATGCAATAGAAATTAAGTTATCCGCTAAAAACGAACCGGAAGTCACGCCTGACTGCACAGCCATAGATGCTAATGTGCCTAATGCAAAGGGATTAAACATGTATTCCAAACCTACGGTTGCAAAAACCATAGGCAATATTATAGATACAGAGATTAAAACCGCCGCGCTCATCCCTGCTCTGCCTGTTGCTGTCCCCAAAGCAAGGTGGCAACACACATAAAACATCATACTTACTCCCGAAAGAACCCCTGCAAGCAACACACCTCCTGCTGTGACATCGTTAATCTCAAAGAGCATAACCGAAAGAGGCCACGCAGCAAGAATTGCCAGAAATGCCAAAGTAAATATCGTCAGCGGATAAATTATGAATTTCGGGAAAATATACGCAAAGCTTCGCAACCCCGCACTTTTTGGAATTATAACCGACCGCTTCTTTTGTTCTCCGCCCGCTGTTTTATTTAGAAGAAGCAGCACAACAATTAAACTCGTGCCAACCACAGCCTCTATTGAGAGTATCATACCAACAGCCACAGACGATGATAAAAAATCTGTCATGCCCGATACATCCATACCCATATCGTCATAAACATCACTCATAGAATCCATCATATTCCCTAAACCGGCAACCAGAAGCGGATTGAAAAGAGATAGACCTATAATTACACAAGCTATTATAATAAACGTGCGTGTCTTGAAAAACGCCAAAAATTCCTTTTTAAAGCCCGCTTTAGTTTGAATACTCATAACAACCCCCGTCACTCCGTGCCACCCCCTTCTTAAGAAGGGGGGCAAAGACCCTGCCTCTAATGCGGTAACAACTGACCGCTGTTTATTCCCAGATAAATCTGCTCTAATGAAAACCTCTTGAACCAAACACCTTCGGGGACGATTTGGTTACTGGCAAGTGCATTTACCGTTCTGTAGAACAACTCTGCTTCGCTAACCCCGTATTTTGCAACAGCAGTTACATCCCCGTAGTATTCCGCGTCCACACGCTTAACAACATCGAGTCCTTGAAGCACCTCGGTTGCGGCAGCCGAATTTTGTGTTCTGACGGTAACAGCAGTCCCGACGCCGAACATCTTTCTTATATCCATCAATGAACCTTCTACAGCCATAATCCCGTTACGGAGAATACCGACCTTACTTGCTACTCTTTCAACATCGTTTAAGATATGTGTGCAAAGAATAATTGTAGAACCTGAGGCAGCAAGATTACTGACAATATCTATAACCTCGGCTCTGCCCTCGGGATCAAGAGCGGAAGTAGGTTCGTCAAGAATCAACAAATCGGGATTTGCATAGAGCGCGGCAGCTATACCGATGCGTTGAACCATTCCGCGCGAATACCCCTTTATTTTCCTTTGTGCATTATTCTGCATGCCTGTTAGTATCAAAACCTCGGCGGTACGTTCTTTAATACTTCCCCCATAATCACAACAGGCACCGATATAATCAAGGTATTCAAATCCATTCATATATCCGAATAGTGCCGGTGACTCCGGAAGATATCCGAGTTTTACAGAATCGCTTTCAAAATCAATTCTGCCTGCGTCCTTTGCAATGATATTGCAGATGATATTCATTGTCGTGGTTTTTCCGCAGCCGTTCGGCCCCAAAAACCCGTATATATCGCCTTTGGAGATACTCATGTTAAGACCTTTTAACACAGGAAAACTCTTATAACTCTTTTTAAGTCCTGATATTTTAAGCATCGCAAACTCCTTTATTGAAAAATTAACCTGACCAGCATTCCTTGTGAAAGCTCGTTGAAAACCAATACCATCATCAGTATAACGGGAATCGAAATAAAGAACAAAGCCGTTTTCTTCCACGGACCGACCTCTGTCCATGCATTTTCAAATTTATACTTTCTTATTTTCGGGATTTTTGAAAGGAATACTACTACCCCGATGATTATGATAGCCAAAAATGCCAGCATGTAAATCCAAGAGAACGTATTTACAACCCTGCTTTCTTCGTTTGTGATTTGTAGAAACGTTGTTACAACTAAGGCCCCTGCACCTATCGCATTTACAATTGCATGGAGAATGGTCACGGTAAAAAGCGAGTTTGTGGCATAGCGAATGTACCCGAAAGCAAAACCGTACGCAGTAGTGTAAAAAAGCATATAAATATTTCCATGCATAAACCCAAACAATAATGAGCTGATAATAATAGCCATACCCACACCGTACGGTCGAAGCGCGTCATACATTATACCTCTGACCCAAAACTCCTCAAATAGCGGAGCGATAATAACCATCATAAAAACAAGCATAAACATACTTGTCAGGTTTGTGGAAGGCTCCATAGTGGTTGGCCGTAAAAGTTCCTCAATATAGGTATAGCCGCTCAGATTCCTCGTTATAAGATACATAATAAGCATTGTCAACAGTGCGACACCGTGACCAAGTCCGAATGTACCGGGAAAAGTTCCCAACGCACGAGCAAGCCTTTTTGGTCTTGCATATAACTGACGGTAATTACCTTTATAGTTTTTGAAACTGTTAAATAAAAATGCAGTAACAAGAAGTGGTATTACATAAACAAAAATGATAATAATGGAATTACTTAGTATACTGAATGCAGCTTCGCCCATTGCGCCTGAATGGCTGCCGAGCTGCAGAACAATCCACCCGCCAAGAAGCCGGAAAAGAAAGTATACACACATAGCAACGCCAAGCTTGGCACACACAAGCTTATACCCGCGAAGCTTCAAAGAACCATCTTGCTCGCTACCCGGCTCTGTACATTCATTAATAGGCAGAGCATCTTTGCCGTCCGGCTCTGTGCATTGCTCTAGATGCTTAGTATTTTCGCCGTCATTTTGTGTACTTTTTTCTAAGTTCTCAATATACTCGTGAGTTTCGCTTTTATTTTCCACTTTCAACTTTCAACTTTCAATTTGTCATTTGTAATTTGAAAAACAATCCCCCGCTCGAATGAACAGGGGAATTTAGTTATACCCTTAAAGATAACTTATATTATTTCGCTGGTTCCTCAGTAGCCTTACCAACGGTTGAGACAGCCCATTTCGCAACTTGGATACGAACTCTGTCTTCACCTGTTTCAAAGGTTATTTTTTCATCAGCGACGGAAACAACCTTTCCGAAGATACCGCCGATAGTTGTAATTGTATCGCCAATTGTCAAAGAACTGCGCATTTCCGCAAGCTTTTTCTTTTTCTTGCTCTCAGGTCTAATCATGAAAAAGTAGAAAATACCTACCATTAACACGATCATAATAATCATTTCATAGCCGCCCATAGTAACTCCTCCGGTTGATATAATTTATTGTCTCTTAGCTCAATGCATTGATATTCTTAGTTCCACAGCCTTGTAATTATACTTTAGCACAAAATAAATTGCAAGATAAAGTTTAATTAATTGCTTTAGAGGTTTCATTTTTTCCGTGTTTTTGCTATAATGAAGCAATATTCATTCTAAGGGAGACTCTTGTGCGTAGTCGTTTAAGATTCTGGAAATACCCAATAATAGTTGTTTTGCTGCTGCTTGTTATTGCGGCTTTTACATTTATATATGCATGGTCAAACATCGCGGCAGCACCGCATGAGCGCATAGAACAGCCGGTTGAAACACCGGAACCTGATGATGTCACGGAAGAACCGGAACCCGGTGATGAAATTGAAGATGATCCGACAGATGAAGAACCGGAAGATGATCCCGACCCGGTAGATGTTGACCCGGAGCCTTACCCTGAATGGGACGACTTTATAGTAATAGAAATGGATGAAGCCGACATACACCGGGGTTTTCTTCTTCTTGTCAATCACGACCACTCATTTGCAATCCCAAATGACCTTGGCTTGGTTAATATTTTAGATACACAGACTACTAACTTTAGAGTTCAGCATCGCAACTCACGTCTTGCAGGTTCAATTATGGAGCCGCTTGACGAAATGATGGCTGAGTTTATTGAAACAACAGGCAACAGAGCAGTAACAATCAGAAGTGCTTACAGAAATTATGAAACCCAGCGAAGCATACTAAACAGATACATCTCACAAATGGGACGCAGAGAAGCTCTGCGCTGGGCTGCTCTTCCGGGTTACAGCGAACACCACACCGGACTTGCCTTTGACTTTGGAATGCAACAATCCGGCGGTGCTGTCACAGCATTCACGGGCGGCGGAAGCACTGCCTGGTTTAGACGCAATTCTTACAGATTCGGGTTTATCCTTCGTTATCCGCCAAATAAAACAAGTATAACTCAAACAAACCACGAGCCGTGGCACTTCAGGTATATAGGACTTCCTCATTCACTGATAATGAATGAAAACAACTGGGTTTTCGAAGAATATCATGAGCAAATAAGAAACCACACACTCGAAGATCCCTTTGTCTTTGAACATGACGACACTACATTCCATATCTTTTTCATCGAAGGCACGGAAGTAAGAGTCCCGCTTGACAGCGTGTTCGAAATTTCGGGCAACAACATAGACGGATTTATAGTCACAGCTATAATGCTACCCTATGACCCGGACGCTGAAATTGATTATTATGTTTAACTCCGCTCAATAACAACACCTTGCGGCGTATCTTTTAGCGTTATTCCCATTTCGTGTAGCTTATCTCTTATCGCATCAGCTTCTGCCCAGTTTTTATCCGCTCTTGCTTTTTGACGTGCATCAATAAGTTCTTCAACTTCCGCATTCAAGCTATCGTCTGCCTTTTCTCCATAAATCAAGCCAAGAACATCAACCAATTCGTTTAACATTTTTAGCGCAGAGCTTGCAAAGTCCTTGGACGGCTCTGTTTCTGCTGCCAAGCTGTTGCTTTCACGCACCAACTCGAATATCACGGAAATTGCGTCTGCCGTGTTAAAGTCATCATCCATAGCCTCAATAAAACGCTCGCGATAGCGGGGGAGAGATGCAATAAACTCCCTCTCGTTGTCTTTAAGAACATCAGAACCGTTTTCGCCTATGAACTCTAAACTGCTTTTTGCAGTTTTTATTCTTTCAAGCGCACTTTTTGCTTGAATGAGTACATCACCGGAGTAATTCATCGGGCTTCTGTAATGGCTCATCAGCATAAACATGCGGATATTCTCATATCCATAGGCTTCGGCAGCTTCTCTCACCGTAAAGAAGTTACCAAGGGATTTTGACATTTTTACTTTATCAATACTTATAAAACCATTGTGCAGCCAGTACCGGACAAACTCGCAACCATTTGCCCCTTCCGACTGCGCGATTTCATTTTCGTGATGAGGGAAAATCAAGTCCTGCCCGCCGGCATGTATATCTATCGTTTTGCCAAGATATCTATTCGCCATAGCAGAGCACTCTATATGCCATCCGGGACGGCCCTGACCCCAGGGAGAATTCCAATAAGGCTCACCCGGTTTTGTACCTTTCCACAAAGCAAAATCAACAGGGTTTTCCTTAGCCTCAGACACATCAACACGTGCACCTGCCTGAAGCTCCTCTAACGGCTGCCTCGAGAGCTTACCGTAATCCGTAAATGCAGCAGTACGATAATACACATCATTTCCACTTTGATACGCAAAGCCGTTTTTAATCAAAGTTTCAATTAGAGCTATAATCTCCGGAACATTTTCTGTAGCCTTCGGTTGAAAAGTAGCATCATGTACACCAAGACCACGTGCATCTACCCAATACTCATCTATATATTTTCCGGTAATTTCTTCGCAGGACACGCCTTCTTCATTGGCACGGTTAATTATCTTGTCATCTATGTCCGTAAAGTTCTGTACATACGTTACATCAAAGCCGCGATACTCAAAATAACGCCGCAGGACATCAAACATAATAAGAGGACGGGCATTGCCAATATGGAAAAAGTTATATACCGTAGGTCCGCAAGCATACATCTTAACTTTCCCTGCCTCAATCGGAACAAACGTCTCTTTATTATGTGTCATTGTGTTATATAATTTCATTTAAATCTCATCCTATTCATCCAACTTCAAAACCGCCATAAAAGCATCCTGTGGTACGTTTACGCTGCCTAAGCTGCGCATGCGTTTTTTACCTTCTTTTTGCTTTTCCAGCAGCTTTTTCTTACGTGTTATGTCGCCGCCGTAGCATTTTGCCAGTACATCCTTGCGAAGAGCACGTATCGTTTCTCTCGCTATTATCTTACCGCCTATTGCCGCCTGTACAGGGACTTCAAACAACTGGCGAGGGATGTTTTCCTTCAGTTTCTCAACGATTTTGCGGCCTCTTGCATATGCCTTCTCTTTATGGACTATAAACGATAGCGCATCGACAATCTCACCGTTTAGTAAGATATCGAGTCTTACAAGGCTTGAAGCACGATAGCCCAGAAAATCATAATCCAAGGAAGCATAACCGCGACTTCGTGACTTTAAAGCATCAAAGAAATCGTAAATGACCTCATTAAGCGGCAGTTCATAGTGAAGCTCAACGCGTGTGGATTCCAGATAAACCAGCTCTTTATATTCACCGCGCCTGTCCTGACACAAATCCATTATGCTGCCTACATAATCGGGCGGACAGATGATTGATGCCTTTATAAACGGTTCTTCCGCTAACTCTATAATCGATGGATCGGGATAGTTGAGCGGGTTATCAATGTAAACAACCTGACCATCTGATTTTGTAACACGGTAAATAACGCTCGGAGCAGTCAAGATTAGATCGAGATTATACTCACGCTCAAGACGCTCTCCAATTATCTCCATATGTAATAAACCGAGAAACCCGCAACGGAAACCAAAGCCCAGAGCTGCTGAAGATTCCGGTTCATACGTGAGTGCGGCATCATTGAGTTTTAGTTTTTCAAGTGCATCTCTGAGGTCAGGGTACTTTGCACCGTCAGCCGTGTACAGACCGGAAAAAACCATCGATTGTACTTTCTTATATCCGGGTAGCGGCTCTGTTGCCGGGTGCGATGCATCTGTGACAGTGTCGCCAACCGTTGTATCTCCGACATTTTTGATGCTTGCGGTCAAATAGCCGACATCACCCGCTGATAGAACGTCGCACGGTTCCATACCTATCGGGCGCATATGACCGATTTCAACAATCCGGTATTCCGCTCCGGATGACATCAGTTTTACGCTCATATCCTGCCGCAATTGACCATCGATAACACGAATGTATACAATAACACCCTTGTACAAGTCATATTGACTGTCGAAAATCAACGCTCTAAGCGGAGCATTAGGGTTTCCTTTTGGCGGAGGAATATCGGAAACAATGCGCTCAAGAACATCCTCGATTCCTGTGCCGCGTTTGGCGGAAATTTCGGGTGCGTCATCTGCGGGAATGCCTATGATGTCTTCGATTTCTTTTTTTACCCTTTTCGGGTCTGCATTGACTAAATCAATCTTATTAACAACAGGAAGAATCTCTAAGTTGTGGTCGAGCGCAAGATATGTATTTGCAAGCGTTTGAGCCTCAACACCCTGCGCAGCGTCAACAACCAGAATTGCACCTTCACATGCTGCCAGCGAGCGGGAAACCTCATAATTAAAATCAACATGCCCGGGAGTATCAATCAGATTTAACTTATATTGTTCACCGTCGCGAGCAGTATATGTTAAGCCTACGGCACGTGCTTTGATCGTTATACCTCGTTCACGTTCTAATTCCATATTATCGAGAATTTGCTCTTCCATATTATGCGCATCTATCGCGCCACACCTTTCGAGCAGTCTGTCGGCAAGCGTCGATTTACCGTGGTCAATATGCGCGATTATGGAAAAATTCCGAATTTTATCTTGATTACTTTGCATTTGACTATACCCGCCGCTAATCAGCGGCACCCTCTTCTCAAAGAGGGCTTTATCCCTTACTATTCAATAAATTTCTCAATGAATCTAATAACTTCGCTTCTGTCGTTCTAATTTCTTCTATAGAATCAACAATGCTGTTTATCTTGACCGAGAGTATCGATGTTCCATCATCACGTTCCATTGTACGCCCGAGGAGATAGTCGGTTGTCACTGAATAATACTCACTTACTCTGACAACAAATTCAAGCCGCGGCTCACGTGCATCGTTTTCGTAATGCGATAATAATGCCTGAGAAATACCAAGCTCTCCTGCAACCTGCCTTTGGCTCAACCCTCTCTCACGCCTAAGATTTCCCAAAATCTCAGCAAATTTAGTTCCTTTTGACAACTCATCTATCATATATTTTATCCTAACTTCCAACCCCTAAATCCTATGTATAACCCTGAAATCACCCACTAATCCACACACATGTCAATAATCGCTTGTGTGAACATTTTAGCGCTCATTATAAGCTGTTCCTTGTTAATATATTCATTTGCACCATGTGCTCTATTATCATCACCCGGCATCGCAACGCCGAATGCAACACCGCCATCTATATCATGAACATATGTCAAGCCACCCATGGATGTACACTTTCCGTGTTGTCCTGTGTACTCTTCGTATAGATTTAAGAGTTTTTGCACAAACGGGGTTTCTTCCGGCGTGTGATGACACCCGGTGATTTCGTGATATGTTATATCTATTCCTTCATTTGCAAGTTTGGCTTTTGTTTTACCTAAAAGGTCGACATCATCTGCGCATGACGGTGTGCGACTGTCGAAGTTTCCGGAGAATTCATACTCTGTTAAACGAAGTACACCGAAGTTCACAGTTATTCTGCCTGTTTTTTCGTCAAACATATTAATACCGATTGCAGATCCATGGTTGTCACCATGTGGGAACAGGCGGTTTAAGGTGCAGACATGCTCAAAACCTTTGCTTTTTGCAAAAGGCATATTAGCAAGCATTTCTATCAATGCAGTCTGTGCATTGTTTCCACGCTCCGGCTTACTCGCATGTGAAGCTTTGCCTTCTGCTTTAATTGTAATAGGACAGGGGGACGGTTCATCTGTCTTCGTTTTATCACCGGCAATCGCGGAAATAGTTACACCTGTCTTGTCCGAATAGTCACGGCAAAACGTTACAACTTCCTCTGTTGAAAAACCTTCTATAACAGCCTCGGCATAGTTTGGAACAACATTCGGAGTCTTCCCGCCAACTATTGAAATTAACCGGGGAAGCGTTGCTTCTTTTTCCCATTTAGCACCAAAAACAGGCATGAATCTGCCTTTTTCAATATTCACTACAGGATATTCGGCATCAGGTGTAAATACATTTGGCGGCAGTGTATTCTTATTTAGATATTGAGTGACATCATTAAATCCTGTTTCTTCACCTGAACCCAATATTAATTGAACCCCGTGCTTAAACTGCGGAAAAAGTTCACGGGCACAATAAAGCGCATACATCGCAGCAATCGAAGGTCCTTTATCATCAATAACACCGCGGGCATAGAGTTTTCCATCCTTCTCAACAAGCTTTAATGGGTCTGTGTCCCAACCTTCGCCAACGGCAACGATATCAAGATGCGCTAAAATACCCATCAGTGATGGAGTCGGGCCATACTCGGCAACTATCATCATATCCTCAAAAACACGCACATCAAATCCACGCTCTTCAATCATTGATTGAGCCAATGACAGAACCTCACGAGATTCTTCGCCATATGGTGCGCCTTCCTTGCTTTCGCTTCTGACGCTGTTTATCTCAATAATTTTTCCCAGATCACTTATCATTTGTTCTGAATTTGCCTCAAACCAAGCATCGATTTTTTTGCGTGTTTCTGCTCTGTCACTCATAATGATACAATTCCTTTGCTATCGTTTTACTTTTATTCTTATTCCCTCTGCAGAGGGGTAACGTGAACAAGTTCTCGCCTGGTGGTTATAGAATACCCTTAAAGAATTCGATACATTTCTCTTCGAACTCCTCTTTTGTGTCACATGTATTCTCTAGTATAAAATCGCAATTTTCTTTATAGAAACTCTCGGGTTTTTGTGCATTGATTCGTGCTTGTGCAATTTCTTTTGATATGTTATCCCGCTTCATAATTCGTTGTATACGGCTCTCTTGTGGTGCTGTAATACCAACGATTGTATCGCATCGTTTGCCCTGTCCGCTTTCTATTAATGCTATTGCATCAATTGCAGCGATACTTGCACCTTGCTTTTGAAATACATTTATGCGTCGGTCAATTTCATCGTTAACAAACTTATGTGTAATAGCATTGAGTTTTTGCAAAGCGTCTGCGTCATTCCAAACGATTTCGCCTAACTTTAGACGGTTAATTTTTCCATCCTCTGTCACATTTGCAAAGTTAGCTTCAATTTCCTTTACCATCTCAATGTTGCTTATGAGCAGTTCATGATACACTTCGTCACAATCAAGCACCATAGCTCCAAACGCTTGAAGCGCTTCAATCGCTGAAGTTTTTCCCGCACCCGTACCGCCTGTAATGCCGATAATGTACATATAACCCAACCCCCGTCATTGCGAGCCGTCCGCAGACGGTGTGGCAATCCATAATTTCAATTATTTCCAATTATTTATGGCGCAGAGTACTAACCCGCTATATCCTAATTTTCTTCTGATACCTTCAGCTTTTCTGCTCTGTCTGCCATTATCAAAGCATCAATCACTTCGTCGAGTACGCCGTTTAAGATCTGTTCAAGTTTGTATAAAGTTAAACCGATACGGTGGTCGGTCATACGGCCTTGAGGGTAATTATATGTCCTTATCCGCTCTGAGCGGTCGCCTGTACCTACCTGACCCTTGCGCTCGGCGGCTTGTTCGGCAGCTTGGCGGCGGCATTCTTCCTCGTAAAGACGCGAAGCGAGAATCTTCATTGCACGGTCACGGTTCTTATGTTGACTGCGTTCGTCCTGACATTCAACAACTGTGCCTGTTGGTAAGTGTGTTATACGGATTGCAGACTCTGTCTTGTTTACATGCTGTCCGCCTGCACCGCTGGCACGGAAGGTATCTATACTTAAATCCGTAGGGTTTATTTCAAAATCTACTTCTTCCATTTCCGGAAGAACAGCCACAGTCACTGTACTTGTATGGATACGCCCAGAAGCTTCTGTCTCCGGTACACGCTGCACGCGGTGTACGCCGCTTTCAAACTTTAGCCGGGAATAAGCTCCGTCACCTTCTATAATAAAGCTGATTTCTTTGATACCGCCAAGCTCTGTTTCATTTAAGTTTGCGATCTCAACCTTCCAGCGCTTGGATTCGGCATACATCGAATACATACGGTAGAGACTATTTGCAAATAAAGCCGCTTCATCGCCTCCCGCACCGCCGCGAATCTCTATAATGACGTTTTTATCATCATTCGGGTCACGCGGCAGCAGCAGAAATTTCAATTCCTCATTAATTCTTTCCATATCCGCTTGCGCTGACTCAAACTCCTCTTGTGCCATTTCCTTAAAATCCGGGTCGCTCATAAGCTCGCGGGCACCTTCCATGTCGTTTTGTGCTTTGACGTAACGCCTGAAGGTATCAACAACAGGTTGTATCTCCTTCTGCTCACGAGCAATTTTCGTATATTGAACAGGATCGGAATAAACCTCCGGCTCTTGCATTCTAAGCTCAAGAGTGTTGTACTTCTCTTCAATTGATTTTAGCTTTTCAAGCATATTGTGTTGTACCTCATGTTGTTGTATAATTGGCTATGGGATATTATCACATTCCGGAGAGAAAGTAAATATGCCCTGTAACGCGCAAACATATACGCGCCCGTAGCTCAGCTGGATAGAGTGTCAGACTCCGACTCTGAAGGTCGTGCGTTCGAATCGCATCGGGCGTGCCACTTGCGAGTAATCCGAACGTTTCACCTGATGATGTAGTAATCATCGGTGAAGCTTTCGGATTTTTGCTCTGGTTGTAATGAAAATATACAAACGTTCCTAATCAACCACCATAAAGCCCCAAAGGATGTTAAATTTATCCATGAAATTACCAACTAATTTTAACACAAAGACCGGTGCAACCTCAAAAAGAAACTTTCTTGATTTTCTGCGAGGACACGAATATAATTTACATATTGAATTGTGTCCACATTGGGGATATGATAATTGAAAGGCAGGGGTGGCACAATGAAAGTAAAAGTCATAGCGCATCAACTGGAAACGGAACGTCTTGTCTTGCGCGATTATAAAGAAACCGACCTAACTGATATGCACCGTCTCTGGTCTGACAAGGACACGATGTACTATTTGGAAGACATTCTATGCCATTACATTGAAGATACTGTTAAATATCTTAATGTTGGTATGGCAAACTCTGACGGTCATTACTTTTGTATCACCGAAAAACCATCAGATAAGTTTATCGGAAGTATTGGTTATACAATTACCGACACCACGCCCTACGGCAATATCGTCCATATGGGGTACATGCTTTTCCCCGAATACAATGGCCGCGGTTACATGACAGAAGCCGTCAAAAAGGTGATAGACTTTGCATTTTCCCAGGACAACTGCTTCCGTATAACGACAGGCTGTCACAAGGAAAACGAAGCGAGCCGCAGGGTGATAGAAAAATCCGGTTTTAGGAAAGAAGCTGAAAAAATAAATGCTGTTTACCATGACGGCAAAATGAAAGACCGACTCGAATACGCAATCAATAAAAACGAATGGAGCTAATGCAATTAGTACGTTGTCTTCTCGATGCAAGCAGCCCTTAAGAGTGAAGTATCAATTTGGTTGGAATGGAGTTTAATATGCGTGAAGAATTTCGCAAAGAGCTAATTAATACAGGATATGTACACAAGCTGCTTCCCCTTCATGAAGAGCGTTCTGTGGAGGCTCGGCTTCTTAAAAAGCCGGTTCTTAAAGAGCACAGTCTCTGGGATGGAGTGGATGCCGCCCCTTGGGCAAAAGAAGGGGTCGGTGAAATCTCCTGTCGGGACGGCAATCTCCGTATAACTACACCGCCACGCTCCGAACACACAGAACCCATGGGTCATTACGCAAACTACCATTATATGCACGCCATTCTTCGTCTGCAAAGGGAGGATTGGACAGGGTTCAACCGGGTGCGGTGTAGTATCTATGCGGATTGTCCGGGTTACAGCAAACCCTTTTTAACCATATGCCTGCGAAACGATGGCGAGCAGAAAATACCGGATATTTATGACCGCGAGGGTTATCATTATGTAAACTTGTGCAACCATCGGTGGAACAACTGCGTGTGGGAGTTTCCGGATTTGCCGCGTGACGCAATTACAGAGCTTAGCTTTTTCATTAATTGCAACGGTAAAGAAATCGGCGGAGCTGACGAGTTTACTTTTAAAATCAAGGATATATATTTGGAAAAGGTGGAAGACCCTGATGTTTCACTAGGCTGGCTGGGCAATGAATCAACTATATGCTACAGCACTGTCGGTTATCAAACTGCAGGACGCAAACGTTGTATAGTCAGAGCGACCAAGGGAAGTTTTACACTGGAAGATGAATCGGGAAACACTGTATATTCCGGGGATCTTGAAAAGGTAGAAAATGAGAAGGGTGTCTTAGGGATTGCAGATTTTTCGGAGTTCAATGAAAAAGGCGTCTACCGCATCAAAACTGATACTCTGAGCAGTGAGTTCTTTCCAATAGATGAACGAGTCATGGAAGAACCGGTTTGGAAAGCAATCAATTACCTCTATGGCGAACGGTGCGGATACCCCGTAAATGGCGGTCATGGTTACTGCCATGGAGACATTGTTGCACAATACAAGGATTACTCCATCCCTTTTAACGGTGGTTGGCATGATGCAGGTGATGTATCTCAGCAGACATTGCAAACTGCGGAGGTAGCTCTCGCTTTGATGGAGATGAGAAGCAAGGCGAAGCACGACCCTTTACTGCGAGCAAGACTGGATGAGGAAGCCCGATGGGGTCTCGACTTCGTTTTACGTACCCGGCTGGAAGATGGATACCGTGCCACAGGCGTCGGAATCCTTCGTTATACAGACAATCGGCTGGGTACCAACGATGACGAAACCGCTCGCGTACACAACCGTTCATTTGATAACTTTTTGATGGCTGGTGTAGAAGCAATCGCCGGCTTTCGTTATAAAGATGAGGATAGGGACTTTGCGTGGAAAATGCTAAATGCCGCAAAAGAAGATTTTGCATTTGCGATGAAGCGATTCAACGAGGTCGGCGTGGAACCTGGGTTCAAAATGGAGCATACGCATAATGCAAGCCTGTCCCAGTTCCGGGCTGTAATTGTTTGGTCAGCTTCCGAACTCTTGAGAGCCACCGGAGATGAGTATTATGCTGAAACGGCACGCGAGTATGCATCGCATCTGCTTACGTGTCAAGAGGATGGAGGAGCAGGGTTACCGTTTCGCGGCTTCTTCTACCGCGAGCCGGAGAAGCGTACCATTGTGCATTTTAATCACCAGTCCCGGGAACATATTTTCGCCCAGGCTCTTATATCCCTGATTAAAACACAACCCGATGCAACGGAGCTGGTTAATTGGGAGTCAGCTCTTCGTCACCTCGGTGATTATTACATTGCTATGGCAGGTTATGCTGAGCCATATGGGATGCTTCCCGCCGGTGTGCATCGGTATGATGAGTTCGAGGACTGCGAAACATTCTCTCTTCTGCATGTATACACTACATACGACAAAGAAAGAGAAAATTATCGTGAACAACTCAATTCCGGGAAGCGTCTTGACGATAACCATTGCCTGCGTCATTTCCCGGTGTGGTTCAGCTTCAGAGGAAACTGCGCCGTACATCTTTCCTCGGGTGCCGGAGCCGGAATGATAGGTCGATATTTCAATGACAGACGATTGATGGACATCGCAAACGACCAGCTTTACTTCACTTTCGGCATCAACCCCTTCGGGCAATCCCTTATGTACGGAGCCGGGTATAATTATGCTCAACAATATGCTTACCTTGCAGGAGAACTGACAGGTGAGCTGCCGGTGGGTATACAGACAAGAGGTAACGAGGACAGGCCTTACTGGCCGATGGCAAATAATGCGACTTACAAGGAAATCTGGACAAGCTCGGTAGGTCGATGGCTGTTGCTTGCTGCTATACAGTTTTCGCTCCCATCGGTTTAGCGCCTTTTATTGGTTATGTTAGAGCATGCCTAAGTCTATCGGAGGTTTCCCTATCACGCATAACTGCGACTAATTCAAGGGCAAACTCTATTGAAGAGCCTGCGGCTTTACCTGTTATCAGGTTTTGGTCGCAGGTTGCTTGTTTGTTAAAGAGCACTCTTCCTCCGGCGTTCATTATTTCATTATTGACAGATGGATGACAGACAACCGACATCCCGGCGATAATACCTAACCCGGCAAGCAGCTTAGGCGCAGCACATATAGCCGCAAGTTTTTTCCCTGCACTCCATATTTTTTGTATCAACTCCATTGCAGCGGGAGCATCCGCAATCGTGTTCACGCCACCTAGACCTCCCGGCAACACAAGCATTTCCAAAGCTTCAACATCAACCTGCTCAAGAGTAATATCAGCCATAACTTTGATGCCATGCCCACCCAACACTATTAAGTCATCAGTCAATGAGACTGTAGCAACATCAACATCAACTCTTCGTAAAAGATCGACCGGTGCAAGTGCCTCTATTTCTTCAAAGCCTTCAGCCAACAGGATATACACCATAACTCATTCCTCCGTTTCAATATCAAGGAGATTGCCAAACCCAGTATAACACATATATGTCAATAAATTGACTGCTTGATAATAATTGTTGAGAATACTTAAAATGCATGATAATATCTAAACCAGAGGTAAAGCTATGAAAAAACATATTGTTTTTCAGATTTTAATAGCACTTGCGATTGTTGCTCTTTTGGTTGTAATGATTGTTGATTTGCTACCGTTGGTTGAGAATGTGATCAAAGATGCCGGAGATGAATCCAGCATGGTCAGCTACATTGAATCATATGGTTCAAAAGGTATACCCATCCTGATGGGCATGCAGGCGTTGCAGATTATTGTAGCAGTTATCCCTTCTGCCGCAATTCAGGTTCTGACAGGGCTGTGTTATGGTGCATACTGGGGGACTTTAATTAATCTTGCCGGATGCGTTCTTGGCAACATCATTGTTTTTGCCGGGATTCGTCAGCTTAAGGATTTAATTGCACCGTTTTTGAAAAAAAAGAACAAACATAAGGGTATAATCTCAAAGGAGCAGTTGGAGAAGATAAAAAGACCTGAGCTTGTAGCCTTTTTCTTCTTTCTTATACCGGGGATTCCTAACGGCATTGTACCCTATGTCTTTGCGGAAACGGAGCTCTCTCTGCAAAAGTACATTGCTGCAGTCGTGCTCGGCAGCATACCGTCAACGTTTATCTGTACATTTTTAGGAGAACGCGTTTCAACGGGAAATTACACAACCGCCATTGTCATAGCGGCAGTTGTGGTTGTAATAATACTGGCGGTATTACTTTTCAGAAAGAAAATAATGATGAAAATAACTCATGCAAGCGCACATTAATAAGGCGATTATAAAATAACTCTCTCACTGCGCTGCACAAGATTTATTACATACCATTATAACGCCTTGATTTACTCTTTCTCACAAGAATAATCATCAACATTATCAACAGAAGTATAGCAAAAACTATGGCACATATAAAAACAATCTTGTTTCTTAATTTATATTGCTCATCAATAATTTCTCCTAATAAACCTCCGATTACACCGTCTTCGATTATATTAACTATCCCTGATAACTCAAGTTCCGTTTGGCTTGTATAGCTAAGCGGTACTTTCATTATGGCACGGTTGCTTTCTGTGTTCACTGAATGAGATGAACTCACCAGCTCACTTACGGGGATTTTTATAGTAACAGAACCATCTCCTGTTGCAATGGCATCTTCAAGCTGCTGCTGTAACTCCGGTGTCAATTCTTCTGCATTAGATAAGCGCATTATTTGCGGGATATCAGTCATTGCTTCAAATATATATCTGCTCTGTCTTTCAGAATGCTCGAATGCCATGCCTACTGTCATAAACGGGGTTATATTCTCATTTGTCAGCAAAGCTTCAAGCGACCGGTACGCTTGCTCAAAGCTGTTGTTTTCAATTCTCCGTGTCATCGTTAAGACATAAGGCATAGAATCTGTATTAAAAGAAACAACAAAATCATGCTCTTCTTGATAGTTCCACCCGATTTCATTAAGTGCTCTTCTTAAAGAATTTTGGTAACGCTCATCAAGTTCTCCTGCATCAAGCTCTATGTGATAAATAAGATATGATGTAAAATGTTCATCAATCCCTGCCTCAATTTCGATGTTTATACAGCCCGACAGAAATAAAAGTGACAACAATATTAATAATAGAACGACTATTGTGTGTTTTCTCATGAAAAAGTATACTCCAGCTTTTCTGAAAGATATAATGTGCCGTCATGTAGCATTGCTACTACTAAGAACACCTTTGTTCCTGTTGCGAGACCGTCATCCAGTGATTCAACCTGATTGCCCCACTCGACAACATATTCACCAACTACTGCCGATGCGTTTTGTCCGGGTCGGACGGTTTTTATCGGTATACCCCATCCTGTGTAGTCATCAGGGTCATAACATACGAGCGTATAAATTGCATCGTTATATGGCGTATTCCATGTTATCGCGTAATGAGTAAAAGTGCGATATCCTGATACTAAATGGAACTCTATATCATTTCTTCTGATCTGTAAAATAACTTCTTGCTTTTCCTCTACGGGCATTCGTGGTTCGGTGCTTATAAAACTAAAGAAATAATCCTTTAATCCCGGCGCGTCATTAGCCAGCGGTATCATCAGATTTTCCTGCGGGAACGCGTTTCTTGCGTTTCTGATGCTTTCAGGACGCTCAGCACCATTGACGATTTGCCGTACATCAACAAAATCCACGATCTGACGAGTGGTTGGAGAACCCATAAGCTGTACATAGTCCTCGGCAGCTATTTCAATAAGATATCGGAAACGTTCTTGCAGGTATGTTTCGCCGGGGCTTGCGTTTGTAATTAAGTTAAACCTTGCAGCTTCTCTTAATCTTGCATACACTGTATCACTCAAAGAGCCATTCCCGTTTGATTCGTTTTCGTTTCTTTCAGCGTTAAACATGTAATAAAACGTATACAAATGCCCGTATTCATGACTAAGACTGTTAGCCATGCTTTCAATAGTTGTATTTATATCACCGCCAAAAAGGTTGATTGTGCCTATATCCTGAGGAAATGGAATTGCAAAGTCTTCAGGCAGTGCGGGAAATTGGATAAAGAACTCTATGATTGTGATTCCCTGAGAAAATGTAGCCAAAGCATGACCATCCTCTTCCTCATGCGGGTAGACGATTACCTCGTGCAAAAACTCTATCTCATCTCCATGTGTATTGAGCATGAGTTCATGATACAACTGTATAAGCATATATTCATCCCAGATTTCTGAATGACTAACCATTGTAAAACCTTCGGGTGTCTCAAAAAGGTGCAGAGCATCATCGCGGTGGTCATAGTAAATATATGGATCTGCATTTGCGGTTGAATTCGTGAACGTTTGCACCGGTCGTGTTTGGAAAAACGTGCTCGCTTCCGATGACAGGTCTTCGTATGATTCTATTCCGTTACTAAAATGATTTACAGCCGCCCAGCCGACAAAAGCCGTAAACAGCATGAGCATTATTATGAAAATATACGGTGCTTTTGAATATCTTTTTCGCATAGTCCTTCCTCACAAAAGTAAAGTACACGCTATAAATGTGATTGTCCTTCGTAAAACTCGGACAAATGTATTATATCATTAATCAGTCCCGCATTCCAAAACTTTTGCTAAACTCCTAAAAAACCACAAACATAATTGCTCCCATGCCGAGAACCCTCGCTACGCAAGGGTTCTAAGGCAAATTATTGGCGGAAAGGCGGGGATTCGAACCCCGGGTGGCTTGCACCACACAACATTTCCAATGTTGCACCTTCGACCTCTCGGACACCTTTCCGTATATCTTTTCATCCGATTTTCTGCACTAATCATCCGAAGCATTCCTAGATGCGTCGCTTGCACCACTACGCGCACCTTATGACCACCCGAACATCTCCCCTCAATGAGTTTCTATAATAACGTCCTTGCATTACAAAGTCAAGTTCGATGGCAAAACCACATACACAAGGGTATGTAATACACTGTAAAACATGGGCGCAGAGGTAACCATTTTTCTGATGTAATCCTCTCCTCTCGATTACCTCCTTAACTTCAACAAAATGCCCCTTTGCTGTGCCGTTTCCTCAAACAAGCGTTCAGCAATTTTCGCTTTTTCTTTTATTGGCATATCCAATGTAGTCTCATCGACAAGCCGCTCCATTACTGCTTTCACATCTTGTAAATCCAAAAGATTAACCGCCAAGCAAAAGAACCCCTTATGCCGACCGTCATCATGACTATTCAACAGCGTTTCTACTATGCCGATTTTTTCATCAAGCTCGGCTTTGTACGCGTCCATGCCGATTCGCTTTGCTTTTTCCATGTCAGCGAGGTAATTTCTGTGGGTGATAAAGGAGTCAGAATCACCCCATTTGTCGTATTTACTACATGGGAACTCGTCACATTCAAAGCAGTATTCTAAGCCTTTCCGCTGGCAGCATAACAAAATTCCGCAATTCGGATGAACGTCCGAAAACCCCTCACCAGCACAGCCGGGGCAACGTGACGATCCAACGGTGTAATAACGGGAACAAAGCCCGCAGTTTAATCCACATGCAGCGAATTGGGGACAGCTTCTGGTCTTGTACTTCACGTTATTCTATCACTCATTTCCTATGTTGCTCAATCCATGTATTATCATCGTCGCTTTAACTCTCCGGATACATCCTCCCATAAAGAGACATCGGGGATTTTTTGGTCACGCCAATAATTTACAAAATGCTGCAGCACAACGTCTTTGTCATTTGTATCTAGTCGATAGAACGACGTGCTTCTATTCTTTCTTCCAAATGCAATTTCCAGTGTATAGAGAAATTTCGCATTCTTTGCCGAGTTTTTTGCCATTTGCAAAAACGTACAGCGGTTTATTGGTTCGTTTGGAGCAAGAACCATAAAATCATTCGAGGCAAAATCGGAAGCACTCATTATGTTTTCAAACAGACCGCCATAAATCATGTTATTTGAATAAAGGTAATTTTGTGTTCTTAACGAGTAAAATAACTCCTTTGCACCGTCATTTTCGTAAATATCGAGGTAAAAAGGCATCGCAATTAAGTCATTTAGCTTTGAGATGATTTCTTCAGTACTAAAAATAACACATACGCTCCAAGTTGAAACATTCATATATAACAGCTTTTCCGAACCCATGCTTCTTAACAACCTGTTTATCTTGCTTATGAATAGGACATCAAACCGGTCATTATCGTAACGTAATTGCCATGAATGATTTTTACCGTTAATCGAGAATGAAACTGATGTGTTTTTATCATCGCGGTTTACCTTACCGGACACATTTGTTAAATCGAAAACACCTTTTGAAAGAACTGCTAAACGTTTTAAAGCAACTGCATAAATATCATCACTTACTACACACTCAATATCAAGAATAAATATATCATCTGATAACGACTCCCATCTATACGTACCATACTTATATTGGCGCGTGCCGCTCATAATGTAAAGCAACGCATTATAAGGATTGGACTCGATATCTTCTATGTCACATTCCTCGTATATCCACTTCTTAAAATCATCTTGTTTAGGCTTGATTCCTAGCTCTGAAAGTACAATAATCTGATCTTCAACAGACACCTTATTTTTTGGCTTGAGAGCATTCTTACTCGGTTTGTTGATTGTTTCAAAGAAAGGCAGAAACGGAATTATCATAGCCACTAATCCAAGTACAACCATAGCAATCCAAACGGCTTCGCTGCCTGTGTCATTCGTCAGCCACCGAAATAATCCGACACAACCCCAAAGTCCTGCGCCCGAAAAAAAGAGAGCAATATTAAACTTCGGCGTTATGCGTATCTTTTTATTGGTTCTTATACCGGAAATGCTTTTTAGCCATTTCTCGTTGAACCGCTTTTGCACTTGAATAGTTGCCGGGACACAATAATCATCGGTATTGAAAATATCCACAATATCGGTTCGTAGCGCGGGCATCCCGAGCTTGCAACGATATGCCAAGCGACCTGTACCCATAGATACTGACATGCCGGAGGGGTAAACGTCCTCAGATGCGCCGTAGCATATCAAATACTTGTTTTCCAACTCAAGGTTTGCTCTGATTTTGATCATGGCTCTAAAAAAGGTTGAAGCTTGCGTCCTATAGCTCCGCTCCATAACCGTAAGAGTAAGCTCTACATAGTCACCGCATTTTTCAAATAGCTCAAATGTCGATTTAATTCGCTTCCCATCGGAAAAAACAAAGACATTGATAAGCTCATGCCCGGTTTTGCTTTCTGTGCTTGGTGCGTATTCAATACTCATTGATATCTCTCCTAAGTGATAGCGCAACCAACAAAGTTCATGACATAAAAACGGATTTCATCTACAACAACTCTCCGTTTCTGTAAAACGGTATGTTTTCATTTTGAAGCTTTTCGACAAGCTCTGCACAGCCAGCACCGCCCGGTAATTTAAATGATTTATTCTCATCAGTGAAAACAACGAGTTTTTCTTTTTCTATTTCGATCTTTATAATATCGGAAAAACGATACTCTCTTTCACCTCTAAGAGCGGTTCTTACTTTAATGCTGTTTTCAAAGCCGGTCATTTTCCATCGCAGACAATGGAGCATATACCAAAGAGATAACAACACCGCAACTGAAAAAAGGATTATTTCATATATGCTTGCAGGGGTTGTCTGTCGTAAAAATACCCATAGAAGAACTCCTATGCTAAAGCAAGGCCACATACACCCCTCAACCTTCTTCGCATTACTTCGTCGGATAGCGTATAATTCCTGCTCGTCGACCGGCGTTCCGTCATCGCTTCCGTCAACGCTTCTATTAACGCTTCTGTTAAGATTGAACTGTGTGAAAAACATCTTATATGTTTTTATTGTATTGTTGATAAAAAACAGTCTCTTTCCGTGAACATAAACTACTGTACCTTTGTTAAATGTCCTTAAAGAAGATATTTCAT
>Ga0123353_10000996_pt1 | contig 34737 bp, 37 predicted proteins | sample TergutLab28metaG_3_FD_92763 | JGI IMG/M metagenome (GOLD analysis project Ga0123353, IMG submission 92763) | Labiotermes labralis P3 segment gut microbial communities from Petit-Saut dam, French Guiana - Lab288 P3 | ecosystem: Host-associated > Arthropoda: Insects > Digestive system > Gut ... | reverse complement strand
GTGATGGAGAATATTACGCTGCAAGACTTTATCGGTCTGATGCTGATGCTCATTGCATTCGCTACATTGGTGCTAAAGCTGTTTGACAGCAAAAAGCACTAAGCCGCTCTCCCACTTCCAATAGTAGAGCGGCTTAGCATTTGCGGCTTAGTTTTACGGGAGGGGAACCGCCTGCAACAGCAACCCCTTGCTTCTGTATTATACACCGGCTATGATGCAGTTGTCAAGGGGATTTGCCATTTCTCTGAAAATTTCCCGCAAACCCCTTTACAATTCGCCTGCACCCATGTATAATGTTTATACTGGGTGTTTATTTTTTGAAACTGGAGAGCTTTTATCCCGATGCGCTACGAGAACGAGCCCTGCACCGGCTGCGGGCAGGCATTGCAGCCCGAAACAGAAGACGTGGTGGTCTGCCCCGACTGCGGCGCGCCCCTGCACCGCCGCTGCTGGAAGGAGACCGGCGCGTGCCCCTATGCCCCGCGGCACGGGGGGGACTTCGTGTGGGTTCCCACCATCGCCCCGCCCGAGCCCGAACCGGCGCAGGCCGACGGGGAGCGGCTGGGGATCATCTGCCCCAACTGCGGCGAGAACTGCCCCTCCGACGCCCTCGCCTGCGACAACTGCGGCACGGACTTCGAGGAGTTCACCGTCGCGATGCGCCTGCGCTTCGAGCAGGAGCAGCTGCGCCGGGAGCAGTATATGCGCGAGCACTTCCCCACCTACCGCGTCAACGGGCGCGACCTGACCATGGGGGACACCCTGGCCGGGCAGCCGGTGGAGGAGATCGCCCTGCAGCTGCGCGGGCCGCGCCGCGCCGTGGCGCGCTACCTCGCGCGCTTCGAGAAGGACGGCCCCATCGGCTGGAACTGGGCCGCATTCTTCACGGGGATCTTCGGGCCCTACTGGTTCTTCTTCCGGAAATTGTATAAGCCCGCGCTGCTGCTGGCCGCGCTGTGGATGGCGGCCATGCTGGCGTTCATGCCCGCGGCCAACGCGATGTTCGACCGCCTGAACCCCCTGTTTGAGCAGGCGACCGCCGCGCAGGAGGGCCCGGCTTATGAGGCGGCCTCCAGGGCCCTCTCACAGGAGTGGCTCGCGGTGCGCCAGGAGTACCGCTGGCACATGGCCGCCTTCGTCGCGGCGATACTGGCCATGGCGGCGGCCTCAGGCCTGCTGGCGGACCCCCTGCTGCGCCGCAGGCTCTGGGAGAACATCGAATACGTCCGCGAGGAGGGCGTCGCCGCCGACGGCCCCGGCCAGCGCTTCGGGCGGCATCAGCTGCTCATCCGCCTGGGCGGCTTCTCCCTGGTGGCCCCGGTGCTCTACTTCTGGGCCTCCTACCTGCTGCCGGGGATGATCATCGACGCGATCGCGTGGTTCGTGAGATAATTCATCAGGAGGTTCCCCATGAAGAAACTGCTCGCGCTCTTCATAAGCGCCATTTTGCTGCTCTCTCTCGCCGCCTGCGGCTCACCCGCCACCAATAAATTGACCACAAGGCCGACCCCGGAAACAACGACAGCCGCGCCGCCGGTATCGGAAACATCAAAGGAAGCTTCACCGGCCGCGGAAGGCCGGGAGGAGCTGCTGCGGGAGATCGGCAGGCCGCTTGGGGAAATCAGGAACGAGCACCCCGGCGGCGAATTCCTCAGCCTTGTGCTCCCGGGCTTCGCCGGGGAGTGCTTCGGCGACCCGGCGGCGGGCTATACCTACTACTTTTTTGGAACGCAGTACCTGGATATAGGGGAGATCGGCGCGGAGTTCCGGGACGGGCTGCCCTGCGCGGGAATCGCGTCCACCATCGGCGTCCTGTTCCCCGAAGCCGCCGACGGCATGGGCCTGGAGGCCTTCGCGCAGGCTATAGCCGCGACAGAGTGCGCCAATCTGGACTACCCCTGGAACGACTACATCCGCTTTCAATGGAACGGCCTGGAGGCCTGGGTCGGCCCGACGCCCAAAGACGCGGAAACCATCCGGCTCGGCGACCCGGTGCTCTTATCCGATCGTCAAATAGAAATTGACAACATGCAGCTGACCGACGATTGGGCTTCAGAGAACCTGCATCGTAAATTTCAATAGAGGAGGCCACAAATGGACAATCAAACAACCCTGCTCATCATGGCGGCCGGCATGGGCAGCCGGTTTGGGGGCTTAAAGCAGATGGAGCCCGTGGGGCCGAACGGCGAGATCCTCATGGATTATTCTGTCTATGACGCGCAAAGGGCCGGGTTCGACAGGACGGTCATCATCATAAGGCGTGATTTCGAGCAGGAGTTCCGCCGGCTCGTGGGCCGGCGCATGGAAAACATGATGGACGTCGATTATGCGTTCCAGACCATGGACGACATGCCCCAGGGCCGCACAAAACCCTGGGGGACCGCCTTTGCGATTTTGTGCGCCGAGCCACAAGTGAATACCCCGTTTTGCGTGATCAACGCCGACGACTTCTATGGCCGGGACGCCTTCGCGGTGATGCACAGGCATCTGCGGGTGAGCGGCGACTACGCCATGGTGGGCTACCTGCTGGAGAACACCCTCTCGGAAAGCGGCACGGTTTCGCGCGGCATCTGTGAGGTGGAGGACGGCTGCCTCAAGGGCGTAACCGAGCATTTAAGTATCCCGTTTCGCAACGAGTTCCCAAAAGGTACGGTCGCTTCCATGAATATGTTCGGGTTCCAGCCGAATTTGTTCGCCTACCTCCGCGAGGGCTACGCGGCGTTCATGCGGGCGCACGGGCTCGAGGAAAAGAGCGAATACCTCATCCCGCGCGTGGTGGACGAGTTGATCAAAAGCGGCAGGGAGCGCATGAGGGTGCTGGAGACCGACGCCAAATGGTACGGCGTCACCCACCGTGAAGACCTGCCGGGCGTGGCGGCCGCCATCGGGGCGCTTGCGTATTCTTTTTGAAAATTTTAAAATTTTCTTGATTTTTACTGAGGATTTTTCCCGGATGCGGCGACTAACAGAAGTACAATCCCTGCTAAACTAAAAAAGGAGGCAAATCATGGATTTCACCAATCTCTTCAATTGGCTCATGGGCGTCACGGACTGGATCGAGAGGGTCCTCATCAACGGGCTGCTCGCGGCCGGCTTCGGCGTGCTCATGAAGGTTCTCTTCGCCATCGTGGATTTCGGCCCCGCCATCCTCGAGATCCTCTCCCGACTGATGGGAACCTAATCCCGGCTGCCGGAAGTTGGCACCAAACCCAAAACCGCCGGAGTTTCAAGTACAAACCTCGGCGGTTATTCTTTGTTCCGCGTACTTTATTTTCGCTGCTTCTTCACCGGCTCGGTGAGCGTGTTGGCCTGCTCGAGCAGGGCCAGGCGCTGCCCCGGCGTACCGGAGCGGTAGAGGATCACCAGGTACTGCTCGTCGCGGCTAAGCTGCGTGAAGCGGGAAACGGACTGGTTGACCAGCACGGCATCCAGGTTCTCCTCCGGCGTGCCGCTCTCCAGCTGCTGCGCGGGCAGCTCCTCGCCCACGAGCATGGCCAGGCTGATCTGGAAGAAGTTGGCCAGCCGGATCAGGATATCGATGTTGATCTTCGTGCGCCCACTCTCGTAGTATGCGTAGGAGGAGCGGTCCAGGTGCAGGTAATCGGCCACCTGCTGCTGGGTCAGGCCGTTTTCCTTGCGCAGTGTTTTGAGAAGCTTGACATAATGCATTTGTCTTTCATCCCCTATTCCTAATCGTATATACAGCATTGGTTTACGTGTCGTATTATACCATACTTGTTCGCATTTTGGAAGTCCAGGTGTCACAATTTCACGCGAGGAAATTTTATCCAATTTTCGGGCCCCACCCGTTGGTCAGGATCCCATGGAGACCACTGCGCGCACGACGTAAACCAGGCCGTAGAACACCGGGATATGCAGCAGGTAAATCCACAGGGCGCGCCGCCCCAAAAAGTTAAAAAACGCGCTGTGCGGCCTGTAACAGAATTCCGGCAGGCCCTCATCGTACCATCCGCTTGTTTCTCTGCGCCGCCATCTTACATTTACCCATATCTTTGAGCTTGGTCTTATTATCCCGCCCATAAACGTGCCGAACAGGAAGATGAAGAAATAGGGCAGCAGAGGGTAGTGGTCAAAGGCCTGAAATTCCGGCGTGTGGAAGCCCAGGAAGGCCAGCGCGTTGCTTCGGTACAGGGCCTCCGGCATATTCCAGTGGAAGCCGAACATGCCCAGATACCCTTGGCCCACTGGTGCGAACAGGAAAAACAGCGCCAGGCAGAGCACCAGGCCCACGAACGAAGGAATCGCATCGAAGACCCTTCTGCAAAAGCTGAACAGCAGTGTGGAGGCCGCCAACAGGTGGATGATTCCGAACCACACCCGCATTTCCCCAATGCCGAGATAGGGCAGCAGCAGCACCGTGACGCCGGTGATAGCCAGTGCGATCACCGTCAACAGGTAGCCCCGTTTTCTCACGTTACGGGAGAAGCGCGTACTGATGCCGGCAATCAGGATGAACATCCCCGCGCCCAGGGGCTGCGCGGGCCCGAGGAACTCGTAGAGGCTCATGCCCCAGGCATAGCCGAACTGGCTGCCCAGCACGTAGAGCCAGTGATAGCCCACCATCGCCAGCACGCACAGGCCGCGCAGCTCGTCGATGACCGTCACGCGCCGCAGCATAGGCGGTGTGCTGTCCGGATCATTTTGCCCGCCTGGATTTGGCCCGATTGTTGAATACACAGCCGGAGGTTGCCCGCCCGAGTATTGACCGCCTCCTGCGGCCGGGCCATTGATCTCGGCATTCAATCTCGCTGCCGCCGCGTCCACTTCCGCTTCGGTTTTCGCGTTCGCCAATTGCGTCACGTCAATCGGTCCGGCCAACTGGTCTCCCTCCCATCCCCTGTCATTTCCGCCTGCGGGCCGCGCAGGCCTCCAGCGCTATGTATGCGTATATGTCGTCGTCGAACAGCGCGCTGGCCTCCCTGTAGCGCTCCAGGGGCAGCGTCTCCAGCGTGGAGCCGTCCGCCAGGCACGCGGCCACCAGCGCCCCCACGACCCCGTAGGCCTCGCGGAAGGGCAGGCCCTTGCCCACCAGGTAGTCCGCGCAGTCCGTGGCGTTGATGAAGCCCCCCGCCGCCGCCGCGCGCATGTTCCCCGGCAGGATTTTCATGGTCTCCGCCATGGGGATCGCGGCCTCCAGGCAGGCGCGGACGGTGTCGAAGGCGTCGAAAATCGCCTCCTTGTCTTCCTGCATGTCCTTGTTGTAGGCCAGCGGGAGGCCCTTCATCATGGCCAGCAAGCCCATGAGGTCCCCGAACACGCGCCCGCTCTTCCCCCGGATGAGCTCGGCCAGGTCGGGGTTCTTCTTCTGCGGCATGATGCTCGAGCCCGTGGTGTAGGCGTCGTCCAGCTCGATAAACTTGAATTCCCAGCTGCACCAGAGGATGAGCTCCTCGCTCAGCCGCGAGAGGTGCACCATCACAATCGAGAGCGCCGCCGCCAGCTCCATGCAGAAGTCCCGGTCGGAGACGCCGTCGAGGGTGCTCACTGTAAAACCATCGAAGCCCAGCGCCTGCGCCGTGAACGCCCTGTCGATGGGGTAGCCCGTCCCAGCCAGGGCCCCGCTGCCCAGGGGGCAGACGTTCATGCGCCTCTGTGCGTCCCGTATGCGGCCTATATCGCGCGCGAACATCTCCTCGTAGGCCAGCATATGCTGCGCGAAGAGCACCGGCTGCGCGCGCTGCAGATGGGTGTAGCCCGGCAGGATGGCCCCGGCGTTCGCCCCGCCCTGCCTGTGCAGGACATCGATAAAATCGCCCAGCAGCTTGCATATCTCCCCGCATTGTTCGCGCAGATACAGCCGCAGGTCGGTGGCCACCTGGTCGTTGCGGCTGCGGCCGGTGTGCAGGCGCTTGCCCGCCTCGCCGATGCGCCGGGTCAGCTCGGCCTCCACGAAGGTGTGGACGTCCTCGGCCCCCATGTCGACCGCCAGCGCGCCGCTCTCCAGGCCTGCTAGGATGCCCTCCAACCCTTCACGTATAGCCTCCCCGTCCGCCGCAGTCAAAACCCCCTGGCGGGTGAGCATTTCGGCGTGGGCCAGCGAGCCCGCGATATCCGCGCGGGCTAAACGGCTATCCACCGCGATGGAGGCGTTGAAATCGTCCGCCGCCCGCGCCGTCTCCTTGCCCAAACGGCCTGTCCAAAGCTTCATGCGGCATACTCCTTTTGTTTATTAATCATATCACAGATTTTGCCGGAATGCAACAACATATTGTATAATAATTAAAATTATTTGGTTTTCATCCACAATTTATTCTTGCGCGGCCGCAATTTCCACCAGCGCGGCCTGCGCCTTGCGCAGCGAGAGCGAATACCCCCGCACCAGGATTTCGATGGGATCGCCCAGGGGCGCGGTTTTGCGCACCCGAACGGGCGTGCCGGGGGTCAGCCCCAGCTCCATGATGCGCAGCCGCAGCGCCCCCTCCCCGAGGACGCGCACCACGCGGGCCGGCTGGCCGGGCTTCAAATTTTTTAGCGTTTGCATGGTATAGTATATCACGGGTTTCTTGGGAATACAACCGGGGGCGGGGGATTTTTGAGGTTGTGCGGGCGTCGCTGATAGCCGCAAGCGTCGTTGACGGGCACAAAGACGTGACGCCTTCGGCGTCAGTGCCCTGCACTTCCCCCTCGGTGCTTCGCACCGGCCCCCCAAGGGGGGCATCCTGACGAGGCTACAGCCTTTGCTTAACTGCTTGGTCTATGCTTTTTCGAACATGGTCAAAGCACCGATCGACCTCGTCATTGGTGAAACGCAGGACCGTCAGGCCAAGCTGCTCCAACGTTTCTGTGCGGATTTGGTCATACTCCTTGGCGTCTGCCTTCTGGTGCTGCCTGCCGTCGATTTCGATGACGAGCTTTGCCGCGTGACAATAGAAATCGGCAATGTAGTGATAAATCACCGCCTGCCGCCTGAAGTGCAGAGGATAGCCGCGCAAGAAGCCAAACCAAAGGTGCTGCTCCTGCGGCGTCATATTATCGCGCATTTCGCGGGCACGGGGTATCAGGTTGCGATTGTATTCATGCGGCACGAGAATACTACTCCCGTTCTTAACGAACTCACTGCGATGTATCTGCCTCCGATAGCGGTCAGCCGCTCCGCGGAACCCCCCTCGGTGCTTCGCACCGGCCCCCCAAGCGGGGGCATCTTGACAGATCGATCATATATAATTTTTATTGCAAAAACATCCTGCCGCCTCGTCAAGATGCCCCCTCTGGGGGGCCGGTGCGAAGCACCGAGGGGGTTCCGCGGAGCGGCTGACCGCTATGCGCCGAAGGGGCAATGCAGTGCCGTTGGCAGTTGCGGCCCCCCAACGCCATAAAGCCCCCCAGCAAGCCGGGGGGCCATGTGCCGTTCCTTGGCTGTCACCTTCAATTGCTCGCGGTGTCCTTGGATGCGGACGTTGGGTGCTTAGGCTTCCTTCTTCTTCAAGGTCACGAAGGCGGCCGCCGCCGCAGCGGAGAGCGCGGCGAAAGCGCCGATCGCGATCAGGGTGGAGTTGTCGCCGGTGATGATGGTGGTGGGCTCCGGGATGCAGGTGTACCAGCCGACGATCCAGGCGATGAAGTCGACGCTCATGGCCTTCTGGAACGTGTCGGCGATGCCGCCCTCCAGGCCCCACTTCTCGGTGAGGTAGGCGGCAATGTCGGCGTCGGCGCCCTCGGGGATCTTGTCGGGGTCCGCAGCGTCGGCGAAGCTCAGGCCGAATCCGGCCAGGGCCTCTGTCAGCCCGTCCTTGACTTCATCGACACCTACGGTGCCGGACAGCTCGCTGAGAACTGCCTTCATGTCGTCCACGACGGCCGCGTTGGCCATCAGTGCCATGGAGAGCGCCAGTGCGAGTGCGAGTGCGAGTGCGAATACCTTTTTCATGGGGATCCATCCTTTCCTGTTTGGCGTAATATTTAGTTTGCCGTTCAAGACAACTATGCCCTATAATGATACCACTGATTTGCCGGCTTGTCAAGCATATTTTTGTGTTTTTTGCGATTTCGCGCGGCTTTGGCGGGTTTTCCCATATCGGGGCGCTTTTCCCGGTTTTTTCGGGGATTTTGCACTAATTCTTCGAGATGTTCGCGTCCTGGTCGATGAACTGCCAGCAGAATTTGCAGCTGTTCCCGTTGGTGGTGATGGTCTCCGGGCTGTCGCGCCCGGGGGAGCCGTCGCGGAAGCCCGCGGCCTTCATGCCGTTGTAGAACAGGCGCATCATCTCCTCGGAGGGGAAGGTCATGTTCACCACGGCGATGATCTCGTCCTTGCGGTTGAACTCGTGGAAGGTGCCCTGCACGAAGCCGGTGAGCCACCAGGCGGATTCCGGCCCGCGGGTGAACAGGTGCTTCTTCGTGCCCGTTTTGAAGTTCTGCTGGTAGACGTCCATGGCCATCACCAGCTCCTCCTCGGCCACGGCGCAGTAGTAGTGCTCGGCCGTCTGGGTGCTGGGCTTGGTGTAGACGCCGAACTCCGCGCCGAGCATCACCAGGCCGTAGCGGCCCTTCCAGCACTGGATCATCCAGTCCTTGGGGATGGGCTTGCCGTCCGCGCCGGTCTCGTAGATGGGGTTGCCGGTGATGTCGTACATGACCTGGCCCTTCTGCGGGTGGTCGGCGGGGTAGAGCTTGTACACGTAGCCGTAGCGGAACTTGATGCGGATCGTGCCGTAGACCAGCTGGATGAGGGGGGAGGCCAGGTCGTAAATCTGGTTGAAGCCGAACTGCTTCTGCCAGGGCTCGTGCTCCACGTAGAACACGCCGTTCTCGTCGAGCATATAGCTGAGCAGCTTCAGGGCCTGCGCTTTCTCCTTGGAGGACATGTCGCTGTTGATGATGCGGTCTTTTTCTTCCTGGAAGCGGTCGGTGGTGGTCACGGGCTTCTTCGTGGTCTGGATCTGCACGGCCGTGCCAAGGGGCTTGGTGGTGCTTGGGGGCTTGTTCGTGCCGCTCTGGCCCGGCGCGCCCGCGGTGGGCAGGGTGGTGAGGTCGCCGAGATCAATGGTGGTGGTCGCATCCGTGCCGGGGTCGCCCAGGGCGGCGTAGAGCACGCGCGCGTCGGGCCTCTCTTCGATCATCACGGAGATGGAGCGGCCGTCCACGGTGATGCTGGCTACGGTGCCGTCCAGGTCGCTGATGTTGGCGACCGCCCGGCTGTTGGGGTCCACCCAGACGGATTCGCCCGAGGCGGCGCGCAGGCAGGTGAGGGTTTTCACCGTCACGTTGTTGTCGCCGTCGATGCTCCCGAAGGCGACCCAGTCCCTGGGGATGTTCACCGCCGCCGGGACGCCGCCGCCGTCGGTGGTGTAGACGTTGGGAACAAATTCATCCTCGTTCTTTTTACAGGCGGCCATCGCGCCCGCCAGGAGTATGGCGCACAGCGCCAGGGCTATCGTTCGTTTCATAGTCGTTCATCCTTTCACAAGTTGTTTCTAAAATAGCGAGGGGTTTCCCGCAGCAAATTGTAAAAATCCAGGGAATTCCCATTGCAAACTTAGCATTATTATAGCAGAGCCAAGGGGTCGTGTCAATCACAAATTCTGGCAGGCGGTCTCGCAGTAGGCGCAGCGGTACAATGGGGGCGTTTCACGCACAAGGCGGAACACCTGGTCCACCTCCTGCTCCGTGGTGGTGATGCACCGGGGGTTCTTGCAGCGCAGCACATTTACCAGCTTCTCGGGCAGCCGCAGCTGCTTTTTTTCCACCCGCACGCCTTCCCGGATCACGTTGATGGTGATGTTCTGGTCGATGAAGCCCAGGGCGTCGAGGTCCAGGCCGATCATCTCGTCGATCTTGATGAGGTCCTTCTTTCCCATCTTACGGCTTTTCACGTTTTTGATGACGGCCACGACGCAGTCGAGCTCATCCAGCCGCAGCGCGGCATAAATCTGCATGGCCCGCCCGGCCTGGATATGGTCGAGCACAAGGCCGTTGGTGATGCTGTCGATGTTCATTGATTTACCCTTTCTCAGTCATGCCACGTCAAGTCATATCTTTCGATAATTATCCACACTCCCAGGTTGCGTTGCACTGCATAGAGATAATCAGTCCCAGATGCGTTGTTGGACATACTTCTCGTGCCTATGGAACGCACTGTTCTTGACCCCCACTCACGCACATAGAATCCCAACATCATCCCGTCTGGAAAGTGCCAATATTCATATGGTTCGCCATCATCGGTTCTGGTCTCAACCTCGATGTATCCCTCTTCGACCAGCCAATCGAAGTCATAGGGCAGCAGCGTAATCTCGTGCTCATCGCAATAGGCCTGAATTACTTTTTCCAGTTTCGTCGTGTCATCCAACTCTACGCCGCTTAAATCAACCGCGAGATACTCGAGATTCTGGAACTCAAGCGCTGACGCAAGCGCCTTGAAAACCGTAATATAGGCGTTTTCCTGTTTGAAGCCTATTGTGGCGAAGGGGAAGAGGAGTTGCAGGAACGCCAGGATTGTTGCGAGAATTTTCATTGGTGGGCCTCCTTATGATGTTATAGCAGTGTCTGTAGGGGTGGCATTCTTGCCACCCGGATTCTCGGCGATACCGGCATTGCGGGCGGGTTTTGTGCACGGGCGGGTTTTGTGCACGGGCAGGGTTTTGTGCACGGGCGGCAAGAATGCCGCCCCTACAGCCTTCCTGGACCTACGCCCCCTCCAGCAGCCACAGTATCAGCGCCATGCGTATGAACTTCCCGTACAGCGCCTGCTGGAAGTACCGGGCGTGGGGGTCGGCGTCCACCGTCACGCTGATCTCGTTCACGCGCGGCAGGGGGTGCATCACGATCATCTCTTTTTTCGCCGCGGCCAGCTTCGGCACATCCAGGATGAAGCTGTCCTTCAGGCGCACGTAGTCGGCTTCGTTGAAGAAGCGCTCGCGCTGCACGCGGGTCATGTAGAGCACGTCGAGCTCCGGGATGACCTCCTCCATGGCGCGCACCTGCTCGTAGCTGCGGCCGGATTGGCAGATCATGTCGGTCACGTAGTCCGGGGGGCAGAGCTCCTTCGGGGAGATGAGCACGAAGTGGGTGCCGGGATAGCGGCACATGGCCGCCGCCAGGCTGTGCACCGTGCGGCCGAATTTCAGGTCGCCGCAAAGTCCTATGGTTAAGTTGTCAAGGTGCCCGAATTCCCGGTGGATGGTGGTCAGGTCCGTGAGGGTCTGCGTGGGGTGGTTGTGCCCGCCGTCCCCGGCGTTGATCACCGGCACCGAGGCGTGGCGCGCGGCCACGACGGGCGCGCCCTCCTTGGGGTGGCGCATGGCGATGATGTCGGCGTAGCACTGCACCATGCGGATGGTATCCGCCACGCTCTCCCCCTTGGAGGCCGAACTGCTGCCCTGGTCGGCGAAGCCCAGCACGTGGCCGCCGAGGTCCAGCATGGCCGCCTCGAAGCTCAGGCGCGTGCGGGTGCTGGGCTCGTAGAAGAGCGTGGCCAGCTTTTTGCGCGCCGCGCTGTCCCGGAAATCCGCCGGCCTGGCGATGATTTCGTCGGCCAATTGGAGCAAAATGGCGATCTCTGCGGGGGATAAATCCTGGATTTCGATCAGATGCCGCATGTGCATTCCTCCTTTAGTCGCACGAGAACGAAAAAATCCTCACCTATTTTGGAAAAAAATTAAAAAAATTTTTTTCGCGCCGCTTGTAAGGGTGGCGGCCCACGGCCACCCGCCCTTTTTTCGTGATGCGCACCATGTAGGGGACGGCCTCGGACACTCCCGGACGTCCCCGGCCCATGAAAACAAGGCTTGTCCTTAACGCCCAGGGACGTCCGGGAGGCCGTCCCCTACATGGCTGCGTTGCCGCGAACCGGCATTTGCGCAGGGGATGAGTCACCCCAGCATCCCCAGCCAGCCCGCGTCGCCCGGGTTGTCCCGGAAGGCCTTGAGGGCCGCAATCGCTTTCGGGTCAAGGTATCCCGTCTGCGCCGCGACCTCCACCAGCGCGCCGAAATCCGTCAGGCTGGTGTTCTCGATTTGCGCTTCGGCGAGCCTGTCTTTGCCTTTTTGCATCTCGTATGTAAAGATGCTCACGATGCCCAGGACGTCCGCCCCGGCCTCCCGCAAAATCTCCACGACTTCAATCACGCTGCCGCCTGTGGAGATCGTATCCTCCACGACGACGACCTTCTGGCCGGGCGTCACCCTGCCCTCGATCTTGTTGCCCCGGCCGTGGGACTTCGCGCCGCCGCGCACATAGCCCGTGGGGAGCTCCATCAGCCAGGCGGCCAGCGCCGCGTAGCCTATCCCCGAGGTGCTCGTCCCGATGACGGCCTCGCAGGCGGGGTATTTCTCCCGGATGACCTGCACATAGCCCTCGGCGATGCGTCTGCGTACTTCAGGCTCGGCATAGGTCACCCGATTGTCGCAGTAAATCGGCGACTGTATGCCGCTGGCCCAGGTGAAGGGCTCCTCGGGCCGCAGGAAAACGGCCTGGATTTGCAATAGATCGGCGGCGATCTGGCGGGATAGGTTGGTCATGATCTTATCCTCCTAAAAATTCTTTCACGCATTTTCTGTACGCCCCCAGCGGGTCACTCGCCGCGATAATCGGCCTGCCCACCACAATATAGTCCGACCCGGCCTCGCGGGCCTTCGCAGGCGTCATGATGCGCGATTGGTCATCTTTTTCGCTGTCGGCAAAGCGGATGCCCGGCGTCAGGGCGATGAAATCCTGCCCGCAGGCGGCCTTCACCTGCGCGGCCTCGTGGGGGGAGCACACCACGCCGTCCAGGCCCGCGATTTTCGCGTTTTTGGCGTAGTGAAGGACTGTTTCTTCCATCCCGCAGGGAATTAAAAGCTCATCATTGAGCTGCGCCTGGCTGGTGGAAGTCAGCTGCGTCACGGCGATAACCTGTGGCCTGCTGCCGTCGGGCCGGGTGAGGCCCTCCAGGGCCGCGCGCATCATCTCGATGCCGCCCGCCGCGTGCAGGTTGGTCAGGTCGACATAGTGCCCGGAGAGCGACGCGAAGGCCATTTTCACCGTGTTGGGGATGTCGTGCAGCTTCAGGTCCAGGAAAATCTTGTGGCCCCTGCGCTTGATTTCCCGCACGATCTCGGGCCCCTCAAGGTAGAACAGCGCCATCCCTATCTTCACATAGGGCTTTTCCCCCGCGGGGAACAGGCCGAGGAAATCGTAGGTCTCCTGCACGCTGGCGAAATCCAGTGGGATGATGACGTCTTTTTTCATGTGTGCGCTCCTCCGATTATATCTTTCAAACTAGTAATATCAAGCTGTTGCATTACAGCGGGCAGCTCTTCGATGATCTCCTTGCAAACGTAGGGGTTCACCAGGTTCGCGGCGCCCACCTGCACGGCGCCGGCCCCGGCGAGCATCATTTCGATGACATCGCGCGCATTGCTCACCCCGCCCATGCCCATGATGGGGATTTTCACAGCCCCGAACACCTGGTACACCATGCGCAGCGCCACAGGGAAAATCGCAGGCCCCGACAGTCCGCCGAACTTGTTCGCCAGTACAGGCTTACGAGCCTTCAGGTCGATGCGCATCCCCAGCAGGGTATTGATCAAGCTAAGTCCATCGGCCCCGGCGGCCTCGCAGGCCCTGGCGATTTCGCATATATCTGTGACATTGGGCGAAAGCTTGACGTACAGGGGCTTGGCGGAGACTTTTTTGCAGGCGGCGGTCACTTCGGCGGCTGACTTGGGGCATACGCCGAACGCCATCCCCCCGCCGTGCACGTTGGGGCAGCTGATGTTCAGCTCGATGATCCCCACCTGTTCGCACTGCGAGATCATCTCGCAGCATTGCGTATATTCTTCAAGCGCAAACCCGGATATATTTGCGATTAAAGGCTGATGGAAGTGCTCTTTCAGCCGGGGCAGCTCCTCGGCAATCACGGCGTGAATGCCCGGGTTTTGCAGGCCCACGGCGTTGAGCATCCCCGACGCACATTCCGCGACGCGCGGCAATTCGTTGCCGAAGCGGGGCTCCAGGGTCGTCCCCTTGCAGGAGAACGAGCCCAGCATGTCGATGTCGTAGAACGCCCTGAACTCCTGCCCGTAGCCGAAGCAGCCGCTGGCGGGGATGACGGGGTTTTGCAGCTTTACGCCGGAAAGGGTTACGCTCAGGTCCATATAATCTCCTCCTTTGTGAGGACGGGCCCCTCTTTGCAAATTCTCTTGTAGCCTGTGACAGTCTTACAAGAGCACACCATGCAGGCCCCGAAGCCGCAGCCCATGCGCCGCTCGAAGCTCAATTGCGTGTGCCCCGGCGGCAGCTCTTTCGCCTGCTCGTAGATTGCGCGCAGCATGGCCTCCGGCCCGCAGGCGTAAATCGCGTCGTAATTTATTCCAGGCATCGCGTGGGTGACAAAGCCTTCCTGCCCATGAGAGCCGTCCTCGGTCATGACGACTGTCTCGCACAGGGCCCTGAAATGATCTTCATAAAAGCTTTCGTCAGCACATTTAAAGCCCAGCACGGCGATGGGCTTTTGCCCGGCTTTTGCCAGCTCTTTCGCAAGATAATACAGCGGCGGCACGCCCACCCCGCCGCCCAGCAGCAGGGGCCGTTCGGCCTGCACGGGGGTATAGCCATTGCCCAGGCCCACCAGGGCGTTGATGGTCTCCCCGGCTTCGTATTGCGCCAGCCTGGCAGTCCCCTGCCCCACGATTTTGTAAATCAGCGTGAGGGTTTCGCCATCCCAGCCGCAGATTGAAATTGGCCTGCGCAGATAAAACCCATCGATTTGCAGGTTGACGAACTGGCCGGGCGCAATTGACAATTGATAATTGACAATTGACAATTGCAGCTCGAACACGTCGCGGGCGATTTGCTCATTTTTTACTACCGCAAAATCTGTTATTTGCATCTGCCGTACACCTCCCAGCCAGTAAATGGGCTTGATTTCCCCATGCTCAAGAATTTTTCCGGGTCAATCACGTATTTTTTCTCCAAATCCCACGCGCATGTGCCCTCGATTTTATGGCCTGTCCAGCTTTCCAGCAGCCTTCTGGGGTTGTCGGCCATGACCCCCGCGAGCTTTTCCAGCGTTATAATCCCCGGCAGAACAAGCTTCGTGTACAGCACCGGGAAGGCCGTCTCCAGGCCCACGATGCCGTTCGCGCTGCCCGCAAAGCCCAGTGATTTTTCTTCCCTGGTGTGGGGCGCGTGGTCGGTGGCTATGCAGTCTATCGTGCCGTCGAGCAGGCCCGCCAGCAGGGCTTGTCTATCTTCTTCCGTGCGCAGCGGCGGGTTCATCTTGAAGCGGCCGTCGTCCTGTACATCTTCATTTGTTAAAAGCAGGTAGTGCGGCGCGGTCTCGCATGTGACTGATATGCCATCGCGCTTTGCCCGGCGAATGAGCTCCACGCTCTCTTTCGTGGACACATGGCATATGTGATAGTGGCAGCCGGTCTCCCGGGCGAGCGCCAGGTCGCGCGCCAGGGGAACGTACTCGCTGGCCGGGGAATCCCCCAGGCGCGTGTCCTCGCAGTGGGAGAGAATGGGCTTGCCGCAGGCTTTCGCCCGCTCCATGGCCTCGCGCATGAGGACGCCGTCCTGTATGCCCAGGCCGTCGTCCGAGAAGCCGCACACGTGGGGCGCCAGGCGCTCCATCTCGCCAAGGGTCCCCTCCCCCTTCTGCCCCACGGTGATGCAGCCCACGGGGAACACGGGAATTTCGGCGTTGCGGGCGATGATGCCCAACTCGACCTGTAAATGCGCAAGGGTGTCAGGCGGGGGGTTGAGGTTCGGCATGGCGCACACGGCGATATAGCCCCCACGCCGCGCCGCGCGGCTGCCGGAGGCCACGGTCTCCTTCGAAGAAAAACCGGGCTCCCGGAAATGCACATGCAAATCCACGAAGCCCGGCAATATTGTATATTTATCACGTCGCTCGAACATTGAGGCCTCCCTCCCGTCCTTCCAACGATTATAGCACAGGGGCGGCGAAATGTCAAAGAAAATTTTTTGCGTGAAGTTTTTGTGGGTGAATTTTCACCCCGCCGCCGTATTCATCGCGATCACAACAACAAAATATCCCAGCGCCAGCGCCATGGCGAGGCTCCCGAAGAAAAAATATGACGCGCGCCGATACGCTGGCATCTCGCAGATGACCCGGCGAGGCTCCCGGCGGCGCAGGCAAAGCATAAACAGGCACAAAACACCCAAAATTGCAAGCGCAAGCGCGTACAGGCTCGCCGCGCCCTCCGGCAGGACGGAGAGCAGGGTGGCCGCCGCGTTGTTCCATAAGTGCACGGCCACGGGCACGATCAAACGCCCGCTGCGGATGTATACCCAGCCCAGCGCCAGCCCGGCCACGAAGGCCATGGGGGCCTGCTCCATGTTCTGGTGCAGCAGGGCGAACAGCGCCGCCGTGCACGTCACCGCGAAGCCGTCGCCGAAGCGGCGCAGCGGCGGGAGGATCACCCCGCGCAGCAGCCACTCCTCGGCTACGGCGGGCAAAACGCTCACCGCCAGCAGAGTGAGCAGGAACAGCGGCAGGCTCTGCGACCGCGGCGGCTCCACCCCCCCATGGAATTCGACCCCGGCCCGCCCGGCGACGTTCTCCACGAGGGCCCCCACGGCATTCCCGGCCATGCACAGCGCCGCCCCGGCGGGCAGGAGCGGCAGGCATTCCGGCAGGGACGCGCGGTTTCGGGCGGGAGATGCGTTGCCGCGCGTCTCTGTACCCAGCAATTTGCGCCCGGCCAGGGCCCCGGCCAACAGCGTCAGCCCGCTCAGGGCGGTGACGAGGACGAACCACAGGCTTTCGTCCATGGCCCCCCACAGCCGCGCCGCCGCGAAGGACAGCCCTAGCTGTAAAGCGCAGACGACCAGCAGGGCGCAGCCCACCCTGGCGGATAGGGCACGCAGGGCGCGTTTTTCCATATAAGCCCCTTCACAAATATTTTACTTGTATTTTATTCGCGGGTATGTTATGATTATACAACACTCTTCCGCAATCGTGCAAGCATTGTAGGGGAAAAGAACAAAATTTTATTTTTTGGGAGGAAAAGCCATGTCGGAACCCATCCAGGTGGATGCAGGGGGCAGGAGGAGCCGGGGGCCCAAGCCCATCGTCATCCCGCCCGAGCGCGCGGGGCTGCGCGTCATTCTCAGCGTCATAGGCGCGGTGATCACGGCGGGGGTGGCCTACTACGTGATGCTGCCGCCGCTGAACCTCAAGGCGCAGGAGTTCTATATGTACGTGGCGCTGGTGTTCGCCTCGTTCATCGCGTTCCTGTTCCTGCTCAGCCAGGCCAACACCAAGCCGGAATACATGCCCTTCGTGAAGGAAAAATCGATTATTCCCTTCATCGCCGTGGCGGTGACGGCGCTGTTCTTCGGCGTGGCCTGGGTGGTGTCCTCGCCCTTCTTCAACGCCGTGCGCTACAGCGAGATTATGGCGGTCAGCGAGGACGCGGACTTCGCCGAGGACATCCACGAGGCGAACTTCGCCTCCATCCCGCGGCTGGACGAGGCCTCCGCCAAGGCGGTGGCCGAGCGCACCCTGGGCTCCCTGGCGGACTATGTGTCCCAGTTCGCCATCAGTGAGAGCAACACGATGATCTACTATAATGGCAAACCCGTGCGCGTGGTGGGCCTGGGCTACGCGGACCTCATCAAGTGGCTCACCAACACCCGCGACGGCCTGCCCGGCTACGTCATCGTGGACATGGCCAACGAGAAATCCGAGTTCGTGCGCCTGGATGAAAAAATCCGCTACACCGACGCCGAGCACTTCAACCGGCTGCTGAAGCGCCATCTGCGCTTCCAGTACCCCACGTATATGTTCGGCACGCCCAACTTCGAGATCGACGACGACAACAACCCCTACTGGATCGCCCCGCGCATGGATAAGACCATCGGCCTGCTGGGCGGCGAGGACCTCATCGGCATCGTACTGGTGAACGCCGTGACGGGCGAATGCGCGGAATACAATATGGACGAGCTGCGGCAGGGCTTCGCGCTGGACGCGAACGGCGAAAAGATCGACCTGCAGTGGATCGACCGGGTCTACAGCGCCCTGCTGCTCACCACGCAGTACAACTTCCACGGCAAATACGCCGGCGGCTTCTGGAACTCCCTGCTGGGACAGCGGGGCGTGAAGCAGGCCACCGACGGCTACGCCTACATCGCCAAGGACGACGACGTGTTCATGTACACCGGCGTCACCTCCGCCACCAGCGACCGCTCCATCATAGGCTTCCTGCTGGTGAACCAGCGCACTAAGCGGGCTGATTTCTACCAGATGGAGGGCGCCATGGAGAGCTCCGCCGAGGAGGCCGCGGAGGGCCTGGTGAGCGCCTACAAGTGGCAGGCCACCTTCCCGCTGCTGGTGAACATCTCGGGCCAGCCCACCTACTTCCTGTCCCTGAAGGACGACTCCAAGGTGGTGCAGAGCTACTCCATGATCAACGTGGCCCAGTACAACCGGATCAAGGTTGTGGGCAAAACCCTGGCGGAGTGCAGGAGCAACTATATCGATGCCCTGCGGAATAACGGCCTCGCCATCACCGATATGGAGCCGCCCCCGCCGGACAATACCGGCAACGATAACCCGCCCGACGGCAGCCCCGCCACCGGCGCGATCAGCGAGATCATCTCGGGCGAAGTGAGGAACGGTAACTCTATCTACTATATCCAGCTGGCTGGCAGCGAAGTGTTCTACGAAATCTCCTCCGCGCAGACCGCCGGCCTTGCCTTGCTGAAGAAGGGCCAGACCGTGACGATCGACTTCACGGCAGGCCCCGCAGGGGAACCCCAGAAGGCCAGCGCCGTCGTATGGAAGCAGGCGCGGGTTGAGGTTCCTGTGGAGCCGGAGGAATAATTGCGGCATTGGCATAGAAACTATAAAGCAAAGCGGGCGGCTGTGGTGAGCAGCCGCCCGCTTTGGATTTTTCGCTTGTGTTTGTGATGCCTCTGCCTCCGAAAGCGCTCAGCCGCTCCGCGGAAACCACCCCGGCGCTGCGCGCCACCCCTCCACGGAGGGGAATTGTCTTCTTTTCGCCAGCTATCTTTCGCCAACCAACGGTCACAGATGATTCCCCTCCGTGGAGGGGTGGCGCGCAGCGCCGGGGTGGTTTCCGCGTGAGCGGCTGACCGCTTTCGGCAGCAGAGGCAGAGCAGTGGGCTCTTTCACAGCGGGAATAGTTCTATCCCAGCTTCGCCCCGCCCGCCACATAGTCCGCGCCGAAGGTCTGGCGGATGGCCCCCACGCGGTAGGGGCAGTCCTCGTCCGCCTGGGCGTAGAGGGTGATGAGCATGGTCTTGGCCGGGACCGTGGGCTCCACGTAGAGGCCGCGGGCGTCCAGCTGGTAGTCGTTGTAGGCCAGGTAGTCCACCGTCAGCTCGATGGCGCCGCCGGTCTTCTTGATGGGCAGCCGCACCCGTGGCAGGTAGATGCTCAGGGAGCCCGTCACCGGGATGCGGTAGATCTTCTCCTCCGGGTCGTAGACAAAGTCGAAGTCGCTGCCCTCTATGCTCGCGTGGATGGGGGGCGGCTCGCCGAAAATCTTCTCGAACTCGGCGGCCACCCGCTCCTGCCCGAGGAGCAGCTCGCCGGTGTCGGGATCCCAGGGGATCCTGCCGGGCGCGGCGTCCGGCCCGCGCAGGATGGACCAGATGCTGATATCCAGCAGCTGCGGGATGCTGCCCACGGGCACCGCCCCCACGGAATCGAAGGGGTCGGGGCCGTGCACCACGATCTTCGCCAGGAACGCCTCATAGGCCTGCTTCTCTTTCGGGTTCTGTATCTGCTGGCGTATGCCCCCGGCGGCCAGGCGCGCCAGCGTCACCGCGCCCACCACCGCCAACGCCGTGAGCAGCACCCCCAGGGGGAAGGCCCACCTGTGCGCGCGCCTGTGTTTATCCATGGATCAAAACCTCCTTTGTTCGGGCGGCAAAAATGCCGCCCCTACAGTTTACCCTCAAACGGCCGCAAAGATCGTTTTAAAATTCCCTGGAGCCAGGCGATGCATACGCCGTAGTTCGTGAAGGGCACGCCCTGCGCGGCGGCGAGGTTGGCGCGGGCGCGCATCGCCTTTTCGTTCAACATGCAGCCGCCGCAGTGCAGCACCAGGGCGTAGGGGGAGAGGTCCTCCGGGAACTCGTTCCCAGAACAGTACGAAAACGCGAATTCCCGTCCCAGCTTCTCCTGTATCCAGCGCGGCAGCTTCACCGTGCCGATGTCGTCGCACTGCCGGTGGTGCGTGCAGCCCTCCGCGATGAGAATTTTCGCGCCTTCGGGCAAATTTTGAAGAGCCTCCACGCCCTGCGCCGCCTGCTTCAAGAAGCCCTTGTACCGCGCGAACAAAATCGAAAACGAAGTGAGCGGCACGTCCTCCGGCACAATCCCGGCCACGTATTGGAACACCTGCGAATCCGTAATCACCAGAGCCGGCGGCTCTTTCAAACGAGCCAATGCCGACGCCAGTTCTGTCTCTTTCGAGACAAGGGCGTATGCCCTGGCGTCCAGCGCGCCGCGCAGCGCCTGCTGCTGCGGCAGGATAAGCCTGCCCTTGGGCGCTGCGGCGTCGATGGGCGTCACCAGCAGCGCGCAGTCCCCCGGCGAGAGCAGGTCGGCCACCAGCCGCCTCTCCTGCCTGTGCGGCGCCAGCCGCGCGATGGCCTCCTTCAGTTCATGTATATTCCGCCCGGTCTTGGCTGAGACTTCAAGGAATTGACAATTGACAATTGACAATTGACAATGGGGTAGATCGCACTTGTTCAGCGCTATGATAAAAGGCGTATTATTTTCTTCAAACAGGGCAATCAGCTCTTCGTCAGATTGCTGTATGCCCTGCGCGGCGTCGATCACCAGCACGGCGGCGTCCGCCTCCCGCAGGATGCCGCGGGTCTTCTTCACCCGCAGCGCGCCCAGCGCCCCCTCGTCGTCGAAGCCCGGGGTATCAATGATCGCCACCGGGCCCAGGGGCAGCAGCTCCATGGCCTTGCGCACGGGGTCGGTGGTGGTGCCTGGGGTCTCGGAGACCACGCTGAGGGCCTGCCCCGTCACGGCGTTGACCAGGCTGGATTTGCCCGCGTTGCGCCGCCCGAAGAAGCCGATATGCACGCGCTCGGCGGATGGGGTTTGTGAAAGGCTCACCCTTCCAGCTCCTTATCCATTTGCTTTTGTCTTAAATATTCCTCGGTTGACATTTTACCGTCGGCAAACATGCCGAACAGAAGGCTGCCGGGGAAGTCCTTTTGGTCAGCGCCTGCCTCCATGGTTTCGTCGTCCAACATATCATTATCCACCCTCATTCAATCCCCTCCAGCAGCCGCGCCACTGAGAGGTAGAACTCCTTTATGCCCGGCGCGCCGCCGAGCTGCAGGCCGCCCGCGAAGTCCATGTGGTCGTATTCCTCTATCACCGGCATTACCTGCCACACGCCGGGGCGCACATCGCCGGGGTCGTAATCCCGGTGCGGCTCGCCGAAGGGGTATAGGGCCGAGATCACGTTCACCAGGCCGTCGTTGGGCATCCAGGCCTCGTCGATGCGCGTGCCTCCGGGCGTGGTGTAGGGCTCGCGGCGCAGGCCCATGGCGGACGAGGGCTTCCGGAACAGGAACCACATGCCCTCCTTCGGCGCCTGATTCCCATTGCCGTCGTCCAGGGATTTACATGCGTAATAGCTGAAGTAATAAATGTCCGGCAGGCATTGGATGCCCCCGTTCACCGCGGCGGCGCCGTCCACCGTCAGATCGACCTGCGCGCCGTCGGGGTTTTCCTCAAAGGCGCGTTTGACTTTAAATACATTCCAGGGCGCGCGCCAAAACCCCTTCGGCGACATGTTGAAATGCCCCAGGCGGAAGGGGTAGAGCCGACTGAAAATCCAGCTGATGTTGGAGGCGAAGCCCAGGACAGTCAGCCCCTTATACAGGGTATCCGAGCCGCCGCCGGGCTCCAGGGCGGTGCTGCCGTTGTGGGGCGCGCCCAGGGTGGTGATGGAGGCCACGCGCCCGCCCAGCGTACCGCCGAACAGCGGGGAGAGCTCACCCGCCGGGGTGGCGGCCTGTTCGTCGGCGTCGCCGCGGGCCAGCAGCTGCGCCAGCAGCCGCGCGGTCGCCCCGCCCATGCTGTGGCCGAGCAGGTGAATCCTGCGGTCGCCGTCGTTCCAGCCCGGCACGAGGGCCTTCTTGTAGGTCTCCCCGTAGCGCTCGTGGCCGAACTTCGCGGCGTGGGCCGCGCCGTAGTCCACGCGGGTGCCGTTCAGCTGGGCATAGAGCTCGCAGGCCCTGTCCCACACGCTGGAAACCGGCCCCACCGAGGCTGCGTAACACTCATAGCCGTACCCTCTCAGATATTTTGGGATGCTCCCCGCGAACTGGCCCCAGCCGGGCGCGATCCGGTCCAGGCCGGCGCTCTCGCCCCAGCCCGCCAGGCCGTGCACGAACACGATGGGATATGTCTTCGCCTCCGGCGCGGCGGCCTGGGCGGGCATGGCGGCGCAAAAGACAATGCTGAGGCAAAGCAGCAGGGCCGTGATTGATTTTCTCATAAGCAGACCTCCCGAGTTGACTATCTGTAGGGGGCGGCGTCCCCGACGCCCCACGCACAATTCGTTTTCAGGCCAGGGACGTCCGGAGGCCGTCCCCTACCGGCATCATTATACCACACTCCCGCGCCGATTGCAACCTCACACGATAAAATCCCGCTCGCCCTGGCGTATGGCCTCCAGGTGGCCCAGGGTTGCTTCGCGAATCTTCTGATTGGGGATTTCAATCATCTCCCGGGCGATGAGGCCCTCGCCGACCAAGCGCGTGGCGGGGCTCGCGTAGTCCATCAAAAACTCCTGCAATGTCATCAGGGCGTTGGGCTGGCAGCAGTTCTGTATCTGCCCGGCCTTGAGCAGCTCCATGAATCTATCCCCCGTGCGGCCCTGGCGATAGCACGCGGTGCAGAAGCTGGGGATATACCCCAGCGCCATCAGCCAGCGGACGACCTCGTCCAGGGTGCGGTTGTCGCTGATGTCGAACTGGTCGGTATCGTGCTGGTTTGACGTATAGCCGCCCACACCCGTGCGGCTGGCCCCGGAGATCTGCGACACGCCGAGCTCAAGCGCACGCGCGCGTACTTGCTGATTCTCCCTCGTGGAGATGATCATCCCCGTGCAGGGCACGGCCAGGCGGATGCAGGCGATGAGCTTGGCGAACACCCCGTCCGGCACGCCGTTGGAGAACGCGCCGGGGTCGATGCCGTCGGCGGGCTTGATGCGCGGCACGCTGATCGTATGCGGTCCCACGCCGAAGGCGGCCTCCAGGTGCTCGGCGTGCATGAGCAGGCCCGCGAACTCGTATTTATGGCCCTCTAGGCCGAAGAGCACGCCCAGGCCCACGTCGTCCACGCCGCCGCGCATGGCGCGGTCCATGGCCTCGGTCTGCCGGGCGTAGCCGTGCTTGGGCCCCGTGGGGTGCAGCAGTTCGTAGCTCTCTTTGTGGTAGGTCTCCTGGAACAGGATGTACGTCCCTATGCCAGCCTGTTTGAGTTTTCTGTAATTCTCCTCTGTGGTGGCCGCGATGTTCACATTGACCCTGCGGATCGCGCCGTTCTTATGATGTATATTATAGATAGTATCTATGCTCTCCAAAATGTACTCGATGGGGTTGTGCAGGGGGTCCTCCCCGCACTCGATGGCCAGGCGCTTGTGCCCCATGTCCTGCAGGGCGATCACCTCCCGCGCGATCTCCGCCTGCGTGAGCTTCTTCCGGGGGATGTGCGTGTTCTGGAAGTGATAGGGGCAGTACACGCAGCCGTTGACGCAATAATTCGAGAGATACAGCGGCGCGAAGAGCACGATGCGCCTGCCGTAGAAGGCCTCTTTGAGTTTCTTTGCAAGGCGCAGAATCTCCTCGTTCCGGTCCGGCAGCCCGCAGGCGAGCAGCACCGAGGCCTCCCGGTGCGAAAGGCCCTTGCCCTCCCCCGCCCTGCGCAAAATCGCGTCGATCAGCGCGGCGTTGGCTTTATTCTCTTCGGCGTATTGCAGTGCCGCGAGGATTTCCTCATGTTCGATGAACTCCTCTGCCTGGGGGGACGCTGGGTTGTACATGGCTTCCAATTTTCCTCTTGCTTTTCTATTATATATATGTTAAAATACAAACGATGCGCTCATAGCTCAGGTGGACAGAGCAACTGCCTTCTAAGCAGTGGGTCCGGGGTTCGAGTCCCTGTGGGCGCGCCATGTGCCGTAAATCAAGGGTTTGCGGCACTTCTCATTTGCCTCGCCGACGCTTTAGAAGTCGTTCCTCCAGTGAATACTCATTGCATAATTCGTTGTCGCTCATGAATAGAATCTCCTTTCAAAGAGGACAAGCACAATGACCTAATTCCATTATACCATCTGGGTTGTCCGCCTGCAACAAAAAAATGATTTTTCTTTCCCTCAACGCCCCCGGCTGCGGGACTGCCAGAATAGCCAGTTCTGCATCCCCGGAACGGCTCATGGCGGACACGGGAGCCGCCCGTGTTTATGTGCTCATGTTCTGCTTGCCAGGCAGACGGATAGCCGCTTACCGTTCAAGGGATGTATTGAGGGGGGGATATGAGGCGATAGCGCCTGTTTGTCAAGGTGCGAGGAACCGTGGTGTGGTTCCTTGGGATGCCTTCATAAGTAAAGTGAAGAATTCTATTCAATTTCTTCCCCCTGCGAAAAAAATATTTTTATCCCCTTGAATTTGGGCGTTTCCTGAATCGCCCGCAGCAGTATGTACTGATAGCAGTCTTCATCGAGCTCCCCTTCAATCATGCTGCGGCTGCGGAACAAAGGATCGTATTCCTGCAATACCGCCTGCATGGCGGCGTTGTCGCCAGCCACAGCCCGCGCCAACTGAGCCGCAAAAATCTTATTGTCCACGATAATTGTCCTCTCTTGTTTCTTTGAGTTTTTGCAAAGCCAAGCACTTTTGCTTATAGACATAACTTACAGCGCAGCCCAGGCGTGCGGCGATTTCCTGGGCCGTCAACTTTTCAATGAATGCCATTTTCAGCACCTGCCGCCGGAGCAGCGGCAGATTATTCATCGCCAGAGATATCCGGCCTTCGGCAAGGTCAAATTCGCCCGGGAAATGCCCTCAACCAAGGCAAGCGTATCTTCCGATTGTTCTTCCAAGGGTGTCTCCTGCACACGGTAGCTCAGGGTACGCAGATATTCCTTGCGGGCAAAGTCCGCCACCCGTTCTATGTAAGCCGTATGCAGGTTCTTCGCAAGATTGCATGGGTAAGGCAAATATGGTATACTGTTAATCGAGGTGATTGACAGTGGAAAAGAGTTGTTCAGCGCGGCACTGGGAATCGAAGAGCCAGTGTATATTGAGGCGATTGCGTTTGCGCCGAAGCTCTCGAAAAATGGCTCCAATGGGCTGACCGCTCCAAATTGCCGCCGCTGCGCAAGTTCGCTAAAATGGTCAAACGTCACAAAGCCGGCATCCTGCGATTTTTCTACACCCGCCTGACCAGCGGCCTGATGGAGGGCATCAACTGCCGCGTCCAGGAGATCAAACGCCGCGCCCGCGGTTTCCGAAACATCCGCCGCTTCATCGCCTTGATCTATCTCGAAGCTGCTGGGCTTGATTTGGCATTACCCACTTGATTCAGCGAAGAACCATATGGGAGCAATACAGAATGCGGTGATGTCCTATGCCAGACCCCATATACTTCCACGCAGATTGCAATTCCTTTTTCGCAAGCGTGGAGGAAACCTTTCATCCTGAATACAAGAAAGTCCCCATGGCGGTGGCGGGGGATCCCGCAAGCCGTCACGGGATTATCTTGGCCAAAAATGAGCTGGCCAAGGGCTATGGCATCAAGACCGCAGAGACCATCAGTAGTGCAAAACGCAAGTGCCCGGAGCTGTTGCTGTGCCCGCCCCGCCGCGGCGAGTACGGTGAATTCTGCGATAGAATCAACGCAATCTATGAGACTTACAGTAATTTCGTTGAACGATTTTCAATAGACGAGAGCTTTCTGGACATGACCTTTTTCCGGGGCGATGAGCTGACCATAGCCCACGAGATACGCGAGCGCGTGGCCCGGGAAACCGGCATTACGATTTCTATAGGGGTCAGCTGGAACCGGACCTTTGCCAAAATGGGCTCGGATTACAAAAAGCCCAACGCCGTGACGCATATCACCCGAGAGAATTACCGGCGAATCCTGTGGCCGCTGCCGGTGGGCGAGCTCTTTGGCGTGGGCCGCAAGATGGTGCCGGAGCTGGATAAGTACAGCATCAGGACCATCGGCGATCTGGCAAACACAAGCGAAGCCTTCCTGCTCCGGCAATTTGGCAAACAGGGCGAATACCTGCACGCCAGCGCGAACGGCCTGGACGACAGCCCCATCGCCCGCACAGGCGAGTATGACCCCGCGAAGTCCATCGGCAACGGAAAGACCTTCCGCCGGGACCTGACCAGCGAGCAGGATATCCGCACCGGGCTGATTGTGCTGGCAGATAGTGTGGCAGCCCGGATGCGCCGCGCCGGCGTAAAATGCACTACCGTGCAGGTGACTATCAAGGACTCTGCCTTGAAGTCCATCACCCGGCAAAAAACCGTGCGGCCGACATACCTTGCCGCCGACCTGGTGCAGGCATGCCTGGATCTGATACACGCCTCCTGGCCCAAAGGCAAGCCCATCCGCCTGCTGACGATCACCGCGCAGAACCTGTTGCCCGCCGAGGATGCCGTGGAGCAGCTTTCGCTGTTCGACGCGCCGGGTGCCTCGAAGGATATAGAGCAGTTGGAGCGAGCCGTGGACGGTATCCGCGAGAGATACGGCGGGAATGTCATTCAGCATGGCAGTGTTCTGCGCAATGACCTGGGGATTTATTCTGGGGAAGATGAATGAGCGTGTTATCCCTGTGATTATATCTTATGCTTAGATTAAGCAGATTATATTTCATGTATGCTTTATTGTCAAGCCTAATTGCCAAGCGCATATCAAGAGAACACATCCTTTTTCCTTGCCTGCCATAGGATAACATAGGAAAACTGGCTTATCAAGGGTACTCCAAGAAAAAATTTTTGCTTTGAATCCTGAAGGCAAAATTTTTTTCTTGGACGCTACGCGCCCTTGACAAGCCAGTTTTACTATGTTCGGCTGTAATCAGGCAAGTAAGGGTTCCTGCACCGCAGGGCTTGCGGTGGGAGCCGGTACGGTAAGCCGAAAGATTTTCCTTGCAATCCAATCGGACATGCTGTACAATGAAACACCAACGCCGAATAGATAAGGAGTTTTTCGGTTTGGTTTTTTCAAGGGCCAGCATATGCGGGGCACGTCCAAAGCGTTACTTCGCAAGGGTTATGACCGTCCTGGCGTGGCTGTGCTCCGGGGTGTAATCCCGCCTATCGAGCAGAGCCAGCCCCGCCCGCGCCGCCCATTCGGTCAGCCCCTCGGGGCCGCAGTGCATTCTTGCGCGTTTGAGCAGGGCGTCGCATTCATCCGGGGCGATGCCAAAGGGCTCCATGAATTTTTTCTGGCGATCCCATGGGTTTACGCGCGCGCACAGTATAAACCTGCCGCCGGGCCGCAAAACCCGCGTCATCTCGTCCAGAATCGCGGGCACCTCCCGGGCCTCGTCCAGGGCGTAGTGCGTGCACGCCACATCAAGCGAAGCATCGGCGAAGGGCAGCCGCCGGAAGTTCGCCAGCAGGCCGGTCATCCTGTCCTGGAGACCCAAATGCCGGGCGATGCCGTCGGCATTTTTGACGCACAGGGGGTCGAAGTCCGTGCTGACCAGGACGCTGCCGGGCCGCAGCTGGCTCGCCACGGCCCAGGTCCCCATGCCCGCGCCGGTGCCCAGCTCCAGGATGGCGAGATTATCAGCATAGTTGACAGCCCGGCCATAGTCCCGCAGGTGCATGGCCCAGCCGCCCGCGATGCCCTCGGCCATTTCGCGGCGGGCCGCGCCGTTCTCGGCCGTGCCGTTGCGCAGGGCCTCGAACACGTCCTCCCGCCGCAATGGCACAAACTCCGTCACGTCCGCGCCGCCGTTTTGCGCGTAGTCCTCCATGCGGGCGATGAAGCCTTCCCTCGAGCCGATGCGCTCCAGGCGATACGCCTGCGCGGCGGCTGCGCGGACCTCATAGCTGCCGGGATATTTTGCGTCGAGCTCCTCCTTGAAGCGGACATAGGCCTCGTGTTCACGGAAAAAGAGGACATCCTGGAGTTCTGTGGTGAACAGCATGTGTTTGCTCCTTTCGCAAGTTGTTTTGGGCTGTTCTCCATTATAGACGAAATCTTTTTCATTACAAGTCTTGCATTTAAAAAAGTTTTGTGGTATAATAGATGTAGAAGAAAAGCCCCGCTTCGGTGTGAAGCGGGGCTTTGTGCATACAAGAATGCTATTCGCCCTCAAAAAACGCCGCGCAGGCCCAGAACAGCATCGCGATATCAGTCTTGGCCGCCAGCTCGAAGGGCGCGTGCATACTTAGGATGGGCACGCCCACATCCACCACGTCGAAGCCCAGGCGGGCCAGCTCCGAGGCCACGGTGCCGCCGCCGCCCTCGTCCACCTTGCCGAGCTCCCCGGCCTGCCAGAGGACTTTCGCATCGTCCAGCACGCGGCGCAGCCAGGCGAGGTATTCCGCTGAGGCGTCGCTGCTGCCGGCCTTGCCCCGGCTGCCGGTGTACTTGGTGACCACCACGCCGAGCCCCACATAGCCCGCGTTCAGGGGATCGAGCACGCTGGACCAGGTGGGGTCGAAGCCGGCATTCACATCAGCCGAAAGGCATTTTGTGTTGCGCAGGGCATTGCGGGGGTTCGCGCCCTGGGCGAGAGCGAGCTCGGTGATGAAATTGACGAGATAGTTCGCGTTGAGTCCCGTGTTGCCCTCGGAGCCTATCTCCTCCTTGTCCGCCAGCACAACCATGGATGTATAGCCGGGCATCTCACATTTAAAGATGGCCTCCATGCAGGGGTAGGCGCACACGCGGTCGTCGTGGCCGTAGGCGCCGATGAGGCCCCTGTCCAGGCCGATGTCGCAGGCCTCGAAGGCGGGCACGGCCTCCAGCTCGGCGCTGACCAGGTCCTCTTCCACAATGCCATAGGTGTCATGCAAAATTTTAAGAATATTGAGTTTAAAGCCCTCGGGCTTGTCATCGAGCATCAGGGGGCGCGAGCCGATAATTATATTCAGCTCCTCGCCCTTCACGCCGTCGCTCAGCTTGCGGTCGGCCTGCTCTTTGCCCAGATGCGGCAGCAGGTCGGTGACGCAGAAGCGCGGCTCGCCGGGGGCCTCTCCTATGGAGATTTGCACGGTCGTGCCGTCCTTCTTGCACACCACGCCGTGCAGCGCCAGGGGGATCGCCGCCCACTGGTACTTCTTGATGCCGCCGTAGTAGTGGGTTTTCGCCAAGGCCAGGCACTTGTCCTCGTAGAGGGGGTTGGGCTTCAGGTCCAGGCGCGGGGAATCGATGTGCGCGGCGGCCAGGCGCAGGCCTTTTTCGAGGCCCTGCCTGCCCAGCACGGCAAAAATCGCCGCCTTACCCCGGTTGTTGACGTAGACCCTGCTGCCCGGGGGATAAATTTTGCCCTCCTCATAGGGCGCGAAGCCCAATTTTTCTGCACGAGCAATGAACCAGTCCACGCACTCGCGCTCTGTTTTGCACAGGTTGAGGAAGCCCTTGTAGCCCTCGCAGAACTCGTCCGCCTCGGCGATTTCTTCAATGCTAATTGCTTCGCAAGCGTGCTTCTGCCGCCGGAACAGGGTTTCGCGCAGTTGGTCGGCCTGGGATTTTTCGGTTTCGGTTGACATGATTACCTCCTAATGCTTAATTCTTAATGCTTAATTCTTAATGAAACGTGCGAACAGATCGTTCCCCAATTAAGCATTATGCATTAAGAATTAAGAATTTCTTCATATTTCCCATACGCCCGCATCACTTTGTTCACATAGTGCCTTGTATCGTTCGTAGGGATATGCTCCAGCCTGTAGCCATCCGGAGAAACTGCCGGGTCGCGCAGCCACTGGTTCACGCGGCCGCGCCCGGCGTGGTAGGCTGCCAGGGCGGTCTCGGGCGCGCCGAACTCGTCCAGCAGGAGCCGCAGCAGCAGCGCGCCGTAGCGCAGGGAAACCTCCGGCTCGAACAGATTGTCGAAAAACAGTTTTTCGCGGGTTTTCAGCAGCAGCCAGTCAAAGGTCTCGGGCATGATCTGCGTCAGCCCCCGCGCGCCCACGCTTGACACCGCCAGCGGGTCGAAGCTGCTCTCGGTGAACGCCAGCGCCATGAGCAGGGCCGGTTCCAGGCCCTGTGCTTCACAGGCCCCTTCGATCAGCGTGCGGTACTCCACGGGATAGAACAGCTCCTGCAGGGGCTCCTCAATCCTCGGCCACAGCAGGAACACCAGCAGAGCCGCCAGCAGCACCGCCGGAACCGCCAACCATCGCATGGAAAGCTTTCTCAACCGCAAGCCCAAACGCCTCCTCGCTGCCATCGTTCGTGATTAAAATATGTCCCGGGCCGGTAAAACTCATACCCCGCTGCGCCTCCACGCGCCGCCGGGCGGCCAGCTCCGTCACGCCGCCGCGCGCCAGGATGCGCCGCAGGCGCAGTTCCTCCGGCGCGTCAATCACCAGGGTATGTGCGCACAGCCCCGCCAATTCGCTCTCCAGCAGCGCCGCCGCGTCAATCGCGACGGCCCTGGCTCCCTGTAAAGCTTTTGCCCTTTCCAGTGCTAAAGCGTTGATGGCCGGGTGGGTGATCAAATTCAAGTCCCGCCTTGCTTCGGTGCTCTCGAAGGCCCGCTCGGCCAGGAGCGATCTGTCAAGGCTTCCGCCTTTACAGATGTCCTCCCCGAAGCGCTCCGCCAGCTTACGCAGCACCGGCGAGCCGGGCTGTACGACCTCCCTTGCGAGGGCGTCGCCGTCAATCACCGCGCAGCCCAGGGAGGCCAGCACCCGTGCGGCTGTCGTCTTGCCGGCACCGGATGGCCCTGTCAGTCCTATGAAAATCTAACCCACCTCCCGGAAGCTCGCTGCTCTCAGCAGCCGATTGTACACCGCCAGGCCGAGGCCCTCCTTTGGCGGGCAGCGCACGAGAACCGTTCGCCAGCCCAGTTCGTCGACCTCCCGCAACCGCGCGAATAATTGCCGTGCCTGTTCCTCCGGGCTATCGCCATAGCGCAGCACGGGTAAATTCAGCGAGATTTCATCGCTGCCGAACACTAGCAGGCCATCAGGCTTTTCACGCACGGCATAGTCAAAGAAAGATCGCAAATCGCCCCGCACCAGCGTCAACTGCGCCCTGGGCGCGTAGTGCCTGTATTTCATGCCTGGGGAGGGCGCGGCCTCACGGGTCGGCAGGGCATGGGCGAGGGCTGGGGAGAGCTCTATCCTTCGCCCAAGCACGCTTTCGAGCTGCTCGACAGATACGCCGCCGGGGCGCAGGAGTAAAGGGATTTCCCTTGTCAGGTCAAGCACCGTGGACTCAACCCCAATGGCACAGGGGCCCGCGTCCAGCACGGCGGCGATTTTACCGTTTAAATCGTCAAGCACATGGCTTGCCAGGGTGGGGCTGGGGGAGCCGCTTCTGTTCGCGCTGGGGGCCGCCAGGGGGATCCCCGCCGCCCACAGGAGGGCCTGCGCCGCCAGGTGGGAGGGCACCCGTAAAGCCAAGGTACTTAACCCCGCGCTGACAATTCCCGGCACACGTTCTTCACGCTGAAGTATGAACGTCAAGGGGCCGGGCCAAAACGCTTCGGCAAGGCGCTGCGCTGTAAAGGGCCAGGCCTTTACAAGTGATTGCGCCTGCTCCCGGTCATACACATGCACGATGAGGGGGTTGTCCTGCGGCCTACCCTTGGCGGCGAATATCTTCGCCACGGCGGCTTCGTCCAGGGCGTTGGCGGCCAGGCCGTAGACGGTCTCTGTTGGGATGGCGACGAGCTCTCCCGCGCGCAATAGCTGCGCGGCCAGTTCAATATCGGCGAAACTGGACGCTTCGAGCATCAGTGTCCTCATAGACACCTCCGGGCAATCACCAGCATTTCGACGTCCTCGATGCCCATTGGCTCATCTGAGAAATCGCCGTCGGCGCAGGACAGGACATCAATATCTTCAAGACCGGTCAATGAAAGCAGCAGCTTTATTTCAGAGGGCGTGTATTGCCGCTGATCCTCGCGCAATTCTTCTCCGTCCAGCTCGCATGACCAGCGCATGACGCCGTTGATGTAATCGAAACGCGGATTTTGGCCTCTTGAAAGAATATATCTACGCAGGGCATTGAAGCAGGTGATAACAAAGCAGGCGCCCGGTGCCAATAAGGCATGTACCTGTTGTAAGAACGCAAAATCCCTCCCCGCGCCGCCCAGGACGCCGATGCCCGATTCGCACAGGCATATGGCTCCCCGAAATATGCCGAGCTTTAATTCACTCAACCCGGCCAGGTCAGCCTGTACCAACTGAACATTGACGCCTTCGGCTTCAGCGCGTTCTTTGGCGTGGCGCAGCATTGTCTCGGAAATGTCTATGCCCGTTACGCGCAGGCCCCGCCGCGCCATCGCGATGGCGTGCCGCCCGGCCCCGCAGCCCAGATCCAGCAAAGCGTCGCCGGGCCGCAGGCCCATCTTTTGTATGAGCCAGTCAACCTGCCGTTCCGTCGCGGGCAAGAACTTTTCGTCTATATTCGCCAGGGATTCCTCCGCGAAGCATTTGTTTTCCCAGGGGGATTTCTGCATTTGATAACAACCTCCGGTTGTTTGTTCTCTATTTCTCATTTAGCCTAAGCTTCTCCGCCGTGTCGGCGGTGATCAGCGCGTCGATGATCTCGTCCAAATCCCCATTCAAAATAGCCTCTATTTTATATAGGGTCAGGCCGATGCGGTGATCGCTCACGCGGCCCTGGGGGTAGTTGTAGGTGCGGATGCGCTCGCTGCGGTCGCCCGTGCCCACCTGGGCGCGCCGTTCCCCCGCGATGGCGGCGGACTGCTTCTCCCGCTCGGCCTGGAGCACGCGGCTGCGCAGCACCTTCATGGCTTTCTCCCGGTTCTTGTGCTGGCTGCGCTCGTCCTGGCACTCGGCCACGGTGCCCGTGGGAAGGTGGATGATGCGTATGGCCGACTCCGTCTTGTTGATGTGCTGGCCCCCGGCGCCGCTGGCCCGGAACGTGTCGATCTGCAAATCGGCCGGGCTGATGTCTATGTCAACTTCTTCCGCCTCGGGCAAAACAGCGACAGTCACTGTTGACGTGTGGATGCGCCCCTGGCTTTCGGTCTCGGGCACGCGCTGCACCCGGTGGACGCCGCTCTCGAACTTCAGCCGGGAGTAGGCGCCGTCGCCCTCGATCGAAAAGCTCACTTCTTTGTAGCCGCCCAGCTCCGTCTCGTTGGCGTAGAGCGTCTCGCAGCGCCAGCCGCGGGCCTCGGCGTACATGGCGTACATGCGCAGCAGCACCCCGGCGAACAGCGAGGCCTCCTCACCGCCCGCGCCGCCGCGTATCTCCACGATGACGCTGCGGTCGTCGTTGGGGTCACGGGGCAGCAGCAGCACTTTTAGATTTTCCCAGCTCTCTGCGGCCAAGGCTTTTGCAAGGTCAAGCTCCTCCTGGGCCAGGGCGCGCAGCTCGGGGTCGCTGTCGCGCAGCAGCTCTTTGGCCTCGGCCTCCTGCCGCAGGGCCGCCTGGTGGCGCCGGTATGTCTCCACGACGGAATCCAGGCGCTTGCTCTCGCGCATCGCGTCCCGGTATTTGGCAATATCCGCGATGCAGTCCGGGTCGCAAAGCTGCGCCTGCAGCTGCTCCCAGCGCTGTTCCACCTGCCGCAATTTTTCCAGCATGGCAATTCCTCCGTGAATCACATGAAGTTCTTCGACATTTTTCCCCATATGCATGTTCTTTCAAAATTTTTCTAAAAAAAAGTACCTTTTTTCCTAAAATAGGGTTGACGGCCAGGAAAACTTATGATAATATATTGTTGACGACCCATATCTTGCGCACAGACGAGACTTTTTCGCAATTTATCATGTTGCACTTTTACAGTATTACAACGTTTTCTGTGCGAAAAAACGGCTTGAAGGGGACGCGGCAATATCGCAGGGCAATTATACCATATCGGCGGGCAATTGTCAAACGCAGGAATTTCAAGAATTTTACGCATGCCGAAAGCAAACAACGAATATTACACCACCTTCGGCCATAGAGATTAGGCGAGGAGTTAAAAAGCCGTTAAGGGAAAGGAATGAATGTCTATGATCAGCTTCCCACCGGAAGGCCAGCTGCTGGCCACGCAGGAGAACCAGCGTTGCCTATCCTCTCAGGCGGGGCTGCGGGAGGCCCAGGCCTCCGGCGCGGTGCTGGAGGGGCGCGTGTTGCTTTGCGACAACGAACATAACCTGCACGTGGATCTCGGAGCCATGCAGGGCATCGTGCCCCGCATCGATGGCGCGCTGGGCATCGCGGAGGGGGAGGTGCGGGACATCGCGCTGATTTCCCGCGTCAACAAGCCCGTAATGGTGCGCGTGGTCGGCTTCGACACCAAGGAGAACGGCGAGCCGGTGGCCCTGCTCAGCCGCGTGAGCGTGCAGCGCGACTGCACGGAGAGCTACATCAACAAGCTGGAGCCCGGGGACATCATCGACGCGCGGGTGAGCCACATGGAGAACTTCGGCGTGTTCGCGGACGTGGGCGCCGGCGTGAGCGCGCTGCTGCCCATAGACGCGATTTCCGTCTCGCGCATCCCCCACCCCAACGCGCGCTTCACCGCCGGGCAGATGATCCGCGCCATCGTGAAGGGCCGCGACGACCAGGGCCGCCTGCTGCTCTCCCACAAGGAGCTGCTGGGCACC
>Ga0123353_10000995_pt1 | contig 34746 bp, 32 predicted proteins | sample TergutLab28metaG_3_FD_92763 | JGI IMG/M metagenome (GOLD analysis project Ga0123353, IMG submission 92763) | Labiotermes labralis P3 segment gut microbial communities from Petit-Saut dam, French Guiana - Lab288 P3 | ecosystem: Host-associated > Arthropoda: Insects > Digestive system > Gut ... | reverse complement strand
GGCTGGCGTGGCATCGCTACTCGCTATGCAAAGCAGACGGACTCTTTCCTTGCTTCTCTGTACGTCAAGTGCATCTTCATGTGGTTACTGGTCGTCGCATAACTCGTGTAAACACTGTCTAGTGTAGTATTTGTTTTTCCATTGTGATACAATAGCTTTACGTTTTCCCTTATCCTTTCATTATTCTCGCAAAGGAGTAACTCATCTATGAAGAAGAACACCATCCTCATCCTTATCCTTGCCTTTGTGTTCCTGTGTTGCGCCGCCGTCGGGGTCTTTTTCGCATTGGATTTTTTCGCGCAGAGCGACGCCATTGCGATTCGCGAGACTTCCGTTGCGGAGTTAGACACATACATGAAGGCTCTTGCGCCCCAGCCCATTGTGAACGAGAAGGCCCTCGCGGCCCTCGATGCAGGCGCGACAAAGCACACGGCACAGATCGACGCCCTGTACTATTATGAGACCCCGGAAGGCTTTCTGATCAAAAGCTACTCGAAAGCATGGGGTCCGGCTAAGCTCAAAGATTTATACAATGAGCTGATGAAGAATACGCACGGAGAGGAACTGGCCTACCTGTATGACATCATTGTCTATGCGGAGTCGGATCCCCTTGCCGCCGCGACCCACGAGGACGTAGAGGACGAGGCCGTTGTTCTGTTGAACTTTCCCGCGCTCCCCGAGTCTTTCTCCTTCATCTTCCCCTTCACTTCGGGCCGTATCAGCCTGTATGACGGCGACAGCATCACCACGGTTGCGGGGATGGCATTCAACCTGAGCCACGAATATGGACATCATTATGCGGGCTACCATATGTTCCGTGATATTGACTTCATAAACGGGGAAAAAGGGGATATTGAGACGAAGGCGCTCGAACATGAGTACTTCAAGCTGCGCAACCTGCCCTCCGACATCCGTTACGCAATGACAGACAGCAAGGATTACTATAAGAACCACCATTGGTATGCCGCCGAGATTGCAGCGTTTGACTATGTGCAATTGCTGGGTTCGCCCAACGCGCGCAAAGCGTTCGCGTATATGGATGTCCCGCAGTGGATAGAAGCCGAGTATAAATATGATCCTGAACTCGGTTACAACGCCTTTGGCCAGGAGAACTTACTGATACCGACCGCCGCGGAAACGCCGGGACTGGCGGAATACTTCCATAGTTTTTTGGGGACAGAAGCGCCGAAGCCCGCGGCAGAGATACAGGAAATCACCATAGAAGTCAAGGTGAGTAGCAAGGGTTATAATTTTGTAACCGGACACGAATCTTTCAACCTTTACGAGTTTACCTGGAACATGCCCTATGCAGACGCGATATATACCCTTGTTTGCATCGACACCAGCGATGGCTATGATGTGCTGCCCATCAAAACCATATACCCGGGCGATAAGGCGATTGCCACCATCGGCACGGTCACCCGCAAAAAGGGCAATACCGTGTATATATATCCCGACGAGTATTTATTGGGCGTCCCGATTGCCGAGGGTACCAAGACCTTTTATGTGATCGTAATGATGCCGGACGGCAGTCTGTATCGCTCCACTCCGTTGGATTATAAGTTTTAAGGAAGGCGGGAAAAATCTATGAAAAAACTGACATTACTGCTCGCTGTCCTGCTGCTCCTGGCCGCGCTTGTCGGCTGCGGGCATGTCAAAATGGACATCGGCGTGGACGAAGCATACAACGCGTATATGCGTTATGAGATCACATGCGATCTTTCGGAACTGACAGAGACGCAGAGGGCACATGCCATAACGATGCTGAAGGACTTGAATACGCATTACGCCATGAATGGGTTTACGCTGCAAGCTTCGGAATTGAGCACCGAGCAAACAGACGTTTCCATCTCGTTTGAGAAAAAGCGTGCCTGCGCCAATTACGCGGAAGCTTTCGACGCGCTGCAGGAGATGCTTGCGGACACAAAGGCTTCACCGTTCTTGGAATTAGATATGCAGCAATATGTGAACGATTTCGAGATGGCATTCTCGTTTTCGGCGGAGACCGACGCTTCACGCATCCTCGCCACCGCACATATCGAGCAGTTCCCGCCCGACCTGCGCGCTGAAATTGAGGAGAGCATATACAGCCTGACGGGCGAGATTTGCCTGACCCTGCCCGCGACAGAGCTGATAGAGGGCAACGCCGAACGCCTGCCCGATACGATGCTCGTGCAGGCCACGATGCCCGTCAGCCTGACCGAGCGCACGCAAATTGCGCTCTCCACCCGCTTGAGCGCGGAGGGCGGCGTCGTGACGACCGACATTCAGGGGACCTTGGAGGGTCTGCGCGCCGTCAAGCAGAAGGATTTATATATACTCTGCGGCGCCGCCGGTTTGCTCTTGATCTGCATCGCGCTCATTGTCCTCCTCCTGATCCTGCGCATCAAAAAGAAGAAGGCAACCGTGGCGCCCGCGCCCGAGCCGCTGCCCGACGCCGAAGCGGAGGAAGACACGGACGGAGAGTTGATCGTCAATACACAGGACGAAGACCCCGCGCCGCAGGACGATACCGCCGAGCTCGGCGAAACCGCTGCACTGTCAGATGAAGACAATGGGGAAGTCTTCTGAGGATTATTTGGAAGCAATATATCTGCTGAGCGGAACGACCGCATCTGTCCGCTCAGTGGATATTGCGCGCGAACTGGGATTTTCCAAGCCCTCCGTGAGCATAGCTTTGAAAAAGCTGCGCGCGGAGGGTCTTATTATGATGAATGGCAGCGGGCATATCGCCCTCACCGAGCGCGGGGATCAATTGGCGCGACGGGTCTGGGACAGGCACAAAACCATCTACAGCTGGCTGCGGGCCATGGGTGTGAGCGAAGAATGTGCCGAGAGCGACGCCTGCGGCATAGAGCATATCATCTCCGAAGAGACCTTTACCGCCATGCAGCGGGCGCTGGTGGCGCGTGAAGATTTACGATAGCGTATCAAATATAGCCATATACTTTACGGAATAGAGATATTTTTGTGAACTCGCCCATAAACTCCGTTGCAATTTTTTGCGAAAGCGGATACACTATGCTTGTTCGCGGGCCATGTGCCGCGCGGGCATGAATTTGCCGCTCGACGGCAGAAAAGAGGAATGCAATGGAAGAATTCGAAATGGACCGCGATCTTGTAACCTTTTCCGATGACGACGGAAACGAGTTTGAACTGGAAATCGTGGATTACTTTGATTATGAGGGCGAGGCATATGCCGTTATGATCGACACCGAGCTGCCCGAGGACGAGGAGGAGACCGCCGAGGCCTATCTCTTCCGCATCGTGGAGAACGGGGACTTTGATGAGTTCGTCCCGGTGGACGAAGATAAGCTCGAGACGATTGCCGCTTATTACGACACGCTGCCGGACGAGTGCGACGACGAGGATTGCTGTGCCTGCGACTGCGAGTGCAAGCACGAGTAAAACCAATCATCGACAAAAAGGGGGCTGACGCGAATCAGTCCCTCTTTTTTTAGCACAATTCAGCCCTCTATCGGCTCCGCAATCAGTACGCCCTCGCTTTCCTCTACGGCTTGAATCGTCTCTGCTTCGCTCATATGTGCGGGGAAACGCAATTGACAAAACAGGCCGATGCCGTGGCCGCCGTCCGCCTTGGCGGTCTCCACATCGGACAGGGCGATTTGCGTATCCTTCATCTTTTGGACAAAGCGCGGGATCTTCGTCACGTCTTCCAATATGATATAGAGGTTCAGACGACGCAGTTTTCTGGTGTAGGCGTATTCGAAGCGGTCCGCGAAGCTCATAATGAAGACCAGAATCAGGCAGACGGCGATGCTGCCGAGATAGAAGCCCGCGCCGACCGCGGTGCCCAAGCAGGCCGCGCACCAGAGCCCTGCGGCGGTTGTGAGCCCCTTGACGCGGTAATAGCGGGTGACCATGATGGTACCCGCACCCAGGAATCCGATGCCGGAGATGACCTGCGCCGACATACGCGTTATATCATGATCGAAATAATACTGCGACAGAAACTCCGAGGTCAGCATGGTGATCGCCGCGCCGAGACAGACCAGCATATAGGTCCGCAGGCCCGCCGGGCGGCGCTTGCGCGTGCGCTCCAGGCCCAGCGCGAAACTGCAGACGACGGCCAACACAAGCCGCACCGCGATTGTCAGCGGCGTGAAGTTCATCAGACCTATGTTTTCAAACCAAGCGTTCATTTTGCATTTCCATCCTTATAATGTAGTTCCATATAATCCTCCACATCGCATCTTGTGCCGCGAAAGGGGCCGGGGGTCTCCATTTTGAGAGAGACCAGCGCGGCGGCAAAGCGCAGGGCGGTCGGGATATCCTTTGTGTGACGTTCCGTGATATAGGCCGAGAAGCAGCTATCCCCCCGCCCCGTGCGGCCCGACAGGTTGCGTGGTCTCAGGGGCTCTGTATAAACGGTGACTCCGTCATAAACCAACACTTCGCTGTTGTGGGTGATCATCAGCTCCCTTGCGCCCCAGCCGTGCAGGATTTTGGCGGCGGCGACCCGGTTCTGCTCCCCCGTGAGTACTTCCGCTTCCGCGGCGTCGGTTTTCAGATAGCGGATCAGCGGCAGGAGTCTGCGCTTCTCCGCCCAATCCCGAAAGACGAGACGCCCGTCCCGTTCGCGGCGGCGCAACAGGCACTGCACATCCACGGCGGTATCGGCGCGCTCTGCGCAGATCTCGATCATATCTTCATCTATATCGCCCTGCACCAAGCCCGCAATATGATAGAGTTTCGTTTGCACATCGGGCAGTTCCGCAGGCTTGTAAGACTCGATCATCCCCATGCAGCGGCAGTCCCGCCGCTCACGGTCGGCGGTGAAGAAAGTGTTAGACATTTCGGTGTCCCGTGCGTAGGGGAGGGGAAATACGGTGATATTGGGCCGGGTGCCGAAAGCTTCGGCGTGGTTAGCGCCCGTCCCCTTTGCCAACACGGCGACCTTATGCCCTATGGCCGCCGCCGCGTTCCCGGCATAGAGCGCCGCGCCGCCCGGCATATGATAGACCTTGCCGTCAAAATCCGTATTGATATCCTGACAAACTTGTCCGATGATGAAAGTATCAAATGTCATACTATACCTCGCACTGTTGAACGATTTCCACACTGCCCGGATACCAGAGCATATAATCGCGCGCTTCGATGGCCGCCTTTAGGGCATAGGAATCGTGGATTCTGCGCGGGAAGAGCAGGGCGGCCTGTCCTTCGTCCCCCCACTGGTGCATATCCGAACCGCAAACGGGCAGGAGGGACGGGTGCTGCAGCGCCAACGCCAGCGCTTCCTCGTTCCGGTTCTTCTGGCGGGGATTGCCGTTCGCCACTTCCAAGCCGTGGATATATTCGGTCAGGATGGGATGCCCGCCGCGGAAGGGATGGGCTTGCAGGATCAAAACTTGGTCGCCAAAACGTTGATAGAATTCCGCGTGGCGCATGCGGCACACAAAAGGGTTGGCGCGCACCCACGCCTCGTCCACACCGAAGACCAAAAAGTCGTTGTCGTTGTCTGTAAATCGCAGTTCTATGCCGAAGATCACATCCAAACCCAGCGCTTCGCCCGCCCTTTTGGCCTCGTCATAGCCGTACATAAAGCGGTTTATGCAGCTCTGCCAATCCGTATGACAATCCATGAGGGAGAGATAAAAATTGTGCAGATGGTCGGTGATACAGATGCCGTCATAGCCCAAGTCCTTATAGATCCGCACGAGTTCCGACGCTTTCAGATAGCCGCAGCGGCTGGTCTCCGCCGTATGAAGGTGAATTTCATACTTATACATCTTCCAAACTCCTGCACGAACCGCGCACGATCAGCGATGGCGTTAAAATAGAATGGGAATAGCCCTTGGACGAGTCTCGAATCTTGTCGAGCAGCATATCCACCGCCATAGTCGCCATCGTTTTTTTCGGCTGTTCGATGGTCGTCAGGTTGATGGTGGGCAGACCCGCGTGGAGTATGTCGTCAAAGCCCAGCAGGGAGATATCCTCGGGGATGCGTATGCCCGCTTCCTGCGCCGCCTGCAGGACACCGATGGCCAGCGAGTCCGTCGCGGCGAAAATGGCCGTATGCGTCAGGGGCTTGGCGAATACATTTCGCGCGATTTGATAACCCGCGGAAATGGAGCTGTAGGGATAGCTGCTGTCCACAAAATCGGGCTCCATCCCATGCTCGCGGCAGGCGTCTATATAGCCCTGCGCGCGGTGCTTGTGCGTCGTGCTCCCCTTGCGTCGTCCCAGATACAGGATGCGTCTATGTTGCAAAGAGTGCAGGTATTCGGTTCCCAGATGCGTGCCGCGATAGTTGTCGACGGCGATATAGCTGACCGGCAGATCGTACAGGTTTTCACTCATAAACACAGTGGGTACAGAGGATAGATAGGGTTTCAGGCTTTGATAGGAGTTGCTGGTCGTGGGAAAGAGGATGATGCCGTCCACCTGTCTCCCGGCCAGGAGCTGGAACACCTGCTCCTCCTGCTTCGTATCGTGGGACGCGTTGCAGAGCATCAGATTGTATCCGCGCGCCCGCGCTCTCTCCTCGATATGGTTGGCCAGCTCGCTCATAAAGGGGTTGTCGATATTGGAGACGATCAGGCCTAATATCTCGGTTCTCTTAATGACCATAGACCGCGCGACATAATTGGTCGTATACCCCAGTTCACGACAGGTTTGCAGGACCCGTTTCCGCGTTTCCGCACTGACTTCCGGGCTGCCCGAGAGAGCACGCGAAACCGTTGCGTAGGAAACACCCAGAACTTTTGCCACATCCTTGATTGTAACCTTAGTCATCTTTCTGTATCCTCACTCCCTGCGAATCAAAAGTATATGAAAAAAACGCAAACGTTTCCGTCATACAACTTATTTTACATTGCAAATCCTGTTTTGTCAACGCCATAGCAAAAGAAAACTGTAATGAATTTTCGAAATGTCTTCAATATTATATTGACAAATTAAGATATGTAGGATATTATTATTATGTAAATAAATAAACGCAAACGTTTGCATTGAAAGGAGTCAGACCCGGGATGCTCAAAGTCGTATTGTTCGATATCGGGGGAACCCTGCATACGGTGCACAATAATCACGCGCTGCGAGTCGCATTTGCGCAACGCCTGATAACGCGTCTCGCCGATTACGATATTCATCTCAACACGACAGCGGAGCTGTTGGCCGCCCTGCTCTATGCCAACGCGGAGCGCTATAAACACTGGAGCGAATCCTCGCGCGTTGAATTGCCGCAGGCGCGCATCTGGAATGAATACTACTTGAGAGCCTTTCATATCGGAGAAGAGTGGCTTGCGCCCATCGCGGAGGAACTGAGTTTCCTGTACGATTACGCGCGCGTGCGCAATCTGCGGCGGCCGCGCGTCTTGGAGACGATGCAGGAACTGTCCGATATGGGTCTGCGGCTCGGGATCATCAGCAACATCATTTCCACCTCGTTCGTGCCGCAGGTGTTGCGCGAATACGGCATCGAAAAATATATGGAATGCGTTGTGATGTCCAGCGAGGCCGGATGGCGCAAGCCCGACGCCCGCATCTTTGAAATTGCCATGGAACAGCTTGGCGTGCGCGCGGAGGAGGTGGCCTATGTGGGCGACACCATTTCCCGCGATGTGCTGGGCGCGCGCAACGCGGGGCTGGCTTTGATGATCCAGATACGCAATCCCGCCATCGCGCATCGGGACGCGAAGTTTCGTGAGAACGCGCCCACGCCGGATTATCTGATTGATGAACTGAATGAAATACCGGATTTGATTCACGCATATATGATTTGAAATAACAACAGGAGGATGAAACACATGATCGACACCATTATCTTTGACATTGGGAACACCCTGCGCGTGGTTGTACCCGATAAGGCCTTTTCCGACGCGGCCGAAGCGGAGCTGATGCGTCTCGTGGGGACGACGGAACCGCACGACGTCTTTTTCGCAAAGCTAAAGAAAAACTGGGATCGCTATCGCAGTGGCGTAAAGGTATCGTTGATCGATGCTTCCGAGATGGAGCTTTGGAGCCAGTATCTGCTGCCCGACTATCCGCCCGAGCGCATCTGCGCGGTGGCGGGGCGCTTAACCCGGCTCTGGCGCGACCACGACGGCAGGCGCGTTGCGAGACCGGATGTAAAGGATACCCTGTTTGAGCTGAAGCGACGCGGGTATACGCTCGGTATCATCGCCAATACGATCACCGAGACCGAGATCCCCGATTGGATGATAGAGGATGGGGTCGCGCACCTGTTTAAGACTGTGATCCTCTCCTCCAAGGTGCGCATACGCAAACCGGACCCTGAAATTTATCTGCTGACTGCGCGCTGCATCGGAAAACCGCCTGCAAACTGCGCCTATGTGGGCGACAACCCCATCCGCGATGTGCAGGGTACCCGCGATGCGGGCTATGGCATGATGATACGCATCGACGAGCCGGATACCCTCATCAACGAACCGCAGGAAGTCAATCTGCACCCCGATCACACGATCTATAACATTTCCGACATATTGGCAATCTTCCCCCCCTTGGACACATAAGAGGAGAAAGAAATGATGCGGGAGATCGACGCTGTTTTCTATGATTTGGGCGGCACCCTTCGACTGGTGGAGCGAGACGCTGAATTTGAAGCGCGCGCGCGCCGCCGCATTGCGGAACTCTGCGGCGAAACGGGGGATGCGGATGCGTTCTGCGAATTTTTGGACTTTCGCTACACGGGCTACCGCAAATGGTGCTTTGACACGATGCGCGAAGCGACGGAAGCGGAGCTTTGGACGCGCTGGCTGACGCCCGAATACCCGCGGGAACTGATTTTGCAAAACGCCATCGAACTGACCATCGAATACCGCAACAAGGACGGACGCCGCATCGTTGCGCCTGGTGGTGCGCAGTCAATTCAGGACCTGCACACGAACGGCTATAAATTGGGCATCATCAGCAATCTCGTCACCTCGCGGGAGATCCCGGACTGGCTGCAGGAGGACGATCTGGAAAAATATTTCGGCGCGGTGCTGCTCTCCTGTGTGGAGGGTATACGCAAGCCCGACCCGCACATCAGCGAAAAGGCCTGCGCGCTGCTCGACGTGCGCCCCGAGCGCTGTGCCTATATCGGCGACAACCTGAACCGCGACGTCGAGGGAACCCGCCTGGCGGGGTTTGGCATCTTTATCCTCTATACCACGCCGCAGAAGCTGGCCCGCGAGAAGATTACGGACGAGAATCGCCCGGACGCGATCATCTTCAACTTCGCCGAACTGAAAGAACTGTTTCCCGCTGCGCCGCTTTTCGACGCGGGCCGGGCGAGAAAGGTGTAGCGCTATGCATGAGATTCGGGGCATTTTCATCGATTTGGGCGGCACTTTTCGCGTTGTTGTGGAGAATAAGCCTTATTCCGACGCCGCGAAACAACGCATCGTGGAATTGGTCGACACTCCGCTCACGGCGGAGACGTTCCATACTTTGATCGAGGAGCGCTATGTTGATTATCGGCACTGGGCGATACGTAACGCGTGCGAAGCGCCGGAGCATTTGCTATGGACCCGCTGGCTGGCCTATGACTGCGATAGGGAGCGTTTGGAGACCCACGCGTCAAAGCTGACCTATCTCTACCGCCGCTGCAAGGGCGAGCGCGTGGTCGTACCCGGCGGCGTAGAGACCGTCAAGGAGTTGCACCGTCGCGGCTATACCCTCGGCATCATCTCGGATCTGATAGGCTGCACCGAGATAGACGAATGGTTGGACGCCGACGCCCTGCGTCCCTATTTTTCCACGGTGCAGCAGTCCTCGGTCACCATGCTCCGCAAGCCCCACCCTGCCATATACTTTCAGGCGCTGCAGGAAGCGGGCGTAAGACCGGAGGAAGCGGTCTTTGTGGGCGACAATCTGAACCGCGATATCATCGGCGCGAAGGAGAGCGACTTTGGAATGACCCTTGGCGTGGAATATCCCGAGCTGGCACCGCTGAAACTGAACGCGACGAATATGCCCGACGGTGTAATCACACGTTTTACCGATCTGCTGCATATCTTCCCCGGCGTACCCGATGTAAAGCTGGACGCGGTATATAGAAGGAGTTTACCATGAACGAGCTGACTCTGCGCGGCGGCGAAGCTTTGGCGAGGGCGGTGGAGCGGGCCTATGCCGCCGGTGGCAACGATTATTCCATGGAACCGCTGCATTTGGCGAACGACGGCGCACCCATCGGATTGGTGCGGCTCGGCGATTCCGTTATCTTCTGCTGCCGCCGCGGTGAGCGGGAGATAGAGTTGACCGACGCCTTCACCGACCCGGCCTTTGCGGGCTTTGCGCGGGAGAAGATAGAGCCCTTGGATTTCGTCATACTCACCATGTATCACGAGAAATACACCTATCTGCCCGTCGCGTTCGCGCCGAGCAAGGTGGCAGACGGGCTGGCGGAGACCCTGGCCCGCGCAGGCAAGCGGCAGCTGCACCTGTCGGAGAGCGAAAAGTTTGCGCATGTGACCTTCTTCTTCAACGGCGGCAACCAGGAACCTTTTCCGAGAGAGGAGGATGTTTGCATCCCTTCGCCCAAGGGCGTCGCCTTTGATACGGTACCGGAACTGTGCCTGCCGGAAGTGGCGGATAGGCTGTGTTTGGGCATGGAAGAGGGTTATGATTTTATTGTGAGCAACTTCGCCAACGGCGACGTGATCGGGCATACGGCCAACGATGATGCGAAACTGCGTTGCGCGGAGATTGTGGATGCAGAGTTGGGACGCGTGCTGGATTGCGCGCGCGCGGCGGGTTATACAGTGTTGATCACGGCGGATCACGGGAATTTGGAGCGCATGCGCACGGCGGCGGGCAAGGCTGATGTGGCGCATACCGATAATCCGGTGGCCTGTATCGCTGTTTCGGCGGGTGCGGAACCTGTTCGCGAAGGTGGCGCGCTCTGTGATGTGGCACCCACGGTGCTGGCGGCTATGGGCGTAGAGCAACCTTCGTCGATGCAGGGCCGGGCCCTGTTCCGCTTTGGCGGAGACGCGGACCGCGTGCTGCTGCTGATTCTGGATGGTTGGGGCATTGACGGTGCAGGTGATACAAACCCCATACATCTTGCGAACACGCCCGTTTGGGACGCGCTGCTCAGGGAGCATCCGGTTGTATATATAGAAGCTTCCGGCGAATATGTGGGGCTGGCCGCGGACAAGGCGGGGAATTCGGAAGCGGGACACCTAAACCTCGGCGCCGGGCGCGTCGTACCGCAGGACGATGTGCGTCTCGACGCCGCGATGCGGGACGGCTCCTTTACGCAAAATCCCGTCTTTTTGCGGACGATGCAGAACGCCAAGGGCGGTGCGCTGCATTTGCTGGCCCTCCTAACCAAGAAATCCTCGCACGGCTCCATCGACTATCCACTGGCGCTGCTCGATTTGGCAAAGGCCGAGGGGCTGCGCGAGGTATATGTGCATATCATCTTCGACGGGCGCTCCACGGAACCGGGCAGCGCACCCGCGCTGCTTCGTGAATTGGGCGCAACCATGGAGGAAAAGGGCATAGGCATTATCGTCTCCGGCGTGGGGCGCGGCATTGCGCTGGACCGCGACCGGAACTGGGCGAAGGTGCGCCGCGCCTATGAATGCATTGCGCTGGGCTTGGGTGAATCTTATGAAGGATTTTAGCGCGTTCTTTGCGGCATACGGGCGGGGCGCATTCCCCGCCGGATTCGGCGTGTATCCGCAGAGCGTGCACGCGGCGGAGGGCGGCGGCTTGGTTTGCATGGCCGACGCCGGCGACTTCGATATGCTGGTTGCATCCGGCGCATGCAAGGTCGCGTTTCACGGGATGGACTACGGCACATATACCGTTGCGCCGCTTACCCATGGGACGGCGCTTGTCCTGCGCAGGCTCTTTCCCTTTACGCGGCCCGTACCCGTGCTCTCCCGCCCGCAGAGCTGCGGCGTGGGCGACCGACTGGGCATTGCGGGGGACGGGCTGTTGCGCGCGTTCGCGCAATGCAATGTTGCGCCCGTGCTGGCACAGCAGTCCGTTCGCGAACTGACACTGACGGGGCGCGGCTTTGCCGACGTGTTGGACGCCGCAAGCTTTGCGGTGTTCCGCAACGGCTATACGGGCGGCTTTGGCGCGGACGGCGACCACCTGAAAACGCTGGCGGATATACGCGACGCGCTGGATTTGGGCTATACGATGATTACGCTGGATTGCAGCGAACATATACGCGCCGACGGCGAGACGGACGCGGCGATTTATGACGCCGCCATCGCGTTTGCCGTTCGGATTTGGGAGACCTTTTTCAAGGACGGGCACTACAGCGCGGAGCTGGAAATTTCCATCGATGAGACCGAAACGCCCACGACGCCCGCACAGCACCGCTATATCGCCGAAAAGCTGCAAGGGGCGGGTGTACGCTTTGCGTCACTCGCGCCGCGCTTTTGCGGGCAATTCCAAAAGGGCGTCGATTATCGGGGAGATCTGGCGCAGTTTGAGCGAGAGCTTATCGCCCATGCCGCCATCGCAAAGGAGGAGGGCTATAAGCTCTCCATCCATTCGGGCTCCGATAAATTTTCCGTCTTTCCGATTATCGCGAAGCACTGCACGTGTTTTCATTTGAAGACCGCCGGAACCAACTGGTTGGAAGCGATGCGCGTCTGCGCGGAAAAGGAACCCGATTTATACCGCCGCGCGCACGCATATGCGCTGGAGATATTTGCGGAAGCCCGAAAGTATTATCACGTCAGTACGGATTTGACACGCATCCCTCCCCTCCCCTCCCTCTCCGATACGGAACTGCCCGCCCTGTTGGACGCGGACGACGCGCGGCAGCTGATCCACATCACCTACGGTTTTATCCTGCAAAATCCCGCGTTACGGGCTGCCCTGTTCGCCCTATGGCGCAGGGAAAGAGAGACCTACGCCTGTGCGTTGCACAAGCATATAGGGCGTCACCTCTCGCTTATCACGGGTAAACCCCTTCGGGGCTAACCATAAATACGCAAAAAGGAAGGCTGAAAAAATGGCACAGAAAATGCGCGGCGTAACCCTTCACGCAACTTGGGATCCGAAACCGGAGTTCAAACTCGGTTTCAAAGACATCGACAAGGTTCAAACCTATCTGGGCTCCTTGGTGTGGCGCGATCCCCATATCAGTATCGACGAATACGATATCCCCGAACCCGGCCCGGGGCAGGTACTCATCAAGGTCAAGGCCTGCGGCATTTGCGGGTCTGACGTGCACATGGCGCAAGCCAAGGACGATGGTTATATCTTCTATCCCGGCCTGACCGGCTTCCCCTGCATCCTGGGACACGAGCTTTCGGGCGTCGTCGTCAAAGGCGGCCCGGGCGCGCGGGACAAGATGACCAATAAGCCCTTTGTGGGCGGCGAATTGGTCTGCGCCGAAGAGATGCTCTGGTGCGGTTCCTGCCAGCCCTGCGCGGACGGCTGGCCCAACCACTGCGAGCGCTTGGACGAGATCGGCTTTAACGTCAACGGCGCATTCTGCGATTATATCGTGCTGCCCGATCGCTGCCTGTGGAGCTTGGAGCCCCTGCGCAAGCGCTACACCAATGAGCGGGACATTTTCCTCGCCGGATCGTTAATCGAGCCCTGCAGCGTGGCCTACAACGCCGTCATTGAGCGCGGCGGCGGCATACGTCCGGGCGATAACGTCGTCATCTGCGGCGCGGGACCCATCGGCATGGCCGCCTGCCGCGAACTGAAAACCATGGGCGGCGCGACCGTGATCGTCTCCGAGCCGCAGCCCGAGCGTGCCGCACTGGCCAAGCGTATGGGCGCGGATTATGTCATCGACCCCACCAAGGTTGACTTCACCGAGGAAGTCCTGCGCCTGACGGGCGGCATGGGCGCGAGCCTGTATCTGGAAGCCTCGGGCCTGCCGACCATCGTGTATCCCGGCATCGAAAAGACGATCTGGGAGGGCCGCACCCTGAACGCGACCGTCGTCATCGTCGCCCGCGCCGAAGCGAAGATCCCCGTGACGGGCGAGGTCTTGCAGGTGCGCCGCGCAAAGATTGTCGGCTCGCAGGGCCACAGCGGACACGGCACCTTCCCGCGCGTCATTGAGAGCATGGCCGCCGGTATGGATATGCTGCCCATGATCACCAAGACGGTCACTCTGGACGAGGTTCCCGAAAACATCCTGGCGCTGCAGACCGACCGCCAGAGCATCAAGATCACCTGCGTCATGGATTAATGAGGGGGCAGTATGGCTTTTAAGGAATATCTGACCACAGATTATCCCAATATCTTCTTTGAGGACAGCAAGGTCGGGCGCATGAAGAAACGGCTTTGGGACGCGTCCGAAGAGGAGATTCAGGCGATATTGGACGATTACGGTATCGGCTCCCCCTGCGAACTCGGGAAGGCGGGCTGCTATATCCAGAATACGCCCCGCGCAACCGTCATTGAGAAGCGCCGCAAGAATGATATCGTGCTCGTGCCGATAGGCTGCACCGAAAACCACGGCGCGCACAACTGCTCGGGTCTCGATACCTTTATGGTGCAGTTCATCTGCGAAGCCGTGCGCCGCAAAAGCGCGAAATTGGGCCACGAGGTGGCACTGGCCTTCCCGCCGCTCAACTATGGCGGGCATCCCTATCACCATGTCGGCATGCCCGGCACCGTGATGATCTCCGAAACGACCATCATCAACACGCTCTGCGACGTGATGGCCGGGCTTTGGGACGACGGCTTCCGCAAAATAATACTCGTGAACAACCACGGGCAGGACTGGATGATGGAGAGCGCCATCATGGAGTTCTTCAAGCGCTACCAACTGCCCGCGTTCGCCTGTGTCGTCGAATGGCACCGCGCCGTGCGTGAGTTCTTCTATCCGCTCGGCGACGAGCGGCCCGATTTTGTGTCCACGCCCTTTGTGCACGCCGATGAGTCGGAGACCAGCGCGGCGCTGCTGATGTTCCCCGAGATGGTGGATATGAGCGTCTGCGTGGACGCGACGCCCGTCAACTTCGGCTTCTTACAGGATGGCTTCTTCGACGGTTCCGTTGACTCCTTCCACCGCCCCAACCGCTGGCAGGAGATGGAAGGAAACGCCTGGATTGAGCGTTTCGGCACCCCCGAGGGCGTCGTCGGCAAGCCCTCGCGCGGCGACCCCCGCCGCGTGAAGCGCGCCGTCGCCGCCATATGCGAATACCTCACATTGATGTGCGAGGATATTTACGAGAAATATCCCGCCGGCAAGGTACCCGATCCCAGCAAGTTCTCCTTCCGCCCCGCGGAGGAGCTTGAGCCCTGCCTGCGCGAACCGCTCAGTGAGGGTTGGAAGAGCATACATGAGTTGCCAAGGCGTGGGATCTTCATTGACTAACGCTATGCCGATACTTGCGCAAACGGTTCCCATACAGTACGACACCCCCTACTCCCCCTATGCGGCAAAAGACTGGCGCGCCGCGTTTGCCGATGTGGCAAGGCAGGAGCTGACGGGCGTGGAGCTTGCCATTGCATATCCGGCGGAGGTGGACGCAAATGCCGTGTTGGCGGAGACGGGGCGCTACGGGCTTGCCATAGTGACCCTCTCCACCGGGCAGATTTGCGGCTTGGACGGGCAATTTCTGACGGCGGCGGACAAAGACGCGCGCCGCCGCGCCGCCGAGAGCCTGCGTGGGCATATACGCCTGTCCGCTAAGCTGGGCCGCCCCCATGTCACCGTCGGGCTGTTGCGCGGCGGCTTTGGGGAGGAAGCGGGTACGGAGGAACTTCTGGCAGAGATGCTTCGCCCCCTCTGCGAGATGGCGGAGAATGAAGGGGTGCGCCTGCAAATCGAACCTATCAACCGCACGGAGACCGATCTTTTGCATACTACGCAGGCGGTGCTGGATTTTTTGCATGGGCTTAATATGCCAAAAGCGATCGGTCTCCTCTTTGACAGCTATCATTCCGATTGGGAGGATCCCGATCTCCTGTCCGCGGCAAGGGCGGCGCTGCCTGTAACCTCGCACGTCCATTTTGCGGACAGGGGGCGCCTGCTGCCGGGCGAGGGGGGCATCGATTTCCCCGCCCTCACGGCCTTCTTGCTCGGCGCGGGCTATGCCGGAGCCTTCGCACTAGAAACCAGATGCCTGCCGTCAAAGGCGCACGTCCTCGCGCATTACGGCAAAAGCTTTCTACAGGCAACCAAAACAACAGGAGGAAGACCATGATCAACGTAGGCATAATCGGCGCGGGGCGCATCGGGCAGGTGCACGCGAAGAGCATCCTGACGGGCGTGCCCGAAGCCAGGATTCTGGCGATTGCGGATCCCTATCTCAGCGAGACCGCCGCCGCGTGGGCGAAGCAGGTGGGGATTGAAGGGATTTATAGGAATTACAAGCAGATACTGCAAGACCCGCGCATTGAAGCGGTGCTGATTTGCTCCTCCACCGATACGCACGCGCAGATCTCCATCGAAGCCATCGAAGCCGGGAAGCATGTATTCTGCGAAAAGCCCATCGACCAAAGTTTGGAGCGCATCGCCGCAGTGGAAGCGGCCCTGCGCGCGTCGCAGAGGAATCTGAAATATCAGGTCGGCTTCAACCGCCGCTTTGACCACAACTATCGCGCCCTGCGGGCCGCCGTGCTGGCGGGCAAGGTGGGCGAAGTGCAGTTTGTGCGCGTCAGCTCCCGCGATCCCGAGGCACCGCCCGCGGGCTATGTCGCGGGTTCCGGCGGCATCTTTATGGATATGATGATCCATGACTTAGATATGCTCTGCTATCTCTCGGGCCACGAAATCGAGGAGCTCTATGCGCAGGGCGCAGTGCTTATAGACCCGGCCATTGGCGAAGCGGGCGACGTCGATTCCGCCACCGTGTCGGCGCGGCTCAGCAACGGCGCGCTGGCACTGATAGACAATTCACGCAAAGCCGTCTATGGCTACGACCAGCGCGCGGAGGTCTTCGGGTCACTGGGCTGTGCGCAGAGCTATAACGATACGGCTTCCACCGCCGTCATCTCCACGGTCGAGGGCGTGGTTTCGGAGAAGCCGCTCTGGTTCTTTTTGCAGCGCTATATGGTCTCCTATCAGGCAGAGATTCGCGCGTTCTTTGACTGCATTGCGAACGATACCGAGCCTGAGGTCGGCATAGAGTCCGGGCGCATATCGATACGCCTTGCGCTTGCCTGCAAGAAGTCGATGGCGGAGCAGCGGCCCGTGAGACTCTCAGAAATCGCCGATTAAGACTATGGAAGAGTTGGGCAGCCGCAAAAAGCGCATTACACCTGCCGTCACCGTAATCATCCTGTTCGGCATCATAAGCCTTCTGGGTGATGTGGTGTATGAATCTGCGCGCAGTGTCAACGGGCAATATCTCAACATACTCGGCGTCAGTGCGGCGCAGGTCGGGCTCATATTCGGTATCGGCGAATTCCTGGGCTATTTCCTGCGCCTGCTTGCGGGTATTTTCTCGGATAAGCACGGGAAGCACTGGATCTATATCTTTGTCGGATACGGGATGCTCATCTCCGTGCCGCTGATCGGGTTTACGCAGAACTGGAACATCCTCTTTATCCTGCTGCTGATGGAGCGCATCGGCAAGGCCCTGCGCAGCCCGGCCAAGGATACGATACTCTCGGGGGTCGCGGAGAATCAGGTGGGCATCGGCTTCGCATTCGGCTTGCAGGAGGCCCTAGATCAGCTGGGCGCCTTTGCGGGACCAATGATATTCACCGCCATCTTCTTTCTCACGCAAAAGAACGGCATACCCCAATATCAGTTGGGCTATAAAACCCTGTTTATCGCGCTCGTTCTGCTTATGCTGTTTATTACCTTCGTGCATCGCAAGATACGAAGGGACAATCTGATTCCCCAAGTAGCCAAAAGGGACCGCAAGGCGAAGAAATTGCAGCGCATTTTTTGGATTTACACCGCCTTCACCTTTTTTGCGACCCTGGGCTTTGTCAATTTCAGCTTCATCGGATATCATCTCAAAGCCCAAGAGCTGCTCCCCGACGGAACCATCACGCTGCTCTATGCAATCGCGATGGGAGTGGACGCGGTGGTGGCGCTCATCGTCGGCCTGGCATATGACCGTCTGAAAAAGAAGACGGGGAAAAAGACGGGCGGTTTGCTTGTGCTCACCGCCGTTCCGTTTTTGACCCTCGTGATGCCATTTTTGGTGCTGTTCCAAAACAAGGCTTTAATCATCGCCGGGATCGTCGTCTTCGGCGTCGTGATGAGCGTGCACGAGACCATTATGCGTTCGGCCATCGCCGATATCACGCCCTTCCATAAGCGCGGCACCGGCTATGGCGTCTTCAATACCGCCTATGGGCTGGCCCTGTTTGTGGGGGCAGCTTTTATGGGTTGGCTCTATGATCTGCAGCAAAGCGGCATTATCATGGGCTTTGTCGTCGCCGTGGAAATCGTAGCCATTGTACTGTTTTTCATCATGCGTCACAAACTGCTTCGGAAGGAGTTGTCATAAATATGAAAACACCCCGCTACGCCATCGCATGCCCCACCAGCATGGGCGTGCGCATTACGCCGCCGGACAGGCAGAGCGTGCATACGGCGCACAATTACACGTTGCAGGCCACCAGCGCGGAGACGAATGTGCTCAATATCGCCGCAGCGCTGGGGCATGAATGTTTGGCGCTCACGAAATTTGTGGAGGACAGCCCCATTGCCGCCTTTATCCAGAGCGAACTGCGGGCGCGCAATATCTGCTATGAGGGCGCGCACGTGGCGCAGGGCGGTCCCTGGGGCTATCGGCATCAGTTCAATATTGCCGACTCCGGCTTCGGACTGCGGGGACCGCGCGTTTGGAACGACCGCGCGGGGGAAGTGGGCTGCACGCTGCGCCTGTCCGAATTCGATATCCCACGCATCTTTGGCGAGGATGGCGTGGGTATCCTGCACTTTTCCGGGCTGATTGCCGCGCTCTCCCCGCAGACGGCGCGCTTTTGCACCGCGCTGGCCGAGACGGCGCAGGCCTATGATACGCGCATCAGCTTTGACCTGAATTACCGCGCTTCCTTTTGGGAGAATCGCGAGACGGAGCTCTCCGCCGTCTTTCGCCAAATCGCGGAGCATGCCGAGATTCTGGTGGGCAACGAGGAGGATTTCCAGCTCGCCCTCGGGATACGCGGTCCCGAGACGGGTGGGCAGGCTCTCGCGGACCGGACGGGGGCATTTCGGGATATGATAGAGTGGGCGCGCAAAATCTATCCGAACGTGAAATATTTCGCCACCACGCTGCGTCAGGTTCTCTCCGCCAACGAGCACCTCTGGGGGGCCATCCTGTATGCCGACGGACAATTTTTTGTGGAGACGCCGCGCCCCATTCCCGTGCTCGACCGCATCGGCGGCGGCGACGGGTTTACGGGCGGCCTGCTCTACGGCATATATCGGGGTTGGGAGCCCGAAAAATGCCTGCAATTCGCCTGGGCAAGCGGCGCGCTGGCGGTGACGGACCTGCACGATTACGCCACGCCCGCCGACGAAGCGCAGGTCTGGAGCATATACCGCGGCAACGCCCGCGTGAAACGCTGATATAAGGAGGGAAACGATGCAAGCGGATATCGGGTTGATAGGCCTTGCCGTGATGGGCGAGAATCTGGTTATGAACTTGGAGAGCAAGGGCTTTTCCGTGGCGGTATACAACCGAACCGTCGAGAAAGTGGACGCCTTTGTCGCCGGGCGGGCGAAGGGCAAGCGCGTTTACGGTTGCCACAGCTTGGAGGCCCTGCGCGACGCGCTTAGCAAGCCGCGCAAGGTTATGCTATTGGTGAAGGCCGGGCAGCCTGTGGACGATTATATTGAAAAGTTGCTCGCCGTATTAGAACCGGGCGATCTGATTATCGATGGCGGGAACAGCCACTTCCCCGATACCGTGCGGCGCTGCACTTACGTGGAGAACCGGGGCCTGCTCTATATCGGCACAGGCGTTTCCGGCGGTGAGGAGGGCGCTTTGCGTGGCCCCTCCATGATGCCGGGCGGGTCAACCGCCGCCTGGCCCCTTGTCAAACCCATTTTTCAGGCCATCGCCGCGAAAGCGGTCGATGGCAGTACCTGTTGCGACTGGGTGGGCAGCGGGGGCGCGGGCCACTTTGTAAAAATGGTGCACAACGGGATCGAATACGGCGATATGCAGCTGATTTGCGAAGCCTATCACCTGATGCGGAATTTGCTGGGGATGGAGGCGGCAGAGATTGCTGCCGTGTTTGCTGAATGGAACCGGGGCCCGCTCTCCAGCTATCTGATTGAGATTACCGCCGATATTTTGGCTTACCGGGACGCGGACGGGGGCGCGCTTGTGGATAAAATCTTGGATGCTGCCGGACAAAAGGGTACAGGCAAGTGGACCTGTATCGCCGCGTTGGACGAGGGCGTACCCCTGACCCTGATTGGGGAAGCGGTTTTCGCCCGCTGCCTATCCGCGCAGAAGGCGGAGCGTATGCAAGCCGCGTCCGTATTCCCGCGCGAAAAGATTGTGTTTACGGGAGATAGGCAGGCTATGACAGACGCCATACGCGACGCGCTCTATGCATCCAAGATCGTCTCCTATGCGCAGGGCTACGCGCTGATGCGGGCGGTCTCGCAGGCGAACGGCTGGGATCTGAACTATGGGGGGATAGCCCTGCTCTGGCGCGGCGGCTGTATTATACGAAGCGTGTTTTTAGGGGAGATTCGGGAAGCTTATGCGCGCAATCCCGCGCTTACCAACCTGCTGCTGGATCCCTATTTTTCGCAGACCGTGGCGGGCTTGCTGCCCGCCTGGCGCAAGGTCGTGGCCGAGGCCGTGCTTGCGGGCATCCCCTCCCCCGCTTTCTCCGCCGCGCTGCACTATTTCGACGGCTATACCACAGCGAGTTTGCCCGCCAACCTCCTGCAAGCACAGCGGGACTATTTCGGCGCGCACGGTTATGAGCGCGTGGACGCACCTCGCAGACAGTTTTTCCACAACAATTGGACGGGAACGGGCGGCGCAACCGCCGCATCCACATACACAGTCTGAGAGAAAGGAAACGAATTTATGCAGCTTCCTTATAGGCCCAACATGCACGGCAAGGTTGCCGTGGTGACCGGCGGCGCGGGCGTGCTCTGCGCCATGTTTGCCAAGGCGCTCGCCGCCTGTGGCGCAAGGGTCGCCATTTTGGATTTGAACGAAGAGATGGCACAACTGACTGCAATGGAGATTGCCACCGAGAGGGAGAGTATCATGGTCGGCGGCGGCGCCATTGCGATCAAAACGAATGTACTCGAAAAGGAGAGCGTGGAAGCGGCGCGGCGCGTGGTGCTCAAGACTTTCGGCAGCTGTGACATTCTGATCAACGGCGCGGGCGGCAACAGTCCGCGCGCCACCACGGACGATGAGTTTTTCGATCCCGCCGTCTTGGCTTCCGCGGATAAAAAGAGCTTCTTTGATTTGGATCCTGCGGGCTTTGATTTTGTGTTCGGCCTGAATTTGAAGGGTACCCTGCTGCCAACCCAGGTCTTTGCGCGGGATATGGTTGGGCGCGGGGGCTGCATTCTCAATATCAGCTCTATGAACGCCTTTACGCCGCTGACCAAGATACCCGCCTACAGCGCGGCTAAAGCCGCCGTGTCCAACTTTACGCAGTGGCTGGCCGTGCACTTTGCCAAGAGCGGGATCCGCGTCAACGCGCTTGCACCGGGTTTCTTCTCCACGGCGCAAAATGCCAAGCTGCTCTGGAATGACGACGGCACGCCCACGGCCCGCACAGGGAAGATACTGCGCAATACGCCGATGGAGCGCTTCGGGCAGCCCGAGGAACTGCTGGGGGGCCTGCTGTTTTTGCTGGACCCCCGCGCTTCTGCCTTTGTGACGGGCGTGGTGCTGCCCATAGACGGCGGCTTCTCCGCCTATTCGGGAGTTTGAGCCATGGACTTGTGTTTGCGCGCCCGGTCGGAACGGGGCTTAACGAATGAGGAGCTACAGAGCGGTCTGTTGCAGCTGTTGCAGTCACGCCCTGCGAAGCGCGTGTTGATTATCCCGCCGGATCATACGCGCCTGCACAGCAACGCGAGCTTTCTGACAAATATATGCTATCATTATTATGCGAGCCGCGGCGCGCAGGTGGATATACTGCCCGCGCTCGGGACGCATCTGCCCATGACGCGCGGGGAAGCCGCGCAGATGTTCGGGGATATCCCCTTCGAGAGCTTTCTGATACACAACTGGCGCGCGGATTTGCTGCGCTTGGGGGAGATTCCAGGCGAGTGGATTGCGGCGCGCAGTGAGGGGCTGTGGACGGAACCCATAGAGGTGGAGCTCAACCGCCGGGTGGTCGAGGGCGGATATGATCTGATCTTATCGGTCGGGCAGGTCGTGCCGCACGAAGTTATCGGGATGAGCAACCACGCGAAAAACCTGTTTGTGGGCGTGGGCGGTGCGGATATGATCAATAAGAGCCATATGATCGGTGCGGTTTACGGGATGGAACGCATGATGGGGCGCGACCATACGCCCGTGCGCGCGATTTTTGACTATGCGCTTGCGAAATACCTGACGCAGTTGCCCGTTCTGTTCCTGCTTACGGTTACGACGGCACCGGAGGGCGAGATTCTCACCCATGGCCTGTTTGGCGGCGCGGAGCGGGACGCCTTAGAAGCTGCTATATTGCTTTCGCAGGAGAAGAATATCGATTTCGTGGACGAGGGCATACGGAAATGTATCGTTTACCTCGACCCGGAGGAATTTAAGAGCACCTGGCTGGGGAACAAATCCGTATACCGCACGCGTATGGCGATTGCGGACGGCGGTGAGCTGCTGGTGCTTGCCCCCGGCGTTGCGCGTTTCGGCGAGGACGCGCAGGTGGACGCGCTGATACGGAAATATGGCTACTGCGGACGCGAGACCGCTCTGCAACTGTTTCAGAACCCCGAAAACGCCGATCTGCGCGCCAATATGGGTGCGGCGGCACACTTGATTCACGGATCCGCCGACGGCAGGTTCGGCATCACATATGCGGTCCAACCCTCTTTCCGCAAAGAAATTGAATCCGTGCATTACGGAAGTGCCGATTGCGCAGAGATGCTGCGCCGCTATAATCTGCAAAAATTGCGCTATGGATACAATACCATGGCGGATGGCGAACGCGTCTTCTATATTCCGAATCCTGCGCTGGGTCTGTGGATCAACCGCGAGAAATTTATTCCATAATCCCCTCCCCAAAAAGCAAGCGCGGAGAACCGGGTTGGGGATGCCCCTCGCGTCCTCTCCCACCCAATTCCAATCCTTTTCAAAATCCCAGCCGACATTGTTTACATAAAATGCTTTGGACAGCAGACCTAACCGCGTCTGCATATTTCCCTCCTAACTGTATATCCCCAAAACAGCGAAGAACCGGTTGGTTCCGGTTCTTCGCAGACTGTGCACTGAATGAATTAGAATTTCGGATACCATCCGTCGCCCGCCGGAGCCGTCAGCTTGGCCCATATTAAGTAGTACAACGGTTCGGGATCACCGTTGTCATACTTGGGGGGAGAGTCGAGGTCTGTGATGCCCTTCATAGAGATCTCATTGAAGCAGAAGCCATCCGCGTTCGGCGTGAGCAGATCATAATCCGGCAGGATCAGAATCTGGCCATCTGCAAACTCGACGCGTACTTCATAAGACGGGGCGACCGGACGGATGAAGAAACAGAAGATATAGGGGCTGTCTCCTTCTGCGGTGGAGATCCAGGGTGTCGGCAAATCAACCCATGAGAGATCCCTTTCCGCTTCTTCATCGTGCTCATCGCCCGGATCCGCGAGAATCTTCACATTGTCGATCATGTTGCCATACCGGGTGTAATCGCCGCCGGTCTCATAGATCCACCAACCAGTGATGGTCTTGCCGGTCTTGTTCTTGATTTCCAGTCCGAGCAGTACATAATTGCCATAGAAGTTGTCATTGGTCTTGCCTGCCGCAACGATTGCGTCGACGATCGCGACTTCGCCGTCGTCATCCATGGGCTCATGTTCCCAGCCTGCCGCATCCTGGCCGCCCTTCATGGAGAACTTGTCGTGGTTAATGATCGTCAGATCGGGTAGCGTGGCATTGGTGCCGTCTTCCCACTCGACATAGAGATCACAGGTGCCTTCCGCCGGGCGAACCACATAGGCATAGACGGTGGAAGCTGCTTTGTCCGCATCCGCATCGGGTATGGGCTCTAAGAAGAGGGGGTTGCCCTTATCTTCCGCGCCGGTCGGATAGAGCCAAAGGCCGGTCATGGTGACGCCGGTCTTGTTCTTGAACTGGATCGCGTAGGGGGCATAGACGATTTCTTCGACGACGGGGTCGTCCACGGGGTCATCCACAGGATCGTCCACGGGGTCGTCAATGGGATCATCAATCGGGGGGTTGGGATCATCCACAGGGGGATCCACAACGGGGGTCGCGGTGCAAGCTGCCATCGCAAATGCGAGCAGCACCACCAACAGAATCGCAAGATACTTCCTCATATTGGCCTCCATTTTAGTTTTTTTGTATACATACCCACGCGCTGCCGCGTGGGGCAGTAACCGATATCACGGTCCCTCCCCCGGAGGGACAGGACAGCTTATGCTGCCCGCCTTGTCTATCCCGAAGCGAACGGCATCATGCGTTGCGGCGGGATAGAATGGGAATGCCCTGTTCTCGGTGCAGAGCACCCGGGGTACAGTCCGAAGCAAAAGTTCCAATACCCGCGCGTTGGGGCGATCCTTCTTTTGCGTCGGATCATTCTGACAGGAGATCACGGCAAATTCGGGTTGCAGAGCGCGCAATAGCACTTCGTTCATGGATTTGCCGTCGCCGTGGTGGGGCAGTTTCAGGATGTCGCAGGGGGGCAACTCCATGCCCTGCCAATAGTCCGCATAGGAATCGCCCGCTAAAAGTATGCGCCTGTTCGCGTATCCTGCCAATAGGAGAATACTGGAGCAATTTCTCTCTCTCGAGATTAGGCGCAACTCCGTTTCCGTGGGCAGCTCGCCGCTGTACAGCCTGTAAAACAGGGCTTTTTGGCGGGCGCGCAGTGCGGGGTCGGGCAGATAAAAGCGCAGACGCAAGTCACCTAACGCAAGCTCCTCCGCTGTGGCTTCCGCGCACTCCGTCCCCAGCGCTTTGGCCTGTTTAACGGTGTCGTTCCACAGGTTCAGCGCATCGCAGAGACCAACGACGGTCTTCACTTCCCGCTGCGGCCAGATGATCCAACGCGCGTCCGACGGCGGAAGGCAGAGGGCGATCATGCGGCGCACCGGGATGTGGCGCAGTACTGCCAGGGCACCGCCGAAATGATCCAAATGCAGATGCGACACGACCAATAGGTCTATCCGCTCGATGCCCTCCCGCATCAGGTAATCGATGCAGGAAGTTCGCTTCGAGCCCTGCACAAACTCCACAAGCGGGCGGCCACAGTCCACCAGTACGGTGCGGGTGACGCCTTCCGTCTCCAAGCGGATCAGTATGGCGTCCCCATCTCCCACATTGATGCAATCAATCCGCAGCATCGGTTTCCGGCGTCGGCCGCCTGCGCCGCCAACGCACATACATGCCCCAACTGAACGCGGAGCCGATAAGCAGTCCCGGCAGGACGACCTGGGCATATAAAAGCAGCATCATGCCCAACAGCTCCCGCTCCATCAGCGACAGCAGGGTAAGCAGCACGGCAAGGGCGAAGACGGCCAGCCAGCCATAGATGAAGGGCAGATAGCTCTTGTCCTTTAAGACAAACCAGAACGCGCAACAGGGTATGCTGCCCGCAAGCCCCGGGAGTATGGCCGGCACCAGCTTCTGAACGAACGCGGGCATGCCTGACAGCGCCTGCTCCAAGGGGTCACCGACCAAAAACCACCAGCAAAAGCCGTATATCAGCACAAACACGATGCTCAGGCAGAACGCATACAGCAGTTTTGCGCTCTTGGGACGCCCCTCCGGGGTCAGGAACAGACCCGCCCAAAAGCGGTCTATCTTCCTGCGCAAAGGAGTTGTGCTCTGCATCTCGGTTTCCGCCTTTCTTTATTTCGGGGCCAGGCTGCGCCAATAGATCCAGTAGGACTTCACGTTGGGATACTGGGAATAGATCAGCTCAAAGTCGGGCGCCTTCAGGTTGACCTCTTCCTTGGTGAAGGGGGTGAATTCATAGGTGTAATCATCGCGCGTGGACCAATAGGTGCCGCGGGCATTGAAGGGATCCATGCCGCCGCTCTTGCCATCCGGGCCGCCCAAGCTGTACAGGATGAAGAAGCGGGCGCCTGCGGGGTTATCTGTGCCTTGCGTGACATACAGATAGTCGCAACCCATGAATGCCGTGTAGGGCTGCAAGCCCGTGACCCACTCGATCGTCGCGCCGCTGTTTACGTTGTCGCGCTTTCCAGCGGAACAGAGACCGATGGTCGGACCCTTCAGGGACTTATTGACGGCTTCCACAACCGCGTCGCCATCGTCCAATTCCGTCTGGGTCAGCTGCGAGAAGCGCCAGAACAGCTCCACGCCGCCGTTGTTCTCATCGAATTCCATGATGCCCGGCGAGTTTGCCAGATACTTGTGGTAGGTGAATTCGAGGGGCTCGCCAAATTGCTTCTCATACTGCTCTGCCATCAGATCGCCGTCGACAATCAACTGCGCCCACAGCGCCGCATAGGACGCGGAGGTGATGTCCTTGGTGTAAACGGTCCAGAATTGCGTGTTGTTCCCGGCGGCATCCTTGTAGCTGCAGGTCTCGGTATTGTAGCCCTCCACAATGTCCCACCAACTGGTCAGCGGGCAACCGTCGGGATACATCTCTGTGTTGTAATACCAAGGGCTGAACCCGGCATAGGCGGGCATCCCGAAACGGAGCAGCTCGGGCGCCACATGCGCGGCAACACTGCGCGGCTGATAGATGTCCAGATAGCCATACTGCACCAGCTCATAGTATACTTCGCCGCTGTTATCCTTCACTTGCAGCACGTCTGCGTTGATGTTGCTGCTCTCGGCTTCCATGGTAATACGATCCGCCACGTTGTTCGTATCGCATTCCACATAGACGAACTTGCCCTTCAGCTCCGGAAATTCCTTTTCGATCTTTCGGATGAGCGTATAGGCGTTTGTCGTCGTCGAATAGATGGTGATGCTGCCGGGTTCCTCCAGCGCCATCGCGAGCAGTTCGGGCAAATCCATGCCCTCCCAGTCCGGCCCATCGGGCTCGTCGGGTTCATCGGGATCGTTGCCACCGTTGGAGACGGGGGGCTTCGGGTCGTCGCCGGACGGCCCTGCTGTGCAGCCAATGACAAAGGTCATTGCAAAGACGAGCAAGAGCGCAATCAAGCAGGTGATCAGTTTCTTCATGGGTGCCGTTCCTCCTTTATTTTTTCATTTCATTCAGGGTTGGGTGCTGTGCGCGAACTTAATCAGCCGCGTAGTGGCTTTGTTATACACATTCATACGGGCGGGATGCAGGACAGCGTGTATCTTTTGATTGACATCATATTCCTTCAATCCGATTTGTATGGCCAGCAGCTCCGCGCCGTTGATGGTCAGGGTGATCAGTGTTTCGCTGCCCGCCGGTTGGCTGGCGTACACGATCGCTTCCGCGCTGTGCTTATGCCCCGTTTCCTCGATGCCCAGGTCTATCGTCTCGGGGCGCACGCCCAGCACGCATTCAAACTCCTCATGCAGCGGGATTTCTTCGTCGGTCTTGATGTCTTTCTGCGGAAAACGGTACTCGCCCAAGGGACTGCGCACCAAGATGGTCTCGCCGTCATAGAGTGCCAGACCGTCGACAAAGTTTATGCGCGGATTGCCGATAAAGTCCGCCGCCTGCAGGTCTATGGGGTTCGTGTAGATGCCCAGCGGGGTATCCAACTGGGAGATCTCCCCCTCTTTGAACAGGGCGATCTTGGTGGACATGGTTAGTGCTTCCACTTGGTCGTGGGTGACATAGATGACCGTCGTTCCCGTCTCTTTGTGCAGACGCTTCAGCTCGGAGCGCATATCGATTCTGAGACGCGCGTCCAGGTTGGAGAGGGGTTCATCCAACAGCAGCAGTTTTGGGCCGGTGGCGATGGCTCGGGCGATGGCCACGCGTTGCTGCTGTCCGCCGGAGAGCTCGTTGGGATAGCGGTGCTCAAACTCCTCGATGCGCATCACCTTCAAGGCCTTCATCACGGCCTCGTGTACTTCGTGCCTGTGCATACGCTTGATCTTCAGTCCGAACGCCACGTTGCCGTAGACCGTCATATGCGGCCACAGGGCGTAACTCTGGAAGACGAGGTTCAGGCCGCGCTTGCTCGGTGCCTCGAAAAAGGCCTCGTCGGTATCGATCATCAGGCGATCGTCCATCGTCATTCTGCCGTTCTGCGGTTTTTCCAAGCCGGAGATCACGCGCAGCGTTGTGGTCTTGCCGCAACCCGAGGGTCCCAACAGGGTCATAAAATCGCCATCCTCGATTGTGAGGTTGATATCCCGCAGGACATGGTTGGTACCGTAAAACTTATCGATGTGCTCCAGCACTATTTTGCTCATGGTTCAGTATCCTCCTTTATGTAATAAACCGACTATATGTGCGCGGGGAGTGTGAAGTGTGGAGAGTGGAGTTGCCGTGAGAATTATCTGCGACAATTCTTTTAATTGAAAGAATGTTCGGTGTAAAGATATGGAATGCAGGAAGCTTTATTTTGAAATGCCGCAGGCATTTCCACCTTCACTCCACACTTCACACTATTGGCCTACCCCCAACTCTTCCCGACATCCGCCCCAAATATATTCGCGATCCCATAGCAGATCAGTATGAACACCAATATCACGATGGCGATCGCATCCGCGCCCTGCGGCATGTTTTTGGAATATTCGAAGGCCAAAAACGGCAGGGTTCGGTTGGCGGGCGACATCAGCACGGCGATCAAGTCCAGCTCCTTGGTGATGGAGATGAACACGAGTATGAACCCGGAGATAAACCCGTTCTTCGCGAGTGGTATGATAATCCTGCCTATTCTGCGCCAGAAACTGGCGCCGGCGATCTCCGCCGCTTCCTCCAATTCCAGACTGATTTGCATCATGCTCGCCGTACCGGAGCGGCTGGCAAAGGGGAAATGCTTGACGATGGATACCAGCACAATCAGGGTGAAGGTCCCGTACAGGGAGGGGATGAGCCCGCCCAACCTCGGCTGCGAGAACATCGCGAAGTATATGGCGCCGAAGGCCACGCCCGGCATCAGATAGGGAATGAAGACCAGCTGTTCGGTCAGTTTGCCATACCACTTGCCGCGCCCGCGGGTGGTGATATAGCCCAAAAACTGCCCGCTGAAGGCCGTTAGCGTGGAAGCAATGATGGACAGCTTCACCGTATTCCACAACGCGCTCATAAAGTCGGCGTTGCGGAACAGACCGTCATAGGCCAAAAATTCCAAGGGGCGCTCCGCCCAACTGCCGGTCCACGCGTAGAGGGTCAGATTTTCTATGCCATAGCCGCCGCCGGTGCGGAGCTGGAAGCTCTCCATCACCAGCGCGAACATGGGTACAACCATGGCGGCGAAGAGGAAGACCACGAGAAATCCCAACAGCGGCCATTTGGCCCAGCCTATATGCATCAGATTGCTGCGCGTACCCTTGCCGCCGATGGTCGCATAGCTCTTCCGCACGCCTATAAGCCGCTGGTTCGCGAAGATGGTTCCCGAAGCCATCAGGATGAGCAGTATGCTGATGACAAAGCCCACCCGCTTCGGCGAGCCGTTCAGGAAGTACTTCAACAGCGTGGAGAGCACCTGATAGTTCGTGAACTGCCCCAAGTTCGCCGCAACGCCATAGGAACCTATCGATTTCGATATGGTCATGATGGCGGCGGAGAGCAGGGCAGGCATGACAAGCGGCAGGGTGATACTTCGCAATATCTGTATTTTGTTGGCCCCCTGAATCTCGCCCATCTCCTCCAGCTCCGAGTTGATAGAGCGCAGCGAACCGGAGACCATGATGTATGCGAAGGCGTAATAGTGCAGGGTCATAACCAATATGATGGCGACGGGCCCATAGGCAAGCCAGTCCGGGACGGGTATCCCCATGCCCGTCAGCAGACCGAGACTGCCCGCCGTCGATGTTCGGAACACCGCCAGCCAGGCCAGCGATTTGCACCAGGACGGGATCATATAGGGTACGATGATCAGCATGCTGAGTATCTTCTTCCCCGGGATATCCGAACGCACCATCAACCAGGCCAGGATGGCGCCCAAGGGCATGGAGATGATCGTCACAAAGAATCCGATCATCAGTGAGTTCCCCAAAGCCGGCAGGAATACGCTGGTTCCCAATACCGTTGCGAACAGATATCTCCAGTAGAACAGCGTCAGATCCCCAATCTCCGCGCCCGGCAGATTCCGCAGTTCCGCCTTCGCTACCGTGAATGTGTTGCTTATCATGGTGAGCAGCGGGATCACAATGAGACAGAACAACATGATGAGACATACAAATACGATCACATTAAACGGATTGCGCAGCAAGCCCATAATCTGATTCCACAGTCTCTTCCATGAGAACGGCCTTCGTTGTCGTTTCAATTTATCCATGCATTATGACAACTCCTTCTTCAAAATAGTGTATACGTCGTATATATCCGTAATCTCGTGATCCGGCGCAAATCCGTCGTATTGGCCGATATCCTTTAGCGGCGTCAAAAAGGATCCGATCTTGAACACTTTGCCGAAGCCCGCCTTGCGCGCACCCATCACATCGCGGGACAGGGTATCGCCCACAAAGGCGCACTCGGACGCGGGCAGGCGCGCCTGTGCGAGAGCGATCTTGAAGATGCTTGGATGCGGTTTGCGATAGCCGACTATACTGGAGAGCGTGATATCGTCAAAATACTGACGCACGCCATATTCCTCCAGCGTGGAGAATACCTGAAACACGCTGGCCGTATTGCTGACAACGGCCACATATAAGCCAAGCTCCTTCAAGCCTTGCAGCGTCTCCGCTGCATGCTCCCGGAGCTTGCGGTCAAAATAACTGACTTCCCACATATGCGCAATCTCTTCGCTGACGGCTATCAGCTTTTCCCTGTCCACAGGGATGCCGCGGAAGCCATAGTCCGGCCAAAGCTGTTCCGGCTTCAACTCCATCAGCGTATACTCAGCCTCTTCCTTATATCCGAGAATTTGCGGGAATACATGCTGCCAGAGCGGCCATTCACTGCGATAGGGGATGGCGATACCGTGCTTTTTCAGAATTTGAAAGAGTTTGTAGGCGCAGGCGCGCTCATTCCGCCCATCGGAATGCAAGTCCTCCAAGGTTCCCCCCATATCAAACATAACTGCTTTGATCATAGATTACACCTCGCTTTTTCACGCCGATATCCGCAAACGTTTGCGTAGATTTCTTCTATATATATTTTATGAAAAGGTAAACAAAATGTCAAGTATTTGTGAAAGAAAATTAGCGAAAAACCCTTGTTATTTATACTATAACTATGGAAATTATAGTTCGGCTGCAACTACTCTCAAAAATGAAAATCCGCACAGTTGTCCCGACAATACAATTTGTACGCATTTCTGTCTCAAAACCTTAAGCCCTTTAACCTTCAAGTTAACCTTAAGGTTTACTTTACACAGAACATTTACAAGAAACATGGCAAACAAACGCAAACGCAGGAGCCTCTTTTTCAAAAAAAGCCGTGTTTATAGGCTTTTTCCGTTCTTTGAAAATCGAATGTAACATAAATGCGAAATTTTAAAAACCATGTTGACTTGCAAGGGACTGTTGGGTTTACGCTTCCCTTGCGCAAATGGGAGAGCGCACATATGGGAAAAAATCATCGCTATAATTCAATATTCTTGCTTTTGCTCGCAGCAGTCATCCTGTTCTGTGCGCTGCTCGTCGGGTCACGTTATACGCTTGCCGCAAAGCCGGACAAGCTTGTCGTTCTGGAACAGGCGGCGGAACACGTGTTGGACTTAGGCAGCGCTGAGGAGCGCGCCGTCAACGGCGCGAACGTCGTCTATTGCGAGGATCCGAGCATCCTGTCCGCGGAATTGGCGGATGGCTTGCTGCGCGTGCGGGGCCTGCAGGCCGGAAGCGCGACGCTCTATGTTTCCTCCGACGTGGGACTGGTGCTCCCGTATTCCTATCAGGTGCGCGATCCCCTGGGTATCTCCGCCTATACGTTGAAAAGCGGCGGCGAAGTCTATTTGCCCGCCGTCGGACAATCCGCTTCCCTGCCGCTGATAACCGAACCTGCCGATGCTCTAACTTCCATTGATTGGTGGTCACTCTCACCGGAAGTGGCGCTTGTCGAAGACGGACTGATCGTCGCCAAGAGCCGCGGCGTGACATTGATACTCGGCCGCTTCATCGATTGCTGGGGCTTGGAGCGGGAGCTTCCGCTGCTGGTTAGCGTGGGGGTGCCGCTGAACGGGGATGCGCTGACGGATTTCCCGCCGGATGCGGAAGATGCGCCTGCGGAGTATACGCAAAGCGCGCCTACCGACGCGGTGCAGTTGCCGGACGACCCGTCTCTGCCGCCGCCCATCTCCGCAGAAGTCTATGCGGCCATATTCAAGGAAGCGAAGTCACATCTGGGCAAACCCTATGTCTTCGGTGCCAGTGGCCCCGACAGCTTCGATTGCTCCGGCTTCGTCAGCTATGTCTACGGCAAAATCTTTGCGCGCTTTGGGCGCACCACCGCGCAGGGCCTATACAACCGCTGCACGCCCATCAGCAAGGAGCAGGCGAGACCGGGAGATTTGATCTTCTTCACGGGAACTTACAACGCCGGAAGGCCTGTGACGCATGTGGGCATCTATATGGGTAACGATGAGATGATCCACGCGGGCAAGCCTGTGAATATCACCAACATCAATAAAAAGTATTACGCCGATCATTTTTACGCGTTCGGACGGCTGCCGGAGAGGGAAGCCAAACTGCCGAAGCAATAGGCAAAAACAAAACAGAGGGAGAGCAAAACGATGAAAGAGATTGCGGCACTGCCGTTTGCGGAGCAGCGCAACGGATACGACAAGGCGCAGGTGGACGCGTATATCGCGCGCCTGTCCGCGGAGTATCTGCGTCTTCGCGAGCGTTACGGGACCTCACAGGGCAGAACCAAGTCCCTGCAATATATCAACCTTGAATTCGGGGCCGCAGAGCTTGAAAAGCGCAGGCAGGGCGCGGGCAAAGAGAAGAAAAAACCGTTCAGCCACCTGATGAATGTACTGTTCTATTGTGTCATAGCGGCGATTCTGCTGGCCGCGCTGCTCTTCTCGGCACGCTCGGGCGGCGGCCTGCAAATCTTCCACTATCGCGCCTTCCATGTCATCACCGACAGCATGCAAAGCCAGATCCCTGTGGGCTCACTGGTGCTCACCCATGAGGTGGACGGCTCGGAAATTCGGGTGGGAGACGATATCACCTTTATCCGCAGCGACGACGCCATCGTGACGCACCGCGTCGTCAATATCCTGGAGAACTACCAAGGCAGCGGGGAGTTGGGGTTTCGTACCTGGGGGATCGAAAATATAGAGCCGGACCGGGAAATTGTGCGCGCCGGCAATGTCATTGGCGTGGTGGTCGGCACCGTGCCGAATCTGGGAGCTGTATTCTCCTTTATATCGGATAACATCGGCTTCGTATTTCTCCTGCTCGGCGCCATCGCCGTGGGAAGCATCGCAATCAGCAGACTATGGGGAAGCGGCAAGCGCGAAGCGGCGCCGCAACGGGAACGTTTTACACAGCTATCCCCCCCCAAACTCTGATTGAAATAAAGAAACAATAAAGGAAAGAAGGTACTCTGCATGAAGAATCTGAGAAGGACGCTCGCGGTATTACTGACCCTTGCCGCTCTGGCCGCGGTCGTTGTGGGCGTTACCTATGCCTGGCGGGACAGCAGGCAGCACAAGTCCAATGAAATGGGCGGCGGCACAGGACCCCGCTACGAAGGGCGACTCGTCGAGGAATTCGACGAGGTGACAGACTGGAAAGTCTCCGACGGACCCGTCACCAAGAAGATACGCGTCAGCAACCTCGGCAAGTCGAGTGACAGCTTCGGCGATATCTATGTCCGCATCCAATTGAAAGAATATATGGAGATCGGACAGGCGAGCTTCAAGGAGACCGAGAAGCGCTACATGATCAACGAGACCGACGGCAAGTTTCTCGTATACGGCTCGGAAGAATTGGCGCGCGCGGCACATCCCGGCCACGAAGTGGCACAGCTCTATGACGCGGTTGTCGGTGTCGGCGGCTGGTTCATCGAAACCCGTGCGCACGACAGCAACGGGCAGATGGGCAAATATGTGATCACTGAAATCACCATCGGCTCCGCGACACCTGTCATTGGCGGCAGCACGCGCGCCGTGAACCTCAACCACCACGGGCATCCGAGCGACGAATGCAACTACCCCGTCCACGCGTGGAACGGCACGACGCTCGCGACCACCCAATATGTGGAGTGGCATTTGAATGATGCCAAGATCATGAAACTCTCCGACTGGCTCGCGGCGGGCAGCCCGGAGGTGGATATGTGGATCATCGACGATATGAGCAATAGCGGCTGGGTCTATTGGGGCAGGGTTCTGCACACGGACGGCGATATCACCGCCGATTTCATGCGCAGCGTCTCCCTGAAGGAACAGCCGGAAGGCAGCTTCTATTACGTGATCCATGTGGAGTTGGAAGCCGTTTCCCACGATGAACTGAGCAACTGGGGCAACGTCGGCGATGGTCTGGGCCAGCACAGGCCCGGCCCGACGAATCCGCCGCAGGAGACGCCCGCCCCCACGCCGGATCCCGGCGCAACCCCGACCCCGGTACCGACGAGCTCCCCCCCCCCCCCCCCGGGGGCCCCCGACCTCCCTTTGCCGAAGGGGGGGCGAGGCCCCTTTGCCCCCCCCCGGGGGGGCGGCGG
>Ga0123353_10000994_pt1 | contig 34793 bp, 34 predicted proteins | sample TergutLab28metaG_3_FD_92763 | JGI IMG/M metagenome (GOLD analysis project Ga0123353, IMG submission 92763) | Labiotermes labralis P3 segment gut microbial communities from Petit-Saut dam, French Guiana - Lab288 P3 | ecosystem: Host-associated > Arthropoda: Insects > Digestive system > Gut ... | reverse complement strand
GCGTGAGATGTGTAAAAATTCAATAATTCAAACAATGGATGGTCTTGGCATCAGGTACAGACTTGTATCAACAACTTCTGAGTTTTATGAAGAGCTTGTCAGTAATAAATACTCTTATGTTTTCGTGGCGGCAACTTTGTACAAACGCGCGAAACATGAATACGGAGAACTAAAAACGAACGCTAAAATTATACTGGTCGCCGAGTTTGGCGAAGTCGTCGAAGAACGGAACATCAGCGTCCTTACAACACCGATTTATTCAATACCTGTTGCCGATTTCTTAAACAACGTTGCCGATTTTGCCGTCGGCGGCGAGGCAATCCGGGAATCCGCAAGATGGATTGCCCCTGAAGCAAGAATTTTATGTGTTGATGACAACAATACAAATTTGAGCGTGATAGAAGGATTTCTGAAACCGTATAAAGTGCGGGTTGACTCGTGCAACAGCGGCATGGAAGCGCTCGAAGCGGTGCAGGCTGCGCCTTACGATTTGGTGTTTATGGATCATATGATGCCCGGCATGGACGGCATAGAAACTACGCAACGGATTCACGCTTTAAAAAACGAGTACCCGTATATGGAAAAAATGTCTATTGTCGCCTTGTCAGCCAATGTCGTTCTGGGCATGAAAGAAAAGTTCCTGCATAACGGCTTGGATGATTTTTTGTCAAAACCGATCGATCCGGGCAAATTGCACGCCATCTTGCGCAATTGGATACCTGAGGACAAATGGGAAGCGATGGAGCTAAGCGATGATAAAAAGGAACAAGGACCGATAAGCAATATTGAGATCAAAGGGGTAAACGTAAGCAAGGGCATTGCCAGGGTCGGCGGCACAATCGAAAACTACATAAAAACGGTTGACATATTCCATAAAGATTGTCTGGAAAAGTATAAGGATATAAATTCGTGCCTCGATTCAAATAACCTGCCTCTATATACCATATATGTTCACGCTTTGAAAAGCGCGGCCGCTAACATAGGGGCCGAAAGCCTGTCTGAAGCGGCGTATGTGTTGGAAGAAGCCGGCAGAGAAGGAAACATGCCGTTGATCAAATCTAAAAACACGCAGCTAATGGCGGATTTGGATGAGCTTCTCGTCAATATAAAAACGTTCCTTACTGATTCGAATGATCATGGGCAAAATATCCCTGTTGACATGGCATTAATTAATGATGAGTTATTCCGGTTAAAAGAAGCACTCGAATCATTTGATTCAAATTCAGCAAAGAAGTGTGCAGACAATTTACGTAAATTTACACATGTCGCCGGTATAGGTGTAATGATAGATGATATACTTCGGTATGTTTTGATCGGAGATGATGATAAAGCTATATCACTGATTATATCAATTATTCAAGAAAAATAATGCGCTTTGGTGAAAGCTATTGTTTGGAGGGATGGGATGAAAGCTGTAACTATGGACAATTTGTCAAAAACATACGCTGGGGGCAAAAAAGCGGTTGACAATGTAACTATTTCCTTGGAGCAGGGTGAGGTTTTCGGGTTTTTAGGCCCTAACGGAGCGGGAAAGGCCACTACCATCAAACTGCTTAATGGCATGTTATCACCTACAGGGGGAACTTGCCGGGTTTTTGGCGTTGATCCTTCTGCCAAACCTGAGCAGATTCATCAATTTTCCGGTGTCGTAACAGAACACGCGCAAATGTATGATAACCTGGCCGGACTTCAAAATCTCGTTTTTTATGGCACGTTATTTGGAGTGAACGAAACGGAGAGCCGTAACCGCGCGCTGGCCTTATTAAGCCAATTAGATCTCACAGACGCGAAAGACCAGAAACTGGCCACCTACTCTACGGGTATGCGTCAGAGGCTCTCATTGGCGCGGGCCATGATACATCGTCCTAAGATTCTTTTTTTAGATGAACCAACCTCCGGCCTTGATCCCGAAAGTGTGCTAAACGTAAACAATATGATTAAAAGACTTGCGGAGAACGAAGGTACAACCATCTTTTTATGTACCCATCAATTGCGTTACGCACAGGAGATATGCACCTCATACGGGCTGATTGACGACGGCGCTCTGCTTGCGGCAGGTAGTATTGAAAAACTGCGTGATCTTGTTTTTTCAGGCATGACTGTCAGTATAGAGGCTGACCGCTTCCCAAGCAATATGGCTTTAGTCAAAACCGGGGATCGGCGTTACGAAATCAATGTGCAATCAGAAGAAGAAATTCCCTTTATTATTAAACGCATTGTAGATGATGGCGACAGCGTCTACCATGTTTCGTCCCGCAGGTTATCGCTTGAAGAGATTTATTTTTCATTACTTGAGAAACGTGCGGAAAAGGAGACGAAAAAATGATTAACTCAATACAAATTGCCATAATAAAAAAAGATTTGCGAAGCATGGTTTTCAATAAGCGCTTGTTTCCCGTCTTAATCATCGTTCCGCTTGTATTTACGATAGTCCTGCCTACTATTTTCATTATATCGATTCATTTTACAACGGATGAAATGAGCGAATTTCAATCATTACTCGACATGATGCCGGTCAGTAAGCAGTTGGATACGACAAGCCGCACTCTTATAGCGCTTATCCTGAACTATATTATGCCGATCTTTTTTACGATGATTCCCATTATGGCCGCGTCGGTCATGGCGGCAAGCTCCTTTGTTGGAGAGAAGGAGAAACGCACATTGGAAACGCTGCTATACTGTCCGCTGCCATTGAGTAAAATATTTCAATCGAAAGTATGGGCTTCGTTTTTTTTAAGTATGCTTGTATCGTTTGCTTCCTTTCTTGTAATGCTGATTGTCATTGAAATAGGAACGTTTCTTACGACTGGCAGCATACTTCTTCCTGACATTAGCTGGATTGTTGTAATGCTGGTAGTTTCTCCTGCGGTCTCTTTAGTAACCATTACATTGATCGTAGGCGGCTCCGCCAAAGCCCAGACAGTGGAAGAATCTCAACAGCGTTCAGTTTTTCTGATTATACCTTTGATGCTTCTGATAGTAGGTCAATTTACCGGGATCATCTTGATTAATGCTTGGTATCTTTTGGGTGCAGGAGCCGTTCTTGCGGTACTTGCTGTTATTTTTATGAAAAGCTCAATGCGAAAATTTACTTATGAAATACTTTTGAGATGAGCAGCCCTGATTTAATAGCTTGCCTTACAATCATTGTCCCTGTATAATAATGTAAAAAGAAATTATTATTAGAAAGGATGATTTTTTTGGAACAAAGGTTAAGAAAGAAAAAGCTCCTTATTCTGTGCGGAATTATGTTGCTTCTGATATTTGTGTCCACAACAGGCATTTTTGCCAGTGGAGATGGAGTTGATGATTCCAGTATGTTTTACGGTACAGGGTGGGCATTGCTGCCACCAATAATCACAATAGTGCTGGCTCTCATATTCCGAGAGGTGTACTCAGCATTGTTTATTGGAATTCTGGTAGGTTCACTGATGTACGCAAACTTTAGTTTTCTGGGGATGCTTGAGCAAACCATAGCGATCATAAGCAGCAGGCTGGGTGACAATGGCGGAATCATAATTTTTATTGTCAGTCTGGGTATCATTGTGGCGTTGTTTCAGGCTTCGGGATGCGCCACTGCTTTCGGCAGCTGGGCATACGAGCATGTTAAGACTAAAAGAACAGCTCTCATCAGCACGACACTTCTTGGACTATTCTTTGTTATCGATGATTACTTCAATGCGCTTACCACAGGTAATATAATGAGGCCTGTGACAGACGCACAGAAGATCAGCCGCGCGAGGCTCGCTTATAATGTAGACTGTACATCGGCGCCGATATGCATCATCGCACCAATATCATCGTGGGCGGCGGCTGTTGCATCTTATATACCTCCCGAGGTGGATGCTGACGGTTTTGCGCTTTTCCTGAGGTGCATACCCTATAATTTCTATGCGATACTGACACTATGCATGCTGTTCACACTGGCGATAATCAATTTCAACTTCGGTCCCATGCGTACGTATGAATATCTTGCCGAAGAAAAAGGTGACATATACGGGGGAACGGGGGACCTTTATACTGCTTCCAAGGCGGTTGAAACCAATCCGGATGGAAGAGTGCTTGACATGGTACTTCCGGTCGTAGTCCTTATCGGATCTTGTATCTTCGGTCTGGTTTATACAGGCGGCATACTTGAAGAAGCCGGATTTATTGCGGCATTCAGCGCATGTGACGCATTCGTGGGATTACCTATAGGCGGTCTCATGGCGCTGGCATTTACCGTGATTTATTATTTCGCTCGCAGAGTCATCACAACATCTCAGTTTACTGAAGCAGTGCCTAATGGCGCTATCGCAATGACTCCGGCTTTGCTCATACTGACCTTCTCATGGGGTATCGAAGGTATTTGCAGACAAAGCCTCGGCGTGGGCGTCTTTGTCGAAAACACATTTTCAAACAATGATTTTCCAATGATGATACTTCCGGCTATCATGTACCTGCTAGGAGCATTCGTATCGTTCTCAACAGGAACTTCCTGGGGGACGTTCGGGATACTGATACCCATATCACTTGCTCTCTTCGGGAACTCAGTAGCAGATCCTCTCGCTATAATAACGCTTTCCGCTACATTAGCAGGCGCTGTTACCGGTGATCACTGTTCACCAATATCCGAAACCGCCATCATGTCATCGACCGCGGCTCAGGTTGACTTCATGACACATGTTATGACACAGCTTCCATACGCACTATTTACCGCAGGCTTCTCACTGGTGGGATTCATATTTGCAGGATTCCTCCAGAACATTATCGTGCTTCCAATCATGATCGTAGTTATCGTCGTAGTTCTGGTAAGCATGAAGAAGTGGACGAAACAGAAGCCTATCAAAGAGCCGATAAAATATGTATCGAAGAAGGCAATGGATATGCAGGCACAAGCAATTTCTTCAAAATAAATACAAAGAATGATGTTAGTCATGACTTCTTTCAAAGTTGGTTATTCCAAAGATGGCCGACTTTTTTTCTGAGCCTTGTTGACATTTATTTACAAAAATTATAAAATATGCTTAGGGGAGGGGGTATTTTATATGGATAAAGAACAAATCATAAAACTCGTACTTAGTCACAAAAAGCTTGCAATAAAAATCGGACTGGGTCTCGTGATTTTTATTGTTTGCTCTTTTGCGTACATGGATCATCAGCATTCGGGACAAAATGATATGGTGGTAATCTCAGAAGCAGAGGAGAGTTCATTAATTGAATCACAGGAAAGCATTGAAGAGCAGGAAGAAAAAATCATCATCATAGATATTGGCGGCGCGATCCAAAATCCAGGCATTGTAAAACTCAAGGAAGGAAGCCGTGTGTTCGACGCTGTAGAAGGCGCTGGTGGACTGACGGGTAATGCGGACACTTTAAATGTGAACCTGGCTGCGTGTATTTCCGATGGAGATAAAATTTATATACCCAATAAAAACGAATCATCTCAAGACAACACGCAAGCGGGAATAATCACAAGCTCTGTATCAAAAGGAGTTGTATCTCAAAATCATATTGAATCTAGTTCAATATCCAATTCATTGATTAACATCAATCAAGCATCGTCAGAACAGCTTCAGCTATTAAACGGCGTCGGGCCTTCAACAGCTCAAAAAATCATCGATTACAGGCAAAGCGCCGGTGGTTTTAAAAAAATCGAAGACCTGATGAATGTGAGCGGCATTGGCTCAAAAACGTTTGAAAAATTAAAAGATAAAATAACTGTATGAATAAACTTGTTTTTGTAAACAATACCAATGAGGTGGTGTATATGTTTACAAGGAAAAAAAGTTTTTACCAAAGAAAAACGTTTTATGTTATCATAGCGGTAGTACTTGCGTTCGGTTACTGGATCAATCAGATGCCTGATAAACAGGGCCCGGGAAATAATGTAGACACAAACGTAAATTATCCTGTCGAAGATAAAGCGGATAAAACAGATAATATGAAAACGACAACTCCCGCCATTGGAATTGAAGGCTCAAATGTATACGGAGCGGAAATATCCGATTCCGATGAGAATGATACCATTGAAGGCGAAGAAAAACCTTCAGAGTATTATCTGGTCAAAGAAATTGATGGTATTATCAAGGTTTTCCATTATGATGCCCAGGGAAATGAAAGGCTTTTGCAGAACACAGATATTTCATTCTCGCTGCTTAGTGAATCCGATCAGCAAATGTTCTCAAAAGGCGTTATCCTAAGCGTAGAAGAAGAGTTGACAAATTTATTGCAGGATTTTGAAAGCTAAGAAAGCTGGATGAATAAAATGGACGATAAACATATAAATATAGAGCATAAGGGAAGGGATAACATGAAAAATATAAAAAAGGCAGGAATGCTATTTCTTTGCCTGATAGTGACGCTGATTGTAGTGGGATTGACGTTTACACTGGAAACCAATCATGAAGCTGCCATCAGCGTGGCGCCTGAAGATGTGCTAATTCCGGGCGGATACTCTGTGGGGGTGCGCATGGATGTTAAAGGAGTGCTCATCGTAGGACTTGAAGAAATTCAAACCTTAGGAGGCGGGCGCATTAACCCAGGCCTTGTTTGTGGCCTTCAGATTGGCGATACGATTCTTGAGATCAATGGTAAAAAAGTATATCGGGCATCAGAAGTTCAGGAGATCATTAACGAAATCGGCGGCAGTGTACGCCTGAAAGTTCTAAGAAAAGATGAGGTGCTTGAACTTTATATGACACCGGTAGTCGCAAAATCAGACCAGCTTTATAAACTGGGCGTATGGGTGAAGGACAAGACAGCAGGGATCGGTACGCTGACTTATTATAATCCTTCGGATCGTACATTCGGGGCTCTTGGCCACGCGATTGTGGACGCTGAAACCGGGTCTTTGCTTTCTGTAGCTGAAGGAGAACTTCTGCGGGCAGAAGTGCAGTCCATTAAGGAAGGCAAAGCAGGTACTCCCGGGGAAATCAGAGGCATTTTCTACGAAGCGGATGACCCTTTGGGAGAGCTAAAAAAGAATTCCACATTCGGTATTTTTGGCTCCTTATATAAAAGCATTCAAAATCCAATTTATCCCGAACCGTTGGTTGTGGCATATCAGCACCAAGTTGTGAAAGGACCCGCGTATATTCTTACGACATTAGATGGCAACCATGTTGAAAAATATGAAATTGAAATCGAAAAGATCAACAGACAAAACCAGCCGGATACTAAAAGTATGGTCATTCGGGTAACGGACCCCAGACTGCTCGCCAAAAGCGGAGGAATCGTTCAGGGAATGAGTGGAAGTCCGATTATTCAAAATGACCGAATCATCGGCGCGGTTACTCATGTTTTTGTAAATAATCCGCAAAAAGGTTACGGAATATTTATTGAATGGATGCTTGCTGAATCAAAATCGTAAACAATCCATGTCGAAGTTGTAGACATTTTGCAATATTTTTCCTCACAAAAAGGATTGAAACAAGCTGAAAATCTTTTTAGAATATAAAGTATAGGTATTTTAGGGAAACTTGTAAACCTGAAAAGAATCTTAATGCAAAATTGTATTTAATGACAAAAGGGGGAAAAGAGATGTTAAAAATAAAAATAGGAATCGCTGATGATAACAGGGATTTTTGTGAGATTTTGACCGAATTTTTTAAAAAGCAAAAGGATATAGAAATTGCTTTTGTCGTACATGACGGCCTTCAAACATTGGAAGCGCTGAAAAAGCAAGTTCCCGATGTTTTGCTTTTAGACATGATTATGCCACATATGGATGGACTTGGCGTGCTGGAGGGGATCGGCAGCCTGGAAGTAGAAAAACTTCCGAAGATCATCGTAGTTTCCGCGGTTGGGCAAGAAACATTTATTCAAAAAACGATCAACATGGGAGCTGATTACTATATTGTGAAACCTTTTAATCTCAATATATTAGCCAAACGAATCAATCAGCTCGCGGGAAAAGAAAAAGAGGTGACAGAGCATCATAATGTGGTCGAAAAGGCAGTCATCAGTAGTTCAGCCGATATCAAACACAACGATCTCGAAATCGATATTACCAATATCATACATGAAGTAGGTGTTCCCGCGCATATCAAAGGATATCAGTACTTACGGGACGCGATTACGATGGTCGTAGCTGACATGGATCTTCTCGGCGCCGTAACGAAAGAACTTTATCCTTCTATTGCCAAAAGAAACAATACAACACCCAGCAGGGTTGAAAGGGCGATTCGCCATGCGATCGAAGTGGCATGGAACAGAGGGCGGATTGAAACGATCAATAAACTTTTCGGCTATACCGTTCATAATGATAAAGGAAAACCCACAAATTCAGAATTCATCGCGATTATCGCGGACAAATTGAGGTTGGAAAGAAAGGTCAGTTAAAGATCTTTTAAAATTTAATAAAAATTGTTTGATATTTCCGTATTTAATATGCTATACTAATGAAAGAAGAGACCTCCCCTTTATGGAAAGCTTATCAGAGATTTGGCGTCAGCGGTTGAGAGCGCCAATTAAGCAAGTAGTAGGCAGAGCAACACTCTTTGTATAACAAGTGAATACAGCAAAGTGGACATTTCGTCAAAACGGGTGGCACCGCGGGAAGCACTTTTCTCGTCCCGAAAAATCAGTTTGGTTTTTCTGGACGTTTTTTATTTACATGCAGGAGGATTCTATATGCAAAATCAATACAGAACGCACCATTGTGGCGCGTTAAGAGAAGAGAATATCGGAGAACATGTCGTTTTATCAGGTTGGATAGATACCATTCGCAATCACGGCGGCGTTATTTTCATCGACTTGCGGGATCATTACGGGATTACACAAGTTGTTTTCAATGATGAGGAAATGATTAAAGGCATCGGAAGGGAGAGTGTGATCAACGTAGAAGGTGTTTTAGTCAAAAGAGATGAAGAAACCATCAACCCAAAACTTGAAACGGGATACGTCGAGGTCAAAGTAGAGAAAATTAAACTTTTGAGCCGCGCTTACAATCAGCTGCCTTTTGAAGTTTCAAACTCTACAAACACGCGTGAAGAGGTGCGATTAAAATATCGTTTTCTGGATCTTCGAAACCCGAAAATTCATAACAACATCGTTTTGCGCTCCCAGATTATCAACAGGATGCGCACAAAAATGATTGAACTGGGTTTTTTAGAAATGCAGACACCAATCTTGACGTCTTCGTCACCGGAAGGGGCCAGAGATTTCCTTGTACCAAGCAGAAAACATCCCGGAAAATTCTATGCTTTGCCGCAGGCTCCGCAGATCTTTAAACAGCTGCTCATGGTTTCCGGTTTTGATAAATACTTTCAGATCGCACCTTGTTTCAGAGACGAAGATGCGAGAATCGACAGGTCGCCGGGTGAATTCTACCAGTTGGATTTTGAAATGTGTTTCGCGACACAGGAAGACGTATTTGACGTTGCGGAGAAGGTTTTATACGACGTATTTACAGCGTTTACAGATAAAGAAATATCTAAGCCGCCATTTGCCCGCATTCCTTATGAGGAATGCATGTTAAAGTATGGCACAGATAAACCAGACCTTAGAAATCCGCTCATCATACATGACTTGACAGATTTCTTTTCGAATGTTGATTTTATGCCATTTAAAGGCAAGCCGGTTAGAGGGATCCTGGCGCCGGATTGTGCCTCGATGCCAAAATCCTTCTTTGAAAATATGCTCAAATACGCCACCGAGATCGGAATGAAAGGTCTTGGATACATTTCCGTCTTGGAAGGAATGCAGCTGAAAGGGCCGATCGTTAAATTTTTATCGGAAGAGCAGCAGCAGGAACTAATTTCAAAGCTTGGCATAAAGGAAAACGATACATTGTTCTTTATTTCTGACAACAAAAAAATGGTCAATAAATTAGCCGGCGCCATCCGAAGTGAACTGGGGAAGCGTCTTAGCCTGATTGATGAAAATTCTTATAAAATGTGCTTTGTCGTTGATTTCCCGATGTACGGAGTCAACGAAGATACTGGAAAAGTTGAATTTACGCATAACCCGTTCTCGATGCCTCAGGGCGAGATGGACGCGCTCCTAACAAAAGATCCGCTTGATGTACTGGCCTATCAGTATGATATCGTCTGCAATGGAGTAGAGCTGTCGTCAGGCGCCGTGCGAAATCACATACCGGAAATCATGATTAAAGCCTTTGATATAGCTAATTATACAGAGCACGAAGTAAAAGACAAATTTGGAGCGCTCTACAATGCGTTTCAATATGGAGCGCCGCCGCATGCCGGAATGGCCCCTGGTGTGGACAGGATTGTCATGCTGATCACCGGCGAGGAAGGGATCCGGGATGTCATCGCTTTCCCGATGAACAGCAACGCACAGGATCTTCTTCTGAACGCCCCTTCTGTGGTGACCGAGCATCAACTGCGGGATGTTCACATTAAACTTCGATAATGGAGGTAACAATGATTATGGAAATCAAATTGCAAGAACTCGAACAAATGGCAAAGGTTCGCTTATCGGAAACAGAACACGACACAACCCAAATTATTGATTTTTTAGTAAGCGATTTTAAAAAGCTGCCACAAATCGATACGACCGATGTAAAGCCGCTCGTCCATGGGATTGAGCTTTTAAATGTATTTCGCGAAGACTGCACTAACAAAACGATCAGCAGGGAAAAGCTTCTTGAAAGTGCGCCTGAACATCATGATGGCTATTTTGAAGTGCCCAAAACGCTTGAATAAGGAGGGATGAAAACATGAGTGATCAAAAAAAATATACGGTTGTTATCGACGATAACATTTTGATGAAAGATCAAATCTCGACAGCGGGATCGAAAATTTTAAACAATTTTGTTCCTCCATTTAATGCGGCTGTCATCGATAAAATTCAGAATGCCGGAATGAATATCCTTCAAAGCATTCCAAACGAGTTCGGCGTAAGTCTGACCGGCTCGTTTGGATCGGTTGCGGCGGTTTCTGACGGCAGCGCAGAGATTGGGCTTTCTTCTGATGTGAGTGGTATCATCAGAAACAGATCCGCAGAAAACGGCGTTTGTTTTATTAGGCCCACGTATGGAACAGTTTCACGGTTTGGGCTTGTATCCACCGCGCCGTCTCTGGAACAAATCGGAGTCGTCTGTAAGAAGATTGATGACGGATTTGATGCTCTTTCTAAGATTGCAGGCTTTGACGAAAGAGACGGCGCCATTGCTGCAAATCAATCCTATGTTTATGATTCGGAGGCAGCAGATGTAAGAGGACTGCGCGTTGCGGTTTTTGAAAACTGTGCTTCCGAAATGAATTCTGCCTGTGAAGCGCTTAAAAAAGCCGGTGCGACTGTTGAGGCGGTCGATTTTCCACTTCTTGATGCGGTGAGCAAGGTCACATATGTCATCATGAGTGCGGAAACCAGTAACAGCATTTCAAGATATGACGGGATTAAATTCGGCTATCGATCCGAAAGTTTTACAAACTTGGAAGACCTCTACGTAAATACGAGGAGTGAGTGCTTTACAGAAGAAACGAAAATTCTGACATTGCTGGGGATGTACGTTTTATCAAAAGAACAGTTTGATGATGTTTTCGACAAATCGCTGAAAATACGCCGATTAATAAAAGAGAAAGTAAACGAAATATTCACGAAATTTGATTGTATCGCAATGCCCGCAAGCATAGCTTCAGGCGGACAGACAGATACGTACAATGCGTTTTATGAAGCATACCAGGCATTGCAATTTTCCGCATTGCCGAACCTGGCCGGAACACCTGCGATTTCGCTGCCATACCCAAACGGCGGATCAGGCGGTATACAGTTTACAGCGAAAGCGTTTGATGAAAATACGCTTCTTCGAATAGGCGGATGGTTTCAGAAAATGACAGAGGAGGGCTTGCGATGAAATATGAAGTTGTAATAGGATTAGAAGTTCATGTCGAATTATCGACAGAATCAAAACTTTTTTGTTCCTGCAGCGCGAAATTCGGCGCTGACGCAAATGAGAACGTTTGTCCAGCATGCATCGGCATGCCCGGATATCCGCCGGTCACAAACCGTAAGGCCATTGAACTTGGCATTGTCTCTGGTCTTGTGACCAATTGTGAGATTTCAAATACTATCACATTTGATAAAAAGAACTATTACTATCCGGATCTTCCGGCAGGTTACCAGATCACCCAACTGTTTAATCCGATCTGCCAAAATGGGTATATCGATATTCAGACGTCTCAGGGAGAAAAGCGAATCAAGATTAAGCAGATCCATATTGAGGAAGATGCGGGCAAGCTGGTACACGATTCCTTTACAGATTCGTCGCTTGTGGATTATAACAGAACCAGCGTTCCGCTTGTTGAGATTGTAAGCATGCCGGATTTCAGTAACGCTGAAGAGGTGATCGCCTATTTGGAAAAACTCAGGGCGCTTTTGACATTTTCCGGTGTTTCCGACTGCAAAATGCAGGAAGGCTCCATGCGTGCGGACATCAATATTTCCGTCAGAGAAAAGGGCAGCCAGAAGCTTGGTACTCGAACTGAAATGAAAAACATGAACTCATTCAAAGCGATCACAAGAGCAATCGAATATGAATCGCAGAGGCACATTGACGCTTTGGAAACAGGAGTCGAAGAACTTGTTCAGGAAACAAGAAGATGGGACGACAACAAAAACCAGAGTTTTTCCATGAGAAGCAAAGAAAATGCTACAGATTACCGCTATTTCCCAAACGCTGAGCTCATGCCGATCATAATCGACGACGCATGGATTTCAAAGGTAAAGTTTGGCTTGCCGGAACTTGCTCATGAGAAATATGAGCGATACCTTTCCGACTATAAACTTCCGGAACAGGACTCCAGAATTCTGACCACCAGTAAAGCGCTCACAGACATCTTTGATGAAACGATGAAGCATACTGACAGACCGAAAGAAGCCGCCAATTGGCTCTTGGTTGAACTGATGAACCTTGTAAAAGTAGAATCAAAGAGTATCGATGATATCCAAATGGACGGGAAAAAAATCGCGAAAATCATTGAACTTGTGGATCAGAAAACGATTAATCGTACCACCGCTAAAGAAATATTTGCAGAAATCTTTAAAAATGATGTGAATCCGGAGGAATATATAGAAAAGCATGGTCTTGGCATGGTATCGGATGAAAATGCATTGCTCGAAGCTGCAAAACTGGCGCTGGCTGAAAACCAAAAGTCCGTTGCGGAATATAAAGAGGGTAATCAGAAAGTAATCGGCTTTTTTGTTGGTATAATCATGAGAAAGATGAACGGGAAAGCTGATCCCGCCATGGTTAATCAGATCCTGAAAAAGCTTCTTGATGAAGCATAGGTCTCAAATGAAAAAAAAGAGGGGCTTGCTATGTTGTCAAAAGAAAAAATGAATCGCATCAATGAACTTGCGCGAAAATCAAAATCAACCGGCCTAACGCCGGAAGAAAAGAAAGAGCAGGAGACGCTGCGGGCAGAATATATCAGTAAGTTTAGGGAATATTTTAAAGCACAATTGGATCAAATCGAATTTGTAGATGATGATCCGGATGTCGAAAAAAAGAAAGATATGAACTAAAGTTTCCTTTATATTACAGCGGGAAAGAACAAATTTCTCGCTGTTTTTATTTTATCATTAAAATAGGCATAGGTTTGCAGAGTACTACACAGTTATACTTTGTAAGCCTATGCCTAAAATTATTTACCCAGAAGGAGCGCAAAAGATGAAGCGATATCAAAAATGGTTACTCATCCCGGCGATTATCATAATCGCGATCAGCATTCTATCCGGCTTTTCAAATCCGGATGCGGAAAAAGAGGCAAAGAAGCTTTTACATATGCGGACAGATTTACTTCAAAAAGCCTTTTACCAGCAGATATCTCTTGAGGAGGTGGAAAAGAAGCTATCTGAAATTGAAAGCTATCCGCTTCTTACAGAAGACATCCATAGCCTCCGGGAGTGGGACGCGAGCCAGCTTGATTTGGTGAAACAAATGAATATTGTATCGTTTAAGCAGGAAAAGAATTTTATGAATTATTTGACGTATAAAGCCGATATCTATTGGGATATGATCAGTTTAGACGAAAATTATACGATGAAAGGCAGGTATTATATTGTTTTAAAAAAAGAAAATGACCAGTTTAAACTATCCGCATTTGATCCGATTAATAAATAGAAAATAAAAATTGTTTAATTTTCGCTCAAAATGGTATAATAAAGAAGAACATTTAGAAAAGGAGCGAAGAATGAGACAGGTATATCTTGATTATTCAGCGACAACCCCTGTAAAGGAAGCCGTTTTAAAAGAAATGCTTCCTTATTTTACAGAGAATTTTGGAAATCCGTCCACGGGTTATAAGATCGGACAAACGGCAAGGGAAGCGATGAATTCTGCCAGAAGGAAAGTCGCTGATTTAATTGGGGCAGAGGGGGAAGAGGTTTACTTTACGTCCAGCGGCACAGAGTCGGATAATTGGGCCGTATTCGGCGCAGCGGATGCAAAAAAAGAAAAGGGCAATCACATCATTACAACGAAAACGGAGCATCACGCGATGCTTCATTCTTGTGAATTTCTTGAGAAACGCGGATATGAGGTTACTTATCTGGATGTTGAATGTGACGGAAGGGTAAATCCAAAAGCGCTTGAAGAGGCCGTCACCGATAAAACCATTCTTATCAGCGTGATATTCGCAAACAATGAAGTTGGTACGCTTCAGCCAATCAAGGAACTTTGCGAGATTGCAAAGAAACATAATGTTCTTTTTCACACAGATGCGGTACAGGCTCTTGGCAATGTTCCGATTGATGTAAAAGAATTAGGAATTGATTTAATGTCGGTTACTGCCCATAAAATTTATGGTCCAAAGGGAATCGGCGCTCTTTATATTAAAAATGGCGTTACAATTTCCAACTTTATGCATGGGGGAGAACAAGAAAACAAGAAACGGGCAGGGACCGAAAATATGACCGGAATCGTCGGTTTTGGGAAAGCCGCAGAGCTCGCCAAAAATAATTTGGAAGCCCATATTCAAAAGATCACTGAGCTTAGAAATTATTTCATCGATCAAATCACTTCTAAAATTTCTGATGTTGCTGTCAACGGCAGCATGGAACACCGACATCCCGGAAACGCGAACATAACGTTTAAATACATCGAAGGAGAATCTATTTTAATTTCTCTTGACCAGAAAGGCATTGCAGCTTCGACCGGATCGGCTTGCTCATCCGCATCGCAGACTCCGTCGCATGTTCTTTCCGCTATGAAAATTCCGATAGAGGATATCCATGGAACACTTCGCTTTTCATTTGGAGATTTTACGACAAAAGATGATTTGGACTATGCGGTTAAAGAGCTGGTTCATATTGTAGATAGACTTAGAAGCATTTCAGCTGTTTCAAGCAAGAAAGGTTGGTAAACGAATTATGGGTACAATGGATACAATGTATAATGACATCGTAATGGATCATTTTATGAATCCCCGCAATGTAGGTGAAATAGAAAATCCTGATGGAATCGGTAAATACGGCAGCCCCGTATGCGGAGATTTGACGCAGATTACCATTAAAGTGGAAGACGATAAGATCGTTGATATTAAATTTAGGACTTTTGGCTGCAGTTCCGCGATTGCTTCTTCAAGTATCGCGACGGAAATGATTACTGGAAAGACCATTGATGAAGCGCTAAATCTTACGACGACGAAGATCGTTGAAGAACTTGGAGGACTGCCTGAGGCCAAAATTCATTGTTCTGTTTTAGCGAATCACGCGATTAAAACGGCAATCTATGATTACGCTCAAAAAAACAACAAAACATATGCAGGGCTCGTGGGATTTGATCCAAATGTGGATGAAGAGCATAAAGTAAATTAGAAAGTGTAGGATTGTTTTATGAAGTGCAATTTAGCTACGGATAAAGTGATTCTTGGAATGAGCGGCGGTGTAGACAGTACAGCCGCTGCTTTGTTGTTAGCGGAAAAGGGCTTTAAGGTTATCGGAGTTTACATAGATGTGACCGGCAACAATGAAAATGGAAGGCAAGAGGCTGAAAAAGCCGCAAGAGATCTGGGGATCAAGTTTCTTTATAAAGATGTATCCGGAGATTTTGAAGACATCGTGATTTCAAATTTCTGTGAAGAATATCTTAAAGGGAGAACACCGAATCCGTGCGTTTTATGCAACCCTGCTGTAAAGTTTAAGACACTGCTGGATGCGGCCGACGAATGTGGAGCTTATTATGTCGCGACAGGCCATTACGCGAAAGTCTATCATAACACGGAAAAAGATCACTATTTTATAAAGAAAGCAGGAAACCAAAAAAAAGATCAGTCGTATATGCTTTACAGGCTTACACAGGAAGTATTAAGCCGCTTGTTGCTTCCTCTTGCCGAAATAAAGGACAAAGATGATGTTCGGGGCCTTGTTCGAAATTATAGCCTTGCAAACGCCAATTTAAAGGACAGCCAGGAAATCTGTTTCATACCAAACGGCATCCATTACATCAACTATTTGATGACGCGCGGATACGCGATTCAGAAAGGTGATTTCATAAATAAAGACGGCGAAATTCTGGGAAAGCATCAAGGTCTTGTTCATTACACAATCGGACAGCGAAAGGGGCTTGGAATTACATTTGGAAAACCGGTTTTTGTCACCAAGCTTGATGATAAGACCAATCAGGTTATGCTGGGAGATCATGAAGAATTATTTGGAAGCGAAGTGATTTCAAAAGAAAATTGGTTTTCTTTGGCAGACGGAGAAACCATGCCACCTGAATATGAAGGAATGAATATTACAGCGAAAATCAGATATGCAGCCCACCCTTCGGAGGCAGTTTTATATGGATCTGAAAGCGGCATCGTCAAAACAAAGTTCGCAAAGCCCCAAAGGGCGATTACGCCTGGCCAGTCTATTGTATTTTATCAAAACGATTTGCTTATTGGGGGAGGAATCATTGATTAAAAGAGGAGGGAAGAAAGATGGATCGTTATTATAATCCGCCGAGCCAGTTGATTACAGCCGCACAAACGGCTGAAAATGAAGGGTTGTGTATGCATAAATCTGGTAACTTCAGTATTTATGACCGAAAGCTAAATCAAGTTTTCATTACGCCTTCTGGTTTTTATCGCGCTGAATTAACTTTGGATGATATCATCGTCACGAACCTCGCCGGAGAAATTCTCCAAAACAAAAACAAACGAAAGCCATCTATTGAGCTTATGATGCATATCGCCATATACGAGGCGAGAGAGGACGTAAGCGCTGTTGTACATACGCATTCTCATTATGCGACTGCATTCGCAGTAAGAGGAATCGCGATAAGTCCGGTCGTTACAGAAGCGAAATTTTATGGTGAAAAGGTTGAATTGGCCGAATATGCAGAAGCGGGAAGTTTGCAGCTTACTGAAAATATAAAAGAGCCCATAAAAAAAGCGGACGTTTGCCTGCTAAAAAACCATGGCGTCATCGCTGTTGCAGACACCATCGAAAACGCGCTTCTTAAAGCGTCTTATCTGGAGGATGTGGCAAAAATTGAAGCAATCTCTAAAATGTTGTAAACTAAAACATTTTGATTGCTCTAACGGGGCAGCTTGGAGCACAATATCCGCACGTCAGACAAATGATATGATCGATCTGGGCTAGCCCATTTTTGTTTCTGAAGATCGCGTGATTCGGACACCTTTCGATACAGGCGCCACATCCTTCGCAGTCTCCTTGATCAATTTGAATTTTTTTATCCTTTATATCGGGAACGTAATTCCTGTCTATTGTCCCTTCAGCGTATTCTATGATCCTGTCGATTTCGTGGTGGTAGCCGAAACCGATCATAATAGAGTCTATACCAGGGAGATTATTTACATAATCAAGGGCCGTGAGGTATTCGCCCGTAAGATTGCCTCCACCGAATACTTTCATGGCGAAAACTCCTTTTCCGGCTTCCGAGTTTCTTTTTATTGCGGCCGCCATATCTTCCTTGGTTCCAGTTCCGTTTCTGTTCCTTATTCCGAGGCTCTTATAATTTATGAGAGGAAAGACGAGTTCGATATCAGGAATGTCGGCGCACATTTGAGTTACATCCACATGATGGGTCGAGAGGCCTATAGATTTTACGAGTCCTTTAGATTTTGCTTCGTACAGGTACTCCCAAGCGCCGACACGATTTTTCCAGTCAGAAGCGCTGCGGACTTCATGCAGCAGGAAAATATCAATAACATCACGATCCATACTGCGGCGGGCTTCTTCTACAGCAAACTTCATCTCTTTGTATGAACAATCAAGGCATTTTGAAGCGATTACAGGGTTAAATGCAGAACCTTTAAGGGCCTCTTTGATATAAGGATATGTTTCATAATATTGTGCAGTGTCGAGGAAATTAATACCGCTCTCAAGCGCGTAGCGAAGCAGCTTTGCCCCTTTTGCCACAGGGTAATTGAGCTGATATTTACCGACAGTCAGTACGCCAAAGCCAATCGGAGTAACCTCAATGCCAGTATTTCCGAGTTTTTTCTTTATCATTTGTCATTTCCTTTTTTATTTCTAAAGACGATGAACTAAATTATATCAAATCGCAAAACTTTATTCAATCCTGATGTCGGCGAATGTATTGACAAACACAATAATGCGCATTACTATGTTGTATGAGGGAGTATTGACTTAAAGCTATTGAAAAAACTATAAGCAGGTGGTCGAGATGAACAAAAAAGAACTTGATTTTGCAGTGTTTTGCGTTGAAAACATCGCCGAATACTTAAATCTAAACGGTTCCGATATTTATAGATTGTTAACAATTGACAGCAAAATACTTTACGATTATATAGTGCCTAATTATGAATCTCTTCACACGCAGGGAAAGGAATATATAGTAAATGATATTATTGAATATATGAGGAAAGAGGAATTGTTAAAGTGATACTTTATCATGGCTCGTATTTAACGATTGAAAGACCTGACATATCTTTTTCTCGCAATAATGTTGATTTTGGACGAGGTTTTTATACCACGCCGATTAGAGAGCAGGCGGTCAGTTGGTCTAATAGATTCAAGCGTAAGCACGGTCAAAGCATTGTATCAGCTTATGAAGTTGACGAGAATTTGTTGAAGAATAATACATCGATTTTAGAATTTAACATTTATTCTGATGAATGGCTTGACTTTATTATTTCGTGCAGACGTGGAGAAAAAGGCGGTGAATATGATATTGTAATTGGTGGAGTTGCCAATGACAAGGTCTTTGATACAATACAATTATTTTTTGACGGCCTTATAGATAAAACAGAGTCAATTAAAAGGTTGCGTTATGAGAAACCCAATATACAATACTGTTTCCGAAGTCAGATGGTAATTGATGAATATTTACATTTTATTTCGAGTGAGGTTTTATAGATGATCGCAAATAAGATATTACTTCAGCATAAATATGCTAATGTAATCGAAACATTCTCTAAGAGTCAGAATATCAGCCTAAAACATGCTATGGATATATTTTATAAATCATATACTTATCAAGATATGAGGAATGGTATCTCAGATATGCATTGCCGCAGTGACGCATATCTCGCAGAGGAGTTGTTTTTAGAACAAGCAGAATATCATGGAATAGGCCTGGAGGATGACAGTGGTGTATAAAAGTATACGTATTAACGTGCATATTTCTCCTAAAAAAAGCCATACTAACAAGTAGTAAAATAAAGATAAGGAGCTGAAAAATGAGATTTTTTAGGGATGTGCTGGCGGTTGGTGTTGCCGGAGCGGTCATAGGATTGCATGTTTACATGTTCATGTCGCCAAAAACACAAAAAGAGGTCGAACGTGGTATGCGTAAAACAGTCAAAGATATGAAAGGCCTGTCTCAACAAATGCTAAGAGCCGCGAAACAATTTGGCTAATATTTTGCAATTAACGACATTTTGGCTTGTAATTACCGAGAAATAATGTTAAAGTAAAAAAAGTGAACGAATCACCAGCGAAGGCTTTACCGCCTTCGCTGACTAATTTAGGAGGGTCATTACATGGAAAAACTGGGATTGAATCAACTGAGGGAGTTATTCCAGGATTTTTATATCAGCAAAGAACATTATAAAAGAAAAAGTTTTTCCCTTATTCCGGAAAAAGATAAAAGTTTACTTATCATCAATTCAGGTATGGCGCCGCTAAAACCTTATTTCGCTGGACTAGAGACGCCTCCGGCCAAAAGGATGGTGACTTGTCAAAAATGTATCAGGACAGGCGATATAGAAAATGTCGGGTACACTTCAAGACACGCCACTTTTTTTGAAATGCTCGGAAGCTTTTCGTTTGGAGACTACTTTAAATTAGAATCGATCAAATGGGGATGGGAATTTGTTACAGAAGTGTTAAAAATGCCATCGGACAAACTCTGGGCGTCGGTTTACGAAGAGGATGATGAGGCTTATGATATATGGAAAAATGTAATTCAGCTTCCGGAGGAGAGAATTGTAAGGCTCGGCAAAGATGACAATTTTTGGGAAATAGGGACGGGCCCTTGCGGACCTTGTTCGGAAATATATTACGATAGAGGTGAAATTTATGGCTGTGACAATCCAGATTGCAAGCCAGGTTGTGACTGTGACAGATATGTAGAATTCTGGAATCACGTATTTACGCAGTTTTCCAGGGATGAAGCAGGCAATTATACAAATTTAAAGAACCCGAATATCGATACGGGGCTGGGTCTTGAAAGGCTTGCTTGCATTATGCAGGGGGTCGATTCAATTTTTGAAATCGATACGATTCGGGTGATTTTAGATGAGGTAATAGCAAAAGCGAAAATTACTTATGGAGATAGTACCTCCAAAAATGATATCTCAATTCGAATTATTACAGATCATATCCGCTCTGTTGTGTTTATGATTTCGGATGGAATTATTCCGGGCAACGAGGGCAGGGGATACGTACTAAGGCGGCTATTAAGGCGCGCCGCAAGGCATGGGAAACTTCTTGGCATAGAAGGCAATTTCCTTACAGATCTTGCAAAGAAAGTGATCGATGTATCAGCCAGCGCGTATCCTGAACTTGAAGAAAAACGAGTATATATCAATAAAGTTATCTCTGTTGAGGAAGATAAATTTTCTTCAACGATCGATCAGGGCGCTGAGATTATTTCGGAATATATAAAAGAATTGAAAACATCGAAAAAGACTATCCTTGAAGGGGCAAAAGTGTTTAAGCTTTACGATACTTTTGGGTTCCCGCTCGAATTGACACAGGAAATACTCGAGGAAAACGGATGCACAACTGATGTTGAAGGTTTCAATGAAAACATGCTGAAACAAAAGGAAACGGCGCGTGCAGCAAGGAAATCACAAGTTGATGAAGGCTGGGCAGAAAACGCAATAGATTATCTTCTTGACGGCAACACTGAATTTACAGGTTATGAGAAAGTACTTGATACCGCATCAGTTAAAAGCATATTTGTAGAAAAAAGCCCTTTGACCGAAATTAATGAGGGTGATACAGCTACAATCGCGCTTGATAAAACACCTTTTTATGCGGAAAGCGGAGGACAGGCAGCGGATAAGGGTATGATTTACAATGACAATTGTACTTTAGAAGTGCTGGGAGTCGTTAAATTCCAAGATATATTCGCGCATAAGGTCAAAGTTCGTAAAGGAACACTTCGTGTTGACGATGAAGTTACTTGTATGATTTTGGCGACTAACAGGAATAACAGCGCGAGAAATCATACTGCAACGCATTTACTTCATAAAGCTTTGCGCGTAGTCATTGGTGATCATGTCCAGCAGGCAGGTTCCAGCGTTTCGGCGGATGGTTTGCGTTTTGATTTTTCTCATTTTGATGCTATTACGAAAGAGGATTTGACTAAAATTGAGGATATGATAAATGATAAAATCAATTATTTTATTCCGGTCGAATCGAAAGAAATGCCGTTGAAAGAAGCTATAAAGATTGGCGCGACAAGCCTGTTTGGAGAAAAATATGGTGATACTGTAAGGGTCGTTTCAATCGGAGATTTTAGCATGGAACTTTGCGGAGGCTTGCATGTGACAAATACAGGACAGATTGGTGCTTTTAAAATCGTAAGCGAAACAGGTATCGCAGCAGGCGTCAGAAGGATTGAGGCGATAACAGGAACAGAAATTTTAAACAGACTAAATGAAAAAGAACATCTCATAAGAAGGGCTTCAGAAAAAATAAAAGTGTTACCGGCATTGTTTTTACAAAGGGTATCTGCTGTTTATGAAGAATCAAGAGCATACAAAAAAGAGCTTGAGGAACTTAAGCGCAAGGCTGCCGGAAATGTGGCGGATGAGCTGGTATCCGAAGCTAAAGTTATAAATGGCATTAAACTTATAACAAAAACATTTAACGATTATAAAACAAATGATTTGAGGAACCTTTCGGACGATATAAAAGCAAATCATAAGGGTGTTGTGACGGTCTTAGCGACTGAAAGTGATGGAAAAGTCACATTCCTGGTTTCGGTAACGGACGATTTGCTTGAGAAAGGCTACCATGCCGGAAACATGATAAAGCAAATTGCTGCGGTAGCCGGCGGCGGCGGTGGCGGAAAAGCAGACATGGCACAGGCGGGCGCAAAGGATCCTACGAAAATAAATGAAGCTTTTGCTGTGGCCGAATCTCTTATTATTGTATAAAAATACCTAAATATTACAACAATATTAAATATGATCAAATATGGTGTACTTTCATAGAGGTCTTGTGTATAATGATTTCAATTAGGAGGTGAGAAGGATGGATCGAAGTACAATCATGTTTAACAGCCAGGAAAAAAGTGAGGCTAAAACAACTGAAGAAGTTTTGAAAACTGTATACAATGCATTAGATGAAAAAGGTTATAATCCGATCGATCAAATGGTAGGGTACATTCTTTCAGGAGATCCTTCTTACATAACCAGCCACAACAATGCCAGAAACATCATCCGGCATATTGAAAGAGATGATTTGGTGGAAGAGTTATTAAGAACGTTTCTAAAGAAGTGAGTACTTTAGTAAGTTAAACATATTATACAAAATAAAATCTCTGCTAAACGCAGAGATTTTTTCATGATATAAAACAATCTTGACACATGGTAAAATTTGTTATACAATAATTTCCAAGAATTGGATTGCCACTGGCGGTTAGTCATCCCCGAATGAAAGGGGGTGATCAGTATGATGATACCAGTTGAGTATCTCAGGCTTTTGCTTGATTTTACAATGCTTTTGATCATCGTCTTCTCTACAAGTAGAAGATAAAACAGCACCGCCTAAATTCGATTAGGCGGTTTTCAAATAGGCTAACCGCCACCCGAAAGCGGTAATCCTTTTCTTAGATGTATTATATCCAATTTATTAGGAATGTTCAACAGTTTTCTTAAAAAATTATTAATTGAGGTGGAATAATGAAAAAAATAGCGTTGGATGTAGGAGATAAAACAATTGGGATAGCGATAAGCGACGATTTGATGATAACGGCTCAGGGAATTACAACTTTGGAACGTGTTGGCATCAGGAAAGACGCTGGCAAAATCATGGATTTGATCAGTAAGTACAACTGTGATACGGTTGTCATCGGGCTTCCCAAAAAGTTAGATGGTACGGATAGTTTGCAGACAGAAAAAGTCTATGAATTTAAAAACATGCTTGAAAACAAAATGAAAAGTTCGGGTATGGGTAAAATTGAAATTGTATTTCAGGATGAACGTCTGACGACGGTTATGGCGGAAAAAGTTTTAATTGAAGCAGATGTTAGCAGAAAAAAACGAAAAGAAGTTATTGATAAGCAGGCGGCTGTTTTAATCCTGCAGGGATACCTGGATAAACTGGCATTTGAGAAGAAGAGGGGTATAGATGATTAGCTGAGAAGCTGTGGAAAACTATTGTGGAAAACAATCTGTTCCCAAAATTAACTATTCCTAAAATCATAATTTTGGGAATAGTTATGCTCAAGAAGAGCCTGTTTATATCATTGTGGATAGTTGTTCGCACATAATCGTATTGAGCTTTCATCAAGACCCTTCTTTTAATCATGTCGCAAATATGAGCCTCTAATTTACATTCTAAGCGATTTTTTTGATATCGTGGATACCTATATCCTTTTGTACAATATGATAGATATGTAAATATATAAAAAACCATAATCATTTTCTTTCTTAACCCTATACTTTAAACGGTATCAGCAAAATTTGGCCAGCCTGTAGTTCTCCGGCGGAGATTCCGTTGATGCTTTTTAGCGTATGCACAGATTGCCTGACATCCTGAGCAGGCATATATGTATGCGCAAGATGCCATAATGTGTCGCCGGATTGCACCTCAATTTCATGATACTCAGCCTTCGTTAAACTGCTGGCGTCGCTCAGACCCAAAATTGAGTTAGAAAGCATGGTCAAAAAAACAATGCACAATACAACAAACAAAGAAAATCTGCTCTTAGATTTAATACGAAATGTTTTTCCTGCAATCATCATCGATAGGTCCCTCCTGCCACTCAAAACGTGTGTTCTTTGCATAATTATACCGGAACAAGGGTTCGTTGTCAAGCGTAAGATAAACAATTGTTCCGAGAAGACGAACAAAAGACAAACAAAACCGCACAACCTTTATAACCCTAAGGCTATGAGATTGTGCGGTTTGTTAGAGAAAATATGCTGGAAATCTCATTGATTAAGCGTGAGGGATGTTTGTGAAATCCGAAATTTCTCGATTTATAGTGTAAAGGTCATTAACATTCAGATCGTGTATATTTCGATGCCCTGTCAGACGTGCAAAAACTTCGAGTTCCATTAATGATACATTGAGGAAGTTTGTAACGCGTTTTGCGGAGGCGTCAATATCTAATCTTGCGCGCAGTTCAGGATCTTGAGTTGCTATTCCTACAGGACACTGTCCGCTGCCGCATATCCTGTATTGTTGACACGACGCTGCTATTAAAGCCGATGTCGCAATTGCTACAGCATCTGCGCCCATCGCTATCGCTTTGGCGAAATCGGAGGATACGCGCAGCCCGCCGGTAATAACTAAAGCTATGTCAGAATTAATAGAATCAAGGTATTTTCTTGCTCGGTACAATGCGTAAATAGTCGGCATACTGGTTGCGTCACGAATTAACTTAGGGCTTGCTCCGGTTGCCCCGCCGCGTCCATCAATCGTTATAAAGTCTGGCTGCCCATACACACAAAAATCCAGATCTCTTTCAATTTTGCCTGCTGCGATTTTGACGCCGATAGGTCGCCCTTCCGATTTGATACGCAATTCGTCAATTAAGTTTTTTAACTCTTCTTTCGTATTGATGTTTTCAAATTTTGAAGGGCTATGTATATCTTTGCCCTTCTCTTTGCCTCGAACAGCGGCAATTTCTTCCGTCACCTTCTCACCCGGAAGATGTCCGCCAAGTCCCGGCTTTGTACCCTGACCGATTTTTATCTCTATGGCATCGGCATTTTTTAAATTCTCCGGTGTAACACTGTACAGATTTGGCACATATTCAAATATATATTTGTACGCCGCATCCATTTCTTCCTTCAAAATTCCGCCTTCACCGCTGCACATAGCAGTTTTGGCCATCGCGCTGCCCTTTGCGAGCGCGATTTTCGCTTCCTTAGAAAGGGCGCCAAAGGACATATGGGATATATAGATTGGGCTTTCCAATACCATTGGTTTTTTTGCGTGTTTTCCAATCACCGTAACGGTGTTTACTTTCTCATGACGTTCTAACGGCATCGGATCAAGCTGTGCGCCCATAATCAGAATATCATCCCAACTGGGAACGGTTTTTTTGATCCCCATAGCTTCAATGATGGACTCACCTGATACCGCCATTTCATGGATTTCAGACATATACCGGATGCTGTCGTCCATTCTGGTAAAATTTGAAGGATACGCCAATGGATTGACGGTATCATTTGCCGGTTCTGGGGATTCTTCTGTTTTCAGTTCTATTTCTATCCATTGTTCAACAGGGGCCCGGCATACGGGACATTGCAATTTTTCGTCTTCTCCTATGATTGCTTGGCTTTCATCAAATTCATGATTACAGATCGTACATTTAAACTTTCTCACTTTCAAACCCTCCTTATCAAATCATAGACATTTGTGTACCTATCCACAAATATACTCTTCTCCTCTATTGATATATTATATTATTGCCCCCAAAAAGTCCATATTCATTGCAAATACCACACACTTTCTACCACCAAAACAACCCATCGGAAGTGCTGTCAACATCTTGTTCTTTTTATCAGCGAGAGAATAATTCATATTCTTTATCAATAAAGGCCATGAGGCGTTTGCGATAGATTAACCCTAAAACGCAGAGAATCGCGGCGATTATCGATAAAACAATGACGCCGGTGTAGCTGCCTTGGTTGGCCATTAGGCCAACCATCAGACTTATCATCAAAGCCGGTGTTCTTGCAATCAAAGATAAAATCAAAAAAGGCCATAGTTTCATTTTAGAGATTCCGGCAGCATAACCCACCAGGTCTTTAGGTAATCCAGGGATCAAATAGATGAAAAAAATAGCGATAAAGGCTCGTTTGCTGTTTAAACGATCCACAAATTTAGAGAAACGCTTTTCGCCAAAAATTAGATACAGTGCATCTTTTCCTAAAATACGCGCCAAACCAAATGTAGAAATCGTACCGAGTGCAATCCCGATGATTGATAACAAAAACCCAAGCCAGAATCCGTAAATATATCCGGCGGCAAACTGGAGGGCCTGACCGGGAATTATGGAGATTACAATTTGTACAACTTGACATCCTAAATAAATGAAAACACTCGCAATTTCGTATTTTTCTAAAAATATCTCTACATCCTCAAGACTCTCAAAACTTGTAATAACCTCATGATGAAAGAAATAGAGGTAAGCGGGTATTCCGATAATTAAAAGTAACAGAATCCCAAATTTTATTATAACAAATATTTTTTTTGCTAACGCTCTTTTTGTCGTCATATTATCTGCGCAAGGTCCCCGCTTATTTGGCGCACGGGAAAAATGCGCTTCCTCCTTTCTGATCAATAAGTTTATATGGATATGAGTTTTTTGTTATATAAGGCCTGCAATGCTTTGATAACACCGAATTTAGAGTGCTCGTACGTAAGGCCGCCCTGAAAGTAAACGATGTAAGGCTCACGTATCGGAGCGTCTGCAGAAAGCTCGATGGAGGAACCTTGTACAAATGCGCCAGCAGCCATGATAACTGGATCATCGTATCCCGGCATATCCCAGGGAATCGGAGTAACATGTGCGTCAATCGGCGCAGCTGCCTGAATACCTTCACAGAATGCGATAACCGCTTCCGGTGAGTGCAGTTTGACCGACTCAATGATATCGCTTCTTTGTTCCTGAGGTTTCGGACACACTTCATATCCAAGGTTTTCAAAAACTTCTCCGCATAAAATCGCGCCTTTTACAGCGCCATTAACGGTCTTGGGTGCGATAAACAGCCCCTGTAGCATCGTTCTCGTTTGGCCAAACATCAGCCCACACTCCCCGCCGATACCCGGAGAGGTCATCCGGTAGGCAATATTTTCGATTAAGTCTGATCTTCCAGCGATGTATCCACCGCCGAGCGCGATTCCGCCTCCGGGATTTTTAATCAAAGAACCTGCCAAGACATCCACTCCGACTTGTGTCGGTTCTTTAGTGTCCAAAAATTCACCATAGCAATTATCTACCATGCATATGATATTTGGATTGATGGATTTGACAAATCCTGTCCATTCTTCGATTTCAGGAATTGTGATTGCCCTTCTCCATCCATATCCAGTAGCTCTTTGAACTGTAATCATCCTGGTTTTCGGTGATATGGCATCTTTTAAAGCAGCAAAGTCAATGTACCCCTCTTCAGTCAGCTCTACCTGCTTATAAGAAACACCAAAATCTTTCAATGAGCCCCTGCCCTCACCTCTGATTCCAATCACCTCTTCCAGAGTGTCATAGGGGCGGCCTGTGCAGTAAATCAGCTCATCTCCGGGTCGTAATATGCCTGATAATGTTAATGTTAACGCATGCGTTCCGTTTACAATGATAGGCCTGACCAGCGCTGCTTCTGTCTGGAAAATCCCTGCATACACTTTTTCAAGCGTTTCCCTACCGGCATCGTTATAACCGTAGCCCGTATTCCACGCAAAATGCGTGTCGCTGACGCGATTTTGCTGAAATACTTCAAGTACCTTATATTGATTAAAAGCCATGATGTCATCCAGATCTGCGAATATGTCCTGAAGCGCTTCTTCCGCTTGATCGATTTGAGATAATACATTTTGAGAAATTCCCATCTTTCGTGTTAATAGTTCATATGTATTTTTTTGCATTGTTACTCATCCTTTTTTTCTTTTTCATATATTTTTGAACTTTGTTCTCGCTCGATTTCCCATTCCATATTATTTACCAGATCACGCTTAACATTCATTTTATGATTGGCGTAAAGCTGCGTTGTAGTTACTTGTTCATGATCCAGAAGCGATTGTACGTCGAAAATGGAGTTTCCCCTTCCGATCAGACTTGTTGCAGCCGTAGCCCTTAATTTATGAGGACTGTATCCTGTTTTTCGGGAAGTCTGCAGCCCGATCGACGTATATTTTTTTACAAGCTCCCGAATTTGCCGTTCCGTCATGCGTGTATGCTGAAGGGAAAGAAATAGCGCGTCCTTGTGCTCCGGATCCAGGCGGTCGTCATGAGGCCGTTCCGTATCCAGATAATCTGTTAGCACCTGTATAACCGATTGATTGAGCGGCATCAACGATTCTTTTCCACGTTTTCGGTATATCTTGAACTCGCCTCTTGTGAAGTTAAACGAAGAAACATTCAATTGATGAAGCTCTGACAGCCTTAGTCCGTAAGTCAAAAATAGAATTAGAATGGCTTTGTCCCGCTTTTTGGTCTTTTCCCAGAATTCGCGCTCTTTTTTTGTCAGGCCATCCCCTTTTGAGACTGCATCAAGCATGATCATCACCTCATCATCTTGCAGCGCTTTGATTTCTTTTTCTCCGGCCTTGGGTACTTTAATCGGGTCAAATCCATTTGTAATATTTTTTGTGATGAGTTCATCTCGATAAAGATATTTGAAGAGCACCGAAACAGAAGATTTTTTTCTGGCCAATGATTTGCTGTGGTTTTCAAACACGGTGATGGCCTTATCTGTCTCTATTTCATATCTTCTGCAAAAATCTAAAAAAATATTTACATCAACAGCTTTTATTCCCTCAAAATCGCTGACGCTTATTTGCTTGATTTCGCTCGCGTCCGTTAAATCAGTTTCCTTTATTAAATAAGTTAAGAAAAATCGAATATCCTGCAGATAAGCCAGCCTTGTCATCGGAAGGACATTTCCTTTTAAATAAGCGAAAAAGCCGCGCATGAAGCTAGGAAGCTCTCGTTCGATTTCCTGGCACTGCCTGAAAATTTCGTTTTCCTTGATTACAATGTTATCTGGTTTGTCACTTCTGTTGTGAATTTTTATTTCCTTTTTTGAAGCCATGTCAGAATCTCCTGTATCGCGATTTCATCATTATCGTATTCGGATAGATTAAACCATTTAGCGTTTTCGTAGCGTCTAAGCCATGTTAGCTGTCTTTTAGCATAATGGCGTGTATTTTTTTTAACTTGATCAATTGCCTCAGAAATATCATATTCCCCTCTCAAATGACCTATTATCTCTTTGTAGCCTATTCCTTTCATGGAGATATCTTCCGAAGTGAGCCCCATGTCTAAAAGTGATTGTACCTCTCCTACAAGCCCTTGCTCGATGAGAAGGTCAACCCTTATGTTGATTCGTTCGTACAGTTCCTGTCTTTCCCTGTTTAAGCATACAATTTCCGTCTCATAATCGGTTGTTTTTACAAAAGAGTTTTCAAAAGGCATTATGCGGCCTTCTGAGTTTTCAATAACTTCAAGCGCGCGCATCATTTTTTTCAGGTTGTTCGGATGTATCCTCTTTGCAGCGTCAGGATCTTTATTGGCAAGCCTTTCGTGAATATATTCATTGCCATTAATAGCCGCGAGGTTTTCAAGTTCACGGCGGTAATCGCTTTCGGCGGGCGGAGCCGAAAAATCCATATCATAAATGAGCGAATTGATATAAAGGCCTGTCCCGCCTGAAATGATCGGCTGTTTGCTCCGCGCAAATATATCGCTTATTGCGGCTTTGGCAAGTTTTTGATATCTTGCTACAGAAAAAGGTTCCCTCGGATCAATTTCATCTACAAGATGGTGTCTTGCCTGCAAAAGTTCCTTTTTATCGGGCTTTGCGCTTCCGATGTTCATGTATTTATAGAGCTGCATCGAATCAGCGGAAACGATTTCTCCGTCCAGATTTCTTGCAACTTCTATCGCGTATTTGGTTTTTCCGACCGCTGTCGGGCCGGCGATTATGATAATTCTATTTTTCATTGTCTCCAATCACTTTCGCTTAAACATCTTCTCAATCTCGTCTTTTGTTAACTTAATAAACGTCGGTCTGCCATGCGGGCAGCTATACGGATTCTCACACCTCGCAAGATCTGCGATCAACTGACGAATTTCCTCCGATGTAAGCCTGTCATTTGCTTTAACCGCGTTTTTACATGATGCGGAGATGATTTTTTCAATTTTTACAGGATCCGAAAGATCCGTTGTTTCGCTTATGTTATCTAAAAAATATTCGATAAAGGTATTGGCTTCCTCGAAGCTCATAAACATGGGAACCGCTTTTACCAGGAATGCCTTTGGCCCGAATTCCTCAAGATCAAAACCAACTCCGGAAAGCGTGTCGAGCCAATCAAACGCGTCGTTTTTAACTGCGTATGATACATTGATGATAAATGGAGTTAAAATTGTCTGCTGTAGTTTTTCACTATTTTTGTATTGCCCCATGAGTTGTTCAAAGAAAACGCGTTCGTGCGCCGCATGCTGGTCGATCAAATAAAGCGAATCCTCATCGGCAGCAATGAGATAAGTTGCAAAAATGGATCCCATCTGCGTAAGCGCTGTCATATCAAAGGATTGAGGGACAGATTTATGCGCATTTTGAGCATAAGGAGCTGAATCTTCTTTTAAAAATTCAATCTGTTTTTCCCGCTCAAGTTCCTCATCCTCTTTGCGAATGGTAGACAGTAAATTTTTTATGTCAACTTGTTGCTTTTGTGATTTTAGAAACTCATTTGACTCACTTTGGGCCTCCTCTTTAAAAGCGGGCAAAAAATCATGATCCGGAGCTTCTTTTAATTGAAAAGGATTGTTTGGCTTTACTTCTGAAGCAGGTAATTTAACTTCGGGAATGGCTTCTTTTACAGCCAAAGCTTTACGGATGGCTTCCGAGAGAAAGTCGGTCACGAGGCGCTCGTCGTCAAACCGCACTTCTTTTTTATTCGGATGAATGTTGACGTCCAGTTTATCAGGCGCAGCCTTTAAAAACAAGAAACAAATGGGGTATCGGCTATCAAACAGCTTGTCAAAGTAGGCGTCCGAAACGCCTTTGTCCATGACCTTACTGGAAACCACTCTGCCGTTTACAAAGAAAATTTGCATTTTCCGGTTGCTTTTGCTGTACCCTGGCGGAGAAACATACCCTGTTAGTTCTAAATCATCGCGCTGTGCGCATACAGGAATGAGATGATCCGAAATTTCCCGGCTGTATACTGTTAAAATTGCATTCAGGAGATTTCCTTTACCCTGTGTCGAAAATAGAGTATTTCCGTTGCTCACAAGACGCATTCGAATGCTTGCGTAAGCCAGCGCCAGTTTTGAGATTAGATCGATAATCAATGTGCTTTCGGCCGCATCGCTTTTCATAAACTTTTGCCTGGCGGGCGTATTATAAAACAAATCTGTGACAATGATCGTTGTTCCATCCGGACAGCCTGTCGGCGCATTTGCGACAACCTCCGAACCCTCAATTCGAACGCGTGTTCCTGTTTTTTCCGCGCTCGTCTTTGTGATCATTTCGATTCTGGAAACTGCTGCGACGCTCGCAAGCGCCTCCCCTCTGAACCCGAGTGTTTCAATCTTTTCAAGATCTTTATCGGTTTCGATTTTACTTGTGGCGTGCCGTTTGAAAGCGAGTAACACTTCATCCGCAGGAATTCCGCAGCCGTTGTCCGTTACCCTGATGTACGTCTTTCCGCCGTTTTGGATTTCGACGATGATCGAATCGGCGTTTGCATCGATGGCGTTTTCAACGAGCTCTTTTACGATGGATAAAGGTCTTTCAACGACCTCCCCCGCTGCGATTTTATCAGCAACATTTTTACTAAGTACTCGAATCACTTGCAGCCTCCTTGAGCTCTTCCAGTATTTTAAACGCTTCAGATGGCGTTAATGTCATCAAATCGAGCTTTTTGAGTTGCTCAATCACAGGGTTTGGCGCAAAATTGAGGAAAGAAATCTGTTCTTCCTCTATTTTTTCGTGTCTGTCATGTTCATAACACGTCAAATCAATTGTCTTGGCAGAATTTTCAAGTTCAGAAAGCTTTATCTCAGCCCAGTCCAAAATCTGCGCGGGAACACCTGCAAGCTTCGCCACATGAATCCCGTAGCTGCGGCTCGCGCTCCCTTCGATTATTTTATGAAGAAATACGATATTGCCTCCTTCTTCTGCGACATCTACGTTGAGATTTTTCAGTCCGTCCATATGACCTTCCAAGGAAGTCAATTCATGATAATGTGTTGCGAACAAAGTTCGTACGCGTTTTTTCTTTGAGCATAAATACTCCACCACCGCCCAAGCGATGGAAAGGCCGTCATAGGTGCTCGTGCCTCTTCCGATCTCATCAAGAATGATGAGGCTTTTCTCGGTAGAAGTATTTAAAATATAAGCCAATTCACTCATTTCTACATAAAAAGTACTTTGCCCCTGGGCCAAATTATCAGACGCGCCAATTCTCGTAAAGATTCGATCAACAACTCCGATGGAAGCTTTTTCGCAAGGGATGAAACAGCCGGCTTGTGCCATCAGCACAATGATCGCCGTCTGCCGCATATAGGTTGATTTCCCCGCCATATTCGGCCCCGTAATCAGCAGGAAGCTTGCCTTTTGATCATCCATGTATGTATCATTGGAAACGAAAACCCCGTTCTTGATCGTTTGCTCGATGACCGGATGCCTCGCAGCCCTAAGCGTAATTTCAGACCCCTTATGGACGTGTGGTTTTATGTATCCGAGTTTTGCGGAAACTTCCGCAAAAGAAGTAAGGACATCTAGTGCGGAAATCGCCGCAGAGGTTTTTTGCAGCCTTCCAATAAAGCCTTGAATGAACTTACGGATTTCAGTAAATAGCTCGTATTCCTTTTGGTTAATTTTTGTCTCCGCGTTCAGAACCAGACCCTCTATTTCTTTTAACTGGGGCGTAACAAATCGTTCACAGTTTACGAGCGTTTGCTTCCGAATATAGTTTTCAGGAATCTGGTCGTAATACGATTTAGTGATTTCAATGTAATATCCAAAAACCCGGTTGAAGCCTACTTTCAAATTTTTAATGCCTGTGCGCTCTCGTTCAGCCCCTTCAAGTCCCGCGATCCAGGACTGCCCATCTTTGATGGAATCCTTGATTTCATCAAGTTCTCCGGAATATCCATGTTTGATCAATCCGCCTTCTTTGATTGTATAAGGCACGTCGTCCAAAATGGCCTTTTGAATCAATTCGGATATTTCATCAAACGTTTCCATCTGTTCTTCTAAACATCGAAGCAATGTATTTTCGCAGCTCCGAAGATCTTCTTTGATTCCCGGAAGCGAGCATATCGAATGTTTCAGCGCGATTAAATCTTTCGCATTGGCGTTTCCGCAAGCGATCCTACCCGACAGTCTTTCCAAATCATAGATTTGTTTAAGATTCTCTTTGACGTTGTTTCTGAGCAGGAGCTCTTCTGACAGGACTTCGACCGCGTCAAGACGCTCATTGATCTGATCGATACGGTTGAGCGGCTGCCTGAGCCATTGTTTCATTTTCCGCGACCCCATCGCCGTATGTGTCCTATCTAAAATACCCAGCAGTGACCCCTGTAGCTTTTTTTCAAATAGTGTTTCGGTCAGTTCAAGATTTCTAATTGTCGACTTGTCGAGCGCCATATGGTTTTCGGCCGCATAATAATTCAAGCTGGTAATGTGGGATAAATTTTGCTTTTGTGTTTCAAATAAATAAAGCAAGAGCGCGCCAAGCGAAAGCAATGCGGCCTGCTTTTCATGCAATCCAAGTCCGGTTAAAGAAGCCATTTGAAATTGCCTGAGCACAGTTTCTTCCGCTGTTGTAAGGCTGTAATAGGTTTTATCCAGCGTATTATAATAGGCGTCACTATAATCGATCTGCCGGGCGTCTTCATTGATTAAGATTTCACGCGCCTTGATTTTGACAAGTTCATTCAGCAGCGCTTCCTCCGGCTGCTTTGAGTCGATCTGTGTTACATGCAGTTCTCCCGTGGAAACATCGCAATATGCGACGCCCAGCTCATTACCCGCTTCAAAAACAGATGCCAGGTAATTGTTTTCCTTTTCATTCAGCATGGTTTGGCTGATGAGCGTACCGGGCGTAACAATCTGTACGACTTCGCGTTTGACGATTCCTTTCGCGGCCTTCGGATCCTCGACTTGCTCGCAGATCGCGACTTTAAAGCCTTTCTCTACAAGTTTAGCGATGTAAGACTCTGCAGAATGAAAAGGGACTCCGCACATAGGAGCCCTTTCCTCTTGTCCGTAATTCTTCCCGGTGAGCGTCAATTCAAGTTCTTTTGACGCTACGTTCGCGTCATCGAAGAACATTTCATAGAAATCTCCAAGTCTGAAGAACAAAATACAATCTTTATACTTGTTTTTTATCTCCAGATATTGCTGCATCATGGGTGACAATTGCATATTGATCTCCTATTTATCTGGAATTGTAGTGCTCGATTCCCAAACGAATTAATTCAGCTGCCCTGACAAGGTCTTTTTCATTTAGAACGT